>Ga0157375_10000038_pt1 | contig 171905 bp, 142 predicted proteins | sample M35metaG_FD_115311 | JGI IMG/M metagenome (GOLD analysis project Ga0157375, IMG submission 115311) | Miscanthus rhizosphere microbial communities from Kellogg Biological Station, Michigan, USA - M3-5 metaG | ecosystem: Host-associated > Plants > Roots > Rhizosphere > Soil | place: USA... | reverse complement strand
CGGGCGTGTTGCCCAAACACCGGAGCGCGGCCGTCCTCGGCCGCAGCAACGTTCGAACATGCTGTTTCCCTCGAATTTCGACACAACCTTCGGGTCGAGGATCTCCCTTTTCTTTCATCTTTGGCTTTGGGCAACACGCCCTCACCTCGGCTGCTACGATTTGTTTGGCCGCTTGTGGGTCCTTGCTAAAGTGGAGCGGATCGTCGAATCTCTGACCCGAAACTCTCGGGTTGATGAGAGGTGATTCGGACAATCGTTTCTTGATGAAACTTCTTCTGTGTGGCGTCGCGCTGGGGTTAATTGCAGCACCAACTATCAGATTGGCGGGAGAGATTTCGCGTCCACACGATGCTCCGAAACCGTTGACGCCAACCGAGAGCGTCAAGCTTGTTCGGTTGCCGTCCGGCTACCAGCTGGAACTGGTCGCGAGTGAACCGCTGATTCTCGAGCCTTCTGGTCTCTGTTGGGATGAGCGCGGGCGATTGTTTGTGTCGGAACTGCATGGCTACAATCTTGAAGGCCAGTTTGACATTGAGGAGCTGAACAAAACCGGGCAACTGGATCATGAAGTCAGGCGTATTCAGGCCGATAAACGGGCCAAAGAAGCCGCGGTGTCAGGTACGTATGGCACGATCAAGCTTTTGAAGGATATCAACGGCGATGGTCTCATGGACGAGGCGGTGGTGTTTGCGGATCATTTGCCGCCGGTATATGGCATTTGCCCTGCACCTGGCGGAATCATCGCGGCGTGCGCCCCGGATATTATGTTTCTGGCCGATCGAGATGGGGATGGCCGCGCGGAAGTGCAGGAGAAGTTGTTTTCTGGTTTTGCAACCGGCGCCCTCGAGCGAGGGATTAACCAGCCCCAGTGGGGTTTGGACCATTGGGTTTATTTCGGACGCGGGCATGGTGGAGGTACGATCACCGGGCCTCATCTTTCCAAACCGGTCGTTTTGGGAAATACCGATTTTCGGATCAAGGCGGACGGTTCAGCGATCGAACCAATTACAGGGACCACGCATACCTTTGGGCATGCGTTCACTGCGGACGGGGAACGTTTCACAGCCACGACTTCGCTGCCCGGAAGGTATGTGGCACCACTGCCATGGCGATATCTCGCGCGGAATCCGGACGCTGCTGCGCCTGCAACGGATGAGAACGCTGCCGACTACAAGCAGGTGTTCCCACTGGCGCCGCCGCATCCGTGGCGTAGCAAGCGGGCGACCGATCCCGGTTTCTCAAAATATTATCGCGATCGCTATGGCGCGGGTGATTCCGATGCGGGCGGCTGGTTCACGAGTGGTTGCGGGCCGCTGGTATACCAGGATGTTGCCCTGCCCGCTGAATGCCGCGGCGCATATTTTGTCTGCGAACCTGCGCAGAACCTGATCCATCGGGCGGTGATCCAGCGAGAAAGCGCTTCTCTGCGCTTGAGTCGCTGGCCAGAAGAGCAAAGCAGCGAGTTTTTGGCTTCAGCCGATCCATGGTTTCATCCCATCCACCTGGCGCACGGCCCTGACGGAGCGATTTGGATTGTCGATATGTATCGGGAGATTATTGAGGATTATTCTGCGATACCGAGATACCTGCAGCAGCAATACGGCCTGACAAATGGAATCAACCACGGACGGATTTGGCGACTGTTGGGGAATATGGGGACGCGGGGGAACGCGTCCCTACCAGATTTAAGCACAGATCTCAGCAAACTCGATAATGGTAAACTCGCGGCTCAAGTCGGGAGCCCACACTTCTGGGTAAGACAAACCGCGAGTCGTTTGCTTGTGGACCGAGCGGGGCAAGCGTCTGCCCCGGAGTTAAGACGCATCAGCCGGAAAGCGCAAGACACGGCCGAGATTTTGAATGCTCTTTATACCCTGGACGCCTTGGGAGTGTTGACGACCGAGGATGTTCTCATAGCGTTGGATCACAAAAATCCGGCCGTGCAAAGGCACGCCCTTCGTTTTGCCGAGGCGTGGCTCAAGACGGATCAAGAGGTTCTGGAAGCAGCCCTGCGACTGAGTTCGTCTCAGGATGCTTTTGTGCTGCTACAGCTAGCCCTGACACTGGGAGAAACCCAGGACGCTCGTGCATTCTCGACGCTGGGCCAGTTGGCGCGTTTGCATGGGAATATTCGTTGGATGCCCCATGCCATTCTCAGCGGGTTACAGGGCAGAGCCATGCCCATGCTCGAACAACTTTTGCGCTCAACCAATGACCTGAGCCAGGCGCAATTCCTGTTGGAGCCACTCTGCAGGTCGATCGGTGCAAGGCGTGATGAAAAGGAAGTCAGCGGGTCGATCATCCTGCTCGCTGACTTGCCCCCTTCCAGGATTCATGCGCTCTGTCTGCGCGGGTTGCAAGATGGCTTGAAAGGGGCGGCTAAAGTATCGCTTACAGAAAAAAGCCGTGAGGCGCTCAATCGGCTGATCTCGAGCCCTGATTCGGAAGTCGCCGAGTCGGCGCGGAACGTGAACGCATCGATGACAACCGATCCTGCAACGGAACGACTGCTGATGTCGCGCGCCAGGGCCGAGGTGGCAGATTTCAAGGCTCCTGTCGAAGCCAGGCTGGCAGCCGTTGGACAACTTAGCAGTTCAGACGATCCTGTGCTTCTTTCGACTTTAACAACTGCCTGGGCATCCAACACGCCAAGGGTGCGAGATGCGATTCTCGATTCCCTTTTTTTGCGGCGCGCCCGATTTGGCCTGGTGCTGGACGCTCTGGAGCAGAAGAGCATCCCGGCTTCGGCTTTGAGCGCCTTTCAGCGTGTTACTCTTTTGGAGAGTGACCAACCCTCGATTCGCCAGCGCGCGATGAAAGTATTCGCGGCTGAATCCAAACCCAGTGAAGCAACCCTGGATCGATTCAAGAATGCACTCCAGGCTGCTCGTGATAACGCTCACGGCGAACAGGTGTTTCGCGACGTGTGTGCAGCTTGTCACCTGGTTCGTGGGATCGGTTTCGCGGTTGGACCGGATCTTGGAGCGGAGTTTCAACGAGCCGAGGAGGCCATACTGAAAGATATTCTGCTGCCTAATGAAACCATTTCACCAGGGTATTCCACTTACGTCGTCGAAACGGCTTCAGGCGAAAGGTTCGATGGGGTGCTCGCTTCGGAAGCGGCCACGAGTGTGACGCTCCGCATGCCGACAGGTGTGGAGCAAGTTATCTTGCGCAAAAACATGGTGAGTTTTCAAAGTGTGCTGGTTTCACTTATGCCGGAAGCACTCGCCAGTACGTTACAGCCGCGCGATGTCGCGGACGTGATTGCGTGGTTAAGAGATGCAAGAGGGGAAAGTTTAGCTGCATCTCCAAATCGTGTTATCCTCTTTGATGACGAGCCGGATTTCGTCGAGAAACTGAACCAGGGCGAAGGGAAAGTGTCTTTGGTCAGGGGTGGAGCTTTTTCCGGCGGAGCCTGTTTGGCAGTAACACCGCCGCAACGATTCTCCCCCAGAATTCCAGGCTGGGAATATCGGATTACAGAAAAGCCCGGTCCTGGGGAGTTCCGTTACTTGCGATTTGCGTGGCGGACGCAATTGGGAGAAGGAGTAATGATCGAGCTGGCTTCCGATGGGCGATGGCCGGAAGCGGCGCACTCACAACGCAGGTATTTCGCGGGCAAAAACACGACCAAATGGGAAGCGCGCGAGACCAGCCCGGAACCTCCTGCGAGGTGGCAAGTAGTGACGGTAGACCTCTGGAAAGACTGCGGGAGTTTCACTTTTACTGGAATCGCACCCACTGCCATGGGCGGAACGGCATATTTTGATCGGATCGAATTACTTCGAAGCCTGGAGCCTGCGCCCAGCGCTTTCAAATGAGCAGGCTCAATCGTATCCTTCGCTACGCACGCCCCGGAGACATCAGTTCCGTGGCAACACCCGGGGCGTTCCAGTGAATCTTGCTAAAACCAGACCTTCAAATAACATGCGTCCCGCGATGAATTTGCCCCCTCGAAGCTCGCTCACTTTGCTTTGGCGTGATGCCGAGCCCCGGGAAGTATTGTTGCGTAAAATCGTGAGCGAGCGTTTGTTGGCCAAACCGCCTCCGAGGTTGAATGATAGCATTGTTGCCACGTACTTTTTTGCCTTTCGTTCCCTTAAGCTTACTGAGGCGGTGGCTGAGATTGCCTATCATGCCACCAGTGGCGTAAAACATCCACCGCCGGGCTCTCTGCTGGAGGCGTGTACGGCTAAACCTGCGGGCGTTGATGCTTTCGACAACACGAACCGCATTGGGTTATTGCACGTTGCGTTCCCATTAAAAATGATGCTGCAACCTGATGGGCATCTGACTTCCTGCGACATCCTTCACACCATAGCGGGAGCAATTATTTTCGATGTTTACGAGAATCAGGATGCGAGATTAGTGGCGCTTCAGATTCCAGAGAAAGTGATGCGCACTTTTCCAGGGCCTGCTTATGGGCCATTGGGTATTCGAAGCAAGACGGGTTTTGGCAACGATCAGCCCGCCTTCGGAACCATTCTCAAGCCTACGGCGGGGATCACGCCGAAAGAGGTGGGAACGTTGGTGGAAGAGGTTGCGGCCTGTCCGCTCTTTTTGTTCGTTAAGGAGGATGAGGATCTGTATCCCAACCTGGATTATTCACCGGTAGCTGAACGCACGCGCGCGGCAGTGCGAGCAATCGAACGCGCTCGCGAAAAGCGTAACGGGACAGGACTTATTTTTGCGCCACATATTGGAGGAGCCCCGCATGAAATCGTGGAAACCGCAAAAGCCGCGCTGGATGCAGGCGCCTCAGGATTGATGTTCAGCGAAACGTTCGCCGGGGGAGTGGTGCGCATGATACGGGAAGCAACAAAAAAGCGAAGCAATCCTCCCGCGCTTTATGGACACAATGCGGGCATAGGAACTAAGACCCGTGCAATCTGGCGGGAAGTCATCGACCTGCTGGCCCGCCTCGATGGCATTGATTTTCGTCAAACTGCTCCGGTCAAACCCGGCGTTCCCTTCTTGCGTCCGTACGGGGCGGAGTGGATTGCGTCCGAGGAAATATTGTCGCTTCCGCTGCCCGGCATTCTTCCCACTATGATTGTCCGTGCAGGCGCTCTGGACCAGGGCAATATAGGATTAAACCTGGCTGATGTTGAAAGCCGCGGTCTTACCTCGCATGTTCTGTTCCTGGCCGGTTCAGCAATCAATTCGATCAAGGACAAGAGAGGCCGGCCTAGCCCTCAGTTGGGCGCTGAAGCAATGATTGAGGCGCTGGAAGTTCATCGTTGGGGTGAGTTGAAGGATTTGCCAATGGAGCAACATCTCTCTGAATTAATCTCTCTGGCGGAACGGAAGCGATTGTTGGCCCTGAGAGAAGCTTTGCGTCAACGTTATCCGCTGGCATCAGCGCCGGAAAGTTTGAACCGGTCCACTTTGAGAAAAACTCGGCCAAACCAGAGCCTGAAACTTCCAAACAGCCGGCGTTCCCTTCGTAAGCGAGGGATAAAAAGGTCATGAAAAAAGAAGAACGTCTTCTCCGCATCGGCGTTCTGGGTTGTGGACCCATTTCGCAGATTGCTCATTTTGATGCGTGCCGGAAAGCGCGGAACGCAGAACTATATGCGATCTGTGATCTGGCAGAGGATCTTCTTCAAAAGATGGCTGCCATTCATGACCCCAAGGTCACCTACTCGAAGCTGGACGACATGCTGGGAGATCCCAAAGTTGAAGCGGTGATTATCGGCACGGCCGATCAGTTTCATGTGCCTCTTTGCCGCCAGGTCATCGCTGCCGGTAAACCTGTATTAGTCGAGAAACCGCTCGGCGTGACAATAGCCGAATGCGAGGCGCTTCGAACTGATTTGCGTAGCAAGCCGATTGTGTTGCAGATCGGCCACAATCTTCGATTTGATCCAGGAATCGCTTTCGCGAAGGACTTTATCTCCCGAGAACTTGGCGGGTTGATCGCTTTTCGAAATTGGTATTGCGATAGCACGTTCCGCTACACGATGACCGATAATTTGCAGCCGTTGGTTCGCACGAGTGGGCAAGCGAGGCGTCCCCTGGGAAATCCAAAGGCGGACAAGCGCAAGTACTTCATGTTGACGCACGGCAGTCACATGGTAGATACCGCGCGCTTTTTGGCTGGAGAAATTACAGCGGTCCGTGCGAGATGCCTCGAGAAACTTGGCGCATTTTGCTGGTTCGTCGAGGCGGACCTGGCCAGCGGCGCACTTGCCCATCTCGAACTGACGATTGCCATCCAGGGCGATTTCGAAGAAGGCTTCAGAGCCTACGGGGAACATGGCAGTGTTCAGGGCAAGGTTTTTCTGCCATGGTTTCACAAAGCGAGCGAGGTCGAGTGCTTTCTGGCAAAGGACACGCAGTTCCATCGGCCGCTCGGAGCAGATGCCTATACCTACAAGCTGCAAATCGAGAGCTTTGCCGATGCGATTCTGCATGGACGTCCTATACGCGGGGCAGATGTCGACGACGGAGTTGCTGGAATGCGCGCCATGGTGGCGATTGCCAGGTCAGCCGAATCTGGCGAGAAGGTAAAGTTATCCGAGGTGGATGGAGGAGTCTGAGTGCAGTTGGGTATATTCGCCAGGACATTTTCCCGTTCAAACTACGAGGCAACTTTCGACGCCGCGAAAGATTACGGATTGGCTTGTGTTCAGTTCAATTTTACGTGTGCGGGGTTGCCGACATTGCCTGAACGGATCGATCCTGACCTCGCGCGCCAAATTCGAGCCGAATTGCAATCACGATCCTTATCGATGGCCGCAATATCGGGCACCTGCAACCTCATTCATCCGCAACCAACGCAACGCGCCCAACATCTGCACCGGTTGAAAACAATGATCGCTGCCTGCCGTGAATTAGGAACGACGATTGTGACCCTGTGCACGGGCACGCGGGATATGGATGATATGTGGCGGTCTCACGCGGACAACAACTCGCCAGAAGCCCGGCGCGATTTGGTGAGTTCACTGGATGAGCTTCTTCCCATGGCGGAGGCGCACAAGGTCATTCTGGGAATTGAACCCGAACCAGCTAACGTCATCGATTCAGCGCAAAGCGCTCGGCAGCTACTCGACGAGATGAAGTCACCTGCGATCAAAGTAATTTTTGATGCTGCTAATCTAGTGGCGGCGCTTGAGTTAGCCCAGCAGCGGCGGATCTTATCTGAAGCGTGTGACTTGCTCGGCTCCGATGTAGTCCTGGCCCATGCTAAAGATTTAACTGAAGCAAGCGATGGAAAGGGAGGCTCGCACAGGAGGACAGTAGCGGCGGGGCAGGGGGAGTTGGATTATCCTTATTACCTGTCGCTTCTCCAGAAGGCCGGCTTTGATGGACCATTAATTCTCCACAGTCTTCGAGAAGATGAGGTGCCAGCCTCAGTAAAATTTCTCCGGTCCAAATTAAGCGGATCGAATCACTAGTGTTGCGGTGGTTTGTTTTGCCGCAAATCAGCTTGTTTGTTGCGCGAAGGCTGCACTTGAACGGGACGCCCCTCCTGCTGCGACTGGACGGCTGCCACTGCAATGGCGACCGCTTGCCGCCCGTCAGTTCCTGTCACACGAGGATTGCCGCCCTTGCCAGCGGTTTGAGCAAAATCCGCCAATTCTCGTCGATAGGCATCTGCGAAACGCGCCAGCCAATGTGCCACCAGGTCGTGGCTGCTTCCCGCTCGCGTCAATGATACTAGTGCGGTCTGTTTCAAATAACCGATCTGGAAAGTGCCTTTGGTGCCCACCACTTCAGTGCGAATATCATAACCATATTGCGCATGCATGAACGATTCGATGTTGCCGATTGCGCCGCTGGCAAAGCGCAGGTTGATCACTCCCGAATCGAACGCCGCGAAATTTTTCATCTCGGGCATCGCGAGAGAGGCGCTGTAGGCATGGACTTCAACCACTTCTTCGCCGGATAACCAGCGAGCCGAATCGAAGTCATGCGAACTGGAGTCCTGGAACAAGGTGCCATTCATGGCCGTTTGGGAAGCCGCCAGGGGAGACGACTCTTGGTCGCGTCCAATTGACTTAAAAATGACCACCTGTCCAATCTCACCTGCTTCAATGCGCTTCCTGGCTTCTACATAAGGCGGGTCGTAACGTCGCATGTGGCCGACTTGCAGGAACACTCCCGCTTTTCGAACCGCCTCGAGAGCTGCGTCGGCTTCGTCAACTCCAAGCGTCAGTGGTTTCTCACAAAAGATATGTTTGCCTGAGGCTGCAGCCATTTGGATTGCCGGCAGATGAAATTTGGGTGGCGAGCTGATGACAACCGCTTCAAGGTCTTGCCGCTCCATGAGCGCTTCAACCTTGTCATAACTGTCAACGTTCAACCGTTGCGCGACGGATTCGGCTCGTTCGAGGTTGACGTCAGCCACAGCAACCAATCTTGCGCCAGGAATCTGGCTTCGCAGGTTCTCGGCATGGCACGAGCCCATCTCTCCAACTCCGATGACCGCAATGCCAAGTTCTTTCATGAAAGTTCGCGGACGATTTGTTGAAGGTATTTCAGACTCTCGCTCATGCTTGTTCCAGGCGGCACAACGGTCGCGCCAAATTTGACGTCTTGTTCGACCACAAGCCAGCCTGAGTACCCGTTCAAGGCCAGGGTTTTGAAAAAATTCGGAAAATCTATGCAGCCTTGGCCTATCTGCGTAAAAACACCAGCTCCAACTGCCGCGCCAAAATTCAAGCCTTTGCGCTTCGCCTCGGCTAAAACGGGGCGATCAATGTCTTTGATGTGAATGTATCTCAGAAGATGTTTGTATTTGTCAGCTTCTGTGACCGGGTCTCCGCCGCCGTAATAACAGTGCCCTGTGTCCAGGCATAGGCCGGCCTTTGTCGCAGAAATGGAATCAAAAAACTGCTCCGTTTCGGCTGGTGTTTCGATGTATGTCCCTACGTGAGGATGGAACACTAACTCCAATCCGAAATCCGCGGAGACACGCTCCGCTTCTGCGACCAATTTCGCGACTTGTCGCAAACCGTCCGCCTTAAGGGATTGACTTCCATCGACCGGCACGCGTCCGGCCAGCTTTTGTCGTTCCGGCGTCTCGTCACCGGCCATGACGATGTAAGGCGCCTGAAGCGCGGCCAAAAGTTTTCCTACCTTGCGAATGTGCTCAATGACTGCTGGAGCGCACGAGGCATCTGTCAACGAAACCGGCACAAAGGAGGAGAGCATCGCCAGCTTTTTTTTCTGGAGCACCGGACGGAGGACATCCGGATCGGTTGGAAAGTATCCGTACGGTCCCAACTCAGTTCCAGTGAATCCGCCGGCGACCATCTCATCCAGCATGCGTTCGAAGGGTTGTTCCCAGGCAGGACCGGGATAATCTTCTACGCCCCAACTCACCGGCGCTGACGCGAAATGAAAACGTTCCTGGCGATTCATTTAGTTGATGAGGAACAGAGTGTTTTGCTTCTGGCCCTATGGTCAAGCCAACAGATGGGCGGGACGCGCACATCCGTCGCTCGACAGACGTATCGCGTTCGGTTAACACTGCCCCGAGTTCATTGCATGCCGACTTTCACTCGCGATAACATCAGCTTTCATTACCTCGAGAGAGGTAATGGAGCGCCATTTTTCTTTCAGCATGGATTGGGAGGAGACGCTGAGGCTGTTTGCGCTTTGGTTGAACCGCCCCCGGGCTTTTGCTTGTTGGCTATGGATTTCCGAGGGCATGGAAAGACAACCCCGCTCGGCGACGTTAAAAAAATCGGGTTTGACCCTTTCGCAGATGACCTCCTGTCATTGATGGACCACCTGAGTATTGCAAAAGCAATCATTGGTGGAACTTCGATGGGAGCAGGAGTCGCCTTGAACTTTGCGATCCGTTTTCCAGATCGTGTTTTGGGCCTTGTGCTTCAACGGCCAGCCTGGCTCGACCAACCGAATCCAGAAAACGTGGCGATTTTCGGTCTAATCGCGGAATTGCTCAAAAAACATGGGCCCGCCGACGGACTTCAAAGATTCAAGCAGACTTCTCTCTATGCTGCTGTCGCTGCCATATCCAGTGATTCGGCGAACTCGCTGCTGGCTCAATTTATTCATCCACGGGCACTCGAGACGGTGGCAAAGTTGGAATGTATTCCTCAGGACGCGCCCAATCGGGACCGAACTCAATGGCGCTCTCTAACCATTCCTGCATTGATCCTTGCCAACCGGTCTGATCCGATTCACCCCTTCGAATATGGAAAAGCGCTGGCTCAGGAAATCCCTGGCGCCCAATTTCGGGAGCTCACGCCAAAGTCAATAAACCTCGGTCAATATACGCAAGAGGTGCGCTCGTTTATTTCGGATTTTCTCATGTCGAACTGGTCTTCCGAATCAGTGCCGTCATAAATCTTATGCTTAAATGCTCCACTTCCCTTTGGTCTGCCGACCTGGCAAACCTCGGTTCCGAGATTCGGCGTGTCGAGCCTTACTCAGAGCGTTTCCATCTCGATGTGGCGGATGGCCACTATGTGAAGACGATGCTCTTTTTTCCGGATCAGGTGAAAGCGTTGCGAGATCACACCCGCGTTCCTTTTGAAGTCCATCTGATGGTGACCAATCCTTTGGACTGGATTGACCCGTTCATTGAAGCCGGCGCAGATGGATTCATTTTCTGCCTGGATTCGATGCAAAATCCGCGGGAAGTTCTGAGCGCTGCCAGAGCTGCCGGCAAGTCGGCAGGTATCTCTATGCTCATTACCGAACCTTTGGAATTGTTGGAGCCCTATTGGGAAGAGTTTGATCTGCTCACGGTCCTGGGCACCGCGATGGGAATCAAAGGGGCGTCCATGGATTCGTCAGTGCCTCAAAAAGTTAGCGACGCCCGGCAAATCATCTTACGACGCAGGTTGAAAATGGAAATCGAAGTCGATGGCGGAATTCGGCGGGAATCCGTTCCTTTAATCCATTCCGCAGGAGCGGATTGGATTGTGCCTGGCTCATTGATGTTTAAGGAAGATCCTTTGACGATGCGGCAATGGCTGAAATCACTTTAAGTTATGCGATCAGCGATCTGAACTCTTGCCAACTCTTCTGGGGTGATTACAGTGCTGTGAATAATGAAATTGTCTTTATTGGGAGTGCTCCTGCTGCTGTCCGTTCTGACGGGCTGCGCAAGGCATCGTGCCACCTTCACAACGGGTGACAACGCCCCGCAGCAGGACAGCGCCCCACAGCAGTACAGCCACTACAAAAATCCTCTCTCTACTCCAGGAGCTAGATTCGGCATTTTGCCGCAGGTGGTCCAGAATACGGTCCGTTCCGAGGCGGGTACTGCGGAGATTGTCGATGCCCATAAGGAGATCAGCGACGGTCGAATTTTTTATAAAATCTCCTTTCGGGATCCCGACACTTACCCTCCGCTTTTCGTAGGTTCGGATGGCAGCGTGCTTAACCCCGATCTTACGGTGGCAATCCCAGCGCCTCAAGAGCCAAGCCAGGATATAAAACTTAGCGATCTTCCTGCCTCAGTAAAGAAGGTATTGGAAGATCGAAAACTGGTGGGAGAAATTGCATCAGTCAGCCACGAAAATTGGGGCAATCATACGGTGTATATCGTTTCCTTCAAAGAAGCAGCCCATCAGGAAAAGCTGTACATTGTAGCGGATGGTACCCTGCTGATTCCCGCCAAATAAACACTTCTCCAGCAGAAGCAAGTAATCGGCCCGCTCAAGCATTTGGTTGAGCCTCAAAGTAATCAGCCTCGGCGATATCCGGAATTCCTATCACCAACACCCGCATCCGCCCTCGGGCGCCGTGAATAACGCCAGGAGGGATATGTACCATTGATCCTTTGTGAATTGGATGGTCCACGCCATCGAGGCTGATCGAGCCCTCGCCGTCCAGCACGTAATAAAGTTCGGTGGAACGTTTGTGGTAGTGCAGCTTCGCCCCATCAATGTCGACTGCGTGCGCCCAGGCTGCTGGGGACAAACTCACGTCTTCCCGGCTGATAAGCCGATCACGCCAGCCGCATTCGCTCCGCTCCCGCGGCGCGTGCCCCTCATGTCGAACCAGGCTACATGTGTCAGATAAGATTTCTTCCGATTGTTTCATGATATTTCAGGATGCAAGCGCATCTAGCATTGCACACAAATCTCAATAAGGTGTCCGAAATCAACGGGCAAGGAATTAGTGACTGTTCACCGAGCCTGGAGCACGGTTCAAAGTTACCGGGATCGGGCCATTAGGGCCGCTCGTGTCGTTTGCAGTGCCTGAACGGCGCCAGGATTTGATGTCGTGGCAAGCAGGCGGTCAACAAACCCCAGTCGAGCAGTTACCATGTTGGGCGACATGTCGTCGGGCGGCGGCAGGTCGAGAAAGTTCTGGTTGCCCACTGCAATGTGATATTTCCTGGTTTCGCTTTTGCTGACCAGCGGCGAAACCGAGTCCAATGCTGGATTGGCCAATTCGAGGGTTGACCCTCCCAGCGCGGCGGCAATTCCAGGCCAGGCCGAAGCGGGGATCCGGTTGGCCGCCGCTTGCTCCACTAAAGTATCAAATGCTTCAGTATATTGGGCCGAAGTCTGCGCGAGCATCCTCAAATAGATTTCGTTTCCCGACATTGCTGACGACTCGGGATTTTTGGCCCATTGAATCAAGGCCGGAACGCCGCTTCCATCGGGAAGGGCAGCCAGCACCATGGGAGTATAATCAAACCAGGTTTTGCTCAGCTTTTGCAAGTCGTCCACTGCCGCTGGTCCCCCGAACTGTTTTACAATCTCCAGGAGAGGACTAACGTCACGTCCGTCCCATTGTCCGGAAGCTGCCACATTCAAGGTTTCCCGGGCTGCGCTCAATGCCACATCCCTGTACTTGCCAGGATCAGTTTGTTCGAGGTACTTGGCTAGGGTGGCAATTTCGAGTGGGTCGGCCGTGGTTTGAAGCATTTGGAGTGACACGCTCAGGGACTCAGGGCCACCAATCTTTTGGAGAGTGTCCAAAAGCGCCAGCCGCAGCGATGAGGCTCCCATTAGTTTGCGGTCCGCATCCGCATCAAACGCGATATCCATATTCTTGTCGAAAAATTCGCGTATGGCTGGAATGGCGGATTCCTTTTGATCTGCCAGTTGCTGGAGCGTTTGCTTCCACGCGCCGGCTTGTTGCGGCGTGATTGGCCCGTGACCAACCTCAAGTTGTGATAAACTGGTTACTAGTTGGCGAGTTAATGGGCTGGGTTCTGGCCGGGGTAGCGCCGCTGGGCTTGGGGTCGGCGGTGGGTTTGACGAAACGCGGGGAGTCAACGTGGTCCTTTTGGTTTCGGCGGCGGGTTCCTCTTGCGAAACAAGGGTTGGTGTTTCATTTCTTGTCTCCGCGGCCGAAAGCGAGATCGATTCGGGCTCAGGCTGTGCGTTTTTCCCATCTTGTTTCGGCAGGAGCCAGACAGCTAAAAGAATTCCTAACACTGCCACGCCCAGCAAAACCAACCATCCGGTCCTAACACTCCCCGCGGCACAGCATTGCCTTGGATGGCGAGCTGAATGTGCAATTCGAGAGCCTCGATTCATATCCAGAGTGTATTGTAAACTTTGTGCAGGGAGCATTCAACCTTCAAGTGGAGCAAGCCAGGCAATCTCTCCTTGATTGCCGCTAAGGCGCAAGCTCGAGGCAGGACAGGTTGCCCGTGCCTCGCAACCCATCCCGGATGTACAAGCGGCCGTCGGCATAAGCCGGGCTGCACCAGTTTCGGCCACATACCTGGGCATGGCCCAACTCCCGGAACTGAGCGGGATCGGCAGCGATCAGTATAATCTGCCCGCCATCCGTAGATACAAGAATCGAGTTGCTCATCACCATGAATGAGGCGTAAGCCACGTCAGCCGAGGTGGTGACATAACCTTCCTTTGACCAAACGATCTTTCCGGTTTCCAACTCCGCACAAATCAGATTCCTGGATGGTCCCAAGCCGTAAAGGTGCTGCCCAACCGCGACAGGGCTCGAGAAATTCATAGCAGCTTTTTGGTTAACCCATCTTTGTTCGGCTTTCATTCCACTTCCATCGGAAGAAATTTTCACACCGATCAATCCAGCCCGATACGATCCGGCCACCACCCAATCATTCCTGATGACCGGGGTAGTGCAATTGCGGCCGTAGTTTGTTTTGAGCGGCACTCGCCACAGCACCTTGCCTCTTTCGAGGTCCAGCCCGACCAATCCCTCGACAGTGAAACAAACAATCTGAGTCACTCCGGCCAGCTCTGTTACCATCGGGGCAGCGTAAGCAGCAAGATCATCCTGAGATTTCCACAGAATTTTCCCGGTGGTTTTTGCGAAACAAACTATTCCGGACCCATTGGTTCCGCCGACGCAAGCAATCAAACGCTCGCCAGCGATGACCGGCGCCGCGGTGTAACCATGTTCCGCGGCGCCGGGCACCTTGCTATCTTCACCTAAAAATGCCGCGCCGAAGTCATTTGTGAAGTTCACATGCCAAAGGCGCAGGCCATCAGTCACATTGAGGCATGCGAGTTCACCTTTCCCTGATTGCGCATACACCCGCTCACCATCGACCACAGGAGTGCAACGCGGACCAGGCGGGCCTTGCTCGTCCTGAAACGTATTGTCCACACTGGCGCGCCACAATTCTTTTGCATCCTTTGCTTGCAGGGCGTGAAGAGTTTCTTTCCCGTCTTGATTATCAAAATAGAATAACCTTCCAGCCGCTATAACCGGGGAAGCAAACCCTTCACCAACGCTCTGCCGCCAAATCACCTTTGGCTCGGAAGGTAAAGCCGCTGGAATGCGAGCACCCATTTGAACGTGCCCGGTGCGTGCCGGTCCGCGCCATTGCGGCCAATCGTCCGCGGTTAGCGGAGTCGCAACCATGCTGCCAACCAAAATTAAAGGCGAGATCATCAAACCCAAACGAGACATAAAGAAACCACATCTGCTTGTTGGCCGGTCGTCAAGCTTTGTATTCGTGGAGTCGAACGAAAACTAAGGAGCAGGCGCGGGATCGGCCGGGGGTATGGAGGTGCGCGAGCGGAGGGAAGCCATCAAAATAACTGTCCCTGTGACAATAGCCAGGTCAGCTACGTTGAAAACGCCGGTATGAAGCGGTCCCACGCGGATTAGAATAAAATCTGTGACCAAACCATGACGCGCAAAACGATCTACCAGGTTACTGATGCCTCCAGCCCAAATCAGCACCAGGCCCAAAAAGGAAAGCCAGGAAAGAGCAGCGGCTCGCAGCAGATAAATCAACAGAAGGACAAGACCGAGCCCGATGCCAGCGGTAAAGAGGCCACCTCGGACTGCCTCAGGGAGAGACGCTCCCAGACTTAGAAACGCGCCTGGGTTTTCTGCCAAAACCAATTCAACAAACCCGCCCGGCAGCGAAGCCGTCTCGAACTGGTTGAGTTGGGTACGGGCAAGATGTTTTGTAACCTGGTCGCAGCCGGCGGTGGAAATCAGGATCATTCCGACCGCTAAAATGCGAAGCGTGCGCGAAGGTGTCATGCTCATTTAAAAATCAGATCGGCTTAGTGTAGCATTTTGACGGCCACATTCACCTGGGGTGTAATAACGGCTTTACATCCCGGCTGCAATTCTACACATTCTTCCTGGATCGGAGACGGGCGGATTTTAGAAGTGCAAACACCACAACAACAATACGTTAGCGGTCATGCTCCTGGAGTGGATGCCGCTATCCGGCGGTCCCAGGACTTTTTACTAAGCGAGCAGAAGCCTGAAGGTTATTGGGTTGGTGAACTGATGGTAGATGCGACGCTGGTTGCGGACACGATTGCGTACCATCATTGGAACGGCAAGGTCGAGCCGATTTGGCAGCGGAAAGCTGTAAATCATATATTGTCGATGCAACTCCCGGATGGAGGGTGGAACATTTATTACGGCGGACCGGCGGAGGTCAACGCAACTATCAAATGTTACCTGGCTCTCAAGCTAGCGGGAGTGTCTGCCAGGGATCCCCAAATGCTACGCGCGCGGGAACTGGCCTTGAGCCTGGGCGGGGTGCCGAGAATGAATACGTTTTCGAAACTGTACCTGGCCTTGCTTGGATTATTTCCGTGGGAATATGTGCCAACCATTCCCTGCGAGGTCATATTACTTGGTAAATGGTTCTATGTGAATTTCAACGAAATGAGTTCGTGGAGCCGATCGATGTTGGTGCCGCTGGCTATCATTAATCATTACAAACCTACGCGCCCGCTGAAGAACAATATCCATCTCAACGAATTATATCCTGAAGGTGTCCATGACCGGGATCTTGCACCGGTGCCCGATCCAGAACGACTGACCTGGCGCAACTTCTTCCTTGGGCTGGATCGTCTCCACAAGTTTGCCGAATTCTTTGCACAAAACAACATTCATCCCTTTCGCAAGCGAGCACTTAAGAAAGCAGAGCAATGGATGCTGGAACGATTTGAAGGCTCAGATGGCCTGGCAGCTATTTTTCCTGCGATGCTCAACTCGCTCATCGCGCTCAAAGCCCTGGGCTACGCCGATGACCATCCCCAGGTGGTTCGAGCTGAACGTGAGTTGAAAAAACTCGAGCATGAGACGGAACATAGCGTTCGGATTGAACCCTGTTTTTCGCCAGTGTGGGACACAGCAATAGTGAACATTTGCCTGGAGGAATCAGGCATATCGAACGAACATCCGGCACTCAAACGCGCGACCGAATGGATCATGACAAAGGAGATTCGCTTCCATGGCGATTGGAAGTACAAAAATCCGGCCAAGGTCGAGCCGAGCGGTTGGGTCTTCGAGTTTGAAAACAAATGGAACCCGGACGTCGATGACACCGCGATGGTCCTGCTGGCCTTGCGCAAAGTGCCGACAGATGACCGACAAAAGCGGGATGAATGTTTCCAGCGCGCTTTGAAATGGATGCTCACGTTCCAATGCAAAGACGGTGGTTGGGCGGCTTTTGACAAGGATTGCACAAAAGGGGTGCTTGAAAAGGTGCCATTCGCCGATCATAACGCTATGCTCGATCCCGAGTGCGCCGACATCACCGCCCGAATTCTGGAATTGCTAGGGTACGAAGGTTATAGCGTGGAACACCCTCAGGTCCAAAAAGCGTTGCGATTCATCCGCGAGCATCAGGAAGATGACGGTTCATGGTATGGGCGTTGGGGTGTTAATTATATCTACGGAACCTGGCAGGTATTGCGGGGATTGCGCGGGCTTCAATTGAACATGCACGAGCCCTGGCTGCTCAAGGCCAGGGATTGGATCGAGAGCGTTCAGCATGAAGATGGCGGGTGGGGAGAACGTTGTAACACTTATGACGATCCGGTTTTTAAGGGACAGGGTCCCAGCACGGCATCCCAAACGGCTTGGGCTCTGATGGGTTTATGCACGTTTGACAAGCCCGACCGGCCAAGCATCGTCCGCGGGATCGACTATCTGGTGCGCATGCAGAATCAGGATGGCTCCTGGACTGAACATGAAACGACTGGCACAGGTTTTCCGAAGGTTTTCTACCTCAAATACGATATGTATAGGAATAGCTGGCCTCTGCTTGCGCTGGCGGTATATCGCAAAATGATCGTTCAATCCAATGGCGCACCGGATCCTTCAGGCAACGGAGAATCAGAACGTGGCGCAAAACTTTTTGCCGCTGCCACCCAGCCGCATGCAGAGTCTGAGTTTCTGCACAAATAAAGATTGATGAGCTGGCTTTACCGGCGACTAGTCCGTCCGGTGCTCTTCGCTCAGGAGGCCGAGCAGGTTCATGAGCGCACGTTGCGCGCGCTCGGCTGGATAAGCAGGCATCAACTGGCTTGCGACGCTTTCGAGTCCTTTTATTCCGCCCCGGCGCTTCCGATTGAAGTCTTAGGCCTCAAGTTCCCAAACCCGATTGGAGTGGCGGCGGGGATGGACAAGTACGCTAATGCATTGCCGGCGTGGGAAGCGCTTGGTTTTGGTTTTAGCGAGTTGGGGGGTGTAACCTGGCATCCTCAGCCCGGAAATCCTGCCCCCCGGCTTTTTCGAGTCATCCCCGACGAAGCGATCATTAATCGCATGGGCTTTAACAATCCGGGGGCACAGGCTTTACAAGAAAAGCTCATTCAATGGCGGGGATTAGGCCGCTGGCCGCACCATCCCGTCGGTATCAACCTTGGCAAATCCAAAGTCACTCCTCTGGCTCAGGCTCCAGAGGATTATGCGAATTCTTTCCGCCTCCTGCGATTCCACGCTGATTTTTTTGTCGTGAATGTTAGTTCGCCAAATACTCCTGGTCTCCGCCAGCTTCAAGACAAGTCCGCGCTGGATGAAATTCTTGCAGCCATTCAGGAAGTGCAGGCGGAGCCTGTCCCGGGTCAAGTGTCGAGTGATAGGGTATCCTTACCTCAGCCTGGGACGAACTTCCCTCTACCCTCCACCCTCTACCATCGATCTTCTCCTAAACCCATTCTGGTGAAAGTCTCTCCTGATCTCTCGTTTGAGGCGTTGGATGAGATTTTAGAGCTGGCTGCCTCGCGCAGCATTGCAGGTGTTGTCGCCACGAATACAACCACGACCCGACCTGAGACCAGCGATGAATGGTCCGGGCGGATTTACGGTGAAACTGGAGGACTAAGTGGGAAGCCATTGCGAGCGCGCAGCACTGAAATCATCCGGCACATTCATCAGCGGACACTGGGCAAACTAGCCATCGTCGGGGTAGGGGGCATATTTAATGCGAAGGATGCCTGGGAGAAAATCACGGCGGGAGCATCTTTGCTTCAACTCTACACGGGGTTGGTTTATGAAGGTCCATCCATTGTGTCGGACATTGTGCGGGGCTTGCTGACGAAGATGGAGGCTGAAGGAATTTCGGATATTCGGAAAGTATCAGGCTCGCTCAAGTGAAGCCCGGTGTTAATACTGGGTCTCGAAAGGAACTGAGGGGCGCAAGCGCTGTTTTTTTGTGTCCATTTTTTCTCGTTTGCTTGCTTGACATTGATGACAAACGAGTTATACCGGAGTCAGTTGACGGCACTTTCACTCAAACCATAAGCTTATGACACTAACGAAGCGAGACTTGGTTATTCGAATCAGCACCGAGACCGACATCCCACAGCAGCAGGTCCTTGAGGTAGTCCAGCGCACACTCGACTACATTTCCGAGTCAGTCGCCAAAGGTGATAACGTTGAACTGCGCAACTTCGGCGTCTTTGAAGTCAAAGTTCGGAAGGCCCGTATCGGGCGCAATCCTAATGCGCCCGCGACCGATGTGCCCATCCCGGAGCGGTCGGTAGTGAAATTCAAACCGGGCAAAGAGATGCGCGCTGAGGTTCTCAAGCTTGCGCCCGAAGTTATTCTGGCTAAAAAGAAGGAAAAGCAGAATACGCCTCCGGAACCCGCGTGACCAGGCTCCCTGCCGCGGTCAGCTAACACAACCGATTTTCGGGTGTGTTGCTGTCTTCAGTCATTTTCATTTTCACGCTCTTTTATGGAACGTCTGCCCGGATTTCGCGATTTCTATCCTGAACCACTTCCCCAACCGGATATGTGGAGCGCCGACGCGCGCCAATACATCTTTGGCCGCTGGCGAACCACGGCCCAAAAATACGGATTTCGAGAGTATGATGGTCCTCCATTGGAGCCCCTGGAGTTATTTACTTTAAAAAGCGGCTCAGAAATTGTCGGACAGCTTTATAACTTCCAGGACAAAGGCGAGCGAGATATTTCCTTGCGGCCGGAAATGACTCCGACGCTTGCTCGCATGGTTGCTGCCCACGAGCGCAATTACAAGAAGCCGATCAAATGGTTTGCCACTCCACAACTCTTTCGATACGAACGCCAGCAAAAAGGCCGCTTGCGAGAGCACTTTCAATTCAATGCCGACATTATTGGTGAGAAGGATCCAGCAGCCGACGCAGAATTGATCGCTTTGCTGGTTGATACTTTGCGCTCATTCGGCTTGACCGAGAAGGATTTCATTATTCGCATCAGCAGCAGAAATGCCTGGCACGAATTTTTCCAGCGCCGCCAAAGCGACCCCGCCAGAGAATATGAATTCTACCAAATCATAGACAAACTCGAGGGCCAGGACCCTCAGGATAATGAGCAAAAGTTGACTGGTCTCGGAATTTCCATCTCGGAGGTCATGGCGATGATCCAAGGGGGTGAGCCGACAGCGGAGCTAAAAAATGTTTTAGATAACCTTGCCGCGCGTGGACTCCAGAATTATGTGAAAGTGGACCATGGAGTTGTTCGCGGCCTGGCCTACTATACAGGCATCGTTTTCGAAGCGTTCGATCGAAAAGGAGAATTTCGCGCAATCGCAGGAGGTGGGCGCTATGATAATCTCGTAAAACTGCTCAGTGCAGGCAAAGTGGAATTGCCGGCTCTTGGATTCGGCATGGGTGATGTGGTGTTGTTGGAACTCCTCAAAGCTCGATCCTTGCTTCCCAAATTCGATGGGAAGATAGACGTTTTTTGTCTGATCGAAAACGAAACGCTTCGGCCTGCCTCGCTGAAATTGATTCAGGATCTGCGCTCAGCCGATCTGGCGGTGGATTATGCGTTTGTTTTGACTAAATCGGACAAACAATTCAAGCGAGCGCAGGAATTGAAATCTTCGTTCACAGTCAGGCTCGAACAGAATGGGGACGGGAGTCTCGTCGCGAAGGTCAAAAATCTTTCCACCCGTGAGGAAAAGAGTCTAAGCCCCGCCGATGCGGTTCGGGACCTCAGCGCAGTCCGGCGGCCATGAGCTGGTAAATTGGCCGGGTTTAGCCCAGCAAGAATCAAGAAGCAGCCACCGCGACCCCTGCTGAGCCTCGGGCTTCTTTTTCCTTCACCAAAGTGGCGCCTTTGCCTAGACGTTTTCTCAGATAAGTCAGCTTGGCACGCCTGACTGTGCCATGGCGTTCCACTTCAACTTTTTCTACTCGCGGAGAATGGATGGGGAATACGCGCTCGACGCCCTCGCCATAACTGATTCGGCGCACCGTGAACATTTCGTTCAGCCCATGGCCGCGGCGTCCAATGACCACCCCCGCAAAGATTTGGATGCGTTCCTTGTCACCTTCCACGACTTTAGTATGCACTCGCACAGTATCACCTACCGAGAACTCCGCTGATTGTTTGCGTAGCTGGTCCGATTCAATTTTATCAAGTAATGCCTGGTTCATAAAAATAAAATGCGAAGTGCGGCCTTTGCCTGCACTCAGTTGTTTAATGTGTTACAACAAATCCGGCCTGCGCTCGCTTGTTCGGAGCAGCGCTTGCTCATTCCGCCACTGCGCAATTTGCGCATGGTTGCCCGATAGCAGCACATCCGGAACTTTCATCCCGCGAAATTCCGCAGGCCGCGTGTACTGCGGGTATTCCAGCAAACCCTCGCTGAAAGATTCATCCTGGTTGCTCTCGGCATCGCCCAAAACACCAGGCAAAAGCCGGGTAACCGCGTCGATGACCACCATAGCAGGCAACGAACCGTTCGTCAGCACGTAATCGCCGATAGATAACTCATCATCGGCCAATCGTTCCCGGACGCGCTCGTCAAAACCTTCGTAATGACCCGAGATGAGCAGCAGCTCAGGTTTTTCGGCCAAATCACGAGCAATAGCCTGGCTAAAAGCTCGGCCCGCAGGCGACAGTAAAACGACATGCGTTCTTTCGCTCGCCAGCTTTTCTACTGCTTCAAAGATCGGTTCGGGTTTTAGCAACATTCCAGGCCCGCCACCGAAGGGCCGGTCATCCACCGTGCGATGCCGGTCATGGGCATAATCCCGCAACTGATGCACTCTCAAATCCAGCAACCCAGCGTCGCGAGCCCGTTTAATGATGCTCTCATCCAGCGGCCCGGCAAACATCCCGGGAAACAATGTGAGCACATCAATTTTCATTCGGCTCTCATTGAAAGCAGCGTTCGAAATCCAAATGACCACTCATTCGCGGTCTTGTCACTTCAGCGCACGGGCTGAACCCCCAGCCTGCCATTCAAGCCGGTGTTTTTTCTTCCACAATTTCCAACGTGCAGCGCAACCCGCGTTTCGCGCTGCCAGCCAGCAACAATGAGCGGATGGCATTGATCGTCATGCCCTGGCGCCCAATTACTCTGCCGACATCCTGCGGATGAAGCCGCAACTCATAAACCGTTGTGCCTTCCCGTTCAACCGGTGTAACGACCACCGCGTCGGAATGTTGCACCAGCGCTTTGACGACATATTCAAGAAAAGCCTGCATGGCCCCCGAAGCGTCTATGTTGTAGTTGACGGCGTTGCGGCTGGCGCTGCGGCGGCAGCGGCTTTGGACGCCTTTTTGATGAAACTTGCCACTGTGTCACTCGGTTGGGCGCCTTTACTCAACCAGTAATTTGCTCGTCCCAAATCCAGTGTGTAATTGTCCGCTTTTTTGCGCGGTTGATACGTGCCAAGTTGCTCGATGAATTTGCCATCACGCGGACTGCGCCCATCGGCGACGACAATGCGGAATACCGGGGCATTCTTCGCCCCTACACGTTTCATGCGAATTTTTACTGGCATAAATCAAATTTAAATGTCCAACGACTTAGTTTACCTGAGCGGAAAACCTATGAACGGCTTCCAGAAAAGGAAAGAGATCCTAAAGCTCCAGCCCCCTCTTGGCAAGCCCCGTTTTGGGCTTTTTTAACCCACACGCTAATGAATGCAGCCGCCGTTTAGTTGAGCTTTTTGCACCCGGCGATATTAAGTGCATTACGCAAAACACCATGTATTAAAGGAAAAACTGTTTCGGCATGTCTTGGATTTTGCAAGAGCGAAGGAAAGGACTGCCTGTGGACCACAATTCTGTTTGGTGCCAATTACAAATGAGCCCAACAAAATTTTCTCAGATACCACTTTTATTTCGGACACCCTTTTTTGCGTGAGCCATTGTGTCTGGGGCCGGCCCATACTATATTGGCCGGCGTGAACCGCTTGACCAAACAGGAACAGTTGGTTCTTTGCATTAGTCTGGGATTGCTCCTGACAGGCTGGGCGGTAAAGGTTTATCGATCTGCCCATCCACCAGCGGCGTCCGCGGAACATATCAAACCGTAATCATGCACGAATTTAGTTTTGAAGAGGCTCTTGTCCTGATTCGAGCCAAAGATCCGCGTTATACCTGCGAGGCTTACCTTTTTATTAAGGATGCCCTCGATCATACTCAAAAGGTCATCGTTAAAAAGAGTCGAGGCCGCCCCCGGCATGTCAGCGGACAGGAACTTTTGGCGGGCATCCGCGAGTTTGCGCTGAGCCAATATGGTCCAATGACGATGATGTTATTGCAAGAATGGGGAGTAAAAAGCTGCCGCGACTTTGGCGATATGGTTTTCAACATGGTCGAAATTGGGTGGCTTGCGAAGACCGAAACGGACACCCGCGAAGATTTTGAAGGTGGCTACGATTTTTTTGAAGCTTTCCAAAAACCCTTCCTGCCCAGCAGCAAATTGGCCGCAAAAAAAGCCGACCCGGTGCCGCAACCGACAACCGAAGCCGGCCTGTGACACATCCCATCAAGGCCGCTGAATCAAATGGTGAGATCCCCGCTATCCCGCCCGGGGTGAAACTCACGACGCTGGAGAACGGTCTAACGATCATTGTTCGCGAGGATCACAGCGCACCGGTCGTTTCCGTCCAGGCCTGGTGCATGGCAGGCAGCGTCCACGAAGGCAAGTGGCTTGGCGCCGGGCTATCTCACCTGCTCGAACACATGCTTTTCAAAGGCACCACCACCCGGCCTGGCAGTCGCATCGATCAGCAAGTGCAGGAGGCCGGCGGTTACATGAATGCTTTCACTTCATTCGACCGGACGGTTTACCACATCGATGTGCCTAATACCGGCGCGCAGGTGGCGATCGACATTCTGTGTGATATCATGCAAAACGCGACCTTGCCTGGTGATGAGTTGGAGAAAGAAAAGCAGGTGATCGTGCGTGAGATGGACATGAACATCGACGATCCGGGGCGTCGTGCCAGCCGCCGACTTTTTGAAACTGCCTACACAAAGAGTCCGTATCGGTTGACGGTTATTGGCTATCCGGACATTTTTCAAACCCTCGAGCCGCGGGATGTCCGGGAGTATTACCAGGAAAAATACGCTCCCAATAATGTATTTTATGTGGTCACCGGCGATGTAAGCGAACCTCAGGTCGTTTCACAAATCCGCCAGGCTTATGAAAAAGGGCGCGCGCGGCCGCTCCCACCCGTCGTCCTGCCGCAGGAGCCCAGGCAAACGGCTTCCCGTGAAATCATCGAGGAAGCGCCTATTGAAATCAGCCACTTTCACTTTGCCTGGCATATTCCGGAATTGCGTCATCCGGATGTACCCATCCTCGATGTCCTGGCAGCATTGCTTGGCCACGGCCGCAGCTCGCGCCTTTACCAGCGGGTGCGTGAGCGAAAAGGATTGGTAACCTCGATCGACGCCTGGACTTACAGTCCGGGAAATACAGGATTGTTCGGCCTGAGCGCCACGGCTGACCCCGGGAAATTTGAATCTGCTCGCGATGCAATGCTCGAGGAGGTGGACAGGATGAAGTCGGAACTCATCCTGCCAGGAGAATTAAACAAAGCGGTCAAACAGTTTCTGGCCGGCACACTGGCCGTGCGCAAGACCATGCAAGGCCAGGCACAGGACATTGGCGGGAGCTGGCTCGCTGCGAACGACCTCAATTTTTCTGAACGTTACCTGGCGGCAGTCAAGCGAGTTACCCCCGCGGATATTCAGCGGGTCGCCATGCAATACCTCACATCGGACAATCGAACAATTTACGCTTTGTTGCCGGCTGGAACTGCTCCCACGAGCACGTTTGCAACGACAACGGTTGATGAACTTCCCATTCAAAAGTTTGAATTCGCAAACGGCCTCCGGCTATTGGTAAAGGAAGATCATCGATTGCCATTTGTCGAGATCCGAACGGTGTTTAAGGGCGGTGTGCTGGTCGAAACAGAGGAAACCAACGGCATCACTCAGCTAACCGGAAAAATGCTTCTCAAGGGAACGAGAACTCGCTCGGCTGAACAGATTGCCTCAGAAATCGAATCGGTCGGCGGCAGCATTGACAGCTATGGCGGCAATAACAGTTTTGGGCTGAACGTCGAAGTCATGAGCAGTGATTTCGAGCTCGCGTTGGAGATGGCCAGAGATGTCCTGCTCGAACCCGCTTTTCCCGAAAGCGAATTGGCGCGCGAACGAGAAGTGCAATTGGCGGCCATTCGCGCACAAAAGGACCAGTTGCTACCCAGCGCCTTCAAGGCCGCTCGTCGTGCTCTTTTTAGTGGCCGCGGCTATGGCCTTGATACACTTGGCACCGAAGAGAGCGTTCAAGCGCTGCAGGTGGCTGATTTGAAAGGATTTCATCGGAACTATGCAGTCCCTGCAAATTGCGTTCTTGCCATTTTCGGCGATGTCACAACAGCTCATGTCCGCTCTGCCGTCGAAAGAGCATTTAACGGCTGGCAGCAGGCGGTTTCTGACAGCGTAAAAGAGGCCCCTCCAGGTTCGGCTCCCTTGACTTCGCCTCAGCGTGTCACTGAAGTCCACGACAAAAAGCAAGCGGTCATCGTAATCGCTTTTCCCGGCACGACTTTGCTGGATGAAGATCGCTATGCGCTGGAACTTCTGCAGGAATCGTGCAGCGATCTTGGTTCGCGATTGTTCCTGCGCATACGCGAACAGTTGGGCCTCGCATATTACGTCGGCGCTCAAAACTTTGTTGGCCTCATCCCGGGTTACTTTGCTTTCTATGTCGGCACCACGCCGGAGAAAACCGATTTAGTGGAGAAGGAACTTTTTAATGAAGCCGAATTGCTGCGGCTTGAGGGTTTGACAGAACAGGAGCTCTCCCGTTCCAAGGCAAAAGTCATCGGCCAAAAAAAGATTGCCCGCCAGGATCTCGGTCATTTGGCCATGGCCACCGCCCTCGACGAACTTTATGGCCTTGGTTTCCGCCATCTTGACACCGAGGATGCCCGGTATGAAGCGGTCAGCATGACCCAGGTCAAAGCCGTGGCTCAGAAATATCTCAGGACGGATGCACTGGTCATTGCGACATTCAAGCCGGCAGATAAGGCGCAGACTATTTCCGAAAGCGCTACTGTTGAGGTTTGAGCCGGGTTTTGCTTAACCGCGACAGACACGTTCCAGTGATGGCCCCAAGGCTGGCGAGAATAGCCGCAAGGATTGGACCAAGGAGCAGGTGGAAAAATCCTGCCCCGAAAAAATCTTCCATGATAAAGGTTGGGAAATCTGTCATTCCACTTCGCTTAAAATCGTCATAGTTTCCCTCAGCCCGAAAAACCCGAGACTGGCGGTCCGTTCCAAAGAAAAAGTAAAAGGAAGCCAGGATGGCGATAAACCATATCAGCGAACCAATTATTGCCGAAAAGGCGCCAGCTAAAACGCTCAAGCGGAATGGGAACCGCTTGTAGCCGACGTATGCTCCAGCAGTGGTATATATCGCGAAAACGAGGCCGAATTCAACCAAACCAAATCGAGTGTTGTCCTTTGGCAAAACGATATATTCCAGAATAACTTCTCCGATGAAAACCACTCCGGCGAGCAGTCCTGCAATCATCACGGCCTTTCCAACAACTGGAGGCTGGCTCATTAGAAAGTGTGTTCCTTTCCAGCCGATCAAACCATAAAGCAGCAATACGCTGATTGCTCCGCCTAGGCTGCGCAGATTCGTGCGAGGAAAATGGTTAAATCCATAGAATACCAGGCAAAAAGCGAGTACGACACCGAGCAGAATTCCTGATCGAAGCTTTGTCATTCAACAGATTCTTTAGCGCGCGTGAAAACGGGGTCAATCAAACTGCTGTTTTGATGGAAATCAAGTTAGCATTTAAGCTGTGGTTTGTTTCACGGTTTGCATATTGGCGCAGGGTGAGTCAGTTTGAATCAATGGAGGCAACCTCAGTGATCATTATCGGCGCGGGCGTGGCTGGCCTGGCGGCCGCCGGCGAACTTTCTGCAGCCGGCGTTGACGCGATTATTCTTGAGGCTCGCGAACGGCCCGGAGGGCGTATTTACTCAGTTGCAGGCATGGAAGGGAGGCCGATAGAGCTAGGGGCGGAATTTGTGCATGGCCGGAAGAACGTTACCTGGAAATTGATACGGGCTGCCCAATTACAAACGCATGAGGTGCCCGATCGACACTGGACGGCAGAGCCCGGTGGATCTATCGAAAACAAAAAGTTTTGGGAAGAATTAAGCACGGTCACAGACCAGATTGATCCTGCTCAACCAGACATGGATTTCGAATCGTGGCTTGCGAGTACGTCGGCTAAAGACTCAGCCAAATGGCTGGCACGCGAATATATTGAGGGATTTCACGCCGCACCAACGGATCGCATGAGCATTCAAGCTCTCGCCAAAGCGGAGGCTGCCGCCGAACGGACCGAGGGCACGCGACAGTTCCATGTTTCGCAAGGTTATTCTGCGATTGTTAAATGGCTTCTCACGCAGATGCCACGGGCGCAACTGATCAATAGAAGCCTGGTGAAAAAAATCGAATGGAACCCTGGCTCTGTGGAGATTGAAACACAGAGTGCCAAAACATCTCGTCGATTCAAGGCATCACATGTTTTGGTCACCGTTCCTTTGGGAGTTCTCAAAGAAAAAGGGCCCGGTGGAATCCGATTCGAGCCGCGCTTAATTAAAACGGAGGAGGCGATCCATGCGCTTGAAATGGGAGAGGTGGTGCGACTCACGTTGCAGTTTCGATCTCGTTTTTGGCCGGTCCAGAATTTTGGATTCATTCACTCGGCAGACAAGTGGTTGCCGACCTGGTGGTCAGACGAACGTGGGCCAATGTTAACAGGCTGGAGTGGCGGGCCGCGCGCCAGAACTTTAGCCAGGGAAAAGCCCGGCACGATCCTGCGCGAGGCTATTCGCTCGCTGAGCATTATTTTCCACATAAAGCCGCGTAGCCTCCGTGATTTGCTCGTTGCAACATACCATCACAATTGGAGCAACGATCCATTCGCACGCGGCGCTTACAGCTTCACGCCAGCAGGAATGGGCCACATGCCCCAACAATTGTCCCAACCCGTGGCAGGCACGATCTTTTTTGCTGGAGAGGCGACCGATACGAATGGAGCGCAGGGAACGGTCCACGGGGCTATTGCCAGCGGTGTTCGGGCGGCTCATCAAATTTTGAAAGCGCTGCCGACTCCTCGCGGGCCCAGAGTGCGCCGGGTGCGTTCCAAATTGCGTTACCCTCAATCAGGATTCCCGCTAGCCAGGAGTTCGCGCGCCTCTGAGAGCCTGTCAGCCGGGACAAGGACCCGAACACCTTCGCTGACTTGAAGATTCAAGAGCATGCCTCCTCCATCATCCGCCATAATTGTGCAATCGATTCCATTAGCTCTTAACGTGGCGGCTGCGACGTCGGCGGCCTGGGCTGTAGAAAACACTTTCAGAACAGCGAGCGTTTCTTCGGGTGTCGCGTTGGCTGGCGGAGGCGCAGGAGGAGCTTCGAATTCAGTACCGCATTCTGAACATGCTGCGGCATCGTCCTGAGTTTTGGCTCCACAATACCCGCAAGTTTTCATTGATGCCTGAATGTCATGCATCGCAAGTCCAGTGTCGAGGTTTTTTGCGCCGCGTTAATCCAATCTAACTTGTGGGCAGTCGTTCGTCGGCAGTGTTGAATTTGAACCGAAGCAACGGCAGCGTGAGGCGCCCCTTGCTCCGAATTTCAACATTTCCGGTTGTCAGCATTTCAGGTAATTGTCTCCACCCATTGATGAATACAAAACCATTGCGTCTCGATTCTCACCAGCACTTTTGGCGTTACGACCCGGCAGCCTACTCTTGGATGACGGACAGAATGAAGATTTTGCGGCGCGACTATTTGCCGGGAGACCTGATTCCTTTGCTCGCTTCCATCGAAATCGAAGGAACGATCGCTGTGCAGGCACGGCAGGTGGTTGAGGAAACGGAGTGGCTGCTCGAGCTTTCGGAACAGCACAATTTCATTCGTGGCGTGGTCGGATGGCTGGATTTGCGCGGCCCAGAAATCGGGGCGGACTTGAAGAAGTATTCCGCTCATAAAAAGCTTCGCGGTGTGCGCCATGTCGTTCAGGATGAGCCCGATGATTTCTTTATGCTTAGGCCGGAATTCAAACGCGGAATCGGGCGCCTGCATGAATTCAATTTGACTTACGATCTTTTGGTTTTCCCAAAACAACTTCCAGCAGCCGCAACCCTGGTCGAGTCTTTTCCCATGCAACCATTTGTGCTGGATCATATCGGAAAGCCGGCGATCCGAGATGGGGAGGTGCAGCCCTGGAAGGAAAACGTGGAGCGGTTGGCGCAATTTGAAAATGTATTTTGCAAGCTCTCCGGAATGGTCACGGAAGCCGCGTTGGGCAATTGGCAGCCGCATGAATTCCACCGTTATCTTGATATTGTCATTAGAGCTTTTGGCACGGACCGTGTGATGATTGGCTCTGATTGGCCGGTTTGCACTCTCTCCGGCGATTACAGTTCGGTGATGAACATTGTGATCGATTACATAAAACAGTTTCCAATCGAGGCGCGCGCTGCCATTTTGGGTGGAAATTGTTCACGGTTTTACGGAATCTAAACTGAATCATGTTCAAGAACATCTTATTGATTGCGTCGATTGGGCTGGCATCACCTTATTCATGGGGCGCGGCCATCGATCTATCCCATGCAAGAATTGTCGTTCTTAATCCTCGGCAAAGCACTGCCGTAAAAGCGGCAAGTCTGCTCAAGGACGAGATCGAAAAGAGAACTCGAATATCGCTTGCCGTAGCTGACAAAATTCCGGAAGGCGAGGACGTCATTTTAGTCGGAACAGCGGCGGACTTGTCGGCGCAATCCTTTCAATCGCCTACTGCTCACCCGATGCCGGAGAAACCCGATGCGTACGCAATTTGGGTCGGGGCGCATGGCAAAGCGCGGGTCATTTGCACTGCAGGCCACGATGGGCGTGGGACAGTATTCGCGACAGGCCGTCTGTTGCGCCTGCTGGAAATGGGGCGCGACAAGCTGGAATTAGATGACAGCACTGCGTTAGCCTCGGCCCCGAAGATTCCTTTGCGCGGACATCAACTTGGTTTTCGCCCGAAAACCAATGCATACGATGCCTGGACTCTCGCGATGTGGGAACAGTATTACCGCGACATGATGGTATTCGGGATGAACGCGATCGAGTTGATTCCGCCTCGCAGTGATGACGATGCCGATAGTCCGCATTTTCCGACGCCACCAATGGAAATGATGATCAACATGTCCAGGCTGGCTGACGAATACGGCTTGGATGTCTGGATTTGGTATCCTTCGATGGACAAAGATTACTCCGATCCGAAGACCGTCGAACTTGCGTTGAAGGAACGCGAAGAAGTTTTTGAGAAGCTGCCCCGGATTGACGCTGTATTCGTTCCCGGCGGTGATCCAGGAGATGTCCGTCCAGACATCCTGTTGGAACTGATGGCGAAAACTAAACCCATTCTAAATAAGTATCATCCCAAAGCGCAAATCTGGGTGTCTCCGCAAGGTTTCGACCGTCCAAACATTTCGCATCGCAAAGGCTGGCTGAAGATGTTTGTAGATCTATTAAAGGAGAAGGAACCCGCGTGGCTGGATGGAGTTGTTTTTGGCCCGCAGGTGGAGACGACGCCGGCAAAACTGCGCCAGGACCTCCCTGCCAGGTACCCGATCCGTCAATATCCCGACATCACTCACAGCAAGAGCTGTCAATATCCTGTGCCGAATTGGGACCGGGCTTTCAGCGATACGGAAGGGCGTGAGTGCATTAATCCCCGGCCAGTTTTCTACACAAAAATATTTCATGATCTGGAGGCCTATTCAATGGGATTTCTTACCTACAGCGAGGGTTGTAACGATGACTTTAACAAAGTCTTATGGAGTTGTCTTGGATGGGATCCGTCCATGAAAGCGGAAGATATCACGCAGGAGTACGGCCGCTATTTCATTGGCCAAAAGAATGGAAAAGAATTTGCCCGAGGCTTGCTTGAGCTCGAACAAGACTGGGTTGGTAAACTTGCTACTAACACCACGGTGGACCAAACGCTGCTCTTGTTTCAGAATCTCGAAAAAAGAGCTACTCCCCAGGAAAAACTTAACTGGCGATTTCAGGAAGGCCTCTATCGGGCGTACTATGACGGCTACATCCGCGCGCGCCTGATTTACGAGACGCATTTGGAGAATGAGGCGATTGAGGTGCTGAAGTCGGCCGAGCGAAACGGATCGATTGCGTCGATGGAGCACGCGCAGAAGATACTTGAAAAATCTCGAACGGAACGAGTGGCGCCTGAACTCAGGGCAAGGGTTTTTGAATTAGCCGAGGCATTGTTCCAAAGCATCCGGATGCAATTGAGCGTCCCAAGGTATCAGGCTATTGCCGTCCATCGCGGCGCCAATCTCGACGATATCGATAAGCCACTCAACCACTCGCTCAATTTGAAAAACCGTTTTGATGAGATACGTGGTCTGGACTCTGAATCCGAACGAATTGGAGCGATCAATCAACTGATCCAACCTTAGCAAAACGGTCTGGATTTTCAGGAGATTACGGAGGGGGGGCAGGACTGGCTTTCAGACTCCAATTACCTTGGCTGGAACATGATTCAAGTCCCGGAGGGACATTCGATAATAGCCCAACGTTTCAACGTTGGGTGATGAGTGTTGAAGAGGCTGAGTCCCGAAGGGACGACTGAAATAGAGAGCCGATCCATCAGCCGTCCCTTCGGGACTAACCGCTCTTGAGTCCCGTCTCTCCCAATGTTGAAACATTGGGCTATTGTCGGGCATCCCTCCGGGATAAAAACCAAATCCTGGTCGCATTGGGCGAGATGCCACCGTTCCCAGGTTACCCGTCACCTAAGTAAGTGCCATTCCCCTTTGGGGTTTTGGCAGGGGAACAGGACTCAAGAATCGCTGTGAGAGTTGGCGGGGTCCCGCACCCTGTTCTCGCTCTTTTCACGCCTCTCGATAGCTCTGGTTAAGTTGCCCGTTGCGATTTCCTCGTTGATTCCCTATTGTTCGCCTCCGCGATTTTAAACGTATGAGTGTTCTGATTGTTGGCTCGACTGCGCTGGATTCTATCAAAACTCCTAAAGCGGAGAACCCTCGCCTTCTGGGAGGTTCCGCCAGCCACGCGGCTGTGGCCGCCAGTTTCTTTAGTCCGGTCAAATTGGTCGGAGTTGTTGGTGACGATTTCCCAAAACGCTACCTCCAGCTTTACAAGCGGCACCGCATTGACGTCCAGGGGTTGCAGAGGATGCCGGGAAAAACATTTCATTGGTCGGGTGAATATGAGGCCAATATGAACAACCGGCGGACGCTGCTGACCGAGTTGGGTGTGTTCGAAACTTTCACTCCCACGCTACCAGCGTCACACCAAAAAGACTCATACGTGCTGCTGGCTAACATTGCTCCTTCTCTTCAGCATCACGTGCTGAACCAAATGGAGCGGCCAAAATTCGTTGTCGCCGACACCATGGATTTATGGTTGAACATCGCTTTGCCCGACTTGTTGAAGCTCCTCAAGCGGTTGGACGGTTTTGTCCTGAATGACAGCGAAGCGCATCAATTAACGAAGGAAGATAACGTTTTTGCCGCTCTGAAAAAAATCCATAAGTTGGGTCCCAGATACGTGATCATTAAAAAAGGATCCCACGGGTCGATCCTGTCTGGGCCAAGTGGTTTTTTTATCTGCCCTGCTTATCCTTTGCACAAAGTGGTGGACCCAACTGGGGCAGGGGACTCGTTCGTCGGGGGAATGATGGGTTACCTGGCGACGGCCAGGGGAGCCATCGACGGAAACATTCGCCGCGGGATGATCTACGGTAGTGTGGTAGCCTCTTTTTGTTGCGAAGGCTTTGGGTTGATGTGTACCACCAGAATCACCCGCGCCAGGATCGGGCAAAGGGTGAAGGAACTGGAGAGATTAACACGGTTCTAATATTTTGCTTAGGTCCGTAAGACCACGCGGGATTTCGAGTTATTATCGTCCTGTTGGTGTGAGCTTCTGAGGGACAATGGTCGTAGACCTCCGAGCCGGAATTCTTGGCGTGCCGGTATTTCCACTCGTATCTGCAGCAGTGCCAAGCTGCGAAACGCCAAACTGATTCGTAACGAATGTGCCATTTCCTCCTGGCAGAACAAAACTGCCGCCTGTCAGCGCACCAACCTCCGGCAACATTCGCTCTATGTCATTTTGGAGAATGATCAAAAGTCGCGCTGAACTGTTGTCCGCAAAACCGGATACGTTATTGGGTGCGCCGGAGACACCATTTGCAAGGTTAGGACCCTGGGCTGCCAGAGCTGTCGGAGGAAGGGTGGACTGAGCGGGCTGAGTAAAAACTGAGGCCGGCGCGGAAGGTGCTGTTGATCCTGCCACATTTTGCGCCAGGTTTTGGCCAAGGTTAACGCCCGCGCTGCTCGCCAGGTTTTGACTAAGATTCGCCGCGCCGCCAGCGGTTCCGGTCATTGTGCCGCCGCCAGTCGAAAAGTTGCCGTTGAAGCCCGACAACAAGGACAAAGTTTGTTGAAGGTTGTTTTGCAAAACCAATAGAACAGAATTTAGGTCGCCAGCCGTGAAGTTGGTTCCAAACTGATTGGTGAAACCAAGACCGCCCAGCGCGTTGGTCAACGCCGAATTCTGACTGAACGGACCCGGGGCCGCTGACGGAGAGGTGGACAGGGCGGCCCTTCCTGCCGTCGTTCCGGCAGGCGGGGTAACGGCCGATCCAGCCGGTGGGGGGGTGAAAACATTTTGGGCTTCCAAACCCAAACTCGTAATAATCGCCAACAAACCAAAGATTAACTTCATGATCTTGCCTTTCGGTTCACGCTTTGCGCAAATGTTCTTATGTCCTATTCATTCAACCTCGCGCCATAACAACCCCTTTCTATGGGGTGTTATGTCTAAATCGTTTCGATGCATCGCCGCGCATGTACATTGGCTTTTCAGGTCTTCTTCTCCAAACGGCTTTCGAGTTCATGATTTTTGTGGCCAGGAGTTACGGCGAATGAGCATACTTGGCAAACAACTCGAATCAGGGCGAAAGCCTGCTTTCGGGGAAAGAAATAACCTGCACATTCTATGAAGAACACATTCCCGTTTCCCAGATTCTCATCTTTGCGTAGCCGTTGCTTCCTGGGCTGTGTTCTTCTGGCCTTCGGGCAAACTGCAGTTCATCCCAGCGAGCCACCGTCTGCGCCTGGCTTGGACCCGGCCAGCTTGGCGCGAAGCGTGATAATTTATCGCGACCGATACGGCGTGCCACATATCGATGGTCCCACGGACGAATCGGTTATTTTTGGTTTCGCTTACTGTCAGGCAGAAGATTACCTGTGGCAGATTGAGGAATCGTATGTGTCGGGCCTGGGACGGGGCAGTGAGCTAAATGGTGAAGCAGCTTATAAATCCGATTGGAACAATCGGTTGTTCGAGGTGCCTCGACTGGCTCAGGAAGCGCTGGAGAAGCTTGAACCAAAGAGCCGCGCCATGTGTTTCGCATTTTCCGCAGGGCTGAACTTCTACGTTGAACATCATCCCGGAAAACTGCGCCTGCTTGAGCGATTCGAGCCGTGGCACATGCTCGCTTTTGGACGGCACGTCCTTCTACAAACGATATATCAACCTCCAGGCGAGCGTTCCTTCGCCTCGGCTCAAAACGAGAACTCCGAGGATGCAGATTTGATGGGCAGCAACGCCTACGCTATCGGTCCAAGTCATACGCGGAATGGTTCCACGATGCTTTTTTCAAATCCACATCAGCCTTACTATGGGTTCGGGCAGTTTTATGAGGCGCATTTGCGCAGTGCCGAAGGATTGAATTTTTCGGGCGCAACTTTTTTCGGCAGTCCGTTGCCAACCATCGGTCACAACGAACATATGGGTTGGACCTTCACGGTAAACAAGCCCAACACCGGCGATGCATGGCGGGAAACCTTTGACGACCCAGGCCACCCGCTCAATTACAAATACGGGGATGGTTATCGCACCGCGACCGAATGGGAGGACACCATTAAGGTTAAAACTTCAAACGGTTTGACGGAACGCAAAGTGACTTTTCGCAAGACTCATCATGGTCCCATTGCTGCGGGTATGAACAGCCAGAAGCAGATAGCGGTTAACATCGGTAAATTTCGCGAGGCGTTTTACCCGAGGCAGGCCCTCGATATGCTCAAAGCCAAAAACCTTCAGGAATTTGTGAAGGCAATGGAACAGCTTCAACAGCACCTCTACAATGTGGTTTATGCGGATCGCGAGGGAAATATTCTCTACATCTATAATGGCATCGTGCCCAGGCGCAATTCGGCTTTCGATTGGGAAAGACCTGTGGATGGAGCGGACCCGAGCACGGAATGGCAGGGCTATCATTCGCTCGCCGAACTCCCCCGCGTGCTCAATCCAATTTCGGGTTTTGTGCAAAATTGCAACCAGACTCCCTTTACAACTACTGACGATGGCAACCCGTTCCCGGGGAATTTTCCTGGGTATATGTTTCAGGAAAAGGAGCGAAATGATGACAAACGGAGGGCGAAGAACGCCCGCCACCTTCTGCGAAATCTCCATGGCGTCACTTTTGAGAAGTGGCAGGCGCTTTGTTTGGATACGACGATTTACTGGGCCATCACTGAACTTCCAAGATACAAGGTGCAGTTTGCGGATTTGAAAAAGACCGATCCTGAGCTCGCGAGCCAGGTTAAACCTTATCTGGCTCATTTGCTCGATTGGGATGGCCGTGGCGGAGAGAATTCGACGCAAGCAACTCTTTGCGTGCAATGGTATGAAGAGTTGGCTGGGGCGGGATACGCGACAAAAGAAAATTTACGCGCGGAACTGATCAACAATCCCCAGGGACAGTTCAAAGCGCTGGTGACCGCCGCCGAAAAGTTGAAAAAAGTATATGGCGATTGGAAAGTAAAATGGGGCGACGTTCACCGATTGCAACGACATGCCAATGTGGCGGACCTGGCGAAAATCCCTTTCAATGACAGCCTGCCGAGTGCGCCCACTGCTGGTGTTCCTGGCACCCTTGGGGCTGCGTTTACGCAATACTACACTCCTGCAATGCCAGGAAGCGCTACACGCAAGAAGCAATATGCTGTCGTAGGCAACAGTTTTATGGGAGTGTTCGAATTTGGGAAAACCTCGGTGCGTGCTCGGACCTTGCTCCAATACGGGGAGAACAGCAATCCAAGCTCACCTCACTTTTTCGACCAGGCGCAACTGCTGTCTCAGGCAAAGTTCAAGGAATCCCCTTTCAAATGGAAGGATGTAGTTGCAGACGCAACGCGCACGTACCACCCCGGCGAAGACAAGAATTAAACGCGGATTAGGCTGCGTGGTTCTTGCCCATACCGGACGGAAGGGTGGATCATTGTCACTGGGCAATGGTAAATCAGCGGAGCGTGGGGCCAATCAGTATGAACTCTTAAGCATTTCTTCAGCTTTCAATGAATCCCAAATACGACGTGATTATTGTCGGTGCAGGCCATAATGGCCTCGTGACGGCGGCTTACCTGGCACGGGCCGGACGAAAAGTTCTCGTGCTGGAACGTCGCGAGCTTGTTGGGGGATGCGTCGTGACCGAAGAACTTTGGCCGGGTTTCAAAGTTTCGACGGCAAGCTACGTCAACAGCCTGTTTCGACCGGAAATTATTCGTGATCTGGAACTCAAGCGGCACGGTTTCACGATGCTGCCACGCAGTCCATCGAGCTTCACACCTTTGCCCGATGGCCGTTATCTGCTCATGGGCCCCGACAAAGAAATGACGCGGCGCGAGGTTTCGAAGTTCTCGAGCAAGGACGCCGAAAACCTGCCAAAGTTTGAAGCCATGCTCGAACGCATCGCTGGTTTTCTTGAACCCACGTTGGTCGAGACACCCCCTGATCCATGGTCAATGGCCCCCGGCAACCTGATCCAGCTTGCGAGAACCCTATGGAAATTCCGAAAGCTTGGCGCGGATTCTAAAATCGCCATCGAGATACTCACCGGAGCGGCCGATCCCATTCTTGACCGCTGGTTTGAATCCGAAGAAGTCAAAACGACTATTTCAACCGATGCAATCATAGGCGCATTTGCAACCCCATCCATGCAGGGAACAGCCTATGTTTTATTTCATCACGTAATGGGCGAGTGCGATGGCGTGCGGGGCGTTTGGGGGTATGTCCGCGGCGGGATGGGTGCGCTTGCCAATGCAATTGCGTCGGCCGCAAAAGAGCGCGGTGCGGAAATCAAAGTAAACGCCTCTGTTTCGCGAATCCTCGTGAAGAATGGACGAGCCACCGGGGCAGTGCTCGCCGATGGCTCCGATTATATCGCGGACACGGTGGTCTCTTGTCTGGATGCGCATGTTACGTTCCTTCGTCTCTTAAGACCCGCGGATCTTCCCACTGAATTTTTGGAAGCGGTGAAGCATCTCAATTACGCAAGTGCAAGTTGCAAAATCAACCTCGCTCTCTCCGAGGCGCCCAATTTCACCTGCCTGCCAGGCGGCACATCAGGACCTCAGCACCGAGGGACAATCCATATAAGTCCAAATCGTAATTACATCGAAAAAGCTTACGATTGCGCCAAGTATGGCTACATATCGGAAAATCCAGTCATTGAAGCGACTATTCCCAGTTCTCTCGACGACAGTGTCGCCCCCGCGGGCAAGCACGTGATGTCCATGTTCACGCAATATTTTCCTTATAAACTCGCCCCGGACGCCGGAACGCTCGAGGAAAACAAGAAGCGTTACGCTGAACGATGTATCGATATTATGACGGAGTATGCCCCGAACTTCCGAAACTCGGTAATCGACTACCAGGTTCTTGCGCCCGCGGATCTCGAATCAGTTTTTGGCCTGACGGGGGGCAACATCATGCAAGGGGCCATGTCGCTCTCGAGTCTTTTCTTCATGCGGCCATTGCCAGGCTATGCAGATTATCGCACGCCAGTAAAAGGTCTTTACCTTTGCGGAGCGGCCACCCACCCAGGCGGCGGCGTGATGGGAGCTTGCGGTTACAATGCGGCCCGAGAGATTCTCAAGAATGGGGTTTGATAGAAAACAGCTAAGTATTCTCGCGAGAGCCGAATGACTCGCGCTAACTCGAGGAGCTATTCATGTGCTTTGCCCGCAGCTTCAGCTTTCAATCTCTGATTCTCGGCGGCTTTGGCGAAGGGGAAATAAACCAACATGGCGATGATGATCGAGACGGCCCCCCAAACCGCGGCTTTCCAATCTCCCCCGGAAACCAGGTAATGCCCAATGATCGGCGGGGTTGTCCAGGGCACGTTCACGAAAGGCTTGTGAATTATATTCCAATGCATGAGCAGGTAGCTGCCTGTGGTCAGGATTAAGGCATTGAGAATATACGGAACCATAAAAATGGGGTTCAGAACGATTGGGAAGCCAAAGAAAATAGGCTCATTGATTCCAAAAATCTGCGTTGGCAACGAGATTCGGCTTACTTTCCGGAAACCAGGTTCCTTCGAGTTCAACATGATCAGGGCCAGGGCAATCGTAGCACCCGTGCCGCCAACGTTCACGAATGACGTGAAGAAACCGTACGCCGTAATATATGGCAAAGGCAGGCCATGAGTCGTCGCCTCCACATTAGCGGCGAGGTATTGCAGAAATATCGGCGCCACGATGGCATCCATGGCATTATCGCCATTGATGCCGACCGACCAGAGCAGGGTGACCAGGAACGCATAGACGAGGATGCCCGGCAAGGTGTTGAGCGCAAACACCAGGGGTTTGAAGGTCATCTGGACAATGTGGTCAATATCCACTCCCAGCACGAAACGAATCACCCAGAAGACCACTACTAAAAAGAACAGAGGGCTCAAGGACAAAAACGATTCATACACAACCGGCGGCACGTTGTCCGGCAGCTTGATGACGAAGTTTTTATCGGTGAAGAATTTCTGAACCCGGACGACGACCAGCGCGATGAGAACGGCTGTGAACAAACCCTTTGAACCGAGGTTCTCCATAGAGAATGCGATGTCGTCGGGTTTCGCGCCCAACTTGAGCTGAATCATCAGGAAAACAACGGTGGCCATTGTCGCGCTGACGATCGCCTCCTGCTTGAACTGCTTGCCGAGGTCATAACCAATGGCGAAGCAGACGAAGACAGCAAGCAGGCCGAAGGTAGCCGTCACCGGGACTTGCAGTAGCGGGAGATAGGGTGCGACAATTTTATCCCAGCCGGTGATTGGAAAGTATGAAACAATGATGAAGAGACCACCGAGAATGGTCAGCGGCACCACCGAAACCATTCCGGCTCGAATCGCTGATAAGTAGGTGTTCTCGCTCAACGCGGTCAGCGTTGGCACAATGTGCTTGTTCAGCAGATCAGTCGCCCGAGTCACCTGGCCCCCTTTGGCCGTGCTGCCCGGTTCTTTTTGAACCAATCCGAAAGAGCGTCTCGGTGCTGATGAATCTTTTCAAACGCGCGAACCACGTCTTCAATGTCCGCCCGCTTGCCAAGGAAAATCCCCTGTTCAAGCCACATGCATTGCTCGCTGCAAAGCTGATCGCTGTTTGGGCAATGCACTTTGTTGTAGTTCAGTTTAGCGGAAGCTCGTGGCAGGTATGGACCGAATGCGCGATTCCGAAACATTGGCTGATGGTGTAGCGAAAAACCGTAACCAGCCGAGCAGGGAATTCCCTCGGCGGCCAAGGCCTTTATCACTGCCAGTCGGGGAGCGCCGAATTCGCCAGCGTCCAATCGTAGCATGAACAAATGGTAACTGTGACGTGTGCAATCTGCCGCGCGCTTCTGCGGGTGAACACCCGGTATCGGCGCGAGCCGGGCTGCCAGGTACCGTCCGTTGCCGTCGCGAGTCCGGGTCTGCGCTTCCAAGCGGTCGAGTTGCCCGTTCAGAACCGCGCCCTGGAATTCTCCCAAACGGTAGTTGCCCGAAATGACGTGATGCTCATACCACACACCCGTAGGAATGCGCCCGCAGTTCTGGATCGAACGACACGACGCAGCCAGTGCATTATCATTGGTAGTGATAATCCCGCCTTCGCCGGAGGTCATATTCTTGCTGGATTGAAAGGAAAATGACGCCATGTGACCAAGCGAGCCCGCGGGCCGCTTTCGATAACTCGCGCCATGTGCGTGCGCAGCGTCCTCTATTACAATCAGCTTCCTACGTTTGGCAATCGCCATAATCGGCTCCATGTCGGCAGGAAGGCCGGCAAAATGCACCGGAATAATCGCTCGTGTCCTTGGTGTGATGGCGGCCGCGACAGCCTTGGGATCCAGGTTGAAGGTGTACGGATCGATGTCGGCGAATACCGGAATGGCGTTGGCTTCGATCACTGCGGATGCGGTTGAGAAAAACGTGTAAGGCGGAATGATGACTTCGTCCTCGGCGCGGATGCCGGCGGCGAGCAGGCCAATACGCAAAGAAACGGTGCCGTTGACAACGGCAATGCCGTGTTTGCAACCGTGCATTGAGGCGAACCGGTTTTCAAATTCGGCCACTTCCGGTCCTTGGAGCCGGCCCCATTTGCCGCTGCGCAATGTGCGCAGGAGACGTTTTTCCTCTACGTGGCCAGAGATGGGCCAGGCGGTGAACGGCCTGGTGCGAACGGGCGTTCCACCCAGGAGAGCAAGTTTTTGTGACATGAACTGATAGTTGTTCGAATACAGACGAAACAGAGTCAAGAATTAAACTTCCTGGAAGGACCGGTCGAGTCAATCCAGGAACGCGATGGAACGAACCATCGCGGGTGACGAGACGCAGCCCCATGTCAACGACTCCGGTTCGTCTTGTGTTTGCGCTTAATCAGTTTCTCGAGTCGGTCGAAATCGCCAAAGAGCGGACCATCGATATTCTCCAGGTGCCGTTCCAGGTCCGCGAAGGTTCGAATGGGTGGTGGAACCATGCGCTTGACGACTTTGCTGAAAGATTCCTGGCCACGGCGGTGGGATTCCAGGGCAGCGACCGCCTCATCATCGAGATTCACGTTTCGGCTCATGCATGTAGTGTGCGCGCATGCACCATGGGTGTTGTGCACGCCTTTGTTTATTGACCTGTGTTCGCGAAAGCCCACCGAAGACGGTTCGCCGCCTTAAGCCTGCAGGCTTTTGCCCATGTAAATGCAACCGTCATTCCCTGAACCGACCCGAAGCAACTCGTGGAAGCCCAGGCGCTGATAGAATCCGAATGCGGGAGTGTTCACCATGCTGACGCCCAGGTGTGCGCCCGGAGAGCCGCGCACCCGAAGTTTCTCCATGACCTGTTCCAACATGCACCGGCCATAACCTCGGCCTTGAGCCCGAACCAGCAGGTCAATGTGAAGGTGCGATGGGTAGGCATCATACGGCTCCGGCATCGTGTAATCCGGATTGTGATACCAGTGATAAACGGTTTGCGTCCGGGTCCATTTGCTTGGATCTCCCTGAGGCGCTGGGAACCGGGCACACAAGTCCGGTCGCCATTCTTTTTCGTAACGCGAGAAAAATGCGCGAGAATCAAACGCCCCAAGCGCGTAGCCGCAGATGCCATCCGAGTCTTCGAGGATTAGACTCAGTTCCGGCTCGTAGGCAAGGTAAGGACCGACAAAAATGCGGCCCAGCGCATCGGGGTCTTCGCGATAAAATGGCTCGCCATCTTTTCCAAAGTCGCCGGTCTTGAGACAGACGTGGTAGGCCCCAGCCTGATCCCCGGTGCGGGCAGCACGAATGGTGCAATCTTTCATATGTGGATTGGCTCAGTGATTATTTTTTTTTGCCTAGCTCCGCTTTCGGCGTGAAGGTTCCGTCCGGGTGCTGAATCAGAAGGCGCTGCAACCGGGCTACCATCCCGCCACGGTAGGTGCCCGGCAAGTGGAAATCGGACTGGCAGGGAGTTGTTCCTTGCTTGGATTTCAAATCAGCACATCCAAGCAACAGGTCCATTTCCTCACGCAGCTCCCAAATGCGGCGGCTCAAAGCATAGAATAACGGTCGTTGACGCACCTCAGTCATCCGCACGAAGAACTCACGCAGTCGAGTAGCTTGTTGGCGGAAGGCCGGCAACTGGCCCCCCCAATTCGCGGGTTCGCTTTGCAGCAATCCCTTGATGTTTTGATAAAGCGCTTCTGCTTCCGGACCTTCGCTATGCGGCAGGTAATAACAGTCGCCGAAGAGGACCAGATCCTCGAGTGTGATTGGCAGTCCAATGGTTGTGAAATATGTGACCCATTCTCGCATGGCTGACAAATAAGCCTGACGCGCGTCCCACGCTCCTTCGCAATGGACGAATTCAGCCAGGGTGCGGAGCGGGATATAATTGAGTGGAAATTCATTGTTGGGATTGCTGAGCAGTCCACTAACGGCCTGCCGCAGTTCGGGCGCTCTTCCATCATAAGGGCCGCAGAAGAATCGACGTCCGTCGTAATCATTGGCGTGCAGATTATCCCAAATCAAAGGCTTCCGCCGCAAAGCAGTCTGCAACTGCTGAACATGCGCAACGGTAATTTCTCGGGAGATGATCTCGGGGCCCGTCCAGAACACGTCAACCTCTTGCAACAACTCGCGGCCGATGGTTTCCAGGTAGCCCTCACCGCCTAATTTACTTTGCGCCATTCGACCGCAGTATGGCGTAGGACAGAAAAGAAAGCGCGCATGAGGGCTGCGCTCGCGAATCCATTTGAACATTGTATTTGTAACGTGGCATTGGGCGGAGGCCAGTGAGCCCCAGCGTTGGATGTCCGCCGGGTCGAGACGGTCAGGAATGTCATCGAAGAGAAGTGAAAAATGCTGGCAACCTAATGCCAGCATTTGCTCGAATCGCTTTTGCAGGTGGCCAAGTTCATCCGGGTTGCTGTAACGGATGTCCAGCCCGGGGCTGAGCGCATAAATAAACCGGATGTTGCGCTGCCGGCACGCCTGGGCCAGTTCGCGCAGAGCGTCCGCCTCGGACGCGGAATAAAGTTCGCGCCAAACCGCGCGGTGATTCAAATCATCCTTAGGACCGTAAAGGTAAGTATTCAGTTTCCAGTCCGCCATCCAGTCGAAGAGCTCGAATCGTTCCGCGCGTGACCAGGGACGTCCGTAAAACCCTTCGATGACTCCTGATAAAAAATTCACGTCTTCCATATCATGATTTTAAACTCACAGCAGGCATCAGTTCGGCGGATGGACGTGCTCATCTTTATCAATCGGCGCAAACTGGATCGGCCGGGTAAAGAAGGAGGTGCGCCACGCGCCGTAAAGCACGCCGGCGGTCAACCAGCACACTCCAATGATCAAGGTGAGGCGCGCCAAACTCACCCAGAGATAAAGGCAGATCAGAAAGCCAAGGATGGGCGGGATGAGGTGGCGAAGGCGGCGGTCGCGACCGCGAACATAATAGTGTATGAGGGCGGAAAGATTCACGCCCATGAAACCGAACAAGGCGCCGAAATTGAGCAGTTCCGCACCCAGGTCGTAGCCTTTTTTGTTGTAATCCAGGGCATAGGCCATGATCAATGCGATCACACCGACGAGAATGATATTATTACTGGGTACGCGCGTTCGCGGATTCACATAGCCGAAAAATTTGCGAGGAATAGCGTTGTCGCGCCCCATGCCGTAGAGCAGTCGTCCAGCGCCGAGGTGCGCGCCCATACCGGAGCCGATGGTCGCAAACAGTAATGCAGCCGTGACCACGATAAACAACGACCGTCCGCCTACCAGTCCTGCCACGTGAGAGAAGGCATTTTCGATACTGGGAAAGGTCGAGGCCGGGCGGGGCCACGCCAACTGGGCCGTGTAAACCTCCAGAGAAGCGAGCACGCCAGTGATGAGGCAAACCAGCACGGTCGCGAGCAGAACATTTCTCTTCGGATTATGCACCTCTTCAGATAGAGTCGATATGCCATCAAAGCCGATATATGTCAGCACCGCCAACGCGGCGCCGCTGGAGAGAGCTTTGAAGGAGAACGTGGCCGGATCGTAAAACGGACGTGTTAGCGCCGCTGCGTCCGGAGGAGGATTATGGAAGAGGTAGCGGATTGCGGAATAGAAGAAGATCAGAATGACTATCCCCAAACCCGCAGCCAGGAGGGCGTTGGTCCGTGTGCTTGCCTCGATGCCCCGCAAATTGAGACTGGTGAACAAAAGCGCATAAAATACAAACCAAATCTCGATGCGTATGCTATGGAGAATGCTGAGATCAAATGTTGCCCCTAATAAATGGACGACTCCGATCGTTTTGCCCAGATCCATGGTTGCCTTGGCGCACCAAATCACGCAGATGATTGGGTTCATGACGTAATCGAACATCATGCTCCACCCCGTGAGGTAGCCGGGTGCAGAGTGGATTTCGCGACTGACATAAGCGTAGGCCGAGCCTGCGCTCGGATACGCGTTGGCCATTCGGCCGTAGCTGAGTGCCGTGAAGAGCATCGCCACCATGCCAATCAGGATCAGAGTGACGACGTGCCCATTAGCTTTCTCAGCCGCTACACCAAACAACGGCATTGGAGCGGTGGGCTGGATCAGGATGATGCCGTAAAGCACCAGGGCCGGGAGACCTAGCGCGCGTTTGAGGCCCGGCCCTGAGCCAGCGGATTGGTTCTGCATCGCAGGTGTAGTCGGGCTGGATTGCATCGCGTCGTTGTGGCGAAGATTCACCCGCAAACGCCTGACTTGTCAACCGCACAGTGAAACTCGGCCTGAAACTACGCTGGGGTTTCGATACATGAAGCAGGGGTCTCGTTGTACTTGAGCCAATACTCCACAAGGGTCTTTACCATCGCCACCAATAGATTGCTGTCGCCGGTTTTAACCAGGAAGGAGTTTGCGCCAAGCGAGTACGCCTTTCGAATATCACTTTCCTCACGGGAAGAACTCAGGATCACTACCGGTAAACAACTGAATGCCTCTTTTTTCCGCAACCACTTCAGCACTTCGAAGCCTGGCACTCGGGGCATGCGCAGGTCCAGCAGGATCAATGTTGGAAGCGGGAACTCAGCACGATTGGAAAAGGCCCCTTCACCCGAGAGATAATCGATGGCAACTTGTCCGTCTTCTGCGACCTGAATCGATGCGGAAGTACCGGCAAATTTCAAGGCGCGTTTCATGAAAAACACGTCATCGGCGCTATCCTCCACGAGAAGAATTGTCATAACTCACCGTTAGCACATTGAAGTTTGATCCAAAACTTGCTGCCTCGTCCGATACTGGATTCAACTCCCACGTCGCCTCCCATGCGCTCGATCGTTTTCTTAACGATAGAAAGGCCAATGCCAGTGCCTTCGTATTCCCGATCGTGATGGACGCGTTCGAAGATGTTAAAAATCCTTTCCTGATTCTCGGGAGCTATCCCGATGCCATTGTCTTCAATGCAAATCTGAATGCGCCCATTTGAATCACCAGGGTAAACCCTTACTTTTGGGGTTTCGCCCGGCCGGGAAAATTTGACTGCGTTGTCGATTAAATTGGAAATGCATTGAGTGAGGGACGCTTCATTCCCCAAAACCCTGGGCAAGGGCAAGACAATCTGCACCTGAGCTTTGGGAGGCTGGAACGCAGGATATTGTTGGATGATATCGCGCACGAGCTTGTCCACGTCCACCGGCGCGATTGGAATAGCCACGCGAGCCGCGCGGCTATAAGTCAGCACGTCCTGGATTAAACGGTCCAACCTGTGCGCACCGCGAAAGATACGGCCTAAATAATCTGCGGCCTCGGCTGGCATTCGTTTTTCATAGTCCTCCAGGAGGATCTGGGAATATTGCTGCATTGCGCGAAGCGGGCCACGCATGTCATGGGAAATGCTGTAGGAAAAAGCTTCCAGTTGAGCGATGGTTTCGCGGAGTTTGGCAGTTCGCTCGGTTACTGTTTGCTCCAACTCGCTGGCGTGCCGCGCGATTTCTTCTTTCGCCAGCATTAGTTCGAGCTGGCTGGATTCCAGCGTCGCCGCGCGATCTCTCAGATCCGCAAGAATCGACTCGCGCTGTTGCAACAAGTCTCGCACCTGGTACTGGCGGCGTCGCGCGTGCAGCGATGTTTTGACCGCGCTCAGGAGGGTCACCACCCGGAGAGGTCGATCGAGCACGGTTACTGCGCTGCTATTTCCCAAAGCCTTGATGGAGGCAAAACCAGGCGCTCCGGGCTCGTAACCGCTGGCAAGCAGGATCAGAGGAATATCAGACCAAGGGGGTTGCTCTTCCAGCAGTATGAGCAAATGTTTTAAACTCCGCGTGTTGAGAGACTCTTGCGTAATGAGGAAAGCACCAGCCCCGGTCCGGGCTTCTACGCATGCGGCCTCCAGATCTGGGCAAATTTGCACGGCAATGCCATCACTTCGCAGCACCTGAGCGGTGTTTCCCGCATCATGACCGCTCGGAGCGACCACAATCACCCGATCATCGACTGAAGACCGCTGGTCCATCTGTCTCTTTTAACATTTGTTTCAGATTACCCGTGAAGGTGGGAACACCCGTCAGCACCCCGTGAAAATCCGTCAAAGGTTTTCCGACCCGCAGCCCATCAGATTCAATTACGAACTCGCGAATCGTATCCTCAGGTTTCCCCGTCCGTTTTTTTGTGACGGACAGGGCTTTCCGGACTCGGCCCGAATTTTCAAAGAATCTTAACAAAATGACGGTATCGGCCAGATAGGTCACATCGAAGGGGTTTGACATGGCGCCGACCATGCCCTGCTGAGCGACGGTGAAAAGAGTAGAAACCCCATAGTGCCCGAGAAACGTGAGCAACTCGTGCAGGTGGATGCTGAGGAATTTCTCGTTGGGCGCCGCATTCAAATATCCATTAATGCTATCGATCAGGATGAGACGGATCTCCCTCTCGAGGACCTCCTGCTTAATCTGATGAATAAACTGGCCTGGCGCCAGGCTGCCGGGATCAACCTGCTGCACCAGTATTTTCTTGTCGTTAATATGCTGCGTTAAATTCATCCCCAGAGTATCCCCACGATTTATGAAGGTGGAACGGCTCTCATCAAAAGTAAAAATCGCCGCGCGCTCGCCTCTCCTGGCCCCGGCGGATGCAATCTGGGCCGCAATCGTGGATTTGCCAACGCCTGCAGGGCCGATTAATAGAGTGCTCGTTCCCCTGGTGACACCTCCACCCAATAAAAGGTCCAGCTCTTTCACTCCGGTCGAAGCATCTTTCTGCAACCGATCCGTCGCGTAATCCGAAGCCACCAATCGCGGAAAAATGTCGATGCCGCCTTTGCGCATGATATAATCATGATAGCCGGCGTGAAAATGAACTCCTCGTAGTTTAACTACGCGCAGCCGCCGCCGTTCCCGCCCATAATCCGGAGCAAACATTTCCAAACCGATTACCCCGTGAGCAATGCTTTGTACCTGTTGATCCCGATGCTCGGTCATGTCATCCAGCAAAAGGACAGTGGTTTTTCTCCCGGCAAGATATTGCTTCAGCGCCAGCATCTGCCGCCGATACCGCAAAGGCGTCTCTGACATCAACCTCAGCTCAGCCAAAGAATCCAGCACCAGCCGTACCGGCTTGACCCTGTCGATTTCCTTGACAAGAAACTCGGTGGTTCGGTTGAGCTCAAGTTCGGACGAATGAAAAATGGTGTCCGGACTTAAGGTGTGCAGGTCCTTCTCAATAGTGGACAGCTCAAGGATTTCCAAGCCATCGAGAGACCAGCCATGTGAAACTGCGGTCTGCTCCAGTTCCTCCTTCGTTTCTGACAACGTAATGTAAAAACCTTTTTCCCCTTCCTTTAGTCCCTGCAGAAGAAAGAGCATGGCCATTGTGGTCTTGCCCACGCCGGGATCGCCCTGGATGACATAAAGTCGATGCCGCGGCAGCCCCCCACAAAGAATTTCGTCCAGTCCTTCAATACCTACTTTGCACAATGATTTATTGAGAAATTCTTTTTCAGGCATGCCGTTCAAAGTCTTGTTCAAGCTTAAAAAATAAATTGACGCGATTCATTCACAGCAACTCAAACAATCCAAATTTTTACTTCTGTTTCCATAGGGTAATAACCCCAGCCCAGGGACAGATGGGTTACGCGAGTGAGGATTTGGACCGCATCAGTCGTTTAAGACTGATCGTCTTGCATAACTAAAATGCGAGTGGGAAATTTCATCCCAATTCATTCATTGATGCCGAACCCCCTATTTGCAGAGAGTCCTGGTTGTTTTCGGATCGGTCGCCTCGCTTCCTATTGTGGATCTGAACTATTGAAATATTCAGGAATTAGGGCGCGATGAATCGGGGTGGGGTAGGGCACATTTGGGCCTTTAGCAGCAAACCATAAAATGCGGTTAAGCTCATCCTCCGGAGCGCGGTCATACTCGCGAAAATTCATTCTTTTACTTTGCTTTGCATAAGGAGAACGCGAGGTGTTCTTGGCGGTCACGTCGATCAAGGGCTGAATCAGCGTATAGCTCCTGGATTGAGTATTTTTCCCAAAACAATTAAACATCGGCGTCGCTCCGGCGTCGTACTGCGTCAGGGGAGGAAGGCCAAGGATCAGTTCCATCGTGCGAATCATGCTGGCGGTGGTGTAAAGGGTGCTGTCCACGTAACCGCGTTTACAGTACGGGCTAATCACCAGGCCTGCAGTTCGATGGGCATCCACATGGTCAGGACCATTTTGGGCGTCGTCTTCGATCACGAAAATGGCCATTTCATTCCAGAACCGGCTGCGCATTGCTGCCTGCACAATTTGAGCTAGTGCGAGATCGTTGTTCGCCACACACGCTTCAGGGGTGAAAGCTCCCGGCGTTGTGCCACGTGTATGGTTTTCGCCCAGCGACATGATCATGAACTGTGGCAAACCCCCGGACTTTTCGAATTGTTGCAATTCCTCGATCCAACACTTTGCCTTTTCAGTATCCCGTTGCCCCACCCATTTACCTCGATTGACCGATGGCACACGGCGTGAGCCTTCGCCGTAGTTCCTATAAGTGACACCGTGACGCCGGCACAAATCCCACAAGTAACCTGCGGCGGGAATTTCCATTTCATCATTTCCTGGCAAACGCCCATGACTGGAATAGGAGCGTATCCACGAACGTTGGTTGAAATCGGTGGCGATCGCTGCATCACACCAGCTATGCCCGTCGGCGCTGACTTCGCCGTTGCAATACAAATTGTCCAATAGGACGAATTCGCGCGCTAGTTGGTGTTGATTCGGTGATACTTTTTCACCGTAAATGGCGAGGTTTGGATCCCCATTTCCCGCCGGCCTACCCTTGGCATCTTTGAAATCCCCAAACGCCTGATCGTAGGTGCGATTTTCGCGGATGATGTAGAGAACGTGTTTGATTGGGCACGGTTGGCCGACACGATCCGGGATAACTGTTCTACTTTTTGTGGCAGTGCGTTGTAGCGATTCAGGCCTATAGGGGGAATTGCGGCGGACTTGTTCGGTGTAGGCGCCCATTTCGGCTGCGTCTGGCCGTTTGATGAACGAAATTGATCCCTCAAATGTGACACCGATATAATCGAAGGGAGGCGGTTTGTGCAGTTTCTTGGGAGTGCCTGTCTGAGCGGGATAGTTGGCGCGCGACTGGCCTTTGCCGTTGGCAACCATCAGGGTTTGATTGTCGGGGCTTACCAACAGAGCTGTCGGATACCAACCGACAGGGATAAAACCCTCGACTCGCGAAACGGCCGAGTCGGAAATATCCACCACCACCACGTCATTGTTGTCAGCGTTCGCCACAAACAGTGTGCGGCCATCGGGGGAGACCGCAAGGCCATCAGGCGTGGATCCTTCAGGCGATTGCGGATAAAGCGAAGTGGAAATGATTTCTCGAGTTCCTTCCCAGAGCCGGCGTTCCGGGCTGGGCGCTTCGCCCGGCCTTTCCACGGCTCGTGTTTGAATGACCTGCACGGTGTTGTCTCCCGCACACGCGACAAACAGCCGGCCATCGGGGGCCATTGCCATTTCATTTGGGCGCACGCCAACGCCGATATCCAGGACACGGCGGTTTTTTTCTGTATCCACAACACTCACGTTGCGGCTTCCCCAGTTGCTGACATAAAGGTGGATTTTATCCGCCCCCATGATGCAGGAATGCGGATGCATGCCCACAGGTATGACCGTTTCCAACAAAAGCGTCTCGGGATTGACGACCCAAATTTCATGATTTCCTTCATTGCAAACATAGAGCTTTCCGTTGGAAGGGTGCGCAATGATCCCTGCTAAAAAGGTTCTTGTGGCGTCTGGCGAAGCTTTAACAGACTGTTCCTGTTTCGCTTTTCCGCCCGCGTAAGAAAAACTGTGCACCAGGCCGGAATCGCCGCCCGTTACAAATATCTGCCGGCCATCCTTGCTAAAGGCCAGACCGTTCCAGGCTCCCGAGATTGGAAAAAACTGGGCGATTTTTTTGTCAGAAATATCGAGAAGGGTGAGCCCGGTGTTTCGGAACCCGCCGCTCACCGCCGCCACCGTTTTCTTGTCGGGCGCGATGACCAATTTAAGGGCCATATCGCTTACCCCGACTTCAGTCCCGGCGGGAGTCACACCCCAGCCGTTAAAAAGCAATTTTGAATCCGGTAATAAGCCGGGCCGATTCCGCAGTTCGGAAGCATTGACATCTTCATCCCCCTTGCGAAGTGGAGCCGATTGTCCCCAGACGCAGAGGGAATCAATCACGACCAGGGAGACCAAAAGTATTAAATAGGCGGTTCTCAACACAAAAGAAGATTTCATAGGCTGAAAGCAAATCTAAACCCGCGCCTAGGGTTTGCAATCTCCTTTTTAACACGCCTCCCACTACACGCCAATATTGGCAATCCAGTCCGCAGCCTTTGCCAAGGCTGGTGTGGCTTCAGTACTCGCCGAGCCAGGAGTAGTAAAAGAGGTTTGCGTCAAATTCGTACCGCGGGTTTCGCCATTGAGCATTCACCGCTCGACCTTAGACGCCGCATTTTTTCAAGTGCTCGGTGACCGTTAGCCCGGATGGATTACGGTTGGCCTTATTCAAGTCGGCTCAACCTGGCCGAAGAGTTTCATCATGCGCCTGTGAATCGCACCGGGTGCACTTGGGATTTGCCGAAATCAAAGCGGTGCGCTATTTCATCGCGGGCATCTGAAGGGACATAACTGCTTTGGATGCGAGTTGCACAAGTTATCGACTGCGGCTGAGTTCGCTTTTGCTCTAAAATCAAACGACTGTGGCATCTTTCATCGTCAACAATCGGGAATATCAACTACCTGTCATCCCATTAGTGGGGGTTTGTCTCGACGGTTCAGCTCCTGAATACTTCGATGCTGCGCTCGCGCGGGGGCTAATGCCGAATCTGCAAGTGATCGCCGCTCGAGGCTATCGCGGCCTGGCGCGGGGGCAGATGCCGAGTTTTACTAACGTCAACAATGCCTCGATTGTGACAGGAGTTCCTCCGAACATTCATGGCATTTGCGGAAATTATTTTTACGATAGCTCGTCGGGGAAAGAAGTGATGATGAACTCGGCCAGTTTTCTTCGGGCCCCGACCATTTTCCCCGCCGCACAAAAGGCCGGACGCAAAGTGGCTGTCGTTACGGCCAAGGATAAGCTGCGTGACATATTTGCTTCCGGATTGGTGGACTCAGGCGGGATTGCGCTTTCTTCTGAGCGAGTGAGCCAGGCTCGCCTTTCGACTCATGGCATCGAAAAGGTGGAGAGTCTCGTGGGACCGAACCCGGACATTTACAGCGGCGAAGCGTCGCTTTACGTGTTAAGGACAGGTGTGAAGTTGATGGCCGCCGGTCGGGCGGATTTTCTGTATCTCAGCACGACGGATTATATGCAGCACAAGTTTGCGCCCGAGGCCCCCGAGGCATTGCAGTTTTATGCAGCCATCGATGAGCAACTGGGCGCGTTGCTGCAACTGGGCGCGAGCCTCGGAATCACTGCTGATCACGGCATGAACGCAAAACAAAATGCGGACGGTTCGCCGAACGTCACTTATCTCGAATCGATCCTGGTCAACGAATTTGGCCCGGGATTCCGAGTCATCCTTCCTATTACCGACCCGCATTTGGTGCATCACGGTGCGCTTGGCTCTTTCGCGCAAGTCCATCTTCCTGTTGGTTGCAAGATTGCGCTCATGGAGATCATCGAGTTTACACGCCAACTTTTTGGGGTCACTGAAGTGCTGGATCAAACTGCCGCCGCCCGTCTGATGGAACTGCCTCCGGATCGCATGGGTGATTTTGTGGTTTGTTCCGGTCGTGACGTCACTTTGGGGCGAACGCCGGACTGGCACGATTTAAGTTTGATCAAGGAAGGGCTGCGTTCGCATGGTGGCCGTTACGAGGAAATGGTTCCGTTCTTTTTCAGCCACCCGCTCAAACCGGCATACGCCAGCAAAGCGCGACGCGACCCGCGCAATTTCGACCTGTTCGATTTCCTCTGCAACGGCACGCAACTATGAAACTCAGCAGTCTCATCGCTGGCAATCCAGTATCCGGACGTGATTTGCTTCAGGTGCGGAACCCTTACAATGGCTCGCTTGCGGGAACCGTTCGCATGGCAGCGCGCAAAGACCTGGATGCCGCGGTGGCCAAGGCCCGCGAATTCACGCAAACCCCAACGCGGTATCAACGCGCCGAAATCCTGGAAAAAACCCGGCTGGCCCTGGAAGCCCGGCGAGAACAATTCGCGCGGCTTATCACAAGCGAGTCCGGGCTGGCGATTCGGGAAGCCCGGTACGAAGTGGGACGCACTCTCGATGTGTTGCGATTTGCGGCGATGGAGTCTTTGCGCGATGACGGCCAGATATTTTCGGGAGATATCTCACCGCAGGGAAAGGCCCGAAAAATTTTCACCACTCGCGAGCCATTGAGATGCGCCGCGGCTATCACACCATTTAACCACCCACTGAACCAGGTCGCGCACAAAGTTGCCCCGTCGATTGCCGCTGGAACGCCGCTCGTGCTGAAGCCCTCCGAGAAAACGCCTCTCACTGCGCTGAAGTTTGCGGAGGTGCTTTATGAGGCCGGATTGCCCGGGGAGATGTTAAGCGTGTTGCTTGGGCCAACCAGTGAAGTGGCCGAGCCGCTCGTGCGCCACCCGGATGTCGAAGTGCTGGCCTTCACGGGCAGTGAAGCTGTCGGCAAACGCATCGCAAACATCGCGGGCTACAAAAAGATCGTATTGGAACTGGGCGGTAATGATCCGCTCATTGTCCTCAATGATGCGGACCTCGAACTCGCCGTGATGTTGGCGGCGGAAGGCAGTTTTCGCAATTCAGGCCAGCGCTGTACGGCCGTGAAAAGAATCCTCGTCGAGCAAAAGGTGGCCCCCGAGTTCACAAAACGGCTGGTATCCAAAACCAAAGAGTATATCTGCGGCGATCCCATGCATGACGCGACGCGTGTCGGCACTTTAATCGACGAGGGTGCTGCGCGCAGTTTGGAAGCTGTGCTGGAGGAAGCGGTTATCAGTGGCGCAAAGGTTTTGTGCGGCGGACGGCGGCTGGGCGCGCAATTTGAGCCGACTGTGATCACAAAGGTGCCACGCGATTGCCGAATGGTCGTTTCCGAAAGTTTTGGGCCGCTTGCGCCGATTATCACGGTGCGCGATTTCGATGATGCTTTGGCACTCGCCAATGCAACCGCCTATGGCCTAAGTTCCGCAATCGCGACTACGAATCTTAATCACGCGTTAAAAGCCATCAAAATTTTGCGATGCGGCACCGTAAACGTAAACGAAGTGCCGGGTTTCCGTGTCGAGTCAAGCCCGTTTGGAGGCACTAAGGACAGCGGTCTTGGAATCAAGGAAGGTGTCATTGAAGCTATTAAAGCTTATAGTTTCGTGAAAACCTTCAGCCTTCCCTGGTGACGCCAACGTGCTACAAAAATCTCCGCTTCAGATCTCGGGACGAGCCTCCAAACGAGCGCGGGCCTTCGGTAGCCTAGAAGCCTCCTGATATGCCGCGCGCGTTCCACGAAAAATCCACGATCGAACAAATCAGGCAGCGCTTTGACGCTGATGTGGAACGGTTTTCGCAAATGGAGACCGGGCAGCAGGCCGCCATGGATGCGCCTGTGATTCTAGAGGTCATTGCCCGCACGGCAGCGTGTCATGTTCGGGCGCACGGAAAAGTTCTGGATCTCGGTTGCGGCGCGGGCAATTTTACTCTTCGGGTTTTGGCTGAGATTTCACCGTTGGATTGTGTGTTGGTTGATTTGAGTGCACGCATGCTGGAGCGCGCGGAGCAGCGGGTGAAAGCTGCGACCAGCGGCCTTGTGCAGACCATTCAGTCTGACATGAGATCGCTCTCATTTGGTCTGGCGTCGTTCGACCTCATTCTTGCAGGCCAGGTGCTTCATCATCTCCGCGAGGATGCAGAATGGGAGAAGATGTTCGCGCGCTTTCACGAGTGGCTTCGGCCAGGAGGGACGTTGTGTGTAGCGGATTTCGTCACCTTCGATGACCTCGCAATTCAAAACTTGATGCTGGAGCGATACGCCCATCATCTGGAACAGCTTGGGGGTGCAGAATACCGTGATAAGGTCCTGGCCTACTGCGAGCAGGAGGACTCGCCACGTTCAGTCAAATATCAGTTCGATCTGCTGGGCAAGGTCGGCTTTACCGACTTCGACGTTCTTCACAAGAATGCTTTGTTCGCAGCGTTTTATGCAAAGAAGCCATGGTAATCTGTAAAGAGATTTACGAACTGTCCATTTAGGAGGTTTTAGATTCGTCATTCTTTTCGCGTCTTTGCGTTGAACACTCCCGTTTCGCCCTTTTTTAATTCTTGCTATTACTCTGATTCCGGCTGATTCTCAGGAGGTCTTGTTCGATAACTCGTCTTTTCAGGACGTGGTACATCCTCAGGTAAAACATCCGGTTTCAATGTTTATTGGATTCTAAACCTGGTTTTGGTGCGGATTTGAAGCACGCGAATTATCAGAATAACCAGGTTTTGGAAGGCTGAGGTCGTCCTCCGCTGATTTCCTTTTCTTTGGCTGCGTCCTCTCACGGTCTGCGAGGCGTGCGCGCATTTTCGAAGGCCGATTTTAGAAATATACATGAAAGAAGATCATATCGAAGTCGAAGGCGTCGTAGCGGTTGTCCTCCCCGGGACAATGTTTCGAGTCGAACTCGACAATAAACACATGGTGCTCGCCACCATATGCGGCAAAATGCGGAAGCGCTGGGTCCGCCTCACCGCGGGTGACCGGGTTAAAATGGAGATGTCTCCTTACGATTTAGATAAAGCGCGCATCACCTGGCGCCTTCGTTAATCACGGCTGTAAACATTTATTTTATGCCCTTTCGCGTTTTGGGAATTGACTCCCGTATTTTGAAGGCCATTCAGGAGGTTGGTTATACCGCACCGACGCCTATTCAAGCGGCGGCCGTGCCACAGATTCTTGCGGGGAGCGATTTGATTGGAATCGCCCAGACGGGCACGGGCAAAACAGCCGCATTTACCTGGCCGATTCTAACACAACTGATGAGCCGTCCAGCCGGGCGCGCCGGAACACGAGCACTGGTGCTTGCTCCAACGCGCGAATTGGTGGTGCAAATCGATGAAAACGTGCGGGCATATGGAAAACATTTGCCATTGCGCGTGACCAAGGTGTTTGGCGGCGTCAGCGAACGTCCGCAAATCAGCGCTTTGCGGGATGGCAGCGACATTGTCGTGGCCACGCCCGGGCGGTTGCTCGATCTGATGCGACAACGGCACGCTGATTTTTCCGCCTTGGAATTTCTCGTCCTGGATGAAGCCGATCGGATGCTGGACATGGGGTTTCTGCCCGATATTCGCAACATCGTGCATACCCTGCCGAAGCAGCGGCAAACATTGCTTTTTTCAGCAAGCTTATCCCGCGAAATTGAAGCGCTCACGCATCAATTCCAGCGCTCGCCGAAAACAGTGCAAATTGGCCGCCGAGCGAACCTGGCTGAAACAGTTACCCAACTTGTTTACGAAGTGCCGCATCAGTTGAAAATGAAGCTGCTGCTTCATTTGCTCCGAGAACCCACTCTCAACATGGTCCTGATTTTCTCGCGCACCAAGCACGGTGCGGACAAAGTCGCCACCAAACTGGAGCAGGAAGGAATTCGCACCGCCAAACTCCACTCGAATAGGTCCCAAAGTCAGCGTTTGCGCGCCCTCAAGGATTTCAAGAATGGCGCTGTCCGGGTCCTGGTCGCCACGAATATCGCAGCGCGTGGCATTGATGTGGACGGCATTTCTCATGTGGTGAATTATGATTTCCCGATGCATCCCGAAGATTATGTCCATCGCATCGGTCGTACTGGTCGAGCCCATGCCGTCGGTGATGCGATCAGTTTCGCAACACCGGATGATGTCTCGGCGTTGCGGTCGCTAGAGCGGTTCATAGGCCGAGGCCTGGTTCGGAAACGCGCGGAAGGCTTTGATTATCGAGCCCCGGCACCGGTGCAAGCTCTAGTCCACCGGGCGCAACACCGACAAACATCGCCCTCGAGCCCGGCCAGGCAGCATTCCTCGAATGGCTGGCGCGGCCCAAGCCGCGGCCCGAAAGTTTCACGCGGTTTTTGGAACAGGCGTTGAAGGTTTTTTAATTAGCGGCTGAGGCACCGGCAGGTTTTTACGTTTTTACGCGCGCGTCCTTTACTTTCAGCTTCTTATGCCGCAATTTAAGCTACATGATGCGACGAGGAATTCTTCCAGTTTTGGCCGGATTGCTGATGGTTTTGATAAGTTCACGCGTTCGAGCGGATGCTCCCGCGGAAGCGCCTGAATTCAAAGAAGTCTATGATCTGATCCGAGCCCACCTTGCCGGAGCAACCCAGGCCCAGATGGATCGGGAAGCTGTCCAGGCTCTGATCACAGCCCTTGCGCCTAAGGTCATGCTGGTTAATGGGGACACAGACAGCAATGCCGTCGCTAATACACCACTCATTAGCAAAGTTAGCTTGTTCAGCGGGGATATTGCTTATCTGCGTATTAACCGGGTAGAAAAGGGATTGCCTGATGCGGTTCATGAAACGGTTCAGGGATTTATGACGACAAACAAGCTCCAAGGCATTGTTCTGGACCTGCGGTTTACACCTGGCCGCGATTTCGCTGCAGCAACGGGAGTAGCTGACTTATTCACAAGCAAAGAGCGCGCGCTTTTGGATTGGGGCAATGGCATGATGCGATCCAGGGCCAAATCTGATGCCCTGAATCTTCCACTGGCTGTGTTAGTAAACCATCAAACTGCTGGTGCAGCCGAAGCCTTGGCGGCCGTGCTTCGAGACAGTGGCGTTAGCCTGATCCTGGGCGGTCGGACTGCAGGCCAGGCAATGATCTCTGAGGAATTTCCTCTCAAAAATGGTGAACGTTTACGGATTGCCACTGCGCCGATGAAGTTGGGGAGCGGGGCTACCCTTGCAGCCGAAGGGGTGAATCCGGATATTACCGTGCGCGTTAGTGCGGAAGAGGAACGTTCTTATCTTGACGATGCCTTCAAGACCATGCAAGGCACCAACATGGTTTTCACAGGCATGAACTTATCACTCACAAACCAGGCAAGCACAACCAATCGCACGCGCCGTTCTCGCTTCAATGAGGCGGAACTGGTCAGGGAACGGCGCGAGGGCGCAGCATTGGACGGGGATGTGTCATACGCTCGCAATAATGAGCCCGAAAAACCAGTGGTTCGCGACCCTGCACTGGCCCGCGCCCTGGATCTTTTGAAAGGTCTGGCTGTGGTTCGACAATCGCGTTCCTGATTTCTCCGTTGACGATTTCCTTGCTCCGACTCAAGTTCAGCAGGTCTACACTGAAATGAAGACGATCCTTTTCATTTGCACAGGCAATGTTTGCCGCAGCCCAATGGCTGAGGGGATCCTTCGTTATGCTCTTCAGGGCCGAGGCGATTTTCGAGTTGTTTCAGCAGGACTGGGCGCGATGGAAGGACAGCCCCCGAGTGCCTATGCCATTCAAGCTGTTCGCGAACTGGGTATCGACATCTCCGGCCAGCGCAGTCGGATGCTTACACCTGAGTTGGTGCATCAGGCCGATTTCATCTTTGGCATGACTCACAGCCACATCGATACGGTGATGCTGCTTTATCCTTATGCCGCCGAGAAAACCTTTCTTTTGCGTGAATTTGACGAGACCCTCGACCTGTTCGAGAAAGATATTAGCGATCCCATCGGGGGTTCTTACGAAGTTTATCTGAATTGCCGGGATCAGATTGAACAAGGCATTGCCTCATTGTTGAGATTCCTGGAGCAGTCCGAAACGGCGCCGGTGGCGGTTAACCCGGCCGCCATGATCGCGTTGGGGGCGGACCACGGCGGTTTTGAACTGAAACAATTACTCAAGCAACATCTTGAGCGGCGGGGAGTCAGCGTCGCAGATTACGGTACGAGTTCCGTCGATTCAGCAGATTACCCCGATTTTGCGCATGCGGTTGCTCGGAGCGTGGCTCTCAGAAAATCGGAGTTGGGCGTGCTGATTTGCACCACCGGCGTGGGCATGAGCATTACCGCTAATAAAATGCCGGGTGTCCGGGCTGCGCTAGTCAGTGACGAGCACACGGCAGCCCTGGCTCGCCGCCACAATAATGCCAATGTCCTCTGTCTGGCCGGAAAAACAACCGCCCCCGAGCAGGCCAGCCGAATCGTGGATGCTTTTCTCGGCGCCCGCTTCGAAGGCGGCCGGCACGAGCGACGGGTGGACAAAATGGAGACGCGCACGGTGGGGCCCGAGTTGCGCCTGCGCGTCGTCGATCCTGAGATTGCAGATGTTATCGAGCATGAGCGCCAACGGCAGCAAGACAATATCGAACTGATTGCCAGCGAGAATTTCACGAGCCTTGCGGTGATGGAAGCGCAGGGGTCAGTATTGACCAACAAATACGCCGAAGGTTACCCCAAGCGTCGTTGGTACGGTGGTTGTGAAAATGTCGATGTGGCTGAGCAACTTGCCATCGAACGCGCAAAGAATCTTTTTGGCGCAGAACACGCAAACGTCCAGGCCCATTCCGGCAGTGGCGCCAACATGGCGGTTTATTTCGCTTTCCTTAAGCCGGGGGACAAATTGCTGACCATGGATCTGTCACACGGGGGTCATCTTACTCACGGGAATAAGGCGAATTTTTCAGGAAAGTTCTTTGAGATTGTCCATTACGGGGTATCGCGGGAGGATGAGTGCATCGATTATGATCAATTAGAGCGCTTGGCTCAGACCCACAAACCGAAAATGATTACTGTGGGCGCGAGCGCTTATCCACGCATCATCAATTTTGAACGGATGGGTCAGATCGCTCGAGCACACGGCGCTTATCTACTGGCTGATATTGCTCATGTCGCCGGCCTGGTCGCGGCGGGTCTGCACCCCAGCCCGGTGCCCCATGCCGATTTTGTGACAACGACCACTCACAAGACTTTGCGCGGCCCGCGAGGTGGCCTGGTTCTTTGCCCGGAGAAATACGCCAAAGAAATTGATTCGCAGACTTTTCCCGGCATACAGGGTGGACCCCTAATGCATGTGATCGCGGCAAAAGCGGTTTGTTTCCTCGAAGCGATGCAGCCGTCGTTCAAAACCTATCAGGAACAAATCCTCGCGAATGCGCGCGCTTTGGCCGATGGAATGAAGCAAAACGGTTTTCGGCTTATCAGTGGCGGAACGGACAACCACCTGATGCTGGTGGATGTGGGTGCTCGCGGCTTAACGGGCAAGGATTGCCAGGCGGCCCTGGATGAAGCGGGGATCACCGTTAATAAAAACACTATTCCATTTGAGACCCGTTCGCCTTTCCAGGCCAGTGGCATACGCTTAGGCACACCCGCTGTAACAACGCGTGGAATGAAGCCCCGTGAAATGGCGGCAATTGCCGATATGATTTCTGAAGTTCTGTTGGATATTAAGAACCTTGACACCTTGGGAAAGGTGCGCCAACGTGTGCGAGAGCTCACTGCAAGTTTTCCCTTGCCGTACTGAGAAGTGAAAGCCACATTGCAGCACGCTCCCTAGTTGGTAAGTAATCCAATTTGAACTGTTCGGTAAGTTGATCGTCCAATCAGGAGCCGAGCTGGCGCGCCAGCCGCCTGGTGATCTCACCTATTGCCAAAATAATTTAACTGAGTTGATGTTTTAATTTATGCCAAGACCCACCAAAAAGGTTAAGAGCAAAGGCCCCCGGCCGCCCTCCCCTAATCACGGTTTACCACACGGCGACTCGACCGCGACTGCTCTGGCCGAGCCACCGCCCCGGCCCGATCGTCACGTCGAAACTGTTTCTCCAGAATCCGCGGTAGTGGAAAGCCCCGAAACCCAGGGCAGAGCAGACGGCCAAGGCGCGCCTGGGCGGGACAAAACGGACAAAAGTAATAAAGCAAACGACGACAAGGACCGAATCGCGGCTTCGCTCAATATTGCCAAGCTGCAAGGGATGTCCATGACCGAGCTGAACCAAATGGCTCGCGATTTGGGCGTCGAAAACTTTGGCACAATGCGGAAGCATGAGGTCATTTTTCATATTTTGCAGAAAAATGCCGAGCGTGCCGGTGTGCTTTTCTCAGAAGGCGTGCTGGAAGTGCTGCCTGAAGGCTTCGGGTTTTTGCGCTCGCAAAGTTTCAATTATCTGCCGTGTCCCGAAGATATTTATGTTTCTCCGTCCCAAATACGCCGGTTCGATTTGCAGACCGGCAATTTGATCGCCGGCCAAATCCGGCCGCCGAAAGAAAAAGAGCGGTTTTTCGCCTTGCTCAAGGTTGAGGGGGTGGATCAGGAAGATCCGGACAAAGCCAAGGATAAGACCCATTTTGATAATCTAACCCCCTTGTTCCCGAACAAGCGGTTCATCCTTGAAACCGCCTCGGACGAACTCTCGACCAGGGTGCTTGACCTGGTGTGCCCGATTGGAAAGGGCACCCGTGGCTTGATTGTCGCCCCGCCGCGCACCGGTAAGACTGTGCTGATGCAAAAGTTGGCGAATGCCATTCTGAAGAATAACCCGGAAGCGTACTTGTTCATTCTGCTCATTGACGAACGTCCTGAGGAAGTGACCGACATGGAACGTTCGTGTCGCGGCGCCGAAGTCATCAGCTCGACCTTTGATGAGCCGCCAGAGCGTCACGTCCAAGTGGCCGAAATGGTCAGTGAGAAAGCCAAACGCATGGTCGAGCACAAACGAGACGTCGTTATTCTGCTGGACTCAATCACCCGCCTGGCTCGAGCTTACAATACCGTCCAGCCGCACTCTGGCAAAATTCTCTCCGGTGGTGTCGACGCCAATGCGTTGCACAAACCAAAACGCTTCTTTGGCGCTGCGCGCAACATTGAAGAAGGCGGCTCCTTATCGATCATTGCCACAGCACTCGTCGATACCGGCTCTCGTATGGACGAAGTCATCTTCGAAGAATTTAAAGGCACCGGAAATATGGAAGTGCATCTGGACCGCGCGCTGGTTGACCGGCGTATCTTCCCATCCATCAACATTGAACGCTCTGGCACGCGTAAGGAAGAGTTGCTTTACCATCCTGATGAATACAACAAGGTGGTTATCCTTCGACGCGCGCTGACGGGAGTGCCTCCGGTAGAAGCCATGGAGTTGGTTTTGAATAAACTCAAGAAAACAGGAAGTAATATCGAGTTCCTGCTGTCGATGAGTGTGGGATAGCCGGAGCAGCGAGAGCCGTGTGCGCGGGCTAAGGCTCCCGCAAATGTTTCCTTGGGGCCACTGCCATTGCCTTCCAAACCAGCGAAGGGTTATCTGTAATCAGCCCATCGACCCCGATGCGGAGCAATCGCCGGGCTCGGCGCTCCGTGTTGACCGTGTAGACCCACACTTTTATCTGTTTTTGGTGTGCCAGGCGGATTGCCTTTTGAGAAACCTGCTGATTCCAGACAACAATGGTGGCCCCGGTTTGATCCATAGAGCGAAGCCAATGCCGGTTCAATCGTCTCAAAAGCGCGGCCGGTTTTCGGCCGCTGGACAAAAATTTAGGCGGGCCAAGCGCTCCGAGCACAAGTTCCGGGGCTAGAACATGCAATGCTCGCAGGAAATGCCAATCGAACGACTGAACAATCACCTTATCCATCAAGCGCCTTTGCCGGAGGAGTTTGACCAACCCGGCCGCGTCTCCTGACTTGCGTTCAATTAAGGCGATGCTCCCTCGGGTGATTGTTTCCAGCGCAACTGACAAAGTTGGCACCTTGGTTCGCGCAAACCGCTGGTGAAACCAGCTCCCAGCGTCCAAATCCTCTATTTCGAAAGCGGTTCTCGAGCGTACGGAATTGTTGCGCTGCTTCCATCGCTTTCGGGCATCTGTTGTGCGGTTGAGATTGCTATCGTGAATGACCACTAGAACCCCATCTTTTGTTTGGTGGCAATCCAACTCGATCAAATCAACCCCGACTGCTAACGCCAGTTCAAAAGAGGGCAGGGTATTTTCGGGAGCAAACTGGCAATACCCGCGATGGCCGATGACCAATGGGCGATCGGCAAGCGATAATTTTTCTGAACGATTCAATTGGGTGATTTGAATACGTTAAAAGCGGCAATCGGGTCAAACAGTTAAGCCTTTGCTCGGTTGCCCCGGACATGTTTCTATGTCGGTCATACTCTAGCTCTCATGATTTTATGTATTGGACCCACCCCCGCAGAACAAAGGGTGATGATATTCCGCAGGTTGATGCTCAATGAAGTAAACCGCGCGACTACGACTCTGGATGGGCCGGCCGGCAAATCAACCAATGTGGCCAAAGCGCTGGCGGCGCTGGGTGAGCGTCCGGTGGCAACGGGTTTTCTGGGTGGCACCCGTGGGGACCGATTGCGGAGCGCATTGGAGGCAAGAGGAATCGGGTGTGATTTTTCTGAAGCGGGTCAGACACGGCAATGCGTCACTGTTATAGACGAATTAAACGGAACGCAGACGGAGCTGGTCGAGGAGAGCCAACCGCTTGCGCTTGCGGATTACGACCGGCTCGAGGCGATCGTCGGCAATCGCATCAAAGAATGCCGGGCGGTCATCATGTCGGGGACGTTGACCCCGGGCGGGCCGGTCGATTTCTATTTACGCTGCACTCAAATTGCAAACAGTGCTGGCGCATTATCGGTCGTGGATGCTCATGGGGCTCCCTTGCTCGAAGCAATCCGAGCGCGGCCTGGGGTTGTCAAACCCAATCGTTTGGAGTTGGCCTCAACTTTGGGCAAGGAACTGGATACTGAAGGCTTGGTCATTTCCGCCATGCGTGAATTACATGAGCGCGGAGCTCAACGCGTGATTGTCACTGCTGGAACACAACCCTCGCTTGCTTTCGACGGCCGAGCTTTTTGGCGAATTTCGCCTCCGCGTGTAATCCCTGTAAATCCAATAGGCTCCGGCGACACGTTCACGGCTGCGCTCGTGTGGCGTTTGTTGCTCGGGGAGGATTTGGGCCAGGCGAGCCGCTGGGGAACAGCAGCCGGAGCTGCCAACGCGTTAACCATACTGGCCGGGGAAATCAGCGCTGCCGAGGTGGAGCGATTAGCAAAGGAAGTAGTGGTCGAACAGATCGGGAAGTTCGATTAATTATGTATCAGGGTTTCACGTTTTCCAGAGCGTCGAATATCCCTTCCAGACTGTTAATTGCTTCTTTCCGCGGATGTAACAATTGGCGCAAATAATTTACTGCATCCGGGATGGTTCGGACAGACCGCGGCAGCGTGGCTCCGCTGGCGTTCGCATGCCCGCCTCCCTGCAGCTTTTCGGCGACCTTGAGTGCCTCTCCATTTCGGCTTCGGAGACTCGCAATGATAACCCCGTTGGCGCGGCGCATGAGTGTAAGCAATACCGGATAAGTAGTTGCTTGTTTCTCCAGTAGTTGATGGACGATCAAATTGTTGTTGCCAATAACGGTGTCAACAAAGCCGACGGTAGGACTGATTTCGGTAATGTTCTCTTTACTCCAGGATAATCCAATTGGGTTTTCAATGCGCCTCTTAACTTCCATCACTTCCAGGAGAGGATGATCGAGCAGTTTTTCGATTTCTCCTCGCAGCAAAGAATGCAAGTTCCAAAATTGGTAACTCTTTACCAGGTTCGCATAATCGTTTGCGGTGATGAAATCAGGATCGTCCTCGTGAAATAAATCGGATACGTCGTTGAGGTGAACCAGCCGGTCCAGCTCGGGAGAACCGAGCCCCTGTTCCTGGCAAAGCTCATAACATAGCCGGCCTGCCGACTTGTTGATATCATGAATCAAAACGGCGTTTTTGGGAGCGACGTCTGTTACATGATGGTCGATAATTGTCCAGTTCGGTTTATCGAGACGTTGCTCGAAAGTGAGGTCGGTAATCCAGCCGGACCGCTCTCTTAACTCGCGTTGACGCCAATAATTGTAATTGCACGCCTCGATCCGCACCTCATTTCCAAACAGTTTTTTTGCCAGGCGCTGCAATAAAACACCCGCCACCAGCCCATCGAGATCGCTTTCATGCGTGATGATTACCTCCGGCCTGCACAATGACTGCATCATTCAACCTTAAATTAGCGGAATCCTGCTTCACTAGCCAGCAAAACGATTCCAGGTAGACTGAGAATCCTGAAAGCTGGAAAACTTCTGAGTAAATACATCTTTTTGCAGATGTTATTCTTTCCAACGTTCCATGCGCCTTTTCGGTTTGGTATTTGGTATTCTTGGGATTCGCGCTGCTTGACACTTTGCTCTTGCTTGATAAGCTCTCACGCTCGATGAGGACCTGATTAAGGGGTCAAGCAAGCAAGCCATTGAAGCACAACGAGCCTGTGGACCGGAATTTGAACTAGTTTATGAAACGACAATATCAACCCTCGAAAATTCGCCGAAAACGGCAGCATGGATTTTTGAATCGAAACTCGAGCAAGAGCGGACGCGCCATTTTGCGCAACCGTCGCCGCAATGGCCGCAAGCGTTTGACGCCGGTTTGAAAACCAGGCAAATGGGGGGAGGTTCGCCAAAGCAGTTCGGTCTTGGACGAAAGCTGCGGATCAAGCAAGGTCGAGATTTTGCGCGACTTCGGTCAAAAGGCGAACGGCTGGCTCACGGGTGCCTGGTTGCCAATTGGCTCAGTTTATCGGGTGATTTGCCGTCCAGATTGGGAGTGATCACCAGTGGCAAAATAGGGAATGCGGTCGTGCGCAACCGCGCGCGTCGCTTAATGCGCGAGGTGTTTCGCCTCCACCGACACGAGCTGATACAGCCTGTGGATCTGGTGTTGGTGGCACGGCAGTCCCTTACCACCAAGAACTTTGGTGAGGTGGAAAAGGATTTTTTGCAAACGCTCCGCAAAGCGGGACTGTTGAAGCAAATAGAAAGCTAGATTTTGGTGAAATTCGTTCAGTTTATTCTAATTCTTGCCGTGCGCTTGTATCGCTGGCTGCTTTCACCTGCCAAAGCTTTTCTTTGCGGCCCGATGGCGGGGTGCCGATTTACTCCGAGTTGTTCAGAATACGCCTTGGAAGCGCTGAAAAGCCATGGGCCGCTTGCCGGAACCTGGTTGTCGATTAAGCGTATCATGCGTTGCCATCCCTGGGGCGGTTGCGGCACAGATCCCGTCCCGTTAAAATCTTGTCAATCAGCGAGGACGATTTTTCCTAATCGGAAGCTCGTGTTTCACACAAACCAGGAAGGCCCTGGTTTTTCCAAATAATCGATATTCAGATGGATCGCACCTCAATCATCGCCATAGTCATCTGCTTTATTATCCTGGGACTCTGGAGCTTCGTTTTGATGCCCAAGCTTTATCCAGTCAAACCGATTCCGGCGGGCAGTACCAACGCTCCGGCAGCGACGACGAGCGCGACGAACCCAGTTCCAGCTTCGAATGCCCCGGCCCCAGTGGCTGAAGCAATCCCAAGTGCGCCCAGAGCTGTGGCCAGCACCAACGTTCCGGAAGAGCTCGTTTCCATCACGAACGAAAACGCCCGCTACACATTCTCTACGCATGGCGGAGGTTTGAAATTAATCGAATTGCTTAAGTATCCCGAACATGTTTCCACGCGGCGGGTGAAGCAATCAGAAACGAACCGGGTTGCGATGCTCAACAGTTTTACTCCCGCGCCAACGCTATCTTTACTGGATGGCAACGCGGTGCAGGGGGATGGCATATTCAAACTCACACAAACCCCGGAAGGTGTTCGGGCGGAAAAGACGCTTACAAATGGTTTACACATTCTTAAAGAATTTTCCTTAAGCAGCAATTACCTTGTAACCGCGACTGTTCAGCTAATCAACACCTCCACTCAAACGCTGAGCTTGCCTGCTCAGGAATGGGTTGTCGGCACTGCGACACCTCTGGGACCTCAGGACGCCGGACAGGCTGTGGGTGTGCTTTGGTACGATGGTTCCAAAACTGCCGAAGCAGGTGCAGCGGGTTACTTCGCGTCAGGTGGATGCAAACAACGAGTCGCTCCAATGGAGTATCGCGGGGGAGCAAGTAATGTGATTTGGGTGGCGGCCCACAACCAGTTTTTCGCTTTGGTGGCCATGCCGCAAAAACCTGGCAAGCAAGTAGTGATTCGCCGCTTGGATTTGCCGCGTCCTACTGGTGAAGAAGCCCGGTTGGTCGCGACGAATGCGCCGGTACCGCAAGGCTACGAGGCTGCGATCGTTTACCCGGAAGTCACCCTGGCATCGAAACAGAGTGTCACCAACCAGGTGAACATCTATGCGGGGCCCAAAGAATTTCAAACCCTGGCGCGCATAGGGGATCGCTTTGGAAATGATTTAGATAAGGTGATGAGTTTCAATTGGGCGGGATTTGTTTCCAAAGCATTGCTGTTGGGAATGAACTGGCTCCATAACACGCTCAAGTTGTCATACGGCTGGGCCATTGTTGCCATCACCGTGATTATCAAGCTTGTTTTCTGGCCCTTGACGGTGGCGAGCACGCGTTCCATGAAGCGGATGCAGGCGCTGCAACCTCAGATGAAAGCAATTCAGGAAAAATACAAAGATGACCCGGTCAAGATGAACCGCAAGGTCATGGAATTTATGAAGGAGCACAAGGTCAGCCCATTAGGCGGTTGCTTGCCAATGTTGCTACAGATTCCAGTCTTCTTTGGGTTCTTTTCCATGATTCAAAGTGCGATAGAATTGCGTGGAGCGCCTTTCCTTTGGGTGGGCGATTTGTCTCAGTCGGATACGCTTTTTGTCATTCCGGGGCTGGATTTCATCCCGGTCTTTTCTATACCTGGGGTTGGGTTGCCTTTCAATCTCTTGCCATTAATCATGGGAGCAACCATGCTTTGGCAGGCCCGCTTGACGCCGCCTTCGCCAGGAATGGATCCGGCTCAAGCCAAGATGATGCGTTACATGCCGCTGATGTTTATGGTCTTTCTTTACAAATATTCGGCTGGATTAACACTCTATTGGACTGTGCAGAATGTCTTGACGATTGTGCAGACAAAGCTGACAAAGACTGTGCCCGAGCCCGCGCCTTCCCGAGGGCCGGTATTGACGCCGCCGCAAAAAAAGAAAAAATAAGACGCTCAACCTTAAATCACAATGCCTGCTGAACCCAAAGCAACGCTGGAAAAAATTCTGACGCTTCTCGGCTTCCCCTCCACGGTTGAAGAGCATCAAATGGAAGACGGGCTGTTACTTGATGTGAAAACAGATGACTCGGGCCGCTTGATTGGCCGACAGGGGCAAACTCTTTCCGATCTGCAGTACATCACGAACCGAATTCTTTTTCAGCAGGATCCTTCAGCGCCTAAGGTGATGGTGGATGTGAGTGGTTACCGCGCCCAGGCCCGCGATGCGCTGGTAAAGAAAGCAATGGAAGCGGCGGAGAAGGTTCGCCGCTGGGGAGATGTGGTGGAATTGGAGCCATTGAGCGCTTTCGACCGGCGGATCATCCATCAGGCCCTGAGAGATGATCCTGGTATCGAAACACACAGTGTCGAGGTTGAAGGGACAGAGAAAAAGGCCATTTTACTTAGGCCGAAGCACTAAGCCATAAGAATTCGATTCCTCGACAGCTTCAGTGGGATAGCTCCTGTGGCCCCGTTCCGCGAAACCCCAGGAGGGGTGGCCCGTGTATAGAAACAAAGCCGGTCAACACTATTTTTGTTTTTCAGCGGCGCGGCCGATACACGGTCTCGATCTGTTGCGCATATGGTGAACAGTTCCGGAATCGACGCACTATCCACACGGCGCTCCTGAAAAACAAAAAATCTGTGTACGACAAACGCGCGTTTCTATGCACGGGCCACCCTAGCGGGGTTTGGACGATGGTTTAAAGTGAAGTGCGCCAAATACCCGAACGCGACCTAGATGCCTTTTTGGATCATAAACTTCAGCAGATCGGCAACGCGGCAACTGTAGCCCCATTCGTTGTCGTACCAGCTCACAAGCTTGAAAAATCGCTTGTTCAGCCCTATCCCTGAGCCTTGGTCATAGATAGATGAAGCCTTCGAATGAATGAAGTCGGAACTGACCACCTCGTCCTGGGTATATTCAAGAATGCCTTTGAGGTAAGTTTCACTTGCCTTCTTCATAGCGGCGCTGATTTCTGCATAGCTGGTGTCTCTGGTCGTTTTGACGGTGAGATCCACGACTGATACCGTTGGGGTTGGGACGCGGAAGGACATTCCAGTCAGCTTACCTTGCACCTCGGGCAACACCAGGCCGACGGCTTTGGCAGCGCCAGTGCTGGATGGAATCAAATTCAATGCAGCACTACGGCCACCTTTCCAATCCTTTTTGCTGGGGCCATCGACGGTTTTTTGGGTGGCGGTATAAGAGTGAACGGTGGTCATCAGACCTTCCTCGATGCCGAAACCCTCCTTAAGCAACACGTGGACCAGCGGCGCCAGGCAGTTGGTAGTGCAGGAGGCGTTCGATACGACATGATGCTGGGCGGGGTCGTATTTGTGTTCGTTTACACCCATTACGATCGTAGGACAATCACCTTTGGCAGGAGCCGAGATAATCACCTTCTTCGCGCCAGCCGCCAAATGTCCTTTGGCCTTATCAACGTCCGTGAAAAGTCCGGTCGATTCGATGACGACATCCACTCCCAGTTGCTTCCAGGGTAATTGCGAAGGTTCCTTCGCGCTGACGACGTGGATTTTTTTGCCGTTCACGACCAGGACATCATCTTCCGCTTTGTCCAGAGCGGATTTTTCGGATCCGACAGTGCCTGCAAAACGGCCCTGAGTTGAGTCGTACTTTAACAGGTAAGCGAGATTGTCCGCCGGGACAATGTCACCGACGGCGACCACTTCCACTTCTTTGCCGACCAACCCTTGTTCAACCATCGCGCGAAACACGAGCCGGCCAATGCGGCCGAATCCATTAATTGCAACTTTAACTGCCATAGTTCGATTTCAATTGTTCAATTTCAGTCCAGAGGGCGGCATATTATAGGCACGGGGCAAAGGGTCAACGAAGAAAGCTCCAAAGGAAGTTCGGGCAGGTGTGAAAACCGCTTTTGTAATTTTTGCCATCTTTCTCCACCTCTCGTCTCACAAGTGCTCCCACAATCGTTAATTTGGTGGATAATTTTATAACACGAACCGCTCATATCTTTTTAGAACGGCGCGGACTTCGAGGAGGAGATCGGACTGGAGGAAGGTATCGAAGATGCCTGAGGTGGGGAGCCCTAAGTTCACTGCGACCCCGCGTTCTAATCCACCAATTGTGCGTAAGCATGGGCGGTGCCAAGTTCAAACGATCTAATGACGGAGATTAGATCCCTGGATGAGCAGCTATGGTGTCCTTGAGTTAGACACCTGAAAAGGACCAAAGGAACAAGGCGTCAAAACTGATAGCCTGCATTTCTGGCAGCCTCGAGCAAATCGTCCATTCGATCGCAAACAAATGTGTGCCCCTCAGGTGTCCAGTGCCCGGAAAAAACTGGATACTTCTCGGTTGTTAAATCGACATGAGTAATGAAGCATTTCTTTAGAAAGTCAAACAGCTCGGGGACCTTGCTGCCATCCTGTATTCCCATGGCAAAAAACGAGCCTCTGCTGAAGCAATAATTGCGCATGTATTGTAAAATGAGGTGCGTGGGATTTCTTTGAAGTGTTACCAGCGGCGGTGCGGTCTTTTTGCAATAAGCGCGCAGCAAAGCCCTTGTGAAATAAGGCCCGAAAAGAATGCGGTGTTGTGCACGTAGCACTTTTTCCGAACGGAAGACAGGGACGCCCTGGAGTTTCAAATCCGCTGTGCCTTCGACTGTGTAATAAGGTTTATAATGGGCGCCATACCTGATGTTCTGACCATTATCCGAAAAGTCATTGTCTGTGCAGTAAATCAAAATGACAATGTGGGGTTTATATTCCTCGAAAACCTGTTGGAGCAGGAGGAATGATTGATCCGTGCCATAGCCACAGACCCCGAGATTATAAACGTTCCACTCGGGATGTTTGGCTTGGAATTTTTCAGTGAACCGCTCTGAGAGCTCGACATCGTAACCCCAAACGAAAGAATCTCCCAAGAATAGAACGTTTGGCTTGTCATTCTTAACTCGCTCGGGTCCACGGAATCCTTCGCTATTATGAGTTACTGTGATGGTGCGAGCAGCGCCCTTATGAAGTCTGGTCGTGTTTTTAGAGGGAGCCCACCCGAGTGTTTCGTTATATTCATAAAGGAGATTTAGTTCGTCAGGCGGGTCCGATAACTTTTTTGAGAAAAACACTCTTAAACCTACTTCGGCCAGGGCCAGGGAAAACAAAACTGAAAGGCCAAGCAGGATAAGTTTGCCCGTGGATACGTGCGCTGACAGGAGTTTGTTCCTTGCTAGTAGCGGCGCCAATCCCGCAACCAAGGCGAGGACTCCTAAAGCACAAGCTAAAGATACAAATGTTTGAATCCCAGGCCGTAGGATCGATATAATCACGCTTACGATGACAGCTATGACAAATCCCACAGCGATTAGTTTCTTGAGTCTATTAGCCTTCGGTGTTGAGGTCGCTGGGCCGAGAGTGGAAATAGCGTTCTTCGGAAGGGGGGCGATTCCGTTCCTGGAATGTTTGCAGCGGTGTAATTTTGTTTTCATTGTGAAAAGATGGAGACCTTTGGGGAGCTTCGGACAGGGGCAAACGCCAGGGAAAAACAAAATGCCTGCGCAAATTGTCCAAAACGCAAGGGTCGGTAGAAGGCTTACGGCGGGGTTATGTGGGATGCTTTGGCTCGGCGGATCGAACCATCCATTGCTATTCTGAAGAGCAATTTGGACATCTAAGTCTAAATTATAATCTTTTAAATTCTTTCAGCAAGTTCTTTTTCAGCGAATTTTCATTTGGGTTACCTGGGTCGCGGAGTGATGCAAACAAGTGCCGAAGGAAGGTATTGTGGTGGCAAAATGTATCTCCGCCTTAAGGCTGAACAAAGTAAACTTTCAAAGGCGGTAGCCGGCCTTCCTGATGGCATCGATCAAACGATCCAACTGCTGGCAAGCCAGCGCATGCCCTTCGGATGTCCAGTGCCCTCCCAACCCCGGATATTTGTGCTCTGAGGTTATGTCGGCGTGGGAAATCGAGCGTTCTTGAAGGAACTCCATTAGTTTGGGAAATCGGCTTCCGTCCTGGACTCCCATAACAAAAAATGAGCCCTTGCTAAACACATAGTATCGCATGTACTGAAGGATTAGTTGCGTGGGAGTTTTTTGAACTTGAATAATCGGCGGGGCGGTCCTTTGGCAATATGCTCGAAGCAGCGCACGCATGACGTAGGGGCCGAAAAGAATGGGATGCTCGGCGCGGATCACTTTTTCTGATCGCGGGACAGGCACGCCGTTCAACTTCAAGCTCAAGTCATCTTGAACAGTATAGTACGGCTTGTAAAAGCCCCCATGCCGCGCATTGTATGAATTGTCTTCGACATCGTTGTCTGTACAAAACATCAGAATTATAAGTCGTGGCTTGTACTCATCAAAGTGGCGTTGAAGCAGCAAAAACTCCTGATCGGTTCCATTAGCCGCTAACTCCCAGGTTGTACATATTCCACTCAGGATGGTTCTCCTGGAGCTTCTCTGTAAATCGCTCGGAAGCCTCGACGTCATATCCCCAAACAAAAGAGTCTCCAATGATTAGAACATTCGGCTTGCTATTGTTAACTGGTTCCGGGCCACGGAAGCCATGGCTGTTATGCACCACCGAAATGGTTGGATTTTTAACGTCCCTTCGCAGCATCAACATCCCACATATCCCGCAATCCATCGCCGAGAAAAGCGAGGGCAAGCAGGGTGGTGATCAGAAATCCGCTCGGAAATATGATCAACCACCAATAGGTTCTGATCGAATTAATTTGGTCGGCCCCCTCGGCGATGAGTGATCCCCAACTGGCCATCGGCGGTTGAATGCCAAGACCCAGGTAGCTTAGAAACGATTCGTAAAGCATGATCCCGGGAACTGTGAGTGTGAGATAGACAATTACGATCCCGAAAGTGTGCGGGATAATGTGCCGGATTAGGATATGGCCTGGCGTCGCGCCAAGCACGCGACTGGCTTCAACGAATGCGCGCCGACGCAATGTCAAGACTTGCCCGCGAACGATACGCGCCATGGTCAGCCAGGAAACTGCTCCGAGGCCGACCAGCAGGAACAAAAAACGCGCCAACCCCACCCAACGCAAATCAACCATGGCCAGCCAATTTTTCACCACGCTTTCCAAAGTTGTTATCAGCAGGATTACGAAGATGATGGAAGGCAGGGAGTAGAGAATGTCGACGAATCTCATCATCAGGGCATCAAGCCGTCCCCCGGCATAACCGGCAATGGCCCCCCACAAAACGCCAATCAGGAGGCTAACGGTGGTGCCGAGGATTCCGGCAAGAAGAGATACAGTTGCGCCATAAAGAACACGGGAGAACAGGTCGCGTCCATGCACATCGGTTCCAAACCAATGCCGCGTACTGGGTGGCTGGAATTGTTCGTCAGACAGCCTATCCGGCCCGTAGCGATGGGCAAACTCGGCGGCTCGCGGGCTCCCCGAACTCAAGATCTTCAAAGTGAGAGGCCAGACGACCACCAGGGCGGTCAGCCCTGCCAAAAACCACAAGCTGACAAAGGCCAGACGATTTCGTTTAAATCGATGCCACGAAGCGGAGGCGGTGGAGCGTGGGGCAGGGTGTGCTGAGAGTGCAATGGATTCACTCATACTTCACCCGCCGATCAAGCAACACATAAGCAGCATCCACCAGCAGATTGAGACCGATCAGCAGGATTGCATAGACCAACGACAGGCCTACGACCAGCGTGTAATCCGAATTCAAGGAGCTATTGACCAGGTGAAGTCCGATTCCCGGAATTTGGAAAATGCTTTCGATAACGAAAGAGCCGGTCAGCAAGTCCGCCAACAACGGGCCGGAATACGAAACGACCGGAAGCACGGCCAGGCGGAAGGCATGTTTGAGCAGAATAGCGGTTTCGCCAAGGCCTTTGGCGCGGGCAGTAACGATAAATCGAGCGTTCATGGTGTCGAGCATCCCTTCGCGCAGCAAGCGGGCAATGCGGCCGGAAAAAAAGAGACCGAGCGCGATCGTCGGAAGTATTACGTGGACCGGCGAAGCCCAAAGCGCGACGGGGAGCAACCGCCATTTGATGCCAAAGAACATGATTAAGAGCGGGGCGATGACAAGTCCTGGAATGCAAACTGCCAGGATGGAAAAGAAACTGGCGGCATAGTCCTCCCAATGCCCCTGACGCGCGGCAGCGAAAAACCCGGCCGGTAGACCTACCGCCATCGCAAACCCGAATGCCAGCGCGCCCAGCAGCATCGAGACCGGCAAACCCTGGGCGATAATATCTGTTACCGAATGATTGCGGTAGCGAAGAGAGATATCAAATCCCGCCGGGGCATGATGCCAATTGCCTTGCTGATCCACTTCCCAAAGCAAACCGAGGTAACGCAAATACTGTTTGAACAGGGGCTCGTCCAAATGATATTTGGCTTTCAATGCGCGTTCAATTTCCGGTGAGGCAGGTTTGCGCTCGCGATCAAAAGGGCCGCCGGGTGCAAGGTGCACAAGAAAGAAGGCCAAAAAGCTGATCACGAGCAACAACGGCAGTGTCAGAGCAAGACGCTTCAGAAAGTACACGATCTAAATCGATAATGAGTGGTTCTTACAATTGAGCCGGCATCGCTATTTAAGCACTGCTTGTCTTTGAACTCAGCTTCAGCGCCAGTTCGCGAATCGCGCGCAGATCGAGTTTGCCAGTCCCGAGATACGGCAAGGCATCCACGTGAAAAAACTGCTCGGCGCGAGGTTTCCATAAGTTCGGCAAATCGCACTGTCCCAATTGTTCGAGGCAAGCGCTCAGCTTCCCATCCACAAGCTTGTGAAGCACTACCAGGCGCTCGCCCTTCTTTTCGTCCGGCACACCCGTTACGACAAAAGTTTGCTCCGTCAAGCCTGCCATTTCATGTAATTTGTCTTCGATTTTTATGTGCGGCACCATCTCGCCGCCGATTTTGCTGAAACGGCTTAATCGATCGGTTATTTGCAAAAAACCGTCCTCGTCCATGGCCGCAATGTCGCCGGTGACGTACCAGCCATCTTTCAAGACTTCTGCGGTTTTTTCGGGACGGCCTAAATAGCCTTGCATGATATTGGGGCCGCGCACGAGCAAGAGGCCCGGTTGACCCACGGGCAAGGGGGCGAAAGTATCCGGATCGACGATTCGAACGGATACGCCGGGCATGGGATGACCAATTTTGCCACGCTTTCCGCCAACCTGGCGAAACCCTGCCGAGCGAAAATCGTAAGTGTTTACCGCCACCGCAGGAGAGCATTCCGTGCAGCCGTAACCTTCCAAAGGCCGTATGCCGAACTGTTCCTCAAAAGCCAGCGCCAGCCGCTCCGGAAGTTTTTCCGCGCCTGTCATCACGACACGCAGGCTGCCGAAATCCTCGGCCGAACAGCCGCGCAGATAAAGCTGGAGGAAAGTTGGTGTGGCGAGGAGGAAGGTCAGATGGTACTGGCTGATCAATGGGCCGATAGTCCGGGCGTCAAGTGGGTTTGGATAAAATACCACTCCGAGTCCCAGCACCGCCGGGGCGCAAAGGGTGCCGGTAAAACCGAATGAATGGAAAAATGGAAGAATCCCCAGGAGACGATCCTGCCGGGTAAAACCGAAGACCTGATCCAACTGGTCGATGTTCGAGCCGATATTATGGTGAGTGAGCATTACGCCTTTGGGATCTCCCGTGCTGCCGCTGGAAAAGATAATGGTTGCGAGTTCATCCACTTGCGAAGCGGGGGATTTTTCGGAGCCTTGCTGACCACGCATCCAGCGCTCGATTAGCGCAACCGGCGCCAGGCAAGCTGATAGTATCGATAGCAGCTTTTCCAACGATGTCGGGTTCGCCGCAATTTCCTCGAGCAAAAGAGTTTTGCAGGGAATGGTGAGTTTCACTTTCTCGAGGAACGCTTTTGATGTAAGGACCGTTTGGATTTCGCACTGGCGAATACAGGAGGCGAGTGTTTCGGATGATACCGTATAATTCAGGTTAACGGGCACCTTGCCTGATACCAGTGCCGCGAAATTTGCCAGCGCGCCCGGTACCGAAGGAGGAAGCAGCAGCCCAACCATTTTTTGTGCGCTCCAAACTGCTCTGAGCCGCCGCGCCAAAAACAGGGTACGGCTCCATGCGGAAATGAAGTTCACTTTAGCCGATTGAGTGTCTGCCATCGCGAAACGAAAGGGATGAAGCCGCGCCGTTCGTGCGAAAGCACGATGCAGGGGCTTCATGCGCGCTTTCCGTTCGTTCCATGCCTGAGCCATCAGTTCCTGCACAGCCCCGCGGACTTCGATTGGCGTGGCAGTTGGCGGCATTGGCTTTCCAAAATTTACAGTTACCGGATAAGGAATCTGCCGTGGCATTTTCCAAAGGAATCGGCCTTTTTCGAAGCTGAAGATGCTTCCCCAAACTCCATCGAGGGCTACGGGGATAATTGGCGCCTCAACATCTTTCATGATGCGCTCGAATCCGCGCCGGAAAGGCAGCATGTGGCCAATCCGTGTGATTTGGCCTTCAGCGAAGATGCAAACAACCTCGCCGTTCTTAATGGCTTCGCTCGCTTCATGCAACGATTGGATCATCTCCCGAGGCCGAAGGTCCGATGAGATCGGGATGACTTTTAATATCTTAGCCAGAGGTTTAATCCAGGGTTGTTCGTAAATGGCTTTGTACATGATGAACCGGATTTGCCGATCGGTCGAAGCCAGCAATAAAAGGGCATCCACTTGCGAAAGATGATTGCAAACGAATAATGCGCCGCCCCTTTCCGGAATGTGGTCGCGCCCAATCACTTTGATCCGGTAAATGGTGTGGGTCAGCATCCAGAGCATGAACCGGAGCAAGGAATCGGGCAAAAGACGGCAGACATAGACGGTTGCCAGCAACGTCAGTATACCTGCCAACATAAAGACACCGCGCGGGCCGAGGTGTAGTGCCGCAGCAACGACCCAATAAACGGCAGCGGCTATCACCAGGCCGATGGCCGACAGTAGATTAGCTGCGGCCAGGATCGTACCTTTTCGCCCTGGATCAGGGCGGTGCTGAAGAATTGCTGAAATCGGAACGATGAAAAACCCGCCGAAGAACCCAAGCAAGGCAACACGAGTAAGCACCTGTCCGAAGGTGAGGGCCGGTTGCCAAAGAGCCCCGGCAAACACCGCGAGCCCGAGAGAACCAAGGGGCACAAGGCCGTACTCTATTTTTCCTCCTGACAAATAGCCTGCCGCGAAGCTGCCCAAACCGATGCCAATTGCCAGCGCCGCCATGAGATAACTGGTGCGAATTTCCCCGAGCTTCAGCGCATTTTCTCCGTAATCAACCACGCTTTGCTGCAACAACTGGCCCAAAAACCAGAAGTACATATTACCGATGCATGCGAGCCAAAGCACCCGGTCTTTTCGCATGACTTGAATCTGTTGCCACAAGTCGCCCAGAAAGTTCAAACGGAAGGGGCGGTGAGGATCGGCGGGAGGCACTCGAGTAATTCCAAAACTGAAGCCGAGGCCGACAATGGCACAGACTATTAATACGCCGCCAGCCCAGGCATGATGCCCTTCGAATTGTTTGTACAGCAACGCCCCGGCGGAAATGCCAGTGATGATTGCCAGGAAGGTGCCTAATTCCAAAACTCCGTTTCCCCAGGAGAGCCGCCGTTCCGGCAGCAACTCGGGCAGTAAACCATACTTTGATGGTCCAAAAATGGCACTATGCACCCCCATCAGGAAAATAGCTGCAAGGCCAAGTGGGAGGTTCTTGAGGACAAATCCCAACGTAGCGAAGCTCATGATCACAATCTCAATTGTCTTCACTGCGATGGTGATCGTGCGCTTGCTGAAGCGATCTGCCAAAAAGCCGCCCGTCATCGAAAAAATAATAAAGGGCAACGAGAACAAGCCTGCGGTCAATGGCACCAATGCCTCATGGAGTTGCGGGGACAAGGCCATGTTCAGCCCGATAAACGTAACGAGAGTTTTGAGGGCATTGTCGTTGAAAGCGCCCTCGAATTGCGTGACGATGAGGCTCCAGAAGCCGCGCAGTCCAGCTTCCGAGCGTTTCACGGGTTTCGTTTGAGAATCAGCCTGTTCCATATTCAGGTAAAACGGACGCCGCTCGGGACAGCCAAATTGGTTTTATTTCGCGAGATTTTCTTGAGCAGAAAATCCGTGGGCAAATACCCGAATATAAAAAGAGCCGAGAACCAGGCTGCGACGTATAAATTTTTTGGCATCCATGTTTGCGGATGAGCGTCATCAAATCCAAATACGAGGTTCACGTTAAGAGGCAACTTGGGATCGTTTAGAACTGCGCCGGCAGGAGGCAACCAAAAAAAGGAGATGAGACAGAGCAGCAGCGCAAAAATGGTCCAGTATTTCAAGGCCCTGCGGTCGTAACCGATGCGCCACACCATGTAGAGGAGCAGGAATGGAAGCCATCCGTGGAAGAGGGAAAGTCCGCGCAGAAAGAGCGGACGATGCGGATCAAACATGTAGCTGGTCAGCCCGGTCACGCGCCATCCCAGCAGTTCGGCGCCGAAATCCAAACACCAAAAAAACTGTGGAATCACAACCCCAACCGCAGCCATTGAAGCTGGCAACGGGTGCTCCGTCCAAATGGAAATCAAAGTCAGAAGAAGTGATGCATCACAAAAATAAACAAAGTTGGTCGGGCCATAGTTGCGCAAATAAACGGGCAGCAACACTGCCATATAAGCGGTAAAGGCCAGCTTAAGCCAAAAGGGCAGGCGCAATTTCTCTGGCAAGACGGGAGCAGCCAAACCCGTATCAGCCAAAGCTTTCATGTCGAGGATTATTGGCGATTCCAGCGCAAACTCCAAATTGATAAAAGTAACTTCTGTATTGGTTTGGCCGATGTATGTCCGGGCGTTGAGCAGGGCGACATGACATTAGCTTCGCTCTAAACCGTAACGATTCGATTCGAAATAAGCTCGCCCCAACCCTCTCCCCCGAGGAGAGGGAGACGGTTTCGTCGAGCCTTGGGCAACGACGGATCGGTGATTCTTTCCAGCGCAGGCAAGTCAGGCTCCCTCTCCTGGGGGAGAGGGCTGGGGTGAGGGCGAGCCTTTCTCTAACTGAATAAGTAGGGCTCAAGAGCGCAGCGTTTTATATTTCCCTTCAATCCAGTCAGCGAGTCCATTGACATACCATTTGGATAAGAAGCGATCGCTGGGGCCGCCGGCAAGTGTTGTTTGGGCTACGTCGGTTGCCATGTCTGTCAGGAAGCGCAAAGACGGCGCGAAGGACATCTCCCGCCCGCCGCCGCGAAAGATCTGTCCCTGGTGTACCGTGGCGCGGTTGCCCGGCATTTCAAGCTGCCGGTCGAACCGGCAAAACAAAGGCAGCTTCCCTCCGAAAATCAGGTGTCGCATCCGCACGATGCGCGTCTCTCCATAAGTTTTCGGCGTGACGTTTAAGGCCTTGGCCAGAGCAGCACGATACAGCTCCGCGCGCGACCGTGGGCCGAACCACGAAGAGTTTTCGGATAGCAGGACGTTATCGAAGTTGCCATAGAAATCGAAGAAAATGCAGGTTTCATTCCAGATCCGGTCGAGAACCGGTTGCCCAAACGAGCACTCGCCATTTCCAAAGACTTCGCAAATCAATGCTCGATAAAACTCTTCGAACAGGAACGCGCCTTTGGATTCACTCGAATAAAACATATCCCAATTCTCGAGCAGCCTGGCTGCCTCAGTGTGGGAAGCAGTGAATTCCACCAGCAATGGGCGGACAATGGTCATAAACCGTTCCGCCTGGATCGAATAAAAGTCCAATTGCAGCGCTTTCATTTCTTCAATGGTCCGCCGGCCAGGGCAGCTGAGGACCGAACTAATCCGATCGGCGCGGTAGGAGGCCATGCATACATTGATTGGATGAACTTTGCCCAAAGCGTTCAGATCATTGTTGGCGGTGACGATAAACCCTTCGCGTGGATTCAATGCCCGGGGCAAAGCTTCCGGCGGTTCAAAGCCCCGCCAATCATTCGCCGGATCCCAACCGGGCAACGGCACCAGGCCGCTGAGACCGGGAGCGCGAATCGGCATTCTGCCCGACATCTGATAGCCGATATTACCTTTGGAATCAGCCAGAACCCAATTCCAGGAGGCATTCGAGACCTGGCCAAGCGCTGCCTGTCCTTCTTCAACCGTGGTGGCGGTCAGAATCGCGCACGTGGCATCAAGGCCTGCAGCGCCTTCGTCGCGACAAGACCAGCGTGTCGCCAGGTAAAGGCCTGCTTGAGCCGGATTACCATCGAGCACGCCATGATCGTTCTCGAAGAACTCGGTTTCCAACGGCGCGTGTTTTTTTCTCTTAATGGTTTCTTTCCTAACCGCGAAAGGAAACCAGGCATCCCCTCGGCGATATTTTCCATCGCGGCAGTCCTCGATCCATGAATCCATGCAATCCATGAATGCGTGAGTCACTCCCCAGGAAAGCTCAGGAGTGCGGCCGATAGCCACACCTGGAAGACCCGGGAACGTCGCCCCGATAACGTAGCGTGGCTTATTGGGAGGACCCCAGCGGAGCACAGCTTCATACCAGACAGCGGGCAACCGGTTTACCTCCAGATGCGGATCATTGCAAAGAAATGGTTTGCCTGACTGGGTATTTGCGCCGGCGACCACCCAGTTGTTCGAGGCAATCATGCGAGGCAAGGCCGAAGCCCATTGAAGAGCCTCAGGCACGAGCCGCTCGGAGATCTGAACGCGACGAATCAACTCTTCATCGAGGCCGAAAAGTTTTCCGGGGAAAAGGTCTTCCAGCTTTTGCCGGTCGATTCCTTGTTTCACACATTCTAAAATGAACCGCTCGATGTCGCCCTGGGACTGTGCGAGGGCCACAAGGCCAGCAACCTTGGCCGTCAGTCCAATGTCGGCAACAGTCCAGCTCTCAAAATTGCAGCCCAGCAAACGGAGTTCCCATGGAAGTCCAGATTTTGAGAAGTACAAGTTAACGCCCCGGCAGTACGCGTTTACCAATCCCCGGGCTCGCGCTGATAATTCGGCTTCTTCGCGCTGAGCATCCGCGCCGAGATTCCAGCGGCGAAAATACCTGTCCAGCTCGAGCATTTGCTCGTTGTCCTGCAACTGCTCGCAAGCCTGGCCTCGCCCGAGAATCCTCACCAAAAGCATTTGGAGACCCCGATCCCGAGCGTGACAAAAACCCAGCCCTATGTGGGCATCCTCGAGACTGGTTGCGGTAACGTGGGCGACTCCATGCGCATCACGGTCAAGGAGAACTGTGCCTGCCTCGCCGGGCAAATGCATTGACCGTTCGCTCATGGCCAACGAAGCTACGGCTTACCTGGCCGGGGAGCAAGCGCAGCCAAAGTCCCGCTCGTTCGCGCGTTGAATTAAGATAAATGACGTGGCGACCCGGTCTGTTCACGTCTGCTGGATTTGTTGCGTAATGGTCGAGTCCTTGATTTTGGAATCCTCGCGCAGCACAAGCGCTTTGTTCAGGATGATGCGACGAAGCCGCAAGGGCACGAAAGCTCTCCAGTTTGTCTCGTGCCGAGTGCAATTATCCCTAGATACGCCTGATCTGGTTCAGGATGGTTTGGTCTTTTATCTTGTTATCCTCCGCCAACAGGAACGCTTTGCTTAGGATGACCGACAGCGTCCGGTCACCATCAAAGGGGAGAAAGAGTTTCTCGGTCTCTCTTGCCGCCGAGCCTCGATCCGGTACAATGCAGAGATACTGATTGTTCGGTTCCATTTGAATATTGCTGCTGCCGAGATGTATCTTATAGGTGCCGAGGCTGCCTCTTACGACCAACGACTTGTCGTTGAATGAGCATTGACTGGCGATTTTGAGTTTGGGCAAAAGACGCTCCAAAACTTCGCGCCGGGTCTTCGCCGTAGCCGAGAGGTCACCGAACGAATAGCGATACCAATAGTTTCCGAAAGCTCCTGCTTCTCCGCTGTCCTGCCAGACTGGATCATTGCCGATGCTGCAAACGCCGACGAACAAATCCACGTCACGCATCACTTCGGAAAAAACAAGCGCGGGCACTTCCGTGAGTGGGCGCGGGATGCCGGTCAGATCACAAAATCGGACCTGATCAGTGGAAATATGCAGATAGATGCCGGACGCTGAGGTGCCCTCATGGCCCGCAGGTGAGTCCACCCAAAACTCAGCCGCCAAGTCCCATCGCGGCAAAAGCAATGTCGGGGTATTATGCGAGTCGAACGCGCCCATGAGTTGGTAGGTCCAGCCGCGTTCCCTGGCCAGCGCGGCAAACTGGTGCTGCCGGATAATGTGGGCAGCGAATCGATTCGAATAAGTTGCCGTGTGCTGTTCGGCATCGGTCAGAATGTAAATTTCGCGATGCGCCTGTTTGAAGGGCTGAGTGACCTGGTGGTCCTCAAGCCAGCGCCGCCAACTTGCAACCATCTGAATTTCCTGGCGGAGAGGATGCCAGAGGCGTACCAGCGTTTTGGACGAAAGCCACTCCAGCGGTCGCTCCTGGTTATCTATGAATTTGCCGTTGTGCCATATGCCGGCCACCTGTCGCTCGCCTTCGCGAAAATGCCAGATCAACCGTGTGACTGACGGCGCAAGCAGCGGATGACTCAGGTAGCGGGCGCGCCATTTGTCAAATTCCCATTCGCGTTCGGAAACGAGGAGTCGCTCGATCCGCTGATTTTGCGCCAGCAGCATCCGCTCGACGTCCTGGATCGTCCGTTTCAGCGTTTTCAACTCGGTTGCGTGATTTTCCTTAACTTCAGATGGGATAGACTTTTGCTGTTTCCCATCAGGTTTCCGCCATCTCAATTGCAGCGCCTCTGCGCCTGAAATGCAAAACTCGGCTGTGAAATTGCCCAGCGTTTGTTTAATCATTCCACTTTCGTCCAGGCCATAAGTTGGTACGGTTGATTCCTCCAGGTCTTCGCGCGTCTGACCGCTCAGTTGCGCCGCTCGCTCCAGTGACTTGCCAATCAAGCCCTTCGCTGCACGTTGCTTCACCACTTGATCCAGCCGCGTCAATTCTGCCGCCGCCTCTTCGCTCCGAGTCACGCTGAGGACGTACAGACAGGCGTTGGCCACCCGCGGACAGCGCGCGCCCAGATTGCGGATTTTCTTAAGGCACACTTGCGCCAGGCCCGAAAGGGCGCGAGCGATTTCGACGTCCTCATAACCGGCGCATGTCCACACCAACCCTTTCAACATTACGGAGTTTCCATCCGTTATGAGCAGATCCGGATCCGGTGCAAGGGGATCGCTCAGCCCAACTCGAATCGGCCGCGGCAAAGCAACCAGATCAAACCACTTTAGCAGACGTGGCTTGAGGGCATCGCGACCAATAGTTTCCACGAGCTCATTGGCTGTCCTACTCCATTTTTTTGTCGGCTTCGAAGTCTCGGCTTTTTTGCAATGGTTGAGGAGCTTAAACCAATGTCGGCGTTCCGGGTCAGGCATTTCACCGAGGTCCGCGAGCGCTGCGTTGCTCCACGCCTCGCCTGGTTCAATCCTCGGCTCGGCATCCCGATTAAGCAGATTGTCCAAACGCGTAAGAAGCTTGCGCGCGGCATTCGATATTCGCCCTGCGTGACCAAGCAGTCGCCGGGCGTGCCCTAATCTTTTATGCCACTCTCGGAGCGCTTCTCCCAAGGCGGGAGGCGAACCCTCTTGATCTGCAAAGGATTCGACAGCTCGCAAAACGCCTTCGTTAGGCAGATTCTGAAAACCATACCCGTCCGCTTCCTGCTTAGCGGTAATCCGCACCAACGAAATAAGATCCGCCTCTGTTAACGGGAGATTTTTCCGTAACAGCTCGCTCGCCAGGCTGCCAAATTCCACCGGGTTCAGTTCGCGATTGCTGCCAGGATTCGTAGAACGCATGAGTGCCGCGAGCATGCCGAATGTTCGATTGGCAACGCCCAGAAGGCCTGCTCTTCTTTGGCTGTAGAACAAATTGCGTGCTACGATAGCACGTAATGTTAGCAACATTTCCTGCTTTGAGGTCGAAAGGATCGCCACCCCCGTCGGGAACTCTTTCGGCTGAATACGCCAGTTGCTGGCTTTGCCAACTTCCTCGAGATACTTGTTCAGTTTCTGCTGCCACCGCCCTAGTGGGTCTTTTGGGTAAATCGGGAATCCGTCCTGACCGGAACACGTTGGGGTAACATGCTTTTCCGCCAACCCTCGAACAATCTCAAAGGATTCAGCAACGCCACCGGGCTCTGATACTTGCACGGCATCCTGTGTAGCTTCCGCCACGGCTATCCTCCCACCAGTGGTACCAGCTTCACGAAACTTACTTCCGTATCCACCTTCACCTCAAATTCCTGATCGGGATTTTCAGCCTGCTTGTCGCCCACCAAAACAAAAAAGCCATTCCGGTCGAAAGCCTCGAGTGCTCGGTTGAATTGTTCCTGCCAATCGATCTTCCGTTTGGCTTTTAACTTGTAACCATTGAGCACGCGCTCTGCGTTCGTTGGCTCAACCAGCCCACGGAAATACTCGGGCTCCTTTTGGTTGTAATCCTGGACTTCCTGATAGATTCGGGCGCGAATGAGTTCCCGCACTGTCATCCGTTCCGTCAGGCAATCCAAGGTGAAGGTGTTGGTTTTCTGACCGGAAGTCGTCTCGTCGTGAATGGTCAGAGTGGTGGGCATAGGATTTTCATACCAATTTTTGCCCTTTGCGTCAAGTCACGGCTTGAATTTGGGCTGACCGTTCTGGGCCGTGCGAAACTTGCGAGATCTGGATCTCGTGCAACCGTGAGTCCACCACCTTGGCCGGCTCATTTGGCCCTTCCTACGGTGTCGTTTTCCCCGGGGCAACAGGCTTGTCAGTGGTTTGCTTGTTGGATTTGGTCAAAGATTCCTCCAGCACTAAAGTGGGTCTTTTGAGCCTTCTGCCATCCGCCGAAAACTTCGTCAATAGTGAATAGTTTCAGATTCCTAAAGGTCTGCGAATGTTTTTGCAAGACCGAGTCCAGTCGGGGCCGGAAAAAATGTTTGGCAGCAATTTCCTGGGCTTCTGGGGTATACAGGTAATTTAGATATGCTTCGGCAATCGCCCGGGTGCCATGCCGGTTTGCTACCTTGTCCACCCAGGTCACAGGCGGTTCAGCAAGAATGCTCACCGAAGGCACAACGATCTCAAACTCGCGCTTTCCCGATTCCTGCATTGATAAAAGCGCTTCATTCTCCCAGGCGATCAGCACGTCACCAATACCGCTGCGAACGAAGGTGGTTGTTGCTCCACGCGCACCTGTGTCGAGCACCGGAATTCGTTTGGGCTGGAATAAAGTCGTCACGAACTCGCGCGCTTTTTTTTCATCATTGTTGTTCTGCTTCAGCGCATAACCCCAGGCCGCCAGATAATTCCAGCGCGCTCCTCCCGATGTTTTTGGGTTAGGCGTTACAACCGAGACCCCGGGTTTAAGCAAATCATCCCAATCCTTGATTCCCTTGGGATTGCCGTTTCGTACGAGAAAAAGGATTGTCGAGGTATAGGGCGAACTGTTATTCGGCAAGCGTTTTTGCCAATCCAATGGCAGTAGTTTTGCCTTCTCGGCAATCGCATCAATGTCATAACCCAACGCGAGGGTGACAACATCCGCTTGCAAACCGTCGATGACTGAACGTGCCTGCTTGCCGGACCCTCCGTGTGATTGATTTATTGTGACTTTGTCCCCCATCTTTGCATGCCAATACGTGGCAAATGAGGCGTTGAGATCCTGGTAAAACTCCCGTGTTGGATCATAAGAAACATTCAAAAGCGTGATATCCTTACCAGAGGCGCACCATATGGTTGCCAGGAGGGCTAGGATGGGAAGGTTTTTTTTGGTTTGCCTGAAGACAGAGTTGTTGTTCATGAAATAATGATTTAAATCGTTAAAATACTGACTCAAAACGCCAACTGAATCCTTGTAAACAAGGTTTTCTCAGGCTGCCGTGTTACTGCGGCCGGGGCGCTGGCGCCTGGGCCACCGCCGCCTGAGAAATCGGTGTGCGAAAAACTCGTTCTAACAGCGACATTCCGATTCAAATACCAATTAAGCCCGACCGACCAGGAGTGTGCGTCTGTCGCAGAAGTTCGCGGATTTGAAAAGAGCGGGAAAGCAGCATTATCCACATCCAATTCCGCATAGCGAGCCACGAGCTGCCATGCGCCCCACCCACCCTCGCCGGGTTTAAAGGGTCTCAAGGGAACCACACTGTTTTTATAGGAAGCATCTTCTCCTGTTAGAAGCCACGAACCCGAAATCTGCCATGCGCGGTTATCGAGGCGGGCAGATGCAAAAGGAGCTGTGCCAGCTCGACTAACCTTCTGATTGGAAATAACGTATTCAGCCAATAGACCAAACGGGCCATAATAATAATAGGCCTGGGGTGACAGTCTCCAATGTTCCCCGTTAGCCACCACCACCCCGTTGCTGGGGTTATAGGCAAAAAACTGCTGCTGCCCGTCTGTTGCAAAGCCCGGCAGGGTACCACCGGTTGTTGCCGACAACCCGGCAACATTGGTCCCGTGCATTTTTTCATAACTGCCGCTCACGCCGAAGCCGGCCCCCTGCAAAGCCGCAATTGAGGTCTTCACAAAGGGTTGAAAGAAAAGCCGGCCCTCAAATGCTTTATTGTCCTCAAAGTCGAAGTTGCTTGAATTGCGCGCATCTCCGACGCCATTGAAAATTCCTGCAGCATAGCTAATACTATTCTCGAAAAGTTCTCCGTGCAGCAGAATGCCGAGATCCCGATTGGGAACCAAAGCTGTGGGCAAGCCCCGCTCATTAAAAGGGATATCGCGGTCAGCCATTAGCTGTTCGAGCCCAATTGGCGATTTGAATTTGCCAGCTTGCAATTGCAGCCCAGTGTTATAGCGGTAATTCAGGTACGCATCAAAAATTTGTGGGCCGCTGGTCCCGCCGAAATCGGGCACGAAAAGAAAATCGAAATCCCGAAAGACTGTCCCTTGGAGTATAGGCCGTGCCCGGCGCAACAAGAAACCATCGTTTCCTGCGATTCCGCCGTCTTCGAAGTACGTCCGTGAGTCAATTTGCAAAACGCCTTTTAACTGGAGTGCGAAGTTCTTGTCTGCTGAAACCATGGAAAACCCATCGCCCCCAATTTTGAGTTGGGGAGGTTCTTTCGCTTTGGCTTCGGCTGCTTCGGCATCCAGTTCGCGGTTTCGTTCTAGTACCTTTACCTTTTGTTCCAGATCCGCTACGTGCTGAGAAGGGACCTCTTGGCGCTGAGGCGCCTCTTTGCCGGTTTCAAGACTTTTCACCTTTTGCTCCAATTCCTCGATACGTTTTTGGAGTTGTTTGATTATTTCGCCGTTCGTGTCTTGTGCCTCGGCTGGTATAGGTTGGATGATCGTTAACATTGCCCCGATTAAGGAGATCTGAAGTCCTCGCCGGCAATCCCTGATTGGTTTTCCAAATATTTGGTTGGTCATGCGTTTCATTTTTTAAGAGTTTTTAAGAATCGTTGTAAAGAGAATAGCTGTAATCTACACTATGTCAATAGAGATTATAATATTGCATAAGTGGTTAGTTCAAAGTAATTAATATTTTATTTATTGTAATTCCCTAGAATATTTGTGTAGATTGTTTTTGTGAAACTATCTTTGCGAGGGGAATACGCCCTGCGCGCTTTACTTGTGCTTGGGCTTAATTATGGCAAGCCGCAGGTACGGATCCAGACTGTTTCGGACGAGCAAAACATTCCCAAGCGTTTTTTGGAGCAAATCTTAAACGATTTGAAATCCGCAGGACTGGTTCAGAGCAAGCGGGGCGTGGCAGGCGGATACCGCTTGGCTCGTCCACCGGAAGAGATTTCGATTGCGGAAATCATTCGGCACATCGAGGGGGCACTGGCGCCTGTCAGTTGTGTCAGCGAACGTTTCTACGAAAAATGCTCTTGCCCCGATGAATCGCGTTGTCCGATTCGCGCGGTTATGAAGGAAATTCGGGAGGCCGTTGTTCGCATCGCCGAACGCGTAACGATTGCAGAACTTTGCGAGCGCGCGCGGAAACTTGAAGAACACCCTCTTGTCCCGCTCGATTTTATCATCTAATCCGGCAATTTTTGATGGCTCAAAGGGAGTGGATTGCAATACAGTACCGTTTGCACGCGCCATGAGTGATAGTTTGATGATCGAAGTAGCAGGCCTAACCAAGCGTTACGCTGGGGTGACTGCTGTTTCAAATATTTCATTCTCGGTTGCCCGAGGGGAAGTTGTTGGCTTGCTCGGACCAAACGGCGCTGGCAAGAGCACGACCATGCGCATACTGGCCTGCTACCTCCCAGCCAGTTCTGGCACAGTGCGGATTGCGGGCTTGGATGTTTACCGGCATTCCGAAGAGGTCCGTCGTCGGATTGGTTATATGCCCGAAAACAATCCGCTGCATACCGATCTGCGTGTGCGCGAATATCTTAAGTTTCGAGGGCGGCTCAAAGGACTGAGCCGAGGTCAGTCGCGCGAGCGAGCGGATGCAGTAATGGAGCAGTGCGGTCTGACGCATGTTAGCCATAGAATCATTGGCCAGCTTTCGAAGGGGTATCGGCAGCGTGTTGGACTGGCTGATGCGTTAGTGCACGAACCGGAATTGATCATTTTGGACGAGCCCACTATAGGACTTGACCCAACGCAGATCCGATCGGTGCGACAGCTAATAAAGAATCTGGCCCTGACACATACGGTTTTAATATCTACCCATATTTTGCCGGAAGTGGAAATGACCTGCAACCGGATGGTCATCATGTATGAGGGCAAGATACTCGCGTCCGGCACGGCGGAGGACCTGCAAAAGCTCATGAACGGCAGCACCCAGGTCATAGCAGAAATTGCGGCGACGCGCGAGGAATTACAAGAATGCTGGTCTCAACTCCCCGAGATTGAATCCTTTGATGTATCGGCGAGCGAAGGGGATTACTTTCGCTGCGCGTTCACGCCGCGGGACGGTTTGGATTTGCGGCCCTACATTTTTGAGACGGCTCGGAGTCACGGCTGGCCCGTGCGCGAGCTAACTCGCAATCGCCATTCGCTTGAGGACATTTACGTCCAGGTAACGCGGCCGGAAGAGGAGGAGGAAACCTGATGCACGCGTGGTGGACTCTCGTGCGGCGCGAACTCTCGGGCTATTTTCTCTCGATGTCCGGCTATATCATCATTGCGGCAGCGCTTTTCCTGCTGGGCTTCAGCTTTGTGGACCTGCTTAAGCAACTGCAACATGAGTCAACGCCCATGCCGGTGACGGAGTTGTTTTATGTGACCTGGTTCTTTTGGCTTATCCTGCTGTTGACTACGCCAGTTATTACCATGCGATTGTTCGCTTTGGAAAAATTCTCGGGCACGTTTGAAACATTAATGACTACACCCGTCAGTGATCGTCAGGTGGTGTTTGCCAAGTTTACGGCTGCTTTGGTGTTTTACGCCCTGATGTGGTTGCCACTGCTCGGGTGCATGCTTCTGGTGCGTACGTATACCAATGAACCCTCTGCCGTCGATGCCGGAGTGATTGGCAGCACTTTTTTTGGAATTCTATTGCTTGGCGGAGTGTTTCTTTCGCTGGGCTGCTGCGCTTCGGCACTGACACGCAGCCAGGTCACCGCGGCAATGATCAGCCTGGCTTTGAGTGCGGCCCTCTTTTTTGTGAGCGTGATGGCTGATCAGCTTCCGGTTACGCCTTTCTGGCAATCACAGGTGCTGAGCTCTTTTGCCTTGTTCCGCCAAATGCATGATTGTGCCCGTGGCGTTGTGGACACTCGCATGATCGTGTTTTGTGTGACGGCGACTCTTTTCTTTTTGTTTCTCACCTTGCGGATCGTCGAGAGTCGGCGCTGGAGATAATCATGGGTATCGATCCACAAGAGAGCTTTTCCCCAGGGCGCAAATGGAGCATGAGTTTGCATGTGTTTCTCGTGGTCTGTGCGGCTCTGGCCATGGTGGTCATGTTTAACTATTTGAGCCGCGATAATTTCATGCGGCTGCAATGGAGCACTCGCACACAAATCCAGCTCACGCCGCGCACGCTCGGCTTGCTTCACTCGATCACCAATCCAGTCAAGGTAACGCTTTATTACGACAAAAAAGATCCTTTCTTCACCACTGTGGCGGATCTCCTTAATCAATATGCCGCTGTCAATCCTAAGATTTCCATCCGCTCAGTCGATTACCTGCGAGATGCCGGGGCGGCACAGAACGTTAAAACAGACTATAAGCTCGTTTTAACCACCGAAAAAAACGTAATTATTTTCGATTGCCAGGGCCGAATCATCCGGATGGATGGCGACGCGCTGGCAACTTACATCCTTGAAGAGATTCCAAGCGAAACAGAGCGCGAATATCGAAGAAAACCCATTGCGTTCGAAGGCGAAACGCGGTTCACCGCCGCTTTGCTTGCCGTCACCAGTCCGGCGCCTCTCACGGCCTACTTCCTCCAGGGCCACAAGGAGCATCTCATGGATGGCACCGGCGATTTTGGATATCATAAGTTCGAATCGGTGCTGAACGAGAACTGTGTCACCGTTAAGCCTTTCTCGCTTCTCGGGACGAATGTTTTGGACTGTAACCTGCTCGTCATCGCAGGACCACTTGAAACGTTGATGGATCCGGAGTTGGAAAAAATTGATAATTATCTCGCGCAAGGTGGACGGGCGCTGATTTTGTTCAACAATGGCTCACTCAGTGGCGGGCGTGATAAGACCGGCCTTGAAAAAGTTGTGGCCAAGTGGGGAGTGCAGGTGGGTTCGCAAGCAATCAAGGATCCTGACGCCTGGGCAGGTTCTATTCACAACCTGGTCGCCCGGGATTTCAATCCAAAACATCCCTTGATAAATCCTCTGCTTGCCTCTGGTTTGTATTTAATTAAACCACGGGCGATCAGCAAGCTGAAGCAGGGCAGCCAGAATGCGGACGCACCACGGGTGGACGAACTGGCTTTCACCGGCCCACGGGCGGTGGCTGGCGGTTCCGGGCAGCCACAACGATTTTCTATGATGGTTGCGGTCGAAAAAGGAACCGTGCAAGGGGTCATAACGGAAAGGGGCGCGACGCGGCTGGTTATTGCCGGCGACTCAATTTTTCTAACCAATGTAGGAATTGAATCGGCCGGAAACCGCGAATTTGCCGCTGCAGCGATCAATTGGTTGCTCAATCGCGCACAGTTGCTCGAGGGAATTGGACCCCAGCCAATCAAAGTTTACAGAGTAGTCATGAGCAATGCACAGTGGCAAAAGGCTCAATGGATTTTACTGGCCGGCATGCCTGGCGGGGTCCTGACTCTTGGCGGTCTGGTCTGGCTTCGCCGCCGTAAGTAAGCATGAATCCTCGGAACACGTGGCGCTGGCTGATTTCGGCTGCGGTGCTCTTTGCTGCGATTCTCATTCACCATCGGTTCTTTCGACAAACCCAGCCCGGTCCAGCCAGGATCCTTCCGGCGCTTCAAGCGGCAGCCGTTGAGAGTATTCAGGTTCTTCGGCCTGCGGCAAAGGTGGAAATCCAAGTGCAGCGAACCCCTGCCGGGTGGCGACTCACTAAGCCGATTTCCTACCCGGGACGGGCTAGCCATATTGACGCACTACTCGCCAAAATTTCTGGAATCATTCCAGTGACCAGTATCAGCGCGGCCGAATTGAAAAATCGGCGTAAATCCGACGAAGAATTCGGGTTTGCGAATCCGCGAGCTTCTATTCTCATTCAGCAGGGTACAAAACAAATGCAATTGCTGATTGGCGGAATGACAGGTCCGGGAGATCAGTTTTATTTACAAGTCGTCGGGTTGGACGATGTTTATGTGGTCAATGCGGATATTCTCAAGCTGATTCCGCGCAACGCTAACGACTGGCGCGATACGTCGCTGCTGGATTTAAAAACTTTGATGTTCGACCACGTAACGGTGACAAACAGTGGGAAATTATATGTTGAATTCCAACGCGACAGCACCAACGCCGCCTGGCGCATGCTTTTGCCGTTGCCCTTGCGGGCTGACAGCGCAAAAATCGATCAATCTCTGGAACGTCTTCAGAGTATTCGCATCAACCAATTTGTTTCTGACGACCCAAAGGCGGATTTGGAGGCGCTTGGTTTGCAGCATGCCGAAATCGAGCTTTCGTTGCGGCAGGGAACCAACGTCGCAGCCATTCTTCAGTTCGGAAAAACGAACAACGACGGTCAAATCTATGCGCGACATTTTGGCCAGAACACGATTGTCACGGTTCCAAAAGATTTGGTCGCTCCCTGGCGCGTGCCGGTCAATGATTTCCGAAATCAGCACCTGCTTTCGTTGACGAAAGAAGTCCAGGCGATTGAAGTGCATGGCGATGACAATTTTTCACTTGTGCGCCAAAACAATGATACCTGGCGGGTGATGCCGCGCAATTTTCCTGCCGATACGGCGCTGGTGATAGACCTGTTGTCCCTATTGAGTGGGATGCGTATCGACTTTGTTCAAGATTTGGTGACTTCCTCGGGGCTGTCCGATTACGGCCTGGCGCCTCCGGGTCGTCAATTTACCTTGATATCAAAGCCGGAATCTGGAGCCGCCACCAACAGTATTGTGGCAGAATTGCACTTCGGCGCGCGTCAAACCAACCGCGTGCTGGTCCGACGCAGTGATGAAAATTCGGTATATGCTATCAACACGAATGACTTTGATCGGCTTCCCTCGGCAAGCTGGCAATTGCGCGAGCGACGACTTTGGAATTTTAGTGAAAATGATATCGTTGGAGCAACCATCCGGAAGCAAGGCAAGACCACTCAGATGATTCGCAAGGACATCTACAAATGGACCATCGCGCCCGGTTCGCAGGGCCTGATCAAAAACGAATTAGCGCTGGAAGAGAGCATGCGAGGCCTGATCCAGGTGAGCGCCCTCGCCTGGGTCGCGCCCGCTGAACCAAACCGAGCCCGATTTGGATTCAAAGATGGAAACCTGCAGATCAGCGTCATATTTAAGTCCGGGGATAAAGCAGCGATTGAGTTTGGCGGCGAAGCGTCTCCCACTTCCGAGTATGCCACGGTGACCTTCGCTGAGCAGTCTGTGGTTCTGGAGTTTCCCTGGCTTTTGTTCCGAGACCTGCTGACTTCGCTGCCTGTTTTTTGAAGACAAAAGGCCACAAACACCGCTTTTGGCGTATCTGCCGAATTTATTTTCGCCGGTTCCGAATCACTGTGTGGCTCCTCATCCTGTCTTTGTTAGCGGCGTGGTTGTACCTGAACCAGGAGGGATTGCCCGATTTCATCAAAAACCCGCTCCTGGAAAAATTGCGTGCGCGCGGGCTTGACCTTCAGTTTTCCAGACTCCGCCTGCGTTGGTACGAAGGGTTTGTTGCGGAAAATGTGCGTTTTGGGGCGGCAGATGACGTATTGAGTCCCCAGCTAACATTACGAGAGATGAAGCTGTCACTGGATCTTCAGGCGCTCTCGAGGTTTAAATTTCAGGTCGAGTCGCTTACTTTGCGGCATGGCCGCCTCGTGGTGCCTGTTGCCGACACCAATGGTCCCGCAAAACAGCTTTCGATCGAAAATATTCAAACAAACCTCCGCTTATTGCCGAATGACCAATGGGCGCTGGACCAGTTCACGGCTGGTTTTGCAGGAGCAAAAATCCGACTGTCCGGAAGAGTTGCGCATGCCTCCGCCGTTCGGGACTGGAATTTTTTTTCCAATCAGAAGCCGCTGCCGAGAGCCGCATTGCAAAATCGATTTCGCCAGTTGGCCGACACCCTTGAACGGGTTCATTTTTCCGTCCCGCCGGAATTAAATTTGAATCTCGCAGGTGACGCGCGCGAACCGCAAAGCTTTGCGATTGGTTTGGTGATCAGCGCGCCGGATGCCGATACGCCCTGGGGTGCGGTTACTCAGGGGCGTTTCGTTGCCCGTTTGTTGCCCGCGGACACCAATGGAATCTCTCGCGCTGAACTCAGGCTCGGCGCAGTCGGGGCTCGGACCACCTGGGGCTCGACCAGTAATTTACAGCTTGTGGTCCACCTGGCGGCGGATGAGAAGCGGGCGGATGTAGTGGACGCGCATTTGGTTCTGATGGCGCGAAATGTTCAAACCCCATGGGGCAATGCCGCTAATAGTCAATTCACTGCCGATTGGATTCACGCGCTCACGAATCCAGTGCCCCTTTCGGGTCAGGGCCGATTTTCCTGCGACAGCGCGGAAACACCTCTGGCAGGTGGGGCGAGCGCGAAAGGGCTTGAAGTCAGCGCACGGCTTTCGACACCCCATCCCGTTTCGAAGGGTGTGGAAAGTTGGGGCTGGTGGACCAATATTGCGCCTTACGCTCTCGATTGGGAATGCTGCCTGAGTGAACTGCATTCAGAAAAACTGATTATAGAGACCATCGCAGGCGCTGGCATCTGGCGGGCGCCCGAACTGACGATTACCAACCTGGAGGCTGGCTTATATGACGGCCAACTGGAGGCAAATGCAAAGCTGGATGTGGCAACCCGCGCATTGCTTGCCACGCTCACTTCAACCGTTGATCCGCACAAAGTATCTCCTGTTCTCACAGAAGGAGCACGGCGCTGGCTGGATCAGTTTTCATGGGAACAGCCGCCCCAGGTTAAAGCCGCAGTGGGACTCATTTTGCCGGCATGGACTAATCGGCACCCGGATTGGCGGGCTGAAGTGCAGCCGGGTTTGAATATCGAGGGGGCGTTTAGCTCGGATCATGGCGGAGCTTTTCGTGGGGTGTCGCTGAGCGCTGCCACGTCCCATTTTAGCTATTCCAATATGGTTTGGCGTCTTCCTGATTTGAGCGTCACAAGGCCGGAAGGCCGGCTCCTTGCTTTCCATCAAGCCAGTGACCTTACGAAGGACTTTTATTGGCGCGTGAAAAGCAGCATCGATCCGAAGATTGTCCAGCCCTTATTCGAGAGCAATGTGCAACGCCACTTTGATCTGGTGGGCTTGACCGAACCTCCTCACTTGAACGCTGAAATCTGGGGACGCTTCCATGAACCAGACCTGGTGGGGTTCAAGGGCGCAATCGCTTGCACGAATTTCACATTTCGTGGCGAAAGTATCAGTGGATTGCAAACCTCCTTCCAATATACCAATCGCGTCCTTTTGCTGACTGGAGCGGCAGCACAGCTTGGGACCCAGCAGGTGAGCGCGGACGGCCTCGGTTTTGATATTTCCGCGCAAAAAATCTATCTGACCAATGGCTTCAGCACTGCCGACCCGCAGGTTGTGACCCGCGCTATTGGGCCGAAAATTGCCCGTACCATTGAACCCTATCATTTCGTAAATCCACCCACCGCGCACGTTCACGGTATCATTCCGACTCACAACGAAACCGAAGCCGATTTGCATTTTGACGTCGACGGAGGACCCTTTCAATGGTCCAAGTTCAATCTCGCTCACATCGTGGGCCACGTGCATTGGAAGGGTGATCGGCTCGACCTGGAAAATGTCCGGAGTGATTTCTACAATGGCACTGCCATCGGTTCGGCCACTTTTGATTTCACCCCCGAGCATCGCACGGATTTCCAGTTCAATTTGACAGTAACGAATGCCGTGCTCCAGTTTCTAATGGCGGATGTTGCCACCCAAACGAATGCTCTGGAAGGCAGGATTAGCGGGACGTTGGTTGTCAATAAAGCCAACTCGACTAACTGGCAAAGTTGGCAAGGGGGAGGGCACGCCGAGCTCAAGCAGGGATTGTTATGGGAAATTCCTATTTTTGGCATTTTCTCCCCCGTTCTCAATACCATCTCTCCGGGCCTTGGAAGCAGTCCCGCCACATCAGCGACAGGTACATTTCTCATTACCAATGGAGTCGTGCGCTCAGATGATCTGGAGATCCGCTCACCTGCGATGCGGTTGCAATATCGGGGGACCGTCGATTTCGACAGACGCGTCAACGCCCGAGTGGACGCCGAACTGTTGCGAGATATGTGGCTGGTTGGACCTTTCGTTAGCACCGTATTCTGGCCGGTGACCAAACTGTTCGAATACAAAGTAACCGGGTCCCTTGCCCAACCAAAGACCGAACCGGTTTATTTGATTCCGAAGCTGGTTATGATGCCTTTTCACCCGTTTAGGAGTTTAAAAGAGCTTCTTCAGGAGGACTCGGGGCCTACCCGTAAAAAGGCCCCCCCATAAGAAGGCGATTGCTTTGTACAGGTGTGCAATGGATCAGTGGAGGCGGACGCAATCAAAACACTACTGAGCCACCATAACACCCGCTACTCCCCTCGCTCGACGCTTTAAAGCCAAGCGAAGGCGAGCAAAGAAATCGCGCGCTGCGCGCGTTCCCCTTGTTGCACCCTGAAAGCGATGCCGCATACCAGCCCTGGGTGGAATCGCCTCCCGTTGCCTTCGCGGTCCCACCCTTGGGCTAACGGCCCACAAAATTTTTCCCTCTTCTCCGCTTGTGGCCGACCGGCTCGGTCGGGGAGGAGAGGGGAAGGGGAGAGGAGGAATCACCAGGAATTTCTGCCAGGGTTTACGCAACCCTGGACCTACTGCCACGCCTTCGGCCAAGCTCTGATTTACACCTCCGACCGTAAGTGTGCCTTCAATCCCCGGAATCCATTGGATTTTGAGAAGGCCCATGTGTGGCCAGACCCCAAAGGACCAGCGCAAGGAACAGGAAAAATCCCGCCACCACGGCCCAAAATGAAAGTTTCACCAGGAACAACTCACGCGTTGTCTTGCCCCGCCGGAAGACGCCGCTCCGCGCGACCGTTGCCGGCCGATCCGCGTCGCTCGTCACTCGCCGGAACTTCTCCGGTTTCATCCTGCCTTCGATGTTAAACACCTGCGGTTGCCCCTCAAGCTAATTAGCCTTTCAAACCCCGAAGGCGGTGTCAGAAAATAGAGGAGGCCGTCAGCGCCCACAATTTTCAGCATTTCAACTCTTAGAATACGCGCCTAAGCGTTTTCCCTTCGCTTCCACCCATTCGTACAGCACAGGCAACAGCACCAGGGTCAGAAACGTCGAACTCAAAACGCCGCCAATAACCACTGTTGCCAAAGGCCGTTGAACTTCCGCCCCCGCTCCTGTTGCCAGCGCCATGGGCACAAACCCCAGGCTCGCCACCAGCGCCGTTACGAGCACCGGCCGCAGCCGCGTCAGCGATCCCTCAAACACGGAATCCCGCACCGACTTTCCTTCGCCGCGCAGTTGATTGAAATAGGAAACCATTACCAGGCCGTTCAGGACCGCCACACCGCTTAGCGCGATGAACCCCACTGCCGCCGTGATGCTGAATGGCATTCCGCGCACCCACAGCGCCAGCACGCCCCCGGTCACTGCCAGCGGGATCCCGGTATAAACCAGCACCGCCTGGCGAACGCTTCCCAGGGCCAGGAAAACGAGGACAAAAATCAGGACGAGCGCCGATGGCACAACAATCGCCAGCCTCGCCCGAGCCTGCTGCAAATTCTCAAACTGTCCGCCGAATTCGACGATGTAGTTTTCCGGCAGCTTTATCTGGTCCTGAATTCGGCGTTGCGCCGCTTGCACGAAACCTTCAATGTTTCGCGTTCCCAGGTTCACCATCAGCGCCGCCCGCCTATGGCCGTCATCGCGCAGAATCGGCTCAACCGTCTTCAGTTTTTCAAACTCGACCAGCTTGCCCAGAGGCACGAGCCCCGTTGCTCCTACCCGCACCGGGAGTTTTTTGATTTGTTCATCATCCGCCCGCAGTTTCTCCGGCATCCGTACCACCAGCGCGATCCGCTTTTCCCCTTCCACGATCGTTCCGACCTCCTCGCCGGCGAGGGCCGCATTCACTGCCTTGTTCACTTCCGCCGCCTGCAACCCGTAACGCTGCAGCACATCACGCTTGATATTGATTTGCAGTTGCGGTGTGCGCCCTTCGGTCTCGTACTCCACTTGCGCCGCTCCCGGCGTCTTTTCCAGCACGCCCTTGATTTGCTCGGCCAACTTTTCCAACACGTCGTAATCATCGCCGAAAATCTTCACCGATAATTCCGCTTTCGTCCCCTCCAGCATTTCGTTGAACCGCATCTCAATCGGCTGCGCGAACAGAATGTTGTAATCGGGATTTATCATTTTCAGTGCCGCTTCGATGTGCTCGCGCAACTCCGCTTTGTTCCTGGGCCGCCCAGCCGTCCTTGGCCATTCAGCCAGGGGCTTGTAAAAGATATACACATCGCTCTCGTTCGGCGGCATCGGATCGGAAGCAATCTCACTCGTTCCGATCCGCGAGAAAATTCGAGTCAGTTCCGGAAATTCCTTCAACAACCGGTTCTCGACTTCAATGTCCGTCCGCAACGACTCCTCCATGCTCATCCCTACTGGCTTGTAAAGCATCGAGGTAATTGAACCTTCATCCAGTTTCGGCACGAACTCCGCACCCAGGCGCGTGAAGAGCCACAGTGACCCGGAAAAAATCAGTACCGCAATCCCCACCACCACCCAATGCCGCCTTAGCGCCACATTCAACGTTCGCCTGTAAGCCCGTTTTACCAGCGTAATTATCCGGTTGTCCCCCTCATGAATTTTTCCCCTCAGCAAAAACGCGCAAAGCGCCGGCATTAGCGTGAGCGCCAGCAGCAACGCCCCGCCCAGCGCCAGCATTACGGTCAAGGCCATCGGATGAAACATTTTCCCTTCAATGCCCGTCAGCGCCAAAATTGGAATGTAAACCACGGTAATAATCACCACCCCGAAGAACATCGGGTTTCCCACTTGTTTGCTCGCCGCGAACACCGTCTGTCTTCTTTCTTCCGGCGTCAGCGCCCGCCCAAGCTCGTGCTGCCGTTGCCCAAGCTGCCGCACGATGTTTTCCACAATCACCACCGCGCCGTCTATGATCAGCCCGAAGTCAATCGCCCCGAGGCTCATCAGGTTTCCGGAGATTCCGAACCGGTCCATTCCGGTGAGCGCAAAGAGAAACGATAACGGAATGGCCGCCGCCACAATGAGCGCAGCCCGCCAGTTCCCAAGGAAAATGAGCAACACGACAACGACCAGGATCGCTCCCTCGAATAGATTTGTTCTGACCGTGTGAATCGTCCGGTCAATCAGATGCGAGCGATCATATTGAATCTGGATTTCCACTCCCGGTGGAAGCTTGCTCTGAATTTCCTTCATCCGCGTTTTGACACGCTCCGCTACCTCGCGGCTGTTCTGCCCCGCCAGCATCATCGTCGTGCCGATGACCGTTTCATGCCCGTTCAGCGTTGCAGCGCCCGTCCGGAACTTTGTCCCCGTCTTCACTTCCGCCACGTCTTTCACCAGCACCGGCTTAACCCCGGCCCCAAACTTCAGCGGCAGGCTCCCAATCTCTTGAATATTTCTCACGCGGCTCACCGCCCGGATCGTCAACTGTTCCGGACCCCGGCTGATAATGCCGCCCCCGGCATTTTGCACATTCTGGCCCACCAGGTCCGCCAGCTCACTAAACGTCATCCCGACCGATTCCAGCGCCTCCGGGTCTGGCTGAATCACATACTGCTTTTCATAACCCCCGCTCTCGTTGATCTCAGCAATCCCCGGCACGACGCGCAGCAGCGGCTTTATCGTATATTCCTGGATTTGGCTCAGCTCGATAAGCTGGTCCAGTTCCGATGCCGGCTTGTTCGTTGCGTCTGCCCGATACCGCACGTTGTAATAAAAGATCTCGCCCAGCCCCGTGCTGATTGGCGCAAGTTTCGGCGATGCCCCCGGCGGCAGGCGCTCCAGCACTCCCTGCAATCGCTCGGCCACAAGCTGACGCGCGCGATAAATGTCGCTTCCATCCTTGAAATTCAGCGTTACCTGCGAAAGGCCGAACTTCGTCAGTGAGCGCATTTCCTCTACGCCCGGCAGCCCCGCCATTTCCCGCTCGATAGGTTGCGTCACCAGTTTTTCAGACTCTTCCGCTGCCAGCGCCGGAACTTCCGTATTGATTTGCACCTGGATCCCCGTGATGTCCGGCACTGCATCAATCGGCAAATGCAGGGCCGACCACAATCCCGCCCCCAATAATCCCACCGCCGCAAGAAAGACGAAGGCCCGTTGCCGTAGCGAAAATTCAAGTATGCTGTTAATCACCTTATTTCCTTGTTGGTTTGGCCCGCGTCGAAATCCATCCCCGTCAAAAGTCGAATCTGCTGCCCCGCTTCCAACGCTTCGCGCCGCGTATCGAGCAGCGCCTCGACCGCCTCGAGGTACTGTTTCTGCAATTCCACATACGTCGCGATCGGCACCGCCCCCAGCCGATAATGCCGGTCCGCCAGTGCCGCTGCCTCCTTGAATTGCTGGACTGAGTCCGGCCGCCATTTCGCCATCTCTTCCAATTTGGTCCGATACGCATTTACCTTTTCAACCACCTGCCGCTCGATACTTTGCTGGGCCACGAACAACGAAGTCACCGCTTGCTGCCGCCGCGCTTCTTCGCTCGCCACCTTTCCTTCGTTTCGGTTCCACAACGGCAGCGGTACCGACAAACCAATTCCGCCTTGCGTTTCCTGGTCCGCCGCCCGCTCCCGCGAGAAGTACGGTTCAACCGTTAACGATGGATATTTTTCCTTTCGCGCCAGTTGCACCTTGAATCCTTGCTGCTCCAGTTCTGCCTGCCGCATCCGCAGTTCAAAATTGTTTGTTCGCGCCGCTGCTAGCAGTGTTTCCGTTTCAAGTGCGGGTGGAAACTCCAGGGATGGCGTTTCAATCCTCACTTTCGCGTTCGGTGGCCGGCCTCTTAACTGGTTCAGTTCGACCATTGCGGAGGCTTCCGCCAGCGTTGCTTCGCTCGCTTTCCGTTGGAGTCCTACTTCTGTGGCCTCGATAATCCGCGTCTCCAAAACTGGCGTCAGCCCCGCCGGCTCTCTTTGCACCAGCACCTCGCGCAGCTCATGGTACCTTCCGGCCACTTCACGGGACGCTGCGTTCTTCTCATGGGCCGCGTACACATTCAGCGCCAGTGCTCGCGCCCTCGCTTCGAGCGCTCGCCGAAATTGCTCGTAACCCAGCTCCGCCAATCGGATTTGCTTGTTGGCAATTGCCTTCCGCAAGGGAATCCGTCCCGGCCATTCAAATGTTTGTTTCACCGACACAGACCAGGCCAACCCTTCGCCCGACACACCGGAACCTGTTGCCTGTTTGCTTCCTGCTGTCCCGGCCAGTTCCGGGTTTGCCCACGCTCCCGCCGTTTGGCGCTCCCCTCTGGCAATGGCGATCTCCGCCTTGTAAAAACTCAACTCCGGATTGTTCACCAGAATTTCCCCAACCAACGCCTCCACCGTGATCGGCTGCACGTTCATCTCGGTAGCTTCCGCCGCTGTCAGTTCTCGCCCACCCACTAACGCCACACAAATCGCTCCCACTGCCGGCCCCACCCTCCTTAACACGCCCGCCTTTACCCCGATTCCGTAGGCGTTCGGTTTCCACCAGTCCCGAAGGGACCACCGACAACAGCCCAACCTTTCAAGGTTGGGCGCGCAACTCACTCTTCCCATTAGCACCTTGGCTTTAGCTGGGTGCTTATCACTTAACTGCTTCGTAATCATAAATGCATTTTCTCGAATCACAGGAAACAAAGGGGAACAAGCCGCCGCAGAAACGCGGACGGACACAAAATAACCCTGCTCAGCGCAGGACTAAGAAATCAGGGAAGGCGCACGCGCTGGCAGCGCCGTGCGGGAAACGAAATGCCAGGTCTGCGGAAGTTCAGGCGGTGCCACACCAGGCGGCGCCGGTCCACTTGCTTCAGCCACCGAGCCGTCCACGATATCCAGTACCGCCAGCCAAAACTCCAGGTCAGCCGCAGGACCGGCGACAAGAGTGAAAGTCGGTTGCGGCGTCTGAACGTGCGTCGTCGCATTTACGCAAAGACCGTCCGCCGCATCGTGATCGTCATCGTGCTGCGAGTCCTCAGTATGGATCACACCCGCCTGCTCCAGCAGCGCGTGCGACGTCGCCGGCAGCCAAAAGGCCAGCATCAGCAGCACTACAACAGTCTTCAGGCGGATCACACGCTACTCATTACCGATCAAAGCTCGCAGCGCAAGTGTTAATCCTGATTCCTGTTTGCACTCGCGTCCTTTCGGTGCAATAAGTAGTTCGCCAGGACTTGAAACACAAAGGCTCCGTTATGAAAAACATTCTGCCCAAACTCGCTCTCGCGTTCCTTTTCGCTGCTTCGGCATCTGCAGCCCAAAGCACAAAACCCGACACCGCCCGGATTGACGACCTCACCGGACTGAAAGGCAAACTCAACGAACAGGAGCACGTGTACAAAGTGTCCTCGCCACGTACCGACCTCAAAATCTCCGTGGACAAATGGCAAATGCCTCCCTTCATGGGCCTGACTTCTTGGGCCGCCTTCATGCCTGGAATGAAAGATAATAGCGCAATGGTACATGGGCGACCTCGTCCTCATGCAGGATGAAGTCAATCCTGTAATGAGCGCCGCTCTCGATAACGGCCTCCAGGTGACAGCCTTGCACAACCATTTCTTTTTTGATGAACCCAAAGTCTATTTCATGCACATCGGCGGCGAAGCTGACACCGCCACGCTGGCCAAAGCCGTCCGCGCTGCTCTCGATACCGTGAAGAAAATCCGCTCTGCAAACCCGGAACCCTCCCAAAGCTTCACGTCCACTGGTCTGCCTGCCAAAAGCTTCCTGGCTGTCGAGACTCTCCAGGAAATTCTCGGCACGAAGGGCGAAGCCAAGGACGGCATGTTCAAAGCCGTTTTCGGACGTTCCGTCAAAATGCCCTGCGGCTGTGAAGCGAGGAAAGAAATGGGCGTCAATACCTGGGCCGCTTTCGCCGGCGCCGACGACAACGCCGTCGTGGACGGTGACTTCGTCGTGCTCGGAGACGAACTCCAACCCGCCCTCAAATCGCTCCGCCAATCCGGCATCAACATTGTCGCCATCCATCATCACATGGTCGGGGAAGAACCGCGCATGATTTTCTTCCACTACTGGGGACGCGGTCCCGCAAGCGATTTGGCAAGGGCCGTCACATCCGCATTGAAAACCACCAACACGCAGAAATGATATGAAACCATTCCTTGCCCTCGCCGTTATGAACACTGTCTCAACCGGGATCGCAATTGCCGGCACCATCAATTTCGACGACCTTAAAACTGGCGCTTCGCCACCCGGCTGGACCGCTATCAAAACCAAAGGCCAAGCCAAATGGGAAATCGTTGACGACGATAACGACAAAAAGTGAGCCTGCATGAGAGCCGCCGCCGTCCTGGGACTTGGTATGTTCAGCCTTGCCGTTACGGTCGCCGAACCAGGTCCTCTCGAGTTGATCCAGGCCGTTCCCTTGCCGGGCGTCAAAGGCCGCTTCGATCATTTCTCCACTGATGCTAAAGGCAAGCGCCTTTTCATTGCCGCGCTCGGCAACAACACCCTCGAAGTGATTGACCTCGCCGCCGGCAAACGCATTCAGAGCATATCCGGCATGTCCAAACCCACCGGGGTTCTCTATCTGCCCGAGCCCAACCTGGTCCTCGTTGCCAACGGCGACGACGGCACACTCAAGATCCTCGACGGCAGCACGTACAACGCGAGCCAGAACCTCCGCGATCTTTCCGACGCCGACAACCTGCGCTTCGATCCCGCAACCAAACTCGCTTGGCTTGGATATGGTGACGGCGCTCTCGGCATCATTGACGCGACCGGCCCAAAGCTCACAGCCAGCATCAAACTCTCCGGCCATCCCGAATCCTTCCAGTTGGAGAAGCAAGGCCCTCGCATCTTCGTCAACGTCCCCGATGCGAAACAGGTAGCCGTCATTGACCGCGAAAAGCGTTCTGTCATCGCCACCTGGCTCACAGAGAAGTTCCAGGCAAATTTCCCCATGGCCCTGGACGAAACGAACCACCGCCTCTTTATCGGCTGCCGCAAGCCCGCCCGGCTCGTGGTTCTCGATACTGCCACCGGCAAACCTGTCACGGACTTGGCCATCTCGGGCGATACAGACGATCTCTTTTACGACGCGAAACGCAAACGCCTGTACATCTCTTGTGGCGAAGGCTTCATTGACATCGTGGATCAATCTTCCCCGGAGAATTACAAACGCCTCAACCGGATCCCGACCGCACCCGGCGCTCGCACCAGCTTCTTCAGCCCCGATCTCGACCACTACTATGTGGGCGTGCCTGATCGCGGAAACCAGAAAGCCGAACTCCGGATTTACCAGCCAGACTGACGCTCCCCCCTGCACGCTCCTGTCCTTCATAGTGCTTTTGACGAAGGAGGATCAGCATTTCAGCGTTTCAGCTTTTCTCTTCTAGGTCCGACCTCCGTTCCCTCCGCATCCTGTCGTACTTCCTCGATGTTGCGCTAGTGCGAAATGCAATGTTTCGCAGGCCGGCGCCTCGCAAATTGCGTGATTGGGAAGCAGGCTCGCAAACCCGGAAGTTCATAAGCCGTTGATCGGCAGAATGCGGACCTGCAGGAATCCAGCGGCACATCTCTAGCTGGATCGTTTTCGGCCTGTGGGTGCGCCCATATCCACCGGGGGACGTATCGCCAAGAGCGAAACCCGTTCCCCACCTGCGTAATTTGAGTGTCGGCAACCGCGCGGGTCGCGGTGGAATAGCTTTTTCCAAGCACGCTGTCAACCGGACGAGATAAGCAAACAAACAAAACAAAAAAGAAAGCAATAGAACATGAAGATCATAACAAACAAAAACCTTCTCTGCGCCGTCGCGGCGCTGCACTGGCAGCTTCGCTGCCCATCACAGGACACGCTGCCGAGCAAATGAAGGGCGGCCCACATATGAGGCATTTGATGAGCATCGACAACGAAGCCCAGGCGGAAGCGCTCAAGCCCGGCGACGCGATAGCCATGGTATGCGCCAAATGCAAGTCGGTGATGGTTCATAACGTCTCCACCGAAAAAGGGCACGTCAAAGTCATGACGGTAGGCGAAAAGCATTTGTGCCCAGGCTGTAACAGCACAATCACAGTCGTCGGTACTGGCAAGGGCAAGCATGACGTCGTGAAGCACACCTGCGATAAGTGCGGTGATGTTTCCGTCTTCTGTTGCGCCACCAAACCCGGCTCCGGCTCAACCAAAGGCATGGAGAAGAAGTAATCCACCGACGGTGGAAAAACCCTCAATAGGAAAAGCCACGTCCGCCCGGCATGAGCACGGGCATTCCCGCCGAGGAGAACATCACAATCATGCCAAGCCTCACGAGCAGGCGACGGCCCGCCATCCCACGATGACGTACTGTAGCCACGCTCCGCCTTGTCTACCCGGTTGAATCCGAGGAGCGCACTCGTGCGCCGCTGATTCAACGCTTCGGGAAGCTCGTGGCATTGGACCGCGCAGAGACTTCCCTCCCGTAATCAAGGCTGTTGAAAATGTCGCTGGCGAAAGCGACTGTCTGGATCCTGCTGCGTCGGCACGACACCGATTCCGGTCTTGGAACTGGTGAGAGTTCTGTGCAACCTCACCGGCAAAGGAAGACTGACATGGCCAAAGATCCGATTTGCGGAATGACGGTGGAGGAAGCGACGGCGCTCCGCGCGGAAAGCGATGGAGAGACGTTCTACTTTTGCAGCGAGCACTGCCGTGAGAGGTTTCTTTCGAAAAGCGCGCCCGCCAAACCTGACGGCGTTCGCGACGGAGGCTCTGTCCCCCACGTCGCTCCTACCCATCACTCCCATGATTCCCAACATTCCCATCACGACCACGAAGATGCGGCGGTAACGCCATCAACCCTCAACTCTCAACCCTCGACCGCGGCAAATTATTTTTGTCCGATGTGTCCTGGCGTTGAGTCCGAAAAGCCGGGCGATTGTCCGAAGTGCGGCATGGCCCTCGAACGCAATCCAACAACCATCAACTCTCAACCCTCAACCACGCTGTACACCTGCCCGATGCACCCGGAAGTTCAACAGGACCATCCGGGAAATTGCCCCAAGTGCGGCATGGCCCTGGAGCCCATGACCGTGTCGGCGGTCGAGGAGCAAAATCCTGAACTCGCCGACACGTCGCGCCGGTTCTGGATCGGTGGGGCGCTCGCTCTGCCGGTCTTCTTGCTCGCCATGGTTCACCTGGTTCCTTCGCTGCGTCACGAAAGTTGGGTCATGGGTGACACGTCACGCTGGATTCAATTCGTCCTCTCAACACCTGTCGTGGTGTGAGCCGGCTGGCCGTTCTTCCAGCGCGGCTGGCGTTCACTGGTCACCTGGCAGTTGAACATGTTCACGCTCATCGCCATCGGTGTAGGCACGGCTTACATATTCAGTGCGGCAGTGATGCTTTTCCCGGGCACATTTCTCGCTTCGTTCGCACCACACGGCAAGGTCGGAATCTATTTCGAGTCAGCCGCCGTAATTGTCGTGCTGGTGCTGCTCGGCCAGGTCCTCGAACTCCGCGCGCGGAGCAAAACCGGGAGCGCCATCCGCGCATTGTTAAATCTCGCGCCCGCGACAGCGCGTTTAATCGAGCACGGCGAGGAACGCGAAGTGGCACTCGAATCCGTTCAAGCCGAAGCAAAATTGCGCGTGCGTCCAGGAGAGAAAATCCCCGTGGACGGCACTGTGCTCGAAGGGGAATCCTCAGTGGACGAATCAATGATTACAGGCGAGCCGATTCCAGTGGAAAAGGACGCCGGTGACAAAGTGATCGCCGGCACACTCAACACCACCGGCAGTTTTCTCATGCAAGCCGAGCGAGTTGGCAACGATACGATGCTCGCGCGAATCGTGCAGTTGGTCGCCGCAGCCCAGCGCAGCCGTGCGCCGATCCAGGCACTGGCGGACAAAGTTTCCGGCTACTTCGTTCCGGCAGTGCTGGCCGTCTCGGTCCTGACCTTCGTCGGATGGGCCTGGCTCGGTCCGGAACCTCGCCTCGCTCATGCCATCGTCAACGCGGTCTCCGTGCTCATCATCGCCTGTCCCTGTGCTCTGGGTCTCGCCACACCCATGTCCGTCATGGTTGGCATCGGACGCGGGGCGCAGGCCGGCGTGCTCATCCGCAACGCCGAAGCCATCGAAGTCATGGAGAAAGTCACGACTGTTGTGGTGGACAAGACCGGCACGCTCACCGAGGGCAAGCCTCGCCTCACGCAAATCCTTCCCGCCAGTGGCGTGAACGAAGACGAATTGCTCGTCGCTGCCGCGTCAGTCGAGCAAAACAGCGAACATCCACTCGCCGCTGCGATTGTTCACGGCGCAAAAGAGCGTGGCATGAAACTCCAAAGCGTTGCAGACTTCACGTCCGTCACTGGAGGCGGAGTCGTCGGAAAAATTGGTGGGCGCCAAATCCTTGTCGGCAAACCAAAGTTCCTCCAGGAGCGCGGCGTCTCGGATTTCGCGGCACTGGAATCCAAGGCGACCTCGTTGCAGGCGGAAGGGCAGACGACATTGTTCGTCGCCGTCAATGGAAAGGCTGCCGGAATTCTCACAGTATCCGATCCCATCAAGCCATCCTCTCCCGAAGCCATAGCGCAACTCCATAAGCTGGGTCTGAGAATCATCATGCTGACAGGCGATAACGAACGCACTGCCAACGCCGTTGCGAAAGAGCTCGGTCTCGATCAAGTCGAAGCGGGCGTTGAACCGCAGCGTAAACACGAGCGTATTCAGCAACTCCGGCAACAAGGCCACATCGTGGCGATGGCCGGGGACGGCATCAATGACGCGCCCGCGCTCGCCGCCGCGCACGTCGGAATAGCCATGGGCACCGGTACCGACGTCGCGATGGAGAGCGCAGGCATCACGCTCCTCAAAGGCGATCTGCGCGGGATCCTACAGGCCATCACCTTGAGCCATTCGATGATGCGAAACATCCGGCAGAATCTTTTTTTTGCCTTCATCTACAACGCGCTCGGAGTCCCCGTTGCGGCTGGCGTTCTTTATCCGTTCTTTGGCCTGCTGCTCAGTCCCGTTATCGCCGGCGCCGCAATGAGCTTCAGCTCGGTGTCTGTCATTGCCAACGCCCTCAGGTTGCGGGGGGCAAAACTATGAAGCCATACCCCAACGCTGACTAAACAACCTGCCAAATAAATAGAGATCCGCGCCCATCCATTATGAAATGCATTGCAGCCCTCACCGCTTTCACGCTGGCCTTCCCCGCGTTCTTGACCCGCGGCCAGGAAAACTCCGGCCCCGATCACGCAATGTCCCACGACATGCACCACATGAGCTCCACCAATTCCATGGACCACATGGACCACGAAATGAAAGGCCTCTATGGCCCCTATCCCATGACTCGTGAAGCCTCCGGCACTGCCTGGCAGCCCGAAGCTTCTCCTATGGAAGGTCTGCATTATATGCACGAAGATTGGATGTTCATGCTCCACGGCTTCGCTTTCGCTGTTTACGACTACCAAAGTGGCGACCGTGGTGACCGCAAATTTTTCAGTCCAAACATGCTGATGGGAATGGCTCAGCATCCCCTCGGCACTGGCACCTTCGGCTTCCGCAGCATGCTTTCGCTCGAACCCGCCACGATTGGCAAAACTGGTTACCCGCTGTTGCTCCAAACCGGCGAAACGGCCGATGGCAGAACTCCGCTGATTGACCGTCAGCATCCCCACGACCTCTTCATGGAACTTGCCGCGACGTACAGTGTCCCCATCACGGACGAAAGTGCCGCCTTCGCATACTTCGGCTATCCAGGTGAACCCGCCCTCGGGCCGGCGACCTTCATGCACCGCTTTTCCGGAATGGATATTCCCGAAGCTCCCATCACCCATCACTGGCTCGATTCCACTCACATCACATTTGGCGTCGCCACCATCGGACTTGTCTGGCGGCAATTCAAACTCGACGCCTCCGTCTTCACTGGCCGCGAACCCGATGAATCCCGCTGGAACTTCGACCGTCCTCGCTTCGACTCCTACTCCGCGCGTCTTACCTATAATCCAACCAAAGCATGGTCCATGCAGGTCAGTTACGGCGACATTCACAGCCCGGAAAAACTGGAACCTGACGTTGATGTCGAACGCGTCACCGCCTCAATCTCGTACCATTACGCCTGGAGCGGGAATAATTGGCAAACCACCTTCGCCTGGGGACGTAACATCAACGACCCCGGCCGCTCCCTCGACGGCTTTCTCCTCGAATCCCTGATCAACCTTCACGACGCGCACACAGTCTTCGCCCGCGCCGAACGCGTGGATAAAGACGAACTTTTTCCTCCTGGCAACCCCCGCGAAGGTCAGAAGTTCACAGTGAACAAGCTCACACTCGGCTACATTTATGATTTTCCAAAATGGAACCATCTCAAGTTCGGACTCGGCGGCTCAGGCAACGTTCACATCCTCCCTTCCAGCCTGAATTCCACGTACGGCGACAACCCCCTCTCTTTCATGCTCTTTGCCCGTTTAAAATTGTAACCTCGCGCGCTTCTCCTCTCCGCCTCTCGAAAAGAGGGTCGGATACCGTCCTCAGCTAAACAAAACAACCTTCCCGCCGCGGCTTCGCGGTCAGGAAGGTTGGTGTCGAGCAAAACCTTTACCTGCCCGGGTAGTAGTGGCCTTCGCGGTGCTCATACCGCAAGTCGGCGTGGCCCTCGCGATGCACTTCCTTCAATTCCTGATGCGCCGCCTCATGCTCCGCTCGCCTTTGCCAGCCTGGTACTCCGTAAGCGCGTTGGCGTGCCAAATCACGATGCACGGCACTATGTTCGCGCTGCACGTCTCGGTGCAGGTCGCGATGCTCCGCCTTGAGGTCCTGATGCAGTGCCTTATGTCCATAGCCATAGTTGTACCCATAGCCCGCCCCGTAATTATAGCTGCCGTTGTAGTAGCCTGTCGACGGTTGCACATACGGGGAGGTCGATCCGTAATCCCGTCCGGAACATCCGCCCCGGGCATCACTATCGTCGTGTGCATACGTTGTCGCAGCTCCAAGTAACCCACCTAACACAATTGCCGATAACATTATTTTTTTCATTTTCTTTAAGGCGGTTTCGTTTTTGTCCGCTGATAATTGGACGATCCTCTGTTTCCCCAATTCAGGCCCGTGACCCATTTTCCAATCATTGAGCATGAATAAATGCACATTCAAAACGTCTGCCAAACTCTTCCAACGTTCATGCCGTTGGCTTACTCGCTTAGCTTAGAGCGGATCTGAAAACCTCACCCTTTCCTCCCAGCTTCCTTCCGTCTCTTGGCAATTCTCAGACACCCTGTTAGCATATCAGCCATGAGAGTGATCCCATGATAACCGGCCGGCCTATCATTTCTTTCCTGCTTCTGCTCGCCATTAACTGTGCCCGAGGGCAACAGGTCAAGCTGCTCCGCACTCCAGACGGTGGCATCCAGCCACAGGCCGCTGTGGATGCTAAAGGTGTCGTCCACCTCATCTATTACAAAGGCGAGCCCAAAGGCGGCGATATCTTCTATGTTAGACGCGAACCGGGGGCGGAAAGCTTCTCCAAAGCTATCCCGGTTAACAATCGCCCTCACACCGCCATGGCGATGGGCACCATTCGCGGCGCACAGCTCGCCCTTGGAATAAATGGGCGAGTGCATGTGGCGTGGGACGGCATGGGCGGAGGCAGTTCTCTCGATTCTCAAGCCCGTCATAGTGGCGACCACACCGGTCACTCACGCCCCGCGCACGAAGCTTCCGGAGACAAACATCCCCTCTATTATACCAGGTTCAACGACGCCTGCACCGCTTTCGAACCTGAACGCAACATCATCACCTCGATGGCGGCAGTTCCGTCGCCGCCGATCCGCAAGGTAACGTGTACGTCACCTGGCACGCGCCGCAGCCCGGAAACACCAACGGCGAAGCTGGCCGCGCCGTCTTCATCGCTCGCTCCACCGATGAAGGCAAAACCTTCCAGCGCGAAACGCCTGCCATTTCCAAACCCGGAGCCTGCGGCTGTTGCGGTATGCGCGCCTTCGCCGACTCTCAGGGCGACGTCCTGGCTTTTTATCGATCTGCCTACCAAATGACCAATCGCGACGAAACCTTGCTCATCTCGCGCAACAAGGGAGCCAACTTCGAGATTGCATACTCGCACCACTGGAACGTCGGCACTTGCCCAATGAGCAGCGCCTTCATCTCCGAAAATCAAGGCGGCATCTTGGCCGCAGCCGAAAGCCATGGCTGCGTCTTCTTCGTGCGCGTTGATCCGAAAACCGGCAAATTCTCCTCACCGGTTTCTCCTGATCGCCAGGGCAAGCATCCAGTCGCCCTCGCCAACAACAAAGGACAAACCCTTCTCGCCTGGGCCGAAGGCACCGGCTGGGGCAAAGGCGGCGAAGTCGTCTTTCAACTTTATGGTGCCGACAACGCACCCCTGGCTGAAAAAGGCCGCGCTGATGGACTCAAACCCTGGAGCCTCCCAACCGCTTTCGCCGCACCAGACGGCAACTTCACTATCGTTTACTGAACACCTTCACGCGTACGAATAGCCCAAAGTCGAAATCCTCACGTACTTTTGTACCTTACCCTGAATGATCGGTGATGGCTTTAATGTCTCTGTCAGATTTGGCGGGTTCTTGGCCGGATTGTTAACCTGCCATTCAGCCCAGATTCGATCTATATTCGCGTGGTGCAACCAGAACAACGGATCGGCTGGGGAGTTGGGACCCGCCATTTGTCCGCCTAACGCCGGATCGGGTCCGCCTACAGCATTGTGAACGCCCCCATGGATACGCTCCAGCATCGTCTGAAAAGATACAAATTTCGTTCTAGCCTTCACGCTCGCCACATCTGAAGCAGTTGGCAAAAAAGCCGGATTCCAAAATCGAATCAGGCCCCAACTGGAGACGAAGGCTGGCGTGTTCAGTGCACCTGGGATTTGCGGGTTCTTGACTGTGTCCCAGTAAGGTAGGGAAACCAAAGGATCAATTCTCTGAACCTGCGCCTCAAAGCGTAAAATAAACCTCCGTGCCATGCCATGAAGTTTCGCCCGACCATCCCTTGCATCGTATGCACGCCCCAGCTCATTCCCGCCGCGGTCATCGCCCGCACATGCACGTCAACAAAGGCACCGTATCGCGGCGTAGGCTTGCCCAGCCCCCTTAAGCCACTGATCGCGTTGATAAATGCCTGCCATTCCTGTTGAGTAAGATTTGCCTGATTTTTCCTGATCGTCGCCATAGTGTTCCTTGTCCTTTCGTTGCAGTTCACGTTCTGCCCGCGTCCTTTGCAACGTGGCAAGGCCCACAATCCTTGCAAGCGTCAAGTTAAAGCTTCCGCCTGGTTACTGCTTAAGACTTTCCTTCTCTTCGTTACTTTCTATAAGAGCCATTCCGCTTTCAGACGCGCCATGCCCTTACACCGACGCTTCACGCTCTACGCTCCACCATCACCTCCCATCGTCCCATGCGTCCGATTTCTCTCATCTCCGTTACCGTCTGTGGAATCCCTCGTCCAATTCGTGCCTACAGTCCCTCAGGCCTCTCCTGGCGCTCCTCAACGCCAAGAAATGGTGAGCTTTTGGCAATTGGCGGTTGAGGGAAGTCGGAGGCACCGGCGTATTAGAAGCAGAGAGAGATGAAGAAGAACCGAACAACCAACAAGCAAAACGAAAGGAAAGCACTATGAAAGCAACAAATCTGATGGCGGCTCTGGCAGGCACGGCGTTGTTAGCTCTCGCCAGTCCAGTCCAGGCTCAACATAAGCCCGCTGGCGATGACGGAATCGCTGCATCGCCCAAAGTTCGCCAGATGCTTAACGAAATCAAAACAAGAGAGCAAGCCGCAGCCCTTAAGCCTGGCGACACTCTCGCGATGGTCTGCGCTAAATGCAAATCCGTGATGCTCCACAACGTCACTACGGAGAAAGGTCACATTAAGGTCATGACCATTGGGGAGAAGCACTTGTGTCCCGGCTGCAACACCACTATCGAAGTCGTCGGAACTGGTAAAGGTAAGCATGACGAAGTGAAACACGTCTGCAAAGCCTGCGGCGATGACTCCGTCTTTTGCTGTGCGTCCAAACCGGGCAGCGGAGCTACCCAAGGCATGGAGAAAAAATAAATCCAGGAACATAACCACAACAAACAAAAACAAAGGAAAGCAATATGAAAACGCAATTAAACCCCTTATCGCGACACTCGCGGGCATCGCCTTGTTCGCCGCTCCGGTCAGGGCACAATACCAGGCTGTAGGGGATGATGGTATCGCCGCGTCCCCCAAAGTGCGCGCACAGTGAACGAACGCAAAACGAGGCTCAACCCCGCCGCCCCGACTGCGGGATCGCGAATGGCCTGCCCCAAGTGCAAGGATCAATGGATCACCTCGCCAAACCGCAACGCAAAAGGAGCTCAGTACCTCGTCGCTGGCGCAGCGCCGACCACCACAGTGGCTCGTCCTCTTTGCGCAAGCTGCAACACGACGGTCAAAGTAGAGGGCCTGTCGAAGCAAACCAAACGCGAGGTGGTGACCCACCAATGTGCTTCTTGCGGAGCCGTGATCCTCGCTTGCTGTTCGACGAAGGGTGCGAGTGTGCCGTAGCGACCAAAGACGTCGAAAAGACCATCGAAGTCACACCCTTGAAGTAGCTGACGCAAACAAAGCAGATTCAAGTGCCGCCTCAGGGTGCTTGGCGCGCACGGAAAAAAAGCGGCGAGTTGTTTGCGATCGTCTCATAAAACCGGTTCGTCCCGCTCGCGTTGATCATCGTCGTCAACGGCTGCCAGTTCGTCAGGTCGCTCGAACTTTCAATTTCCACAACCCGGCTCGCTGCTCCGGACACATTCAAAGCGTACTGCCCATTCCCGGGAAGCGTCAGCCCAAGCGTTAAAGCAGGTGGCATCACTTCGTTATCAGCCAAAGTCAGCAAAGCGTTCGTCCCAGCCCCAGGGCTGTAGTGCGAAGCATCACCGATCGAGATCCAAATCGTTTCGCTTCCCTCAGACAGAGAATCATCGACAGGAGAGACTGCAACAGTCGCCGAAAGCGCACCAATTGGAATGACCGCAAAGTTCGAAATCGCATTGTAATCGCTCCCGTTCACCGCTGTGCCCCCAATCGCGTAACTCACCAGCAACGGTGCGTTGGTTGTCCCACTCCGCGTAAATGTAAAGCTCGCGGTATCACCGGCTTCACCCGCCGCATTGTCCGACGTTCCAAGCGAAACCGTTGGCCAACTCGGCCGCGCTGCTGGCACCGGGGTCACCCGTACAATTCGTCCGACAGACGGAACATCATCGACCAAGGCGAAGAGAATGTAGTACCCAGCCAGCGCTTTCACAGGATCGGCGGGAACAGTCGCCGTGATCTCGGATCCGCTTTGGATGAAGTCGAGTGAAAGGAAACGCTGCGGCCCCCCGTCCACCCAGTGAGTCGTTGCCCTCGCGCTCAGCAGTACCAGCTTCGTAAGCGCCGTCGCGAATGATAGCTGCGCAGTGAAGTTGCTCCCGGCAACCAGTTCCGTGCTCGAAAGCCCATCGATTCGTGGGCGGACCCCGCGAAATAGATACGGCGGCTCGAAAGCTTCGATTGATGAATCATCCCCCGCGAAAGACCGATTGCTCGTTAACCCGGCGCCGCCAGTCGCGATCACCCGGCCATCGGGCACCAGCACGGTCACATTATGATAATGAATGAATCGGTTCATGTCCGCCATTGGCCTCCACGCATTACTCTCGGAATCGTAAAGGTCCGCCACTTTTGTGCAGCCCGGTATCGTGCCGGCATTCGCCGTAGGGACCGGCGCGGGCACTGGACCGCTGTATTGTCCCCCGAATGAAAGCACACGACCATCCGGCAGGATCAGCGCCTCAGGCCTGTTCCGAATCGCGCGCGGGTTCGGGCCGACGCTCCAGGCGTTGTTCGTTGGATTGTAGAACTCAACGAACCGCGTGCTCGCGTTGGTAACTGTCGGCGCGATTCCCACAGCCATCACGCGCCCGTCAGGCAAATGAACAATTTCGTGATCGCAATGATCACCTCCCGCCGCGCCATTGCGAGTCTGCTGCATCGTCGCTGCCGCTCGCCACGTCCCAGTAACTATGTTGTAAATCTCCGGGTAACGCCATGTCTTGAGGACTTCCCCGGTGTAAAGCACGACCGTCGGCGGCACCTCTGTTGGCAAATTGAATGAGCCGGTCAGCGTCCACGAATTAGATCGCGGATCATAAATTTCGCATCCGTTGGTTCGGCCATAACCCGGATCATTCAACTCGCCCCCGAGAATCAGCTGCCGCTCATCCGGTAGACGGACCAGTCCCGGATACCAGCGCCCGGTGTTCATGTCGTTGTAATAAGTCCAGCCGTTGGTTCCGCGCCAGTAAGCCTTGGCGATCTTCACAACCGGATCCAGCGGATTGCCGCCCATCGAACCGCCCGCAAAAAACAACCGTCCGTCCGTGTTCACCGTAACGATGTGACATCCTTGCGCCGTGCCCGAATCTGGCGGATACCACTTCAGTCCGCTCACCGGATCGAAGCAAATCGGCTCCTCCGTATCATGACAGAAGAACACCTCACCCGACGGCAACAAACTCCCGGAGCCGCTGCCACCCAGCAACTCAGGCTCGGTGTCTCCGACAACCGTCCACCGTCCTCCGTTCGTTTCCACCACCACCGTGAAATTGTTGGTGACCGGCGCGCTGCTAACCGTCACCGCCCGTTCCTGGTAATCATATCCGACCGCCGCAACCCCCAGCCGGTAGTTTCCTTCTGCCACCAAAGGCAGCGAGTATTTCCCAGCGCCATCCGTCCGCTGTTCTCGGAACAGCCGCAAGTCCGGAGAAAAAAGCGTTACCCTCGCTCCCACTACTGCATTATTGCCCAGCGACTCCTTCACGTGGCCCGTCAACGGAACCGCCCGCCCGGTCACAACCAATCCCACCGCGCAACCCACACCGATAGCGACCCGCACGGCTTTCATTCCTCGACTTTATCACAATTCCCCCTTGGGCGTAATCACTAATTCCCGCCGAAGAAACTCGCTCCATCCTTTTAGACTCTTTTGCAGTTGCTCCTATCGCTTTTCAACCAGCTTCATCCCGCATTTCGGGCAGCTCCCGGGCTTGTCCTGTACCACCTCAGGATGCATCGGACACGTGTACTTCGTCGCCGCGCCACCTGCCAGCTCCGATTTCCCGCAGCCAGCCACCATCGCCAGGCTCGCGCAGACTGCTATCAGTATTATGTAACCTCATCATAAAAGCCACTTTCCTAGCTGCTCACGCAGCCGTTGCCGCGCGCGATACAGCCTCGATTCCACCGCCTTCTTCGTCGTATTCAAAACCGCCGCGGCATCCGCCACCGACATCTCCTCCCACTCACACAACACGGTTGCCTCCCTCAGTTCGGGAGGCAGGCCCTCAACCGCGGCGCGCACCGCTCGCTGCCTCTCAGCCGAATCAGCCTCTTCGCTTGGCTCCGCACCCCTCGACTTCAGTGAGTCACCCAGCGTCTTTCCTTCTTCCTCTCCGCTTTCCGTTTCCAGCGACACATTGGGATGCCGCCCCCGCCGCCGGTATTCGCTCCGCGCCAGGTTCGACGCAATGGTATACAGCCAGGTCGTGAACTTCCCGCCATCGTAACGGTCCCGATACCGATGCACCCGCGCAAACGTCTCCTGCGCAAAGTCGTTCGCGTCCTCCTCGCTGTTCAACATCCGGAAAAGGAACTGATAGACGGGTCCCGCGTGCCGCTCCATCAAAGCGGTCAACGCCGCGTCATAGCCGCCGGCCAACCGCTCCATATCCGCCCGGTCCTGTTCCGCAGTGTCAATGGTCTCCATGCCCATGGCCGGAAGCCGGCATCTCCCCCATCGAACGCTCAATATCCTGATGAAAGCCCAGCGTGAGCTTTTGCATCTCGCTCAAGTACCGCTTCCCCTGTTCTGTAGGCATCGCCTGGCTCACCTCCTGAAAGTGCCTTAGCATCTGCGCCTGGCATTGCGCCCGCAGCGTTGCCAACTCCACTAACTTCTTGTCCGCAGCCTCGCCACTGGCGAGCGCCTTCTCCACCTCACCCTGTTTCTGCGCTATCTTTTCGCACATTTCCCGGCACTTTGGCAAATATCCTTCATGCAACTGCCGGACGCTTTGCATCTCACTGTCGCTTAGCCGAAACTCCCGCTTGAGCCACGAAAGATCGTCGGCAGCCATTTGTCGGGCGCATAACCGCATCGTGCCCCAGTACGCCAGCCCGGCGATCACCGCCACAATCGCGGCACCCGCCAACACAGTTCGAATCGCGCGGCTCATATTCAGCGCTGGAAGTAGGAAGGATCAACCGACGCCACGTACCGGTCCCGCGCTTCGCGCTCCCCGGAATGAATTCCCCGCACTGCCCCTGCGACGCTGGCCAGCAACACTACCGCCGCCAAACCCGCGGCCGCGAGGCGCGGCGTCAGGAACCACCCCGCCAGCCGCTCCCAAATGCCTGGAGCCGCGCGCTCGCCATTTTCAATTCGCCGCCAGACGCAGTCCTCAAACCCCGGCGGCAACTCCGCCACCGGCCGGCCCGCCCGCAGCAGCCTGCTCAGCCCTTCATCACCCGGCTCTCGTTTGTCTTCTTTCATACACTTCTTGCTATAATACTCCGCCGCCCCCCAAAACCCTCGCACCTTTGCTCAAATCTTTTCCTGCGTGCTTTTCCCGGAGCCGGAGTCTTATAAGCAGAGGCTGAAAGGCCACTGGAAAACTAACTGGAAAGAAAAACATATGAAATCATTCAATCGCAAATCTCTCATGGCCGCTGGCGTGTGTGCTCTCGCCCTTTCGTTCGGAACCGCTGCCTATGCAGAAAAGGGTGCCGAAACGCTTGTGCGCTTAACAAGGGGCGGCGCCCCGGCCAAAGCTCAACCAACGGCAGTCGCCGCGCACAAATGCGCCACGTGCACCGACACCTTTGTCACTGTTGTGGACAAGGGCACTAAAGGCCCGAACCACCTCGTCTCCAAAGTCACTCGCCACAACTGCGCCGCCTGCGACACGAAGATCATCGCTGAAGGCGCAGGCAAAGCAAAGAAGGACGTCGCGATCCACTCCTGCGGCGCGGACGTAAAGGCCGCTTGCTGCGCGATGAACTAACGGCTCATGCGGGACCGGCGCGGTGGATTCAGGTCCGCCGCGCGGTAAACCTCCGATTTCAGCATTTCAGGATTTCAGCGTTTCAGCTTTTCTTCCGGTTCCCTTAGTCCGCAGTCAGTGGTCCAGTACTAGACGCCTTGCTCCTTGCACCACTAAACAATTTCAGCTTTCAGAGTTTCGGCTTTGTCACCCAATTTCTCCAGGGCAGCCCGGCCCCCCAGCCCTTCGGTGCTCCGTCACTCCACGCTCGCAGCACATAACCGATTACGCGGGTATATCTTCAACGCTTGACAAAAGACTCAATCAACGCGAAAAAGCTTACTTAAGGAACACTATGGAGAATCCTCAAATAGTGAGACAGAGAATCAGACTACTCCTAGGTTTCTTCCTGTTGTTCCGCTGCTTCGCTCCCGCTGCCCAGTTTGTCGAACTGAAAGCCGAGATTGAGATTAACAACTGGTCCTATTGGTTTTTTGCGGATGCAAGGGAGCTTGCTGGAGGAGAGCCGTCAAAAAGTGTCTTTACCAAAAGCACAGAAGTGCGCTTTCTGGTTGGCACCAATTCCTGGATGATGGAAGGTGATTTTTATAGTAACGCCAGCGTAACCCGGTGGTTTACGGGGACAAATATTATCGATGTCATCAACCACTACGCAAATTCCAACCCGGCGAGTAATGTGAATTTTCCGGTTGTGCTAACTCAGCCAGGATGGGAGAAAACCACAAGAGTGAGAGAATCCGCTGATGGAAATCCTGGCCGCCCAGTGCTTGTTGCTGATCTTATGGACGTGCGAGGCAAGATCGGCTGGCTCGCATTTTGTTCCGGTCCAGCTCTGAAAATCCCTGGACGTCAGGTTTTTCCACCCGACGACCTGTGGAAAGAGCGTTGCGCCTGCTCCGGTAACTTTAACGACAAAACCGTTGTGTTCGAGGACAGTCTCGGCCTCCCAAAGAGCATGGAGATATTCACCGAGAAAGGGCAGTTGATTCTTCAATATCAAATTCGGCAATTAGTGAACGTTCTGGGATGGCATTTCCCACTCGAGTTTTACCTTGTCCAGTACGGCCCTCCACACTGGCCACGAACCAACTCCTGGGAAGTCGAATTCACTGCTAAAGGAAAAATTTCCAGCATTAACGTGGGGGCACCGCCCTTCATTGCGCCAAACGTTAAGCACCAAAGCGGCAGCGCAATAAAACAAAGCGCGAACTGATGAGACGCAAAGTGTCCGAGCCTCCTTCGAACCATGTCGCCCGCGATTTATAACAGGATTGTCTTTCAATCGGGAGCGGGTTATTTCTCAACCATGTTCCGCGGTTCTATTATCCTGACCCTCCTCTGTTGGCTGTTGACGGCAACTGCCGATGCGGCGCCTCCGCAGGTCATGAAAGTGCTTCCGCATTTTTTGGATACAAATGGAGTTCACACTCTGACCCCAAGCCTTTATGACCGGGACGCCTACCAGGCTTATCTGCGGCTGCATCCGGAAAAGCGCACAGGGATTCGCTTCGATGTGCACTGGCGCAACAGAATGGGTGTTTTTGGAAAATTGAAACTGCGAGTTGAATTGCGGGGGATTGCTGAAGCAAATCTTCCACGGCGACTGGTGCTGGAACAGAATGTTGAACCCAGCGGCCGTTTCGGACGATGGACAAGCCTGATTCTGGATGGCGAGGAATACCGGCAGTTCGGAGAGGTCACTGCATGGCGGGTAACGCTTTGGGAGGACGAGGAATTATTGTCCGAGCAGAAATCGTTTTTATGGTGAGAAAGGCCGCCTTGCTCTACCGTTTTTCTTGAGCCTTGAGCGCCTGCTCATAGCATTCGAGCGCTTCGGTGTAACGTTCCATTCGGTTGAACAATCCTCCCTTGTGAAGATAAGCTATCGTAAGGGCCCCGTCGGCGGCAATGGCCTGATCGTAACAGGCAATCGCCTCCGGTAATTTGCGCAAACGTTCCAGGGCTGCAGCCTTTTTTAGCAAAGCATCTGCGTGGGCCGGTTCGGTCGCAAGGGCCTGCTCAAAACAATCGAGGGCTGCTTCAGCTTTATCCATATTGAGCAATGACTGTCCTTTGCCCAGCAGAAGATCAATGCGGTTGTTTTCGGCCGTGACGTGCGGATGGTTTGGTTCCGGGATGGATCCGGCGGAAGATGCGAGCGCAAGAGGGGAAGCGTAATGCACGGCAGGCGGAGAGACTTTCACTGCTGACACCCCTGTTTGCTCAAGACCCTGGATCCGTTTTTCAAGAAGCGCTATTGCGCTAAGCAATTGGCCATCAGATCGTTCCGCGGATCCATTACTAAGCAGATGCGCGTCATCGTCGCCGACAGCGTTTAAAGCATTGCCTGAGCGGAAGCCTGGCACGGAAGACATCATATTGGAAACCTCTGCGAAATGGCTGACGGTTCGCCATTGGTACGCCATCAATATCATTGCAAGGAATCCCACAACTCCAAAGGTGCATGCGACCACCCAGATGACGCGCGTCGAACTACGAACTGCATCGATGTCTCGCGCCCGTTCGTTTGCCAGGCTTTTTTCCAGCATCTGCAAGCGATTAGCCAGCGACTCTGCGCTGGTTTGAGCGGCAGCTTCTGTGTGTTGCCGGTTTTCCTCGATCGAAAGTTGGATGCGGTGCAATTGCTCCTGAAGTTGAAGATTCGAGCGCAACATTTCGATCGAATTGGTGTCGTATTGCCCGGAGAGAGCCGGCTCGTTCGGAGCTCCCAATGCATTCCTGCCTCCCATTGCCACCAGACCACAAGCAAGCAACACGCCACTCAGTGTGTTTCTGTATTTGGCAAATCCGCTTTTCATGGCTGGCTGCTGCATCGAGGATAAAACAAATACAACCGTGATGTCAAGAAACCCTCACGCGGAAAGGAGAAAAGTTTTGCCGAGGTTATCAACGGTGGGTCATTACAAAGAAGAACGCGATCATTGCGATTACGGCCAACACTGCCAGCAGAATCTTGATCCAGCTTTTGGGATAATTTCCAGCAATCGCTGCGGTGTAGCCATTGACCACCACCTGAAAGTTGCGGGCGCCATAATTGTAAGAGAGCAGCCAGATGGGCACGAGGATATGCTTGAAGGTTTGGCCGGAGTAGTCAGGAAATATCTCCAGGTTTCGATGAGTGTCTCCGGGAACTTGAGCGGCGCAGAGACGTTTCAGCTCGGTGGCCATTTCCTCCTGCGCATTTTTGGCAGCGGCACCCAGATCAACCTGATACCGTTCGACAACCCACCCTGCGAGGAACCCCGGTTTGTACGGCACAAGTTCTTCGGTGGGGAATGGCTCGATGCGCCGCAACATGTCCGGTTGAACCCCTCGGGAGGCCGGGACCAATTCGTCATTGAAAAAATGGTCCACCATTCCGCTGCTCGGTTGCCAGCGAACCTTCTGCACCTGGCGGGTTTTGGTTTGGCCATCGGAATCACGATAGGTCTCCTGTTCGTAATAGTAGTAGCCGCTCTCGGCTGTCCATTCCGCATGCGCCTGCGCGTCAAAAGTCCAATACGGAATGTACAGCCCCTTAACGGTATCGGTGAGGGCTCCTCGTCTGAGTTTGTTGGGAGCAAACCATCGATTGCCATACCAGTGGCGGATGGCATCGCGCACTTGATTTTCGCTCACCTTCATCGGAAGCAGAGTTTCGGGCCGGAACGCTTCCTTGATCTCTTCGTAAGGCACGAGCGCGGACGAGCCGCAAAAGTCACAGCGTTGGCCAACTCTTTCCGGATCAAATACCGAAATTGCCTGGCAACTCTGGCATCTAACGGAAGTCTTTTTCGCCTGCCATCCCCGTTTATCGTCAGGGATGGCGCGCAACGCCTCGACCAGGTCGTGTTCGACGACAATCTCTTCTCCTGTGCTCGCGAGTTCGACCTGTGCCGGAGATGTCGTGCCACAAAAAGGGCAAACGATCGCGTGTCTTGCAGGATTCCATTGGGCCTCCCCTCCGCAAGCGGGACAGGCGAATTTTTTTTGCGCCGTGGCTTCCATCTTCTCCCTATCACGAAAAAGCCTGCATGAGCGCGCTCAAAAAAATGCAGCCTGCCGATCAGCTTTTAAGAAATTGGTCCAGCGCCGTTCGGGTGATACGCCAGGTGGCCCCGATTTTTTTGCCCGAGAGCGAGCCGTCGGCCAATGCGGACAGCACGTCATTTTCGCTTACTCCTAGAGCCTTGGCCGCATCTGCGGGGCTTAACAACTCAGGAAGACCGCCTGCCATTGAAGCAGACTGCCCGCCGCCAAAGGCCTGGGCAATTTGCTGCCCCATGGCCAGACCAGCGCCGAGTTGCGCGGCGGAACTGGCCATTCCTCCTCCATCGCCTCGTGTCATTCCCTCGGCCATTTGAAATTTTACGTAGTCATTGAGATTGCCGACAGCCGCCATGCTGGAACGTTTATCGATTGCCTGTTCGACCTCAGCCGGAACAGAGACATTTTCAAGAATGAAACTGGAAATCTCCAGGCCGTATTTGCTCGTTACCGCAGGGTTGATCAGCGGAAGCAGCGCCGTTCCTAATTCCTGGTAGCGCGAAGCCACGTCGAGCACCGGCACTTTCGCGGAGGCGACGGCGTCGCTGAAAACGCTCACAATGCGTGAGCGCATTGTATCAGCGAATTCGTCGAGCCGGAAATGGTCATCAGTGCCGGCGACCTCTTTCAGAAAAAGTTTTGGGTCGACGATATGGAAATCGTACGTGCCATAAGCTCGGAGCCGCACCACCCCGAAATCCGGGTCCCGCATCATGATTGGATTGGCCGTTCCCCATTTGTTCCCCGTAAAAAGCCGCGTGCTCAGGAAATAAATATCGGCCTTGAAAGGTGATTCCAATCCGTATTTCCAACCTTTCAACGTCGAGAGTATCGGGATGTTGTCGGTTTCCAAGGTCCATTTGCCGGGCCCAAAGGTATCGCCAAATTGACCGAGATAAACGAATTGGGCCACTTGCGATTCGCGGACAATGAGCTGGGCGCCCCGCTTGATTTCCTTATCCATGTCGGGATAACGAAACGAGAGAGTATCGCGTGAATCATCCTGCCATTGGATGATCTCGAGGAACTGCGTTTTTAAATAATCAATCAGGCCCATAGTCTTTGCCTTTCCATTCCTGGCATCATTCCAGCGCGTGCAGAATCTGGGAAGTACAAATTATCCTCGCGAATGTAATCCAGACTAAAGCTCGAAACATTGCACTATAGAGCGGACAGCGCTTTCTCACGCTCCAGCAAACCTGGATGGGAATAATAAAATCCGCTGTAAACCGGGTGCGGCGTGAGATTGCTGAGGTTTTTTTCATTTAGCTTTCGTAACGCTCCAATCAAAGGCTGAGGTTGACTCATTACTTTGGCAGCATAGGCATCCGCCTCATATTCATGACGCCGCGACCACCAATGCGATAAAGGTGAAAACCAAAACGTGACTACACCGAACAACAATCCGAACAGCAAAAGAGCCGGAGCAATGTTCCCGGGTGCGAAACCAAATCCGCGATAAAACCAGGGTTGGTTTGCTAATACCGACACAATATAAAACCCCAGCAAAGAACCTGCCGCCGAAATGATCAAGGTTTTGGGGATGTGTTTAAGTTTGAAATGGCCGATCTCATGTGCCAGGACAGCTTCCAACTCCGGTTCTTCCAATTGCTGGATCAAAGTGTCGAAGAGCACAATTTTTCTGAAGCCGCCGAAACCGGTAAAAAATGCGTTGGAGTGGCGTGATCGTTTGCTCCCATCCATGACTTGAATACTTTGAGCTCGAAACCCGGTTCGCGTTGCCAATGCCAGCAGGCGTTCACGCAAAGTGCCCTGGTCCAGTGGTTTGAACTTGTTGAAGAGCGGCAAAATTAGCACCGGGGCCAACACCAGCATTGCCATTTGAAATACCATCAACGCCGCCCAGGCCCATGCCCACCACCACTGCCCGGTCCATTCGACGATTTTCAATACCAGCGCCAGTAACGGCAAACCCAGTGCGATGCCTAAAATGAGTCCTTTCATCCGATCTAACCACCAGGTTTTTTGGGTTGTGGTATTGAACCCAAAACGCTGTTCCAAACGAAATTGATGGTACCATTCGAGCGGCAAAGCTGGAAGGGATAGGACCAGGCTCGTCGCAAACAGGAAAGCCGCCTTGGCCCAGGCTGATTCTCCAAGCCAGCGGCCGAAAAGATGATAGAAAAATGGGAGCAATCCGCCGAACAGAAAAATAAGCAGCAGCGCGGCCTGATAAAGTGTTTCAATTCGGCTCAGACGGCTTTTTGCCAGTGTGTACTGAACCGACTTTGCGTAAGTCGCTTCGTCAATGACTCCTTTGAAAGCTTCAGGTACACGGTTCGAGTGCGCCGTGACATGCTCTTCATTCAGATGCTCCAGCCAAAGTTCTGCGCATACTTTGGCCAGCAACAGGGTGAAAACTGTGCAAAAGGTGACGATGACAACCGTATTCATGTAGAAAATATAGTAATAAGAAACCAATGGACCAAGTGCCCAAAGGACCATGGGAGAATCCGAATGATGATCACCGACACATCCTTGCTAGATGCCAAGTTGGCTGTCTGGGCAAACTGCCATGTAGGGCAAGCTGGCCAGGGAAACTTTACAAATCTGCCTGAAGACTTTGTTGTAGAATCTGCCGATTTGATACTTCGGTTTCATCTCGGTGGTATACGTATCGTACGACGCGACCTGGGCCGACGGTCTGAGGCCTGCCTTTTCGCAGAGTTTGGGGAAAATCTGACCAACAGCAAAGGAATGGAGTTCGAGGTCCAGCTTGTTGTACTCCCTGGCCATTTCCATCAGCGTGGCATTGGCCTGAATGGATCTCCTGAGTGAGTAGTCGCGGGCGACAACTTTTCTTTTGTAATTCAGATTAAGTTTGTAAGGGCTCAGACGGCCGAGGATCTCGAGCGAGAGGTCAAATTTTTCCGTCAACCCGACCATGTTGCATTTTTCAAGAAAGTGTTTCGCCTTATCGAGGTTCCTCTCCCCGGCCATCAGTTTTACATACAGGTTTTCAAACTCTTCGTTCCTGCGCAAAGCCTGTTCAAAAGACTCGGTTTTGCCGCCCCTAAGCACTCCGTCCTGGTAATGCGAAATCACCCTGGAAATCGGCTCGCGCAGAACTGTTATATAAAAAGGGTCGCGCACGGACAAGCTGAGGGGATTGATAATGTTGTGGCCGGCGATGCTGCGTAATCCTGGAAATATTCTGGACGCGAAATTGAGATCTTGCTGCCGAAAAACCGGTTTTCGAGTGTGATTGGTATGGCAGTGGCTGACACCAAAGCTGTTTTCGAGGACGAATCTAAAAGAAGTCCCGCCCGTTTTCGGGACGTGTAAAAATATCATCATAGAGGACCCAAACTTCTACGATTTTTCCGACTGTGCTCAAGATAACATCTGCACTAGCACAGTCCAGCTTATTCTAAGTTTGTTGTTTGGTTTTTCGACCGAGGCTCCTTCCGTCGTACGATGCAATCCCGGGGCGATTCATTTCAACGCTTCAGGCGGGCCCTTCCAGATCAATCGGAGGGCGTCCGGACGGAGACGGGATATTTTTATTGTCTCCGCCAATTCCTCTTGTTGTGCTTGCGCCAGTGTAATTTCCTCCGGGCGAACGTGGTCGTTTACTTTTATGAGCGTTTGCAATCGCTCCACTTCATGGCCGAGCAAGTGCTCCATCTCCTTCAGTGCGGACTGACGCAGAAAATTGGCCTGCACTTCTGCCAATGAGGCGGCTCTTTCCAACATGGAAGGGAGCGTCCGGCCGGCAATTTCCGCGTTTTCGATCAGCTTGTAAGGTGAGCCTTTTTGCAGATTTTGTTGCCATTTTGTGCCAGAGAATTCTTCTGTAAGATCCGCAAGTTTGTGACTCAGCACGACCCGGACAGGAGTTGGTGGGAGAAAGCGGTCGGTATGGAGTTGTGGTGCCGCGATGGTTTCGAGGACAAAGATGGACTCCAAAATGAGCGTGCGTTCCTGGGCAGCAGGCAGCACAGCAAACGAACAGTTTCCGGTTTCCGCTCCGAGCAACAAGTCCATCGCCCCAAGGACCATCGGATGATCCCAGGTCAGGAATGCGACGTCATCACGGCTGAGCGCTCGGTGCCGATCACAAGTGGCAGTCATTCCCTCGGCTGGCATGGAGGGAAATGAATCAGTGATGATGCCTTGCGGATTCAAGTGCCATGTGTGCGGCGCCAGTTCCTCGATGTGAACGCCGAAATGATCGAGGACATCAAGCAAGTAATCCTCCAAATCGCGCAGCCGGTCTTCCTCCTGGATCTGGTCGATGACTTTCTGAGCGGTCGCTGGACGAAAGGAATTCAACTCCAACAACCTATCCCGGCCTTGTTCGAGCAGCTCCCGGATTTGGTTGCGAGCTGCTTTGGTTTGTTTCAAAAGGCCGTTCAGTTCCTCTTCCGCTTCGACGCGGTCCGCGACAGGAAATTCAAGGGCCAGGTCGTGAACAGCCCGGCCAAACTGGCGCATAAGGTCATTGCCGCCCTCGATGTTACTTTCAAAGGCATTCAATCCTTCATGATACCAGCGCGCCAGAACCTCTTGCGGGCTATTTGCAACAAAAGGAATATGAATTTCAATATTCTGGGTCTGTCCGATCCGATCAAGCCGGCCGATCCGCTGTTCCAACAGCTCAGGATTCAACGGCAGATCAAACAAAACAAGATGGTGCGCAAATTGGAAGTTGCGTCCTTCGCTTCCGATTTCTGAACAGAGCAGCAGACGCGCGCCGTCAGGTTCAGCGAACCACGCGGCATTTCGATCTCGCTGCACCAGTGTAAGACCTTCGTGAAACAGACCTGTCTTGATGGTCACGTGACGCCGCAAAGCCGCATCGATGGCTTCCGCTTTTTCGATGCTCCGGCCAATCAGCAACACCTTTTGCGGATCAAGCTTTTGCAACAGTTCTACCAGCCAGAGCACCCGTGGATCTTTATCCAGAGCAACGGGACGTTCCAACCGGGTATCACCCGCGTCCTCGGCAAACTCAGTAGAGACGCGATCCACCCACTGTTCCGATTCCGAACCGGGATCGAGTCTGATGAGCCGCGCGGAACGTTTGGGAAATCCTTTCATCCCGGCCCGAGAGTTGCGAAACAACACGCGGCCAGGACCGTGCAGGTCCAGCAGATCTTCCAGCAATGTCTGCCTCGCTTCCTCGTCGCCTGTGCTGAGTTTCGCGAGACGTTCCTCGAAAAGCGCAGCGTGCGTCAGGAACCGGCGAAGCGACACAATGTCGTTTGCAGTGAGTTTCTTTTCACTACGAAGTTTCTCAGCCAGCTCCGCGGCACCCCGATAATCCTTCGCCTCCGTCTGAAAAGTTGAGAGATCGCGATAACGATCCGGGTCGAGCAAACGCAGCCTGGCAAAGTGGCTTTCCAATCCAAGCTGCTCGGGCGTTGCCGTCAGCAATAATAGTCCCTCCGCCTTGCGACTGAGCTCATCCACGATTTGATATTCACGGCTGGGGGCGAACTGTGACCATTCAAGATGATGCGCCTCGTCCACGACCAGAACATCCCAGCCGGCCTCCACCGCTTGTGCTGATCGGCGAGGGTCCCTCGCCAGGAAACCAATGCTGGTGAGCACGAGTTGATCGTCCAGAAATGGATTCGCGGTCGGGTCGCCCATTTCAATCGACGCGCAGCGTTCCTCATCAAAAATATGAAGCCAAACGTTGAACCGTCGGAGCATTTCCACGAACCATTGATGGACCAGCGATTCCGGCACCAACACCAAAATGCGATTAGCCCGCCCACTTAATAACAGACGATGCAAAATCAGGCAGGCCTCGATTGTCTTTCCAAGCCCTACCTCGTCCGAAAGCATCACACGAGGGGCATGCCGGTTTGCCACCTCTTGCGCGATGTAAAGCTGGTGTGGAATCAGATCAATGCGGCCACCAACAAATCCGCGCACCGGAGATTTTCGCGCGCGGTGGAGCAGATCAAGGGTGCGGCGGCGAAGCTCAAATGTAGTAAAAGGATCGAAACGCCCGGCAAGCAAACGTTCCTGTGGCCCTTGCAAGCTCAGACGATCGCTGAGCTGCGCCTCAGTGAGTTGATGATTTTCGCCACAGTAAATGAGCAAGCCATTCTGTTCGACGACTTCCCTGATCACCAACTCCTTGTCCTCATGGCTTTTTATCTTGTCACCCACGCGGAAGCGCACTCGCTTCAAAGGCGCATGTTCGGTCGCATAAATGCGTGTTTCGCCTGCTGCTTTGAACTGGACCTGCACGCGAGGTCCTGTGGCGTGCACAACTGTTCCCAACCCAAGCTCAGGCTCCGACTCACTGATCCAGCGCTGACCGGTAACAAATAAATTCATGAAGTTACACCTGCTGTGTGCGAAATCCTATGCCCCTGCACGGCGAAGATACGCCGGGCGGCTGGCATTACGCCGCTTTGGCCTCCACACCCGCCATCAACCGCATCAAAGCAGGCTGCGAAAAATCTGATCGTGCAAGTTCACCGGCAATTGCGCCCTGGCGCATCACCACGATTCGGCGGCTGAGGTTCATGACCTCGGGCAATTCGGACGAAATTGCTATCACCCCCAGACCGTTGCTGGCCAATTCGTCAAGCAAATGATGGATTTCAGCCTTGGCCCCGACGTCCACGCCCCGGGTGGGTTCGTCCACGATTAAAACAGCGCACTCGCGCGCGAGCCATTTGGCGAGCGCTATCTTTTGTTGATTGCCCCCACTGAGGCTGGCGGTCGAGGTCTCAAGCGACTGGGTTTTAACGCGCAACTGCTCGACGTAACGTTTTGCGAGGGCACGTTCCTGGCGTCGCCGGACAAAACCTCCCACACTCAACCGGCGCAACACTGCCATGGACAGGTTCTCACGACAATTCATCATGAGCACCAGGCCCATTCGCTTTCTGTCTTCGGGCAAAAAGCCGAGGCCCGCCCGCAAAGCGGCGGTCACCGAACCCAGGCGAAGCTCCTTTCCACGCACAAAAATTCTGCCGGTTGCGCCAGCGTCCAAACCAAAGATTGCCTGGGCCACTTCGCTCCTGCCCGCTCCAACCAATCCAGCAAATCCAAGAATTTCTCCCGCGCGAACGGTGAAGCTGATGTTGCTGAATTTTCCCGGTGAGCACAGATTTTCGACTCGAAGCAATTCCGCCCCTAAATCCCGGCCAAGATGTTGTGAAGTATACTGTTTAACTTCGCGCCCAACCATCTGATGTATGATGCGCTCCGGGTTGGTTGCCGAAATAGGTTCGGTAATCACATGGCGTCCATCGCGCAGAACGGTCACTGCGTCGCACAATTTGAAGATCTCCTCGAGCCGGTGCGACACATAGATCACTGTGATGCCGCGCTTTTTCAGTTTGGCAAGCAAATCGAATAAATGCTGGCTCTCACGAATCGAGAGCGAACTCGTCGGTTCGTCCATCACAATGACCTGCGCTTTTGTTCCAAGGGCGGCAGCGATTTGCACCAGTTGTTCCTGCCCGGTCGAAAGCTGGCTCATCGGTGCGTCGACATCGAATTCAGTCTCGATCTGATTCAACATTTCACGCGCTTGTTCCCGCATCCCGCGCCGATCCAGAAATCCTCCTCGTCGCGGCAAATTACCCAGGCATAAATTTTCCGCCACGCTCAGATTTGGGCAAAATGCCAGTTCCTGGTGGACCATGGCGATGCCAAGCTTGCGGGCGGCGAGCGGCGTAGGGGCATCGATGGATTGTCCACTTAATTGGATCTCTCCCTTATCTGGAGTATAAACGCCAGCCAGGATTTTCCCCAGGGTGCTCTTGCCGGCGCCATTCTCGCCCACCAATGCATGGCAATGGCCTCGCTCGATATCAAACGCCACGTCGTCCAGTGCGAGAACGCCTGGAAATCGCTTGGTGATTGAGCGAAAAGAGAGAAGCGACATTGCGCTGGTTGGTTAAGAGTCTTTCAGCAAGCCTCGGATGTATTGTATCGACGCTTTGACTCCTGGCATGGGATCATCCGCGTGTGCTTCGTATTCCAGGGCAACATTGTATTTAAACTTAGCGCGAAGTAGTGCTTTGAGCACTCCCGGGATATCGATGACGCCTTTTCCAACTTCAATCGATTCGCCTTTTGCTGTCGCGGCTGTCACGTCTTTCATGTGGAAATCATGAAGGCGGGCGGCGCATTGCTCAATGACTGACACCGGGTTTTCTCCGTTGCGCACGGTATGGCCGACATCGATGCAAATTCCCATCAATCGATCCCGATTCTCAATGAGACGGAGCACGTCCAGCGCGGAAGGGTAACGTTTATCTCCCGGTCCATGATTGTGAATTGCGATTCGAATGTTGAATTGTTTCGCAAATGTTTCGACCTTATCCAGCGCTTCAGGTTCTGGACTACAGGTAATGGTGGGCATGCCTGCATCCTTGGCGTACTCAAATGCGTTGTTGATCTCCTGCTCGTCATTCTTCAGGTAGATCACTCCGCCGCCCGTGAGGACCAGGCCGGCGGCTTTCACTTTGTCCCGCGCTGCGATCCGCTCCTCCCGTGAGCTTTTCAGCGGGAGATGCATTTCTTTCAATGAAATATATTTGAGGCCGGCTTCCTGAGTCATCGCGATGGCCTGGTCCAGGCTGAACTTGCGCAAGGTGTAAGTAGTGATACCAAGTTTAAGGCCGCGGTCCGGACTGCGGCTGCCTAACAGTCCAGCAGCTCCGGCCGGTTGCCCGCACGCTGACAGGAAAGCGGAAGCCATTAGACCATTGCGAACGAAATGACGCCGGGTCAGCCCTTCGGAGTTTTTCATATGGGCATGTTGTCCAAAACGTGTGCGACAGGCCAGACTCAATATGCACCCAGGCCCGCGGCTGCCAATATTCCCTGGTAACGCTGATTTAAACTTTAGCAAAAAGCATTGACCAGGAACCGCGCATGTAGAGTATAGGAACACTGCCTAACCAAGCGCCTTTAAACCTTCCGATTTTAATTATGAAATCACAAATCACCCGTAGGCGTTTCCTTGAGACCTCATCCATAGCCGGCGCCGGTTTGTCTTTCGCCGTGGCAAATCAGGGCAGGGGAGCGGTTGACGGTAACCCTGTCATCCCGCAGGGAAGTGCTGCGAAGCCAGCTATTCTTGGGGGCAAGCCAGCACGGTCTGGTCATTTCCCTGGCTGGCCCGTTTTTGATCAAACCGAAGAACGGGCCCTGTTGGAGACATTACACAGCGGACAATGGTACCGTGGTTCCGGCAAAGCCGTTTCAGGTTTCGAGGAAGCTTACGCAAAACTTACTGGCGCCAAACATTGCCTGGCCACGTCTTGCGGCACGAGCGCATTAACCACTGCCCTGGGTGCGCTCGAGGTAGGGCCGGGCGATGAGGTTATACTGCCGCCTTACACCTTTGTGGCGACCTACAATGTGATCGTTCTCAATTATGCGCTGCCTGTGTTCGTGGATACCGATCTGGAAACGTTTCAGATCGACGCCAGCAAAATTGCGCCGGCAATTACCGAACGTACCAGGGCTATTCTCCCGGTTCATCTTGGAGGTGCATCAGTCGATTTGGATAAAGTCCTCGAGGTCGCCGGGTCGCGCAGGATTCCTGTTATTGAAGATGCCTGCCAAGCGCACCTTGCGGAATGGCGCGGTCGGAAAGTTGGCACCTGGGGAACTGGCGGTTGTTTTAGTTTTCAGGCCAGCAAGAACTTGAATTCGGGTGAAGGGGGAGCATTGCTGACCAATGACGACGAATTTGCGGAAATCTGCCGCAGTTTTCATAACCAGGGCCGCGCGGTAAAAGCCGGCGAAGGCAAATTTGGGTACTCGGGCACGCGCGGATCGAATCTGCGTCTTTCAGAATTCCAGGGTAACTTGCTGACAGCTCAGATGACTCGCCTGGAAGAACAGTCGAAGAGGCGCACGGAAAACGCGGCCTATTTGACAAAACTGCTTGGTGAAATTCCAGGGATAGTGCCGGCGAAAATGTATGAGGGCTGTACTCGAAACGCTTATCATTTGTACATGTATCGCTACAAGAAGGAGCATTTTGCGAACCTGACGAAGGCAAAATTCATGGCTGCTCTTCAAAAGGAAGGCGTGCCTTGTTCCGGCGGATATTCGCCTTTGAACAAGAACGATTACGTGCTGGGACTCACCAAATCTCGCCACTATCAGAAGCTTTACCCCGGGGAGGTTCTCAACAACTGGGCAGAGCGCAATCATTGTCCAAAGAACGATCAACTCTGCCAGGAAGCGGTATGGTTTACCCAGAACATGTTGCTGGGACCGCGCTCTGATATGGAACAAATCGCGGAGGCCGTTCGACGAATCCAGAGCCACGCAAGTGAAGTTGCTCGGGTCTGACCCTGGTTGAGGATACTGCGGCAGCCAACGAATAGCCTGTGGCGGACAGGCTTCAACGACTGATTGGCCTTGCGAGCGAGACCTGAGTTTCTCTGTCATCCGAAGTCATGAAGCCCAACTCCCTTTTCCCCCGAGTTCACAAAAAAGAAGCCACTCGCCGCGCCTGGAAAATTTTTAAGGAAGATCCTTTCGATCCGCGCTTGAGGCCGCACAAAATCCACAAGCTGTCCGCCCTTTATGGGACCACCATTCATGCGGTGGAGATTGAGGGTGACTTGCGTGTGGTTTTTTATATTGAGGGCGATTGCGTCATTACGGTGGACATCGGCACACACGATATTTACAAGGGCTGAGTGAGAGGTTTGCTCGATGGATGGCACGCTCCAAGACGCCGTACTGCCCCGCATCGATTCTGGCATGGTCTTGCACAAGTCGGAGTGAGAGGACGCAAAAAACCGAAACGCAACGGAGGCACTCTTCCATGGTCTGTCACTTTATTCGTTCGCGATGGCAAATTCATCTCGGTTTCCATTCGCGCCATTGCGTCGCAAAATCCGGGCAGCACCTAAAAGGTAACAATTGCCCGGTTTCGGGTCTATTGAGTCGCGTTTGACATTCTCGAAGCAAAGCCTAACGTGAGGGCGGAGCATGAAAGCCTTTGTCATATTATTGATCGGACTTGTTGTGGGAGGATCGGCAGTTTGGTTTTACGGCACCAAGCAGGGCAAATCCGCTCTTCGGGTCACCGGAGATGAGATCGAACGCACAAGCAAATCCACCCGCGACGCCATCCAGGAGAAACTAAGGGTGATGGACCTGCGCCCCGAGCAGGTCAAAGAGGATTTGGCCCGTACCGGCCAGGTCGTCCGGCGAAAAGCCCGCGAAGCGAGCAATGCGATAGCAGATGCGACAGCCGATGCCCGCATAACAGCCGCAATCAAAGCAAAGTTGGTGGCCAATCGTGACCTCTCCGCACTGAGCATTTCCGTTAATACGACCGCAGGCGTGGTAACTTTGTCGGGGACAGTGACATCTGCGGAAGAAATAAGCAAAGCCATGATGCTGGCGATGGAAACTGATGGCGCAACGGAGGTGGTCTCGACCTTGCAGGTCAAACGCTGAACTGGGAAACCTGCTTCAATGGCCGTAAGCAGCAAACCAACTGAGCCGCTGCCGGACGTCAGCAATCTCGCCTTCGTCGAAGGATTGTATGAAGATTACCTCCGCGATCCGGCTTCTGTGCCAACGGATTGGCAACATTATTTTGCAAGCTTTGCCCAGGGCGAGGTACGGTTTGCGAAGCCCCGCTTTGGTCCCACCTTTCAGCCATCCAGCATTTTCAATCCCTCAACGGTTTCGAACGGCAGCGTTGCCAAGGCACGCCCCGAGCCCAAGTCCGCTGCGCTACAGGATCGAGTCTATTTGTTGATTCGGCTTTATCGAGTGCGTGGTCACCGGATTGCCCAGGTGGACCCACTCAGACTGCCTCAAGTGGCGCCTCCCGAACTTGAACCCGAATTCTTCGGGTTCTCAGAACAAGACATGCAACGGCCGGTTTCCAGCGAGACTTTTCAATATGATGGGGAGCTGACACTTGGGTCTTTGCTGGAACGATTGCGCAATACCTACTGCCGCTCCATCGGGGTCCAGTACATGCATATTGATGATTTGCCTGTGCGGCGCTGGTTGCAACGCAGAATGGAGGCCACCGAGAATCGAACTGAGCTGACTCGCGAGGAACAATTGAGGATTCTGACGCGATTAACCGACGCGGTCACCTTTGAAGAATTTATTCGGAAAAAGTTTGTCGGCGCCAAAAGTTTTTCGCTGGAAGGATCGGAAAGCCTGATTCCGCTGTTGGATCTGGCATTCGAAAAAGCCGGGGAACAAGGAATCAGCCAGATTGTTGTGGGGATGGCACACCGCGGGCGTCTAAACGTCCTGGCAAACGTCATGGGGAAAAGTGCGAGCCAGATTTTTAGAGAATTTGCTGATACCGACTGGAAGTCCTACTCGGGGCACGGGGATGTAAAATATCACCTTGGCCATAGCACGGATTGGAGTACAGCAAGCGGCGCGAAAATCCATGTGTCGCTTTGTTTCAATCCCAGTCATCTGGAATTCGTCAATGGGGTTGTTCTGGGGCGGACGAGGGCCAGGCAGGATCGAGACTGCGACTCCGGGCGCAAATGCGGAATGGCGTTGCTAATTCACGGAGACGCTGCCTTCGCCGGAGAAGGTATTATTCAGGAGACGTTAAATTTGAGCCAGCTCCAGGCCTATGGGGTAGGCGGGACGCTGCACGTGGTCGTTAACAACCAAATCGGTTTTACTACCAGCCCATCGCAAGCGCGCTCGAGTACTTATGCAACGGACATCGCGAAAATGCTCCAGGTTCCCATTTTTCATGTGAACGGCGAAGACCCGGAAGCGGTGGCCCAGGTGGTCAGGCTGGCCATGGACTTTCGTTTTCAATTTAAGTGCGACGTCGTCATCAACATGTATGGCTATCGCCGCCTTGGCCATAACGAAGGAGACGAACCTTCATTTACTCAGCCTGTGCTCTACAATGCGATTGCCCGGCGCAAGTCCGTGCGCGAGGGGTATCTCGAGCATCTGTTGAAACTGGGCGGCATCACTCGGGACGAGGCGGATGCGATCGCCGCTAAACGGCGCGAATTGTTGGAGCAGGAATTATCCAAATCCAAAGCTGAGCGACCGGTTGCGCCACAGCATGTATCCGGCATCTGGTCCAAATACACGGGTGGACCTGAGCCGAAGGAAGAGGTTCAGACCTCCTTGCCTAAAGAAAAGCTGGTGGAATGGTTGGAGGCGCAGACCAGGCTGCCCGCCGATTTTCACGCTCATCCCAAGATCAAACGGCTGTTGCAAACACGCCATCAAATGGCAACGGGAGAACAACCGCTCGATTGGGCCGCCGCAGAGTCCCTGGCTTTTGCCAGCTTGGTCTGCGATGGCATTCGCGTGCGCATGACGGGACAAGACACGGAACGAGGGACTTTCAGCCAGCGACATGCCGTATTGCACGATTACCAGGATGGCCATGCCTACACCCCACTCCAGCACCTTGCTCCCGACCAGGCGCCACTGGAAATTTATAACAGTCCCCTGTCAGAAACTGGCGTGCTTGGGTTCGAATACGGATACAGCCTCGATTACCCGGATGGACTTATTTTGTGGGAAGCACAGTATGGTGATTTTTGGAATGTCGCCCAGCCCATTGTGGACCAGTTTATTGCGAGCGCGGAACACAAATGGCAGCAACTTAGTGGATTGGTTTTACTCCTGCCGCATGGGTATGAAGGGCAGGGGCCGGAACATTCCAGCGCGCGGCTCGAGCGTTTTCTTCATTTAACCGCGGAGGATAATATCCAAGTGGTCTATCCCACCACTCCTGCGCAATACTTTCACTGCCTTCGCCGTCAGGCACTGCGCGCCTGGCGCAAGCCGCTGGTCATTATGACTCCCAAGAGCCTTTTGCGGCATCCGAAAGTAGTCTCCTCCCTGGAAGATTGCGCCCTTGGCCAGTTCCGGACGATCATTCCGGACACTCGCCAAACCTCCTCAGAGGAAATTCAGCGGGTGATTCTTTGCTCGGGAAAGATCTTCTATGAGCTGGAAGAATACCGCTCCGAGACGAGTCGCGACGATGTGGCCATCATCAGGATCGAGCAACTTTATCCGTTTCCAAGCGCCCTTTTGAAATCGGCTCTCTCCTCGTTTCGCGATGGAACGGCCATGGTTTGGGTGCAGGAAGAACCTGAGAACATGGGTGCCTGGCCATACCTGGTCGTGCGGCTTGGCCGAAAGTTGTTCGAACGATTCCCGCTTCAAGGCATCACCCGGGCTGCATCAGCAACGCCTTCGACTGGCTCCCATCGACAACATAAACAAGAGCAGAAAGAACTCATCGAGCGAGCTTTTGAACGCGCTCCAAAATAGATCTTCCAACCATGCCTATTGAATTAAAAATCCCTGAAATCGGAGAATCCATCACCGAGGTGGAAATTGGCGGCTGGCTGAAAGCTCAAGGCCAAACCGTGGAGAAGGATGAACCCGTCGTGACATTGGAGAGTGAGAAGGCCACCGTCGAGTTGCCTGCTCCCGATTCTGGAACCATCGTTCGCATTCTTAAGGAAAAGGGTGCAACCGCACAAGTAGGCGAGGTCATCGGCTTCCTTGAAAGCGAAGGACAGCAGACGCCCCCACCCAAATCTCAACTATCCGAAAAAGCGGCTTCCGGACCACAGCCTCGCGCTGAGCGGGAACAAAGCACCGTTCTAATCCAAAGGGCGAAACAACCGCCAGAGGGAAAAGTGGGAGAGGCAAAAGCTGAAGAGAAAAAGGCGGAGGACCTGCGTGTCATGCCCTCTGCTCAACGCGCCTTGGTGGAGAAGGGCCTTCGCGCCGAGCAGGTAGAGCCGACTGGTCCCGGAGGACGCCTGCTCAAGGAGGATGTCTTGCGCAAGTCTGAGGGGCCTGAGCCGACGAGCGCTCCACCGCAGATTGAAGAAGCGCCTCTCTCCCAGGCCACACCCGCGACTCCGGCGCGTTCCGACAGGCAGGAAGAAATTGTGCCGATGAATCGATTGCGACGCACGGTAGCCGAGCGGTTGGTCGAAGCCCAAAAAACGGCGGCTCTTCTGACCACATTTAACGAGGTTGACATGACCAATGTTCTGGCGCTGCGGAAACAGTTTGGAGAGCAATTTCAACAGAAATACAACGTAAAACTCGGATTCATGTCCTTCTTTGTGAAAGCTTGCATCGAAGCACTGAAACAATTTCCAACGGTCAACGCGGAAGTGCGCGGCACGAATATTGTTTATCATAATTACTTCGATATTGGCGTGGCGATTGGTGGCGGGAAAGGATTGGTGGTGCCGGTCCTTCGAAACGCCGAGCGAATGAGCTTCGCCGAAATCGAGGTGGCAATCGGCGATTTTGCCCGGCGCGCGAAGGAGAATAAACTGAAAATAGATGAACTTCGAGGCGGCACCTTCACAATCAGTAACGGGGGCGTTTATGGTTCTCTGCTCTCGACCCCTATCATCAATCCCCCGCAAAGTGGCGTCCTGGGCATGCACAGCATCCAGGAGCGTCCCATGGCTCATGAAGGCAATGTGGTCATCCGCCCGATGATGTATCTGGCCCTGACCTACGACCACCGGATTGTGGATGGCCGCGAAGGCGTGACTTTTTTGAAACGAGTAAAAGATGCAATAGAAAGCCCGGCAAGAATGTTGATCGAAGTTTAATCATGCATTCGTTTTATGAACAAAGAGCATGATTTAGTGGTGATCGGCGCTGGCCCTGGCGGATACGTCGCTGCGATCCGCGCCGCTCAGCTTGGCATGAATGTGGCCTGCGTGGAAAAGGAAGCCTCTTTGGGAGGAACGTGTTTGCGCATCGGCTGCATTCCAAGCAAAGCGATGCTCGAGTCCAGCGAACGCTTCTGGGAAGCAAAGCAGGAATTGGCAAAGCACGGCGTAAAAATAAGCGAAGTCACGCTCGATCTTCCTGCGATGCTGCGTCGCAAAGACCAGGTCGTCACCACTCTAACACGGGGCGTTGAGTCACTCTTCAAAAAGAACCAGATCACGCGCTACACCGGTCATGGAAAGATAGATGGGCCTCGCGTGGTCAAAGTCGAATCCAACGGCGAGCCAATCGAGCTCAGGGCCAAATACATCATCATTGCGACTGGAAGCAAACCGATCACGCTTCCCGGCATTCAACTGGCTGGGGAATATATAGGGACCAGCACCGAGGCGCTTGCCTATGCCGAGCCGCCCAAACATTTGGTGGTGATCGGTGGTGGATATATCGGCTTGGAATTGGGCTCGGTCTGGCGTCGTCTTGGTTCAAAAGTAACCATTTTGGAGTATTTAGATCGAATTTTGTTCGGCATTGACGACGAAATCGCCAGCGAAGCAAAAAAACTTTTCGAAAAACAAGGGCTGGAGTTCCGGCTCGGCTGTAAAGTGACCGGCGCTCGGCAAGACGTCAAGGGATGCGTGGTTGATTGCGAAAATTTGGAATCGTTCCATTGCGATCGCGTGCTGATGGCAGTTGGCCGCGCACCTCTGACCGATCATCTTGGATTGGAAAGCGTAGGCATTGAATTGCACAAGAAAGGAACCATCCCGGTGAACGATCACTTCGCCACAAGCGCGGAGGGGATTTATGCGATCGGGGACGTCATTGCAGGGCCGATGCTGGCGCACAAGGCGGAGGAGGAAGGGATTGCGTGCGTCGAGTACCTGGCGACTGGCTATGGCCACGTGAATTACGATGCAATACCGGCGGTGGTTTATACCCAGCCGGAGATCGCCTCGGTCGGCAAAACGGAAGAACAGTTAAAGGAGGCCAGGAGAGAGTACAAGAAAGGCATCTTTCCGTTCCGGGCGAATGGCCGCGCCCGGACTTTGGGACAAGTCGAAGGCATGGTGAAAGTCCTGGCTGACGCCAAAACAGATCGCATTTTGGGCGTTCATATTTTAGGCCCGCACGCTGGTGATTTGATCAACGAAGCCGCGGTTGCAATATCGTTCGGCTCGAGCAGCGAAGACCTGGCCCGCACCTCTCATATGCATCCAACCCTGGGCGAGGCTCTTCGGGAAGCAGCCCTGGCTGTGGCCCAAAGAGCCATCCACTTTTAATTCAGTGTGGCCGGGTAAGCCTCCGGGGATTTAGCAGTTCGTCTAGCTTTGCGCGATCCAGTCCCGAGATTTCCAGGGCTACTTCACGCACCGTTCGCCCGGTTTCACTCGCGATTTTTGCGATCCGCGCCGCCTGATCATAACCGATCTCTGGGGCAAGCGAGGTGCACATCGCCAGGCTCTGCTCGACATTTGATTCACATTTCTGACGATCCGCTTCCAGACCGGATACACATCGTCTGGCAAAAACACGACTGGCATTCGAAAGCAAAGAGATTGATTGCAGCAGGTTGTAGGCTGTGACTGGCAGCATGGTGTTTAACTCGAAAGCGCCATAGGTCCCGCTAAAGGTGATGGTTGCGTCATTCCCAATCACCTGCGCGGCCACCTGGATGACCATCTCGCACATGACCGGGTTTACTTTTCCGGGCATGATCGATGAGCCTGGCTGTGTGGCTGGCAATTTAAGTTCTCCCAAACCGCAACGAGGGCCGGAGCCGAGCCAGCGGATGTCGTTTGCCACTTTAATCAAACTCACCGCCACACTTTTCAAGATCGCGCTGGTTTGCACACAGGCATCGATCGCACCTTGCGCCTCGAAATGGTTGGGCGCCTCTCGCAACTTAAGCCCTGTTTCGCCAGCGATTGATTCGATTGTGCCCCGGGCAAACTGTTCGTGTGCATTGATGCCCGTTCCCACCGCGGTCCCGCCCAAAGCCAGTTCCCCCAGTGGGTCTTCGAGTGCCATTAACCGTGCCAAAGCATGCTCGACCTGGCTGGCGTAACCGCTGAATTCCTGGCCCAGCCGAATAGGTGTCGCATCCTGCAAATGGGTCCGCCCGATTTTCAGGACGTCATCAAATTCTTCGCTTTTTTTTCGAAGGACTTCATGCAGCTCATTCAGAGCAGGAATAAGCTCGTTCATTATCCCATCCAAAGCCGCAATGTGAATCGCACTCGGGATCACGTCATTGCTCGATTGTCCTTTATTGACATGATCATTTGGATGCACTGATTTGTCTCCCCGTTTGCCCCCCATCCGTTCGATGGCCCGATTTGCGATCACTTCGTTCGCATTCATGTTGGTCGAGGTGCCTGAGCCAGTCTGGAAAACGTCAATGCCGAACTGCTCATCGAGTTTGCCCTCGATCACCTCCTGTGAGGCTTCCTGGATGGCTTCTGCAATCGGCTCAGGCAAGAGGCCAAGGCGGGCGTTTGTTAATGCAGCGTGCTTCTTAATCAACCCAAGAGCTTTGATAAAGGAATGTGGGAGCCGAAGATCGCTAATGGGGAAATTCTCGATCGCCCTGGCGGTTTGTGCGCCGTAGTAAGCATCCGAAGGCACCTGCATCTCGCCCATGGAATCGGTTTCCGTCCTGAATTCAGTTTTCATAGTCTTAACCCCTCGGCTGCAGCCCGCCTAACACTGGCAGAATTGAAGGTTCCTCGCTGTTTTCACTGGAACAGAATTCGGGTATTTGCTGCACCTTGTTCCGTCGCCCAAACCCCGGAGGGGTGGCCCGCTTATAGAAACGCGCGTTGTCGTACATGGGCTTTTTGTTTTTCAGCGGCGCGTTGAGAATGGTTCGTCGCTTCCGCCTGTCCGCCAATATGCACAATAGATCGCGACCGTGTATTCGCCGCGCCGCTGAAAAACAAAAATAGTGCGTTTACGATTATTTTCTATAAGCGGGCCACCCCTCCGGGGTTTGCCCGGACCTATTCCACTGAAACTGTCGAGCAACCAGACTGAATCTACTCTCCCCGCCCTGTATTTCAATCAAACACGCTGATATCCCGATTGACCTTGCGCAGCTTGCTGGACAGCCCAAGGCAAAGGTTTTCCAACAGTTTGATCTTGATGCCGGGATGTGAAATACCCAGATTCTCGAAATCATCCAGTGCCATCACGTCGCAATCCACATCCGTGTCAGCCACTATGTTTGCCGAGCGCGGAGCCCGATCAATCAGCGCCATTTCACCAAAGGCCATTCCGGCAGAAAAAGTGGCTAAGCGCTTGGTGATTCCTGACGCCATTTTAACGGTTACACTGACATTGCCTCGCGATAGAAAGAACAGCTCGCCCGCTGGGTCGCCGGCCTTTACGATCGTTTGCCCCTTCAGGAAGGATTGGCGCTTGAGCCTTGGAACCACGACAGAGATTTCCTGGTCGGTAAACTTGCCAAACAACTGGTAATCTCTCGCTTCATCCACGTGGGCAACCATGGCCCCGGGAAGGGTTGTTTCAAGTAACTGATTTTCGCACCACTCGAGCGCCAAATCCAAATCTTCGAACACACGGTATTGTTCATCAAAACTCTTTTCGAGTTTAACCTTCATGTAACGTCGCAAGAGCGGCAGCTGCTCGGCGTGCGCAAACACAGTAGCTTTTCCGAGCGCTGATAACTTGCAGACGAGCTGATAAAAAAGCCGGCAGGCGCTTTCATTCAGAGTCAGAACACGTTTGAGGTCGATCAAAATATAGCTGAAACAATCAAGGCCCTCGATGACATAGCGGACCAATTCCTCCATCGTTCCAAAAGCCAGGTTTCCCTGGAGCTGATACACTCGAACCTGAGAGCCGAACTGGTGGAGTGCCTGGCTTTCCTCTGGAGTACGCACGCGGCTGGAGGTCCTTTGCGCGGCCGTAAACCGGACGCGAACAATGGACCCTCCAACACTCGGTCGATTAAAAACGTGCAAATCCAAATGGCGCGCCAGGGCCTGACAAACCCGGATGCCTCGCACACTATTTCCATGCGAGTCCAACCGCGGGGAAAAGACGGCTATTCCCAGGTGCCCGGGAAGAACCGCCATGACTCCCCCGGAAACTCCGCTTTTGGCAGGCATGCCGATGTTATACATCCATTCCCCAGCGTAATCATACATCCCACATGACCCCATCACACTGAGCACGCTCTCAACATATTCTCCACGAATAGCTTGTTTGGCCGTGACAGGATTGACCCCGCGATTTGCGAGTGTGGCCGCCATGATGCCAAGATCCCGGCAGGTGACGGCGATCGAGCATTGCTGGAAATAAAGCTCGACCACAGGCATGGGATCGGAGCTTAGAATGTCGAAGTTGCGGAGCATATAACCGATCGCCCGATTTCGGTGGCCGGTTTCACTTTCGGAGCCGTAAACTTCCTTATCCAGGCTAAGCTCCCGCCCAGCATAAAGACCGAAGGTCTCCAGGATGCGGCGCAATTTGGTCTGACTGGTCTTGCCGGCGATTAGTCCAGCACTGGCAATCGCGCCGGCATTGATCATCGGGTTGCGTGGCCGGCCGGTGCCGGGGTCGAGGCTTATCGAGTTGAAGGCATCCCCAGTGGGTTCGACTCCAACCTTTTGCAGGACGGGTTCGCGCCCGTTGTCTTCCAGGGCCAGCCCATAGACGAAAGGTTTGGAAATGGACTGGATCGTAAAGCTCTGCCGGGAGTCGCCTACTTCATAAACCGCCCCACTTGTTGTAACCAGGCAAATGCTAAACCAATCAGGGTTGGCTTTGGCCAGCTCCGGAATGTAAGTCGCGACTTGCCCCTGGTTTAAAGGAGTATACTCCTGGTGAAGTTGGTTCAGGTAATCCAGTACTGGAGAGGAACACAAAGACTGGCCCGCTTGTGTGTTCTTTTGCTCTGGTGGTTCCATTGATTCATCTCCGCGCAGGCACGCCTCGTGCCAAAGATGAGTTTATCCTGGTGCCAATTGTTAAAGTCGCGAATAACGCGCAAAACTGGAGCCTTCGCTGGCGTGGTGTGCAAATTTACTACCCGTTCGGCGGTAATTTTTGCGCACGTTGGCCAAATTTAGCCTGAGTAACATAGAAAGCGGGACTGATCATACAGATGCGACAGGGCAGGCACAATGCTTTGACACCGTTGCCCGAACTCTTATCCTCCAATCCGTGCGCATCCTAAACGTCCGGCTGGGCCGGCGCAGTTACGAGATTAAAATCGGCCCCGGGCTGCTCGCAGGATTGGGTCGCGAATGTGCCAAATTGAAACTTTCCCAGCGTTGCGCGATCATTACCGATACCAACGTCCGCCCCAGGTTCGCGAGTGCCGTCCAAAAAACGTTGCGTCAGGCCGGCTTCGACCCCGCATTGATTGTCCGTGCCGCCGGGGAACGCAGCAAGAGCGTGAAAAACCTGGAAGCATGCTACGGCGCATTGGCTGCTCACCGTTTGGAGCGTAAATCTTTCATTGTCGCACTTGGGGGTGGTGTTGTTGGCGACTTGGCAGGATTTGCCGCAGCGAGCTATTTGCGAGGAATCCCTCTGGTGCAAGTTCCCACCACTTTGCTCGCGCAGGTGGACAGCTCGGTTGGCGGAAAAGTTGGCGTAAACCTTAAAGCCGGAAAAAACCTGGTGGGCGCATTTCATCAGCCCCGGCTGGTTCTTTGCGATCTGGAAACTCTCCGTACGCTCCCGGATCGTGAGTATCGCGCCGGACTGGCCGAGGTAATTAAATATGGAATTATCTACGATGCCGCATTCTTCGCGCGACTCGAGAAAGATTTGCCCGGACTGCTATCACGCGATCTCCGGATTTTGGAAGCAGTCATATGTCGCTGTTGTGAAATCAAGGCTGACGTCGTTCAACAAGATGAAACCGAGAATGGCTTGAGGGCCATTTTAAACTTTGGTCATACAATCGGGCATGCGCTGGAAGCGATCTCACATTATGGAAAATATCTTCATGGCGAAGCGATAGCCATCGGGCAGGTTGCTGCAACCCTTATTTCAGTCCGACTCAACGGCCTCCCCGCGAACGAAGCTGAACGGATTCGCTCTCTTTTCGCTCGTGCTGGCTTGCCGACCCAAGTGAGCCTGAACAAAGCCCAACATCAACAATTGCTGCGCGCGATGCGGCTCGACAAAAAAGTGGCGCAGGGTGAAATCAAATTTGTGCTCGCGCGCCGCATTGGCCACGTGGAATTTGGCTGCAAAGTCCCAGCCAGTTTGATCGGGAAATCACTCGCGCCAACCCAATAACATGTCTGCAGTCAGCGAAACCATTGTCCGGGAGTATTTCGAGCTTCATGAGTTTCTGGTGCGCCAGCATCGTAAATATGTTGGCCAGACCCGCCGGGGAGAGGATGATGATATAGATTTCTTTGTCCTTAATCCCCACCCGCAACCGCAGCCAGGCGCTATGCCTTTCGTCCTGGCCTCGTCCGATTTGCGAATGGTCGAAAGAGCTATCGTGGTGGTCAAAGGCTGGCACACGGAAACTTTCAGCACCGCCCGACTGACCAACTCCCCTGAAATCTTCCGTTTCGTTGAACCGAAAGTCTTTCAACGGGCCGCCAAAGCGTTCAGCCCCGATGGCGCGTTGCTCAAAATTCTGGTCGTGCCTTCCTTGCCCCATTCCGCTCAGGCGCGGTCTGAAACGATTACTTTGCTCCGTTCAAAAGGCGTCGATGCCGTGATTCCTTTTCAAACCATTTTGAGTGATTTGGTGAAGGAAACGGACGTCAGCAGAAACTTTCAGAAATCTGATCTGCTCCAGATCATCCGCATCTTGAAAAAATACGATTTTTTCAAGGAACCTCAGCTTGAACTGTTCAAAGCGAAGCGGCGTGGCAAGTTGTCCAACGAAAGCCCAAAAGCCGAATAACAAGAGAGATCAGAAGTCGCAAACGCAGGCAACGAAATCATTTGGTTCCTCGAAAGTTTCAGTGGATAGCTCGTATGCGGCGGGCCGGTAAACCCCGGAGGGGTGTCCCGTTTATAGAAACGCGTGTTATCGTACATAGATTTTTTCGTTTTTCAGCGGCGCGGTGTGGATGGTGCGTCGATTACGGAACTGTCCACCAATATGCGCAGATCGAGGTCGCGTATCCGTCGCGCCGCTGAAAAACAAAAATAGGGTGTTTGGCTGGCGTTGCTTCTACAAACGGGACACCCCTCCGGGGTTTGGACGATGGATTTTGTTCAGGCTCTTCGGTTGCGTGTTTGCAACTCCTCCTCATTACGCTAGACTAGCCCCCATGGTTCTGGTCATCGACAACTACGATTCTTTCACCTACAACCTCGTCCAATACCTGGGCGAAATGCAGGTGGAATTGGAAGTGCACAGAAACGACCAGATTTCCATCGAGAAAATTCGAGCGCTCAACCCCGAACGTATTTTGATTTCGCCCGGCCCCTGTTCCCCGAAGGAATCGGGATTGTCCAACGAAATCATTCGCACGTTCAGTTCGCAGATTCCCACATTGGGCGTCTGCCTGGGACACCAATGCATCGGGCATGTATTTGGCGGGCAAGTGGTCGTGAATTATCGGATGATGCATGGCAAGACTTCCCAGATTAAGCACAATGGGAAGGACCTGTTTGAAAATATGCCCAACCCATTTGCCGCTACGCGTTATCATTCCCTCGTGATTCAGCGCGACACGTTACCCGATTGCCTGGAAATAACCGCGGAGACTGACGAAGGCGAGATCATGGGAGTAAAACATAAACAGCTTCCAATTTGGGGAGTGCAATTCCATCCCGAGAGCATCCTCACCGAGAGCGGCCGGTTGATCCTTAAGAATTTTCTGAAGCTGCGCTCGAACCCCTGAGCGAAGCGCGGCTCGCGCTGGAAAGCCCGCGGCAACTGACGTATCTCGAATCGTTCTTTGTTTCCATTTCCTAGTGGTCCGGTATCAATCCAATACCCGCTGTTACCATCCATCCACAAACCGAATCCGAATGTCTCGGTCTTTATCCAGTGGCGCATGATTGGGAGATTCAGAGACGTGTTTGAAAACATGACTATCACCTACGCGAAGGGCACGATCAAGTGTCATGCAACTGCAAGTGTCAGTCCTAGGACTGACACTTGCACGACGCCATTTACCATGTGGCGCCTTTGGGCTCTGGGCGGGCCAGTTGTGATGAGCAGTGGAGATCCCCCGAGTTTCAGCTTGGGCTCTGATGAACCATGCGTCCAAATACTTGCTTCTTTCTACGGTCTGACCCCGCCGATGAAATCCAGTAAGGAAGCGGCATCAATCTTACAGAAGGCAACGAATGAAATGGTTGGAGGATAAAACGAAGGTCCGGTCCATTCCGTCGCGTTTGGCCTAAATACCTTCCGTAATGTGCAATATGCAGCTTGAAAGCCTGACAAATTGATAATTACCATCGCTTATGCCGGCCAAACCCCATCGCGTTATGACAAAAGCCTTCCGCAAGCTTCTCTTCATCATGTGGCCGATCGCCTGTTCTGCGTTTATCGGCTGCAACAAAAGTTCGCCTTCCGCTTCCTCGCACTCGCTGCCTGCATCAAAGAGCTATTTCAAAACTGTGTGGCAAGACGAGTCCCAATTCATTGTGCAAACGATAATTACTGACCTCGCGGAAATGGCCTTTTTTGCCAAACACAAAAATGTACCTCCGCCTCAACATTTCCTGGTCATGGTCCAAGAAAAACCCGATTCCTCAATCGACTCACCGACGTATTCGATCCAAATCACGTTCGATAAATCGACACCCGCGATCAAATACGATTTGGCGGTGAACGGTCCCATTTGGTCACCTGAGGTTTACTCAAACATGGTGAGAACAATCTTTGATGCCATCGGAACGCCCGCTGATTTGACTCCTGGATCTCAAGACAGCTCACTTATCTCGAACTTGACTGAGTTGACGGCGCGCAACCTGCAGGAACAAAACATGGCTCTTTCCCGCGCTCTGGAAAATCAATTTTGCGATCCGCTGCTTCACGAAAAAGCGGCCCTCCTGCTGGGCGCCTTTATGCTCCGGGACAGTTCCTGCGACTGCTGATCTTCTGGAATCACTCGGTAAATACGCTGAGGCGTGGGAATATTTTCTCAAACTCGAAGAACGTTATGAGCGCTCTGACGATCTCATGGCCTTTATCGCTCGTTACAAAGCCAAAACAGGAAATAGCCGCTACGACCACGAACTTGAGACCCGGATGGGAAAGCTTTTCCCCAAAGGCTTGGAGAAGGTCACTCTTCAAAGTTCCCGCACGCCGCCTTCTGATGGTGCAATTATCAAGCAGGAGAACAAACTTGTGAGCGATGCCGGCTTGAAAGTGGGTGATATCATCGTGGCTGTTTATGAGATTAGGGTCCACAACCTCCCGCAATATTCTTTTGCCCGAGAAACCTCGAAGGCCCCCGAGATGGACTTGATAGTTTGGCGGCAAGACCATTATCTCCAAATCAAGTGCAGCCCCCCTGGGCACCGTTTTAACGCGGACTTCGCCACATACAGCGCAAGGTAATTTTGGCTGCCCGACGGGACGTGCTTGCTGTGCTGTCGGAGGGGCGGATCTGGCGTGCTTGTGGAGGCTATTAAAGAGGCCCAGTCGTCGGCTGCTCGTAAGTTTGCGATTGCCTTATTTTTTTCCGGAGTACGATGACAGCCGAATCCGTATGGCGAAGGCAAGGAAGCTTAAGCAAGCTAATGACTCGGGGCTGAATTTTGAAGGCCAGCTTTGGGCTGCCGCCGACAAGCTGCGGGGGGTACGTGGGTGGTTGCGAGTGGACAGGCTGTTCGGTGAAAAAGGCATTCCGAAAGGCAGCGACGCCGGGCGGCAACAATTTGCCTCGGACATGGAACGCCGCCGGGCGGAAGAGTCTGCAGTAGATTACGAGGAGATTCGCAAGGCCTGGTACTTGGGATCAGAAGCGTTCAGCCGGGACCTCTTGGCGGCAGCAAGCGAACGGGTTGGCCTCAACCACTACGGGGCGGAGCGTCACGAGACAGGCGTCCAGAAGGCGGGATGGCCGGAAAATGAGTTGCGTAGGCGGTCCAGGTCGGATTTCTCCCCTCGCCAAATAACCCCAGGTGAGGTTTCGTTACTCGCGGGTGCTAAAAATGTGAGTTAAAGTTAGCCCAGGCGGATCTAAGCGACGCGAAGTGAGGCTAACAAAAAAAATAAATCAACAATTTGCTCCTGGATTACCGAGAAATTTCTGCTTTCAACTTTCTACTTTCTGCTTTGTCTTGGCCTCTGCCCTTAAATTTCAGCATTTCAGGATGTCAGCGTTTCAGCTTTTTGTCTGGGTCTCTTGGTCCTTTGGTCCCTTGTCCTTGGTCCGAACTTCAGCTTTCTACTTTCTGCTTTGTACTTTCGGTCAGTGCCTGGCCTTTTTCAGCACGTCCTTAATTCTTACGGGCGCGCCGTTTTGACGTTTGCTTTCGTCCGCTGCTTCCATGAAGGCGAAAATCTCTATCGTTTCTTTTGATGAGACGGGCGCAACGCCAGTTTGAAAAAACTTTACAATTTCAACCACAAGTGGCGCATATCCGTTGAATGATCCTGCAGTCGCTTCGCCTTTTTCACCTTTCGCCAATCCGTGAAATGTTTTGTCTTCGCGCAGGATTCCTTTGCGTTCCCCATCCCAGAGACCAATGACTTCAATTTTGCCATCCTTTGTCCCGCGCTGGACGGACTTGCAGCCCGTGCCCATCACTGTAAAAAGCGCTTCAGTTCCGTGCACCCCATACCAAAAGAGGTCGGGATGATGGGGTTCCAACTCACATGAGCCAAAAACCTCGGCGTAATGAATTTTGCCTAACGCGCCGTGAGCTGCCGTCTGGGTGTCGGTTCCATACCGGAGCGAAGAAGAGCTGAAAATGGGAACTCCAGCTTTTTTGGCTAGACGAAAGATTTCGATAACGTCCTCGAGCGAACCCGCCATCGGTTTATCGATGAACATTGGCTTTTTAGCTTTGAGCACTGGCTTGGCTTGCTCCAGATGCGGGCGGCCATCGAGGCTCTCGAGGAGCACCACATCAACATCCGCACACATTTCGTCGATAGTGTCGTAGAAACGGACTCCATATTTTTCCTGCAGTGTTTTCGTGTAGCCTTCAACTCTCGACCAACTCGAGGAAACGTCCTTGCTGCCTCCTTTGAACGCGGCCACCACTTTTGCGCCCGAGACATGATCTTTCGCCTGGGGGTTATTGAGGATTTCGGTAAACCCAGGCACATGGGAAGTATCACAGCCGATGATCCCCACCCGCAAGTCAGCGGCCAAACCTGATAAAGTGATAAAACAAAGGGCTATGAGTGACCGTGGCGATTTCATGCGTTAACCTGAGGCCAAAACAGAGTTGGAATCCAGAAAAAAACGCTGAGTTTGAGGTTGAATTCCTGGAAAAATCCGGGAAAGATTTAAGTTCCGGAGTGACAGGAATAAACATTCCGGCTTGACTGGATCGGCTGAAAAGTGGAATTGTGCCGAAGAAAAGATCTCACGGGAGATCATAAAACAACCAAAGCAAACATATGGCGTTACGATTAGGCGATCTCTCACCCAATTTTTCAGCTACTACCACCGAAGGGACTATTGATTTCCATGGCTGGCTGGGCAACTCGTGGGGCGTTTTATTTTCACATCCGGCGGATTTCACTCCCGTATGCACCACGGAGTTGGGGACCGTGGCGAAAATCAAAGCTGAATTTGAAAAACGAAACGTCAAGGTCATGGCGGTCAGTGTGGACCCTCTCGAAAAGCACCATAGCTGGATCAAGGACATCAACGAAACGCAAGCCTGCACGATGAATTTCCCGGTGATCGCGGACGAAAACCGCCAGGTGGCCACCGCCTATGACATGATTCATCCGAATGTGGACGATAAAGCAACGGTGCGGTCCGTATTCGTCATCGGGCCCGACAAAAAAATCAAACTGACCCTGACTTATCCGGCCAGCACAGGGCGCAATTTTCTCGAAATCCTTCGGGTGATTGATTCGCTTCAATTGACTGCGAATCACAAGGTGGCCACGCCGGCAGACTGGCAACAAGGGCAGGACTGCATCGTCGTAACCGCGGTGTCGGATGCCGATGCGGAGAAATTATTTCCCAAAGGGGTTCGCAAGGTAAAGCCGTATCTCCGCTACACTCCACAGCCCAATAAATAGTAAAAAAGCAAAATCGTGCGGAGCGCGATGATGCGTAGCTATTTCGGCATCGATCAGCACATTGGCCGCACCCCGCTGATTCGTTTGCGCCGGGTTTCCGAACTGACGAAATGCGAGATTTTGGCCAAGGCGGAGTTCATGAATCCAGGCTGTTCGGTAAAGGATCGAACGGCTTATAGCATCATAACCCAGGCGGAAGCGGCGGGTAAACTCAAACCGGGCGACACGATCATCGAAGGTACCGCTGGCAATACGGGCATTGGCCTGACGCTGGTTGGCTTGAGTCGTGGTTATCTAACGGTCATCGTTATCCCGGAAACACAATCCGTCGAGAAAATCCAGTTGCTGCGAACTTTGGGCGCCGAAGTTATTACCGTCCCGGAAAGACCTTACAGCGATCCCGGCAATTACAATCGCAAAGCCGAACAGATGGCAAAAGAGCACGGCTGGTTTTGGGCGGACCAGTTTGACAATTTGGACAATCGCCTCGCTCACTATAAGACCACCGGTCCGGAAATCTGGGAGCAAACTGACGGAGAAGTGACTGCCTTTGTTTCTGTCGTAGGCACTGGCGGAACGCTGGCGGGTACCAGCCGATTCTTGAAGGAGCGGAATCCGAAAATGGTATCCGTCTGTCCCGATCCGTATGGCGCGGCCATGTGGTCCTGGTTCAAGCATGGAAACCTGGAGACGAAGGATGGCGACTCATATGCGGAAGGCATTGGTCTGACTCGCGTAACGAAAAATGTCGCGGACATCTCGGTAGATGAAACGTATCGCATTGGCGATCAGACGGCATTGACCATCATCCACCATTTGTTGCGCGAGGAAGGATTATTTGTCGGATTGTCTTCGGGGATCAATATTGCCGGCGCGGTCCGGCTGGCGCGCGAACGCGGACCCGGTCAAATCATCACCACTATTCTTTGCGATTCAGGAATTCGCTACATGTCAAAAATTTTCAATCGTGATTGGCTGAAAGGGAAGCATTTGAGTCCCGATCTTCCGTTGGAGTCCATTCTTGACGAATAAGTCCCTCTGCGATTATGAAGGTGCTGGTTGAACGGGAGATGACGGAGAGAACAGGGCATCTTTTCTATATATCTCAGAAGAAACAAATCTGTTCGCTGAAAACTTCAATCTAACAATGTTATGAAAAAGCGCGTCCTTGTTCTCGGAGCCGGCTTCGGCGGGCTTGAACTCTGCACCATGCTCTCCGAAGCCCTTGGCGACAGTTTGGAGGTGACGTTGATCGATAAAAGCGACGCCTTCACCTTTGGTTTCTCAAAGCTCGACGTAATGTTTGGGACCACAACTCTCGATGCCGTAAGACTGCCCTACAAGAAATTCGTAAAATCCGGCGTGCAGTTCCTGCAGGAGACGATTGCATCGATCGACCCTGCCGCGAAACGCGTCACCACCGATCGAGGCAGCCATGAGGCGGATTTCCTGGTGGTTGCCCTCGGCGCAGATTACGATTTTGATGCCACGCCTGGCATGGCTGAGGCCACCGAATTCTACACGTTGGCGGGCGCCGCGCGACTCGGCAAAATCCTCCCCACATTCACCAAAGGCCGCGTTCTTATCGGAGTCGGTGGCGCGCCTTTCAAATGCCCGCCCGCCCCCAGCGAAGCGGCTCTGATGATGCACGATTATCTCACCACCCGGGGCATTAGGAACGACTGCGAGATCACCCTTATTCTTCCGCTTGAAACTCCCGTCCCTCCCTCGCCTGAGACCTCGCGGGCCTTGCTCGGCGCATTCGCGGAGCGGAACATCACCTTCGTCGCCGACCGCGAATTGAGGTCGATTGACACTGGGCGAAGGGTTGCCACCATCGACGACGGCCGCGAGTTTCCCTACGACCTCTTTTTGGGGGTCCCGGCGATCCGCGCTCCGAAAATCCTCGAGGACAGCGACATGACCGAGAACAAATATGTGCCGGTTAAGCCTAAGACGCTCGAAACGAAATTCCCGGACGTTTACGCCGTCGGCGATTGTGCGCGACAGGGCACGCCAAAAGCCGGTGTTTTTGCTGAAGGCGCTGCCCGCGCCGTTGCTACTGCAATCATCGCCCGCCTGAAAAACAGCGAGGTCCCAATAACTCATAAAGGAACAGGTTCTTGCTATATCGAGTTCGGCGCTGGTCGGATTGGCCGGGTGGACATTGACTTTTTTTCCAATCCAGATGGCCCAACCGGCGTCTATCACGAGCCATCAGCCGCTTTGCGCGCTGACAAAGAGCACTTCGCATCAAGCCGTCGCGCCCGGTGGTTTGGGTTATGAGATATAAAGAGATCATATGACTGACAAACGCACCGATGCTGGAACACCACCGCCTCACGCTCAACTCATTGAGATGGCCACCGCTCACTGGGTCTCGCGCATTGTTTATGTCGCAGCCAAATTAAACCTGGCCGACCATCTCTCGGAGGGCTCCAGGACAGCCGAGGAACTCGCCGGGCCAACCGGGACTCACGCTCCATCCCTCTACCGCCTCATGCGCACACTAGCGCACCTTGGTATCTTCACTGAGGACGATGCGCACCGCTTCGCCCTGACCCCGGTGGGTGAAGCGCTCAAGACAGGAGCCCCCGGTTCAGCGCGGCCCACAATCCTGACGATGGCTGGTGATTTGTTCTTGTCCGGATTTGGACAGTTGCTTTATTCGGTGCAAACCGGAAAAAGCGGATTCGAGAAATCATTGGGAATGCCCATTTTTGACTGGTTTGCGAAGAATCCGGAGATTGCGTCGCTATTCAGTGAGACCATGGTCGGTTTCCACGGCGCTGAACCGGCAGCGGTTGCTGCCGGTTATGATTTTTCTAGGTTGAAAACGATCGTGGACGTTGGTGGCGCAACCGGCAACCTGCTAACCACGGTCCTCGGCCACGCGCCGGGAGCGCGCGGAGTTCTCTACGATCTACCCCATGTCGTTCAAGATGCGCCCGCGTTGATTCAAGCCTGCGGCCTGGCGAACCGCGTAACGATTGAAGCAGGCAGTTTCTTCGAGCGAGTTCCGAGCGGCGGGGATGCCTATTTGCTCTCACACGTCATACACGATTGGAGTGAAGAGCAATGCCTTACCATCCTTGGCCATTGCCGGAATGCGATGAAACCTGACAGCCGCTTGTTGCTGATTGAAATGGTGCTGCCGCCCGGCAATGCGCCGCATCCGGGCAAGGTGCTTGATATCATGATGCTCGTTGGTCCGGGTGGACGCGAGCGGACGGAACACGAATATGGCGAGTTGCTCGCAAAGGCAGGATTCCGCCTGGCTCGCGTTGTGCCAACCGAATCATCTGTGAGCATCGTTGAAGCAAAGCCGGCCTAGTCTCGCATGAAGAAAGCCTTGCTGGAATTTCATCCTTCAAACAATTTCGAAACCAAACAAAAACCAGGAGCGTCATTTATGAATTCATCCATTAATCCAAACAAAGCACTTTGGCAAAAAGGCGATTTCACTCGCATCGCAGCAAGCATGCGGGAGAGCGGAGAGGCGCTTGTCCACCGAATCGGCATCAGAAAAGAGATGAAGGTTCTGGATCTCGGCTGCGGCGATGGCACCACGGCATTGCCCGCCGCGAGACTCGGCGCGGACGTGTTGGGTGTGGATATCGCGCAGAACCTGGTTGAGGCCGGAAACAGGCGCGCAAAAGAGATGGGTCTCACCAATTGCCGTTTTCAGGAAGGCGATGCCACCAATTTGCACGAATTGAAAGATCAAACATTTGATCTCGTAGTGAGCATCTTCGGTGCAATGTTTGCGCCTAAGCCCTTTGATGTAGCTAAAGAGATGGTGCGCGTTACCCGGCCCGGCGGGCGAATCGTCATGGGTAACTGGATTCCCAATGATCCGACCTTGGTGGCGCAAATTTTGAAAATCAGCGCCTCCTACACACCGCCACCTCCGGAAGGCTTCATTAGCCCAATGACCTGGGGAATCGAGAATAACGTAATCGAGCGATTTGCCGGAGCGGGGGTTCAAAAGGAGAAAATATCTTTCGACCGGGATACCTATACCTTCAACTTTCCCGCTGCCCCCTCAGAGCTCGTTGCTGAATTTAGAAAGTATTATGGGCCAACAATGAATGCATTCGAAGCTGCAGAAAAGAACGGCCGAACCGATGCACTGCAAAAGGATTTGGAGATTTTGTTCAACAGCCAAAATAAGAGCCCGCGCAAGGATGTCACCTCGATCCCGGCAACCTTCTTGCGTGTGACTGTTGCGCTCTGAAGAACTGATTACAATAATTTATTATGGAGCGAGCTCGACCTTGACACGGAACAATCGTCCATTCATGGCAAGAGGCGACTGTTGAAACTGGATTTCTGTTCCCGTCCCGTTGGTCACAAACGTTTCCGACCAGGAGGCCAGAGCGGTTATATCACGAGATTCGACACGATAAACGCGGCCAGTCAGCGTCTGATATCGAAATGAAAAACTCCCATTGGCAAATTGCGGTGAACGCAGCAGAAATATAGATTGAGAATCGTTCGGGTCGGTGCCAGCAATATATTCTGCAAGATTATTCAACCGGTCGTTGTCGGCATCAAGCGCGGCATCCGCAGGGTTTTCCTTATCCAAACCATGCGTATCTTCCCAAACATCCGGCAGAAGATCCCCGTCGGTATCGGCCTGTTCAACCGGGGGTGGCTTGGCCTCAAAGGCCCCAATGGTTGGCGGATTGGCAAAGCAGTGCTCCAGCAGATCGGCTTTCAGATTTGTCAGCCTCTTACCTTTTCCAGCCGCGGGGCTGTTGGTCGCCACGGAGTAATTGCCTAATGGAATATTGACGAAAAGAGGGTTCAATGCGTAAACACCATTGACTTCCGGTGATGGCAGCGTTGGCTGGGACTGGTTTGCCTGATTGTACGCATACCAGAGATTGTTCGAGAATTGAAAGGATGCAGCATCCGTGTTTGCGCCAATATTCACATGAGTGCTGATCAGGGAGCGGTCGTAATAAACCAGGTTATTAATAAATTGATTGTGGCCACAGGGCAGAAAAGTGTAGCCGCCGCTCGAAACGGTTTCTTGCAGAATTCGCATAATCCAATGGCCCGGTTGAATGAGAGTGTTGTTGGCGACCATGGAATTAATCGTGCCTACAAACGCTATTGGGGCTTCGGATCCCTGAAACAGATTCGCGAGAACCCGGATATTCTTCGCCTCGACGTTGGAACTGGTCATGGAAAGAGGCGGGCGAAAAAATTCAAAACCGGTCGATCCGCCGATATTGATTGCCCGCGCGCCGGCGTTGGTAAACTGGTTCCAACGAATTTCGATGTCTTCACTTCCACCTTTGCATTGGATAGCGTTGCTTCCGGCATCGGCCACGGTGCAGCGCGCAATCAGACCTTGATGGCAACCAACATGATCAATCGCGCTGCCACCCGCGCTCATTCGCGCGAACACGCAGTCAAGGACGTGGAAATTGTTGACGCCTGAAAGTTTCAGGCCGTCATTGTTGCCGCCAGTGCCAATATCATGAATGAAGAGATTGCGAAAAAGAACGGAGCGGGTGGCGTTGGAATTGGCATAATCTCCACCATCATCGCAATTGATACCGTTCGCCGTGGCCCCGGTGACTTCGATATTCTCGACTATAAGATAACCGACACGCGAAAGCTGAAAGGCCTGCGATCCTCCACTGAAGGCAGCGCGAGCCATTCCGGGCACACCACCCAGCCAAATAGGCGCATTCGAGTTTCCTGAGAGATTACTGATATATGTTCCCGTAGTGTGGGTGCCGGGCAGCAGGCGAATGGCGTCCCCTGGCTGGACCCCTTGCAAGGCTCGGCTGATCGTTTGATAAGGATTTCCCTGCGTCCCGTTGCCAGTGGAATTGTTGCCAGACGACGAAACGAAAATCTCGCGGAGTGGCGATTTGCCATCAGCGAATGTGCTGATGGGTTGGCAGGACTCCACTCCGTAGGACGCAAGCGTTCCTATGACCATTAGTGTCGCCAAAACGGAATGTAAGCAAATTAATGCCATGCACTATTCTGCCCTGAACTTGTATTTTTTGCGAGGATAGATAGGGAGTTACTGATTTAAACCAATTAGATTTACCAAATTGCAAAGTCTTAAGACTAACTCATTTTGCGCTCTGAGATTAAGGCTTCATCTCGCAAACAAATCCACCGTCCAAAGCGAAATGAATCTTGAGAGTGTCGCCGGAAGACGCGGTCCTTGTTTCTTTGGTCAAATGGTTCGGGTCAATGTCTGCATCAGTCGCATCTTTCCAGAGCGTTGCCCTGAACTCCCCTGGCCCAAGGAAGGAAAGCGGCAAGTCCACATCACGGGCGCGCCGAGCCGACATGCCGCCTAAATACCACACCTTATTCTTACGACGCGCCGTCACAAGCAACTGGCCGATTTCGCCTTTGAGCACCCGTGTTTCATCCCACCAGGTTGGGACCATTTTGATGAATTCAAACCCAGGCTGGCCCTCGTAGGCAGCAGGATAATCTGCCACCATGGGATTTGGATTATCATAGCAAACATACATCGCGAGATGGTGACAACGAGTACCGAGAACGTTCGGGGCGATGTTCATTGGTTTGAAATGGGCTCGGGTCACGGACCTGAATCCACCGAGATGGTAGTCCATCGGCCCGGCGATCAATCGCGTAAAAGCCATCATGAGATTATGTTCCGGTGTGCAGAGCTCGCTCCACTTCAAATATTCCAGATTAAGAGCCCCCTCGTGATTCATGAGATGGGGATAAGTGCGCTGCCAGCCAGTGGGTTTCCAGATGCCATGAAAATGAATGAGAATATGGTGCCGAGCCGCGGCTTCTAAAATCGACTCGGCAAACTCGATCGAGTCCTGGTCGTCGTGGTCAAAGAAGTCGACCATCATGCCGCTCCAACCGAGCTTTTCAAATGCGGCAAATGCTTCCTCCACGCGGCCGCGCAACGCTCCCTGATGCACCCATGTCCAGAGTCGCACTTTTTTTGATTCAGCATATTTGCGAATTCCCGCCAGATCAAACCCAGCGCGAGGTTGGGTAACATCCGTGTCAGGTCCAGGGTCCGTGCCTGGTTTGGATTGAAAATACCAGGGCGTAACCGTCTCGTCAGAAGTAAGCGAATGTGTCGGGATTCCATTCCGTGCGCAAAAATCAATGTACTTTCTTGCGGTTTCCAGCGACAGAATAGGCGCGCCCCTCGTGCCGTCGTATACGTCTCCGTTCCACCACGAGAAAGTGATCTTGCCCGGTTTGATCCATGAAACGTCGCCGATCTTTGACGGTTCATTCAGACAATAAAGCGTCTGGGATTCCAGCAACGCCCCCGGACCTTCACCTATCAACACCACTCGCCAGGGAGTCAACATGGGCAGGGGGCCAACCACTTTATTGCGATCGGGCCGGGGGGTCAGTTGGCAAACCAATTCCACATCCGTTCCATTGCCCGGCGAACGTCGGAGAGACATCCCTGCATAATGCCGCAGCGCGGCCTCAGTTATTGCCGCGCAATTTCCATTTCGCCAGGAAAGTGTGAGCGGCAAATCCATCAAAGCATGATTGGTTACTCCTGTGACCGGCCCCGCAGCGACATTGTGCTCGTGTGACGTTTTGTAGTTTTCCAGGTACTGCGCATATGCCGTGGGTTCGCCATTGATCCCAAAGGAGGTTGTCTCGTCTTTCACCGTGATTGAAGCACCGCTGCCGTTTTTCGGTAATTCATAACGCAGTGCCACCGCATCGTTGTAGCAGCGAAAAATGACATTCACTTGCCTGCGTTCAGGGGATTTCAGCTCGAACGAAAACTCATGAAATGTGTTCCGGGCAATGGCAGCTTTTCCAAACAATACCTCGATTTTTTCATCGACGAAATTTGTGTGCTGCCGCAGAACTCGAACATCTTTCATTAGCTCGCCCTCCTTCTCAATCTGCAGAGCCAGGGCGCAGTTTGTTAGCATGACTTCTCCATTAAACATTGCTTGCCAATGTGGCACATCGCCAGCCCGCGGCATTTGTAAGGAAACTCGGATTCGACCATCAGGTGATTCCAACTTGTAATCCGTTTCTGCCCGCGCGCCACTCGTCTCTGACGCTATTATCAATCCGATTACAATTAGGAAATCACGTGGTGTGTTTTTCATGCTTTATTGGGTGTAGGGCAATGACGCCAAATGCAACGACCGAAAATAAACTACTGTGCTGAAATCCAAACTTCCATTTTGTCTGACGGTAAACAGGTATGAAAATCATAGGGTGAACCCCCCGTGACGTTATAAGATTTATCTTTCATAGCACTTTACTTTATCGCTGATCTTTGGTTTAGTGACAGGAGAACTAAAAGTCCATGTTTCGCAGATGTTAAAAGAGACTTTGAAAGATCAAATAAAAGTTCTAGTAGTGGATGATCATCCCGTGGTGAGAAAGGGATTACAATCCTGTCTTGCCCGCCAGGACCGAATTAAGATTGTGGGGGAAGCCGCCGATGGTGATGAAGCTTTAAAACGAACCCGCGAACTGGCTCCCGACGTTGTGCTTTTGGACCTCGACATGCCTCGGCTTAATGGTCTGGCGGTTGCGCAATTGATCCGCAAAGAATTCCAAAAAGTTCGCATCCTCATCATCTCGGTTCACACCAATAAGGAGTATATTTTCCGAATCATCCAGGCGGGCGCGCATGGCTATGTCTCGAAAGAATCCTCGCCCGAAGAATTATTGCGAGCCATTGAGTCCGTTTGCGCAGGGCAGGCGTTTTTTGCTCCCCAGATTGCCCAGGCAGCCCTCAGCGAACTCGTATCCGGCGGCGGAAGAAAACAGCCTTTCGTCCAACTCACCGTCCGTGAGAGAGAAGTTCTTGCGCTCGTCGCAGAGGGCCAGAGCAATAAGGAAGTGGCCCGACAATTGGGAATCGGAGTACGTACGATTGAGACGCATCGAGAGCGGATCATGGAAAAACTGGATATCCACACTATTGCGGGACTGACGCGCTTTGCAATTCGCAACGGAGTCATATCACTCGAGGAAACAAAACAGTTGTGAGGTAGAAAACAACCGCTGAAATTCAAGCCCGTTGGTATCTTGGGACTTACCCTCTTCTTCCGTAGCTCATCCGACCGAATTGTCCGTAATCAAATCAGTTGTTTTCCTTTTTTGGGCGGGCGATCCTTTAACGCCGGTAATTCGTTATTAAAGTTGTAAGACCATGATCGCAGCCACTCTCCCAGCTCCATTGTTGGAGCACAGCCGAAACAGCCGGCGCGAAAACGATACAGGCTTGATGAAGGTTCGCACATTAATCGTGGATGACCAATTACTGGCGCGAGAGCTTCTCCGACGGATGCTCATCAGTGAACCCGATATTGAAGTTGTAGGCATGCCGGCTAGCGGGCCCGAGGCTGTCGCAGCAATCAACTCCCTGGGGCCGGATCTGGTTTTTCTGGATGTCCGCATGCCGGAGTTGGACGGGTTTGGAGTGCTGGCCCAAATTGACCCTGTACGGATGCCGGTCATTATTTTTGTGACCGCCAATGACGATTTCGCTTTGCGCGCTTTCGAAGTGCACGCGTTGGATTACCTGGTAAAACCCTGCGCTCCCGACCGCTTCCAGACAGCGTTGCATCGCGCTCGCAATCAAATCCGGCGCAATCAGGCGGGAGAAATCCATCGCCGACTGAGCGCTTTGCTCGAGGACGTGAAAGCTCAACCTAACCTCGCCGAGCGTCTGCCGGTTAAATCGGAAGGGAGAATCATTTTTCTGCGGCTTACGGATATTGATTGGCTGGAAGCGGCGGACAATTACGTCAAATTGCATGCCGGTTCGGAGACCCATATGCTCCGGGACACAATGACTGCGCTCGAAAGCAAATTGCCTTCGAATCGTTTCCTCCGCATCAGCCGCTCAGCGATGGTCAACATGGAACAGATTAAAGAATTGCAACCGATGTTTCATGGGGAGTACGTCGTCATTTTGCGGAACGGTGTCCGGCTGACTTTAACTCGAGGCTACCGCGATAAGCTCAGTTGCCTCGGCCTGACCTGACCTCTTCAAATCGGCCGCCATTGGCGGACACTTTGCCTGGTTGCCTCCGCCCACGCGAAAGGTTGCATTCCTGAAATCCCATTGCATGTTAGGCCGATGCGCGTTCGGCATGGGGCTGGGCTCGCAACCGGAAAACTTCATTCCTAAAACATATGGATTTAACGAAACAAGCCCCGCGCAGCGCCAGGGTTCGACTCGGCGGCTACGTCATCCTGCCCCGCCTGCTTGATAAAGGCCGCGCTCTGCTCGCGGGAAAAAATGGTGAATACAATTACGCATGCCCACTCGATAAACGATTTCTCGAATTCGCCGGCATCGAACCTGACGCCCTCAAAAAAGTTCTTGCCGCTGGCAGCAGCGATAGCGAGGTCCTGGAATGGATCGAGAAAAATGCCCTCCAAAAACATACTGAACCTGAGATTTGCGCCTGGTCCGATTTCGCCGAAAACCGCGTGCCGGGCGATGCGGAATCAAGAAGCTTTTTCAATGAGCTCCATCAGAAAGTGGCGCCAAATCGATCTGATATCAGGACCTGGTTCGAGCTGCTTGACCTGGACGACTATGTAAGTTTTGGCGGCAAACCGTAAGCCCTCAAACGGCGATGCATAGGACTCGGCAAATGAGGCTCCTCTTTCTCGTTTGCCTGCTAATTACATGCAATTGCTTTTCGGCAGAGGAACTCGCAGCACCAGCGCGCCTCGTGTTGAGTCTTCCTATTGATTACCAGGTTTGCCAGCGCGCAACGCGCGATCAGGGTACGATCATCGTGGCCGGCAGGTGGCCCGACGGGTCCATTGACGGCGCCTGGCTCGAAGCGAAACTCGTCGGAGCCCCGGCGGCTCAGTGGCAACATTTGTGCGTGCGCAAGCAAGGTGCGAAGGAGTTTCATTGTGAATTAAATGCGCCCGCGGGCGGATGGTATCGCTTGGAGCTGCACGCGAAACAACAGGCCGTCGTTTCAGCGGAAGGTTCGGTCGAACACATTGGGGTTGGGGAAGTGTTCGTAATAGCCGGACAGTCGAATTCCGCGAATCATGGTGAAGAAAAACAGCGAAGCACAACTGAGCGGGTGGCAGCATTTTATCAGGGCAAATGGCAGCTTGCGCATGATCCGCAGCCCGGCGCGAGTGGTAACGGAGGCAGCTTTATTCCTTCTTTCGCCGATGGAATAGTCAAGCGGTTCAAGGTCCCTGTTGGGATTGTCGCTGCGGGTATCGGGGCCACGAGCGTTCGTGAATGGCTTCCACGTGGGACGCGTATTTCAAATCCGCCGACATTAACGGGCAATGTCAGGCAACTCCCCAATGGTGACTGGGAAAGCACGGGCGCCATCTTTGAGAGCTTTACCTTCAGATTGCGGCAATTCAGTCCTCATGGTTTTCGCGCAGTCCTGTGGCATCAAGGCGAATCCGATGCAAACCAGAAGGATCCGAGCCGCACTCTGGCAGGGGAGCTTTACACGCAATACCTTGGACAGCTTATTCAGCAGTCTGGTCGAGAGGTAGGTTGGGATTTTCCATGGTTTGTGGCGCAGGCAAGCTATCATGGACCAGGTGACGCCGGCTCCTCCGATATCCGGGCAGCACAACGAGCTCTCTGGGATCGAGGCGTAGCTCTGGAAGGGCCTGACTCGGATGCGCTCATTGGTGATATGCGAGACCAGGCAGGAAAGGGCGTGCACTTCAGCGGCGCGGGATTACGGGAACACGGCGCGCGGTGGGTCGATAAAGTGTCGCCCTGGCTGGAAAAACAGTTGGCAAAGACGGATAAAAAGCCTGAGCAGAAAACGAAAATAGCCGGGCCTTCCACAAGGCTTGGTTTGGCTGGAGCAGATCTTCTGGTGGAAGGCCATGCTGCCTTTATTTTGATTCCAGCCGAGACCAACAGGGCGAATCCGCAACCGTGGATTTTCTATGCACCGACGCTGCCCGGCCTTCCTGATGAAGCCGAGAAGTGGATGCATGAGCGATTCCTTGCAGCGGGGATCGCAGTGGCCGGTGTGGATGCTGGAGAGGCCTACGGCAATCCGGCAAGCCTTGAGCTTTTCAACGCGCTCCACCGCGAGTTAACGCAAAACCGGGGCTTCGCGAAAAGATGTTGTTTGTTGGGCCGCAGCCGCGGCGGCTTGTGGGTGAGCAGTTGGGCAATTGCTTTCCCGGATCGCATTGCGGGGATTGCTGGAATCTACCCCGTGTTCGACTTGCGCACTTACCCTGGCATTACAAATGCCGCCCCTGCCTACGGACTAACTCCTGCCGAACTCGATCTGCGCGCCAACGAATTCAATCCCATCGCTCGAGTCCCAGCGCTGGCCCGCGCGCGTATTCCAGCGATTCTCATTCATGGTGATGCGGACAATGTAGTTCCACTGAAAGAAAATTCGGCTGCATTCGTTCGGTGCTACCAGGAAGTGGGCGCAGGGTCGTTGGTGAAGCTGATCGTGCTCGAAGGCCAGGGTCACAATTTTTTCGAGGGATTCTTTCACTCACAAGCCCTGGTGGATTTCGCAATTGAACGGGCTCGGGCTGGCGCCGTCCTTGAGAGATAGCATTTTGATCCGCCAAACAGAGCTGAAGCTTGCGCTTTTCCAGAGGAGCGGGTTAATCTGCGCTCATTATGAAGCCAGCCTCAAACAAATGGACCAGTGCCGTTTTTGTCATTGTCGCGTATGCAATTAATGCGCTTGCAGGAGATTACCAAATTCGAGATGGGGATCGCGTCGTATTTCTTGGTGACAGCATCACTGAACAGCGGCTTTATACCACTTATATCGAGGCTTACGCTCTCACGCGTCGGCCGAACTGGAAGCTCACGTTTCGGAATGTAGGCTGGGGCGGAGATACCTCCTGGCTGAGACAAAGGGCTCACCCTGACGAAAAGCAGCTTTTTGCCGCAGATGAAGCCGCTCAACAAAAGATGGTGGAGGATTCTGTCGGCCAGGGCCTCGGCCGCGATGTCTTGCCGCTCAAACCGACTCTGGTGACGGTGAAGTTCGGAATGAACGACCATTCTTATCAGCCGTTTCGCGAAGATATCTTCAAAGCTTATGTCCGAAGCCAGACACAGATTGCTAAAGTTCTTACCGAGCATGGCGCCAGGGTTGCATTTCTGACTCCCCAGCCAATTGAAGACAAGCGATCGGACCCGGATAAGGACGTGCGCAACATTTCCTTGCGGCGCTTCTCGGATGGATTGAAGGAAGTAGCGTCAAAAAACGATTGTCGTTTCGTGGATCAGTTTGATCCGTTTATGACGATCCTCCTGCGCGAGCGCGCGAGCAACCCAACCACGTTTGTCGGAGGAGGAGATGCTGTGCATCCCGGTCCCATTGGGCAAACGATCATGGCCTGGGCAGTGTTGAAGGGCTTGGACGCGCCAAAATTAGTCTCCCTCGCCGATATTGATGGGGCAGGCCAGAAGTTGGTGTCCGCGGAAGGCTGCCGTATTTCTCAGCTAAAGTCTGAAGGAGGAGTCTTGAGCTTCGATCGCCTCGACGAGGCCTTACCCATGCCGATAGATACGCGGGCCGAAGCGGCACTCCAATTGGCGCCAATACTGGCTGACATTGATCAATACGAACTGCGTGTGAGCGGCTTGTCTGGCGTGAATTACGAAATCAACATTGATGGAGAGCCGGCGGGCAAAATCAGCGCTGGAGACCTTGCTCGCGGATGGAACATGGCGAATGCCCCTGGACCAATCACAAAGCAAGCTCGTGAAGTTTTAAGGTTGGTTTTCGAAAAGAATAATCTTTTCTTCCATCGCTGGCGCGAAATCCAGCTTTTTGGGTTCCCCCAATGGGCACAAAGCCCGGAAGCCGAAAGCCTTCGTGCTAAAGCAATCGCACAATCGGATCAGCAGATTGCGGAGCGCGAAGCCGAAATTGAAAAAGCTCGCAAACCGAAGTCCCACCATTTTGAACTCAAACCGGTGGCTCAATAGAGGCGCACCTCTTACACATTTGACGGGTTTTAGATTCTTAGAACTGAAACGTAACATCCGATAAACGTTCGCGGATCTGTGAAAGGATCCGGTGTTCGTCGGTGATATTTTTTGCGACGAAAGTCACGCTGAACCGGAGGTAAGCGCCGGCATCGTCCCACGGCACTGTGGAAATCAGTTTTTCTGTAATCAGCCATTGCGAAATCTCCTCTGCGTTGCGGAAACTGACGCGCGTTCCTTCTTTTGTGGTCGCAGCTTTCGGGGCAGGCACATACAGAAAAAATGAACCTTTGGGTTTGCGAGCGGCCAATCCAAGATCACGGAGCACTTGCACCAGGCCGTCCATGCGACGTGAGTATTTGGCTGCAATCTTCTCTGTAATTTCCGGATGGCTAAAACCGTGCGCGGCCGCGTGCTGGATTGCCAAAAACTGCCCCGAGTCCGTGTTGTCTTTCACATCGCCATAAGCTTTTACGAGCAACTCGTTCCCGGCGACGAAACCACAACGCCAGCCAGTCATGTTGAAACTCTTGCTGGCCGAATGTAATTCAAGCCCGATTTCTTTTGCGCCGGGAGTCGCGAGAAAACTCAGCGGTTTGCCTTCGAAAACCAGGGCCGCATAGGCCGCGTCGTGGATAACCACCAGGTGGTGCTTACGGGCGAAATCGACCACTTTCTGAAAAAACTCCGGCGTAGCGCTCGCGCCAGTCGGATTGTTCGGGTAGTTCAGAACCAGAACCTTGCTCTTGCCCAGCACATCGTCCGGAATGGAGGACAAGTCCGGCAGGAAATGATTCTGCTCAGTCAATGGCAAGTTATGAACCAGGCCGCCATAGTACTTGGCGTGTGTGCCGAAGACGGGATACCCGGGAATGGTCATCAGCACGTAATCCCCAGGGTTAATCAGCGCTGCGGGAAGGATGGAAAGCGCGGCCTTGCTGCCGATTGAATGCATCACCTCGGTTTCCGGCTGAATGCCGCTTACGCCACAAACGCGCCCCAGATAGCCTGCTGCAGCCTCTTTGAGCATGGCGTCGCCATTATCGGCATAGCCACGGTTTTCGGGCTGCCGCGCTTCGGCGCATAGTTTTTCAATCACCTCGGGAAAGGCCATCTCATCCGGTTCACCTACACCAAGGTCAATGATTTCTCCCCCTGGTCGAGCAGCCATGGCGGCGCGCTTGGCGCGTTTGATCTTTTCAAATTTGTAGATTGCTGTTGTTTTTCCGTACTGTTTGCCGCCAATACGTTCCGCGAAAAGGTTTTGTATATAGGATTCTGACATAGTGCGCGAAGCTGTCGTCGAACCGGTTACCAGAAAACAGCTTCAATTTTAAGTGCGGGACAGTAACGGACTTGTTCAGCCGAGGCAAGAGGGTGCGTGCGATGAAAAGTGTGCCACGGCGTCAAAAGTAGCGCTGCGTTAAGCTAATCCGTTCGCCAGAGCAGGATTGTGTAGGAATTCGGATTGTGATTTTCGTCGCAACCCAGGTACTGCCGCAGGAATGTGCCCACGTGGACGACTTGTGCCGCGAACCCATGGCTGGCAAACAGTTCTTTCACCCGCGGTAAACTCAAAGTGTTCCAATGGTAGTCTTCGACCGGGCGCACGATGTGGTCAGGCGTCTCATCCATGCTAAAGAAGCCGGCGCAAATGCCCAGGCGCGTGACGCGGCAAATCTCATGAACGGCCGCGGCCAGACCTTCAAGGGAAAGGTGTTCAAAGAGATCATGAACAAAACAGTGATCGAAAGTTTTGTCGCCTGCAGTGAGTTCGAAAACATTTCCCAGCTCAAAACGTGTTTGAGGAAACAAAGCGCGGGCGTTTTGAATGTTCTTCGGACAAAGATCGAGGCCGGTGTACTCGAGCCATTGTGCAATGCCATAGAGGCAAAGATATCGGTAATCATTGGCTGAGCCACAGGCTGGTTCAAGGACGCTCAAATTGGCTGGCTTCAAATTCGCGAGCTGAGAGTCGCCTTCTGCATGCGATTTCAGCGCGCAATTCCAGATCCGCTGAAAAGCATCCAGGCTGGGCTGATATGACACTGGTTTCCCATCAACAATTCTCGTGTTCTCCAGGAATGATTCAATGTAATTAGGAATTGAGAATTCACGGTCTTGCGCTGGCAGCGACGCAAACGTCCGCCCGATAAATGCAGGCACAACCAACCCCTCCGCATTATCTGCTCCCTGCCTTAATGCATGAAGAACCACTTCAAGTTCCCGGTCTTCCGAAATTTCCCGGCGAACCATCCGGTTAAGCCAATTCATGCAAGCTGAGAATCGGCATTCCTGTTCCATCAGGCCGGAAAACCGATCATCTGTAAGTGCTCGTACCAGAAAGTGTCGTGAAAAGATGCTTTGCAAATTGATGCGTGGATCCTCCACACCCTGAACCAGGTAATCCCGCAACCATTCAGGCTCATGCTGCATCCATGACAGCACCAATTGATCAGTCTCGATTTTCAACGATTCGTCCATTTGTGGGTTATATTATCAAAGTTCAAAATCAGACAACGACTTGTTTACAATAGGGGGCTCGGTTAGGGCGTGTTGCCCAAACACCGGAGCGCGGCCGTCCTCGGCCGCAGCAATGTTCGAACATGCTGTTTCCCTCGAATTTCGACACAACCTTCGGGTCGACGATCTCCCTTTTCGTTCATCTTTGGCTTTGGGCAACACGCCCGTTATTGGGCTCGTCGCACCAGAACGGGCGGTGTTTAGACCGCCTGGCAGCATTTGCGCTCAGTGTGATTATCTCATGCTGATCAGTAGCGCTTTGTGAAGCCGGATAAAGAATTTGGCCGCGAGTGCCAAACTTGCGTTCTCGGCGGCGGTCGCTCACTTTGGTGTTCGGCAACACTACCATTCACCATGAAATCGAAAGGCAAATTCGGCTGCCGCATGCTGGCATCGGTACTTCTCTCAGCCTTTGTGGTTACTGGCTGCGGCTCTGTGCGCACGGCCAATCCACTGGCGGTCTATGTGCGGGAGCAGACACAAATCGAACAGCGCCTGCAAGAGGTATTTGCGGCAGCCGAGAGCAAGGATTTCGACCGATTGGACAGTTATCACCTCTACGGCTCAAAGTTCACGAAGTTCTCCGGTTCCTCATCAGAGCGGCTGGATGCCGCTGCCGGGTGAAAAGGCGAGCACGATGGATTGGGGGCAGCTAAGGATTTGACGATGCGGGCAGATGCCCTGAGGGTCGACGTTTTCGGCAACGTTGGCATTGCGACCTTCATTCTCGACTACAGCTTCGATTCCGGCGGCCAAACTATCCACAAGAAAGACCGTTCGACACTGGTCTTCGTCAAAGAGGGTGGAACGTGGAAGATAACACACGAGCACCTATCGCCAGTCAACCAATGACACATCCTGCAGCACCACAGGTGGCAACCTTGCGCGGCACAAGACTGGCAATCGGCGTCTCACTTATCCAAAGATGAAATGACATTTAAACGGTTTTGTGCCATTGTTCCTGAGATATTCCGCCGTGTTTTGCATGACTCGCCTGGCAAAAATCCTCTGCTTCTGTTTTTTAGCGGCCTGGTCGAGCCCCAGCTCGGGCGCTGCTGCCTACAAGGTCCTCGTCTTTTCCTACACTGCCGGTTTTCGTCATGATTCGATCACCAATGGGATCAACACCATTCAATGGCTGGCCAGCACAAACAATTTCGCAGTGGATGCAACCGAAGATCCGACGCAATTCACAGACCTGAACCTGGCACAGTACAAAGCCATTATTTTCCTCTCGACAACAGGAGATGTGTTGACGAATGCCCAACAGCAATCAGCGTTGCAACACTTCATTCAGGCCGGTGGCGGCTATGTGGGAATTCATGCAGCGGCGGACACCCTGCACAACTGGTCGTGGTACGGGGGCCTGGTCGGAGCGTATTTTGTCAGCCATCCGGCGATTCAACAAGCGACGGTAAAGGTAGCGGATCGGGTGGATCCTTCCAGCGGCATGCTCCCCAAGCGCTGGGTGAGGACCGATGAATGGTACAATTTTGGAACCAATCCTCGGCCGACCGTTCACGTGCTGGCGACATTGGATGAAACAACTTACAGCGGTGGCACGATGGGGTACGATCATCCGATAGCATGGTCGCATTTTTACGATGGGGGTCGCGCCTGGTACACTGCTGGGGGTCACACGCCCGAGAGCTTTAGTGAACCCCTTTTCCAGGCACATTTACTTGGCGGCATTCAATTTGCCGCCGGGGTCAAACAGGCGGATCCAGGCTCGACCATCGATTCAAACTATCAGAAGGTCATTCTGGATGGCAGTCCATCCGATCCATTGCAGTTGGCCGTTGCTTCGGATGGGCGTGTGTTTTATGTCGAACGCGCCGGCAACGTTAAAATCTGGAATCCACAAACGTTCTCAATTGTCATCGCTGGCCACCTGGACGTCGAGACCCAGATCGAGGACGGACTTCTCGGCCTTGCCCTCGACAATGGCTTCTCGACCAACAACTGGTTATATCTTTTCTACTCTCCCTCTGGAGCGGTTGCCGAGCAACACGTGTCTCGCTTCACCGTAGTGGGTAACACTCTGGATATGGCATCCGAAAAGATTCTGCTGCGGATTCCGACGCAGCGGCAGGAATGCTGTCATTCGGCCGGTTCCTTGTTCATGCACACGAATGGCGATTTGTACATTTCAGCAGGCGACAATACCAACCCATTTGATTCGAGCGGATTTGCACCCATCGATGAACAGCCGGGCCGCTCGCCATGGGATGCTCAAAAATCGGCCGCCAACGCAAATGATCTGCGAGGAAAAATCCTCCGGATACATCCGCAAACGGACGGGACCTATTCTATTCCCTCCGGAAATCTTTTCCCGCCCGGGACCCCATCGACGAAGCCGGAGATTTACGTTATGGGTTGCCGAAATCCGTTCCGGATGGCTGTGGATGAAACGACCGGCTGGCTTTACTGGGGTGAGGTAGGCCCTGACGCTGGCTCGGATGTGGCCTCGCGCGGGCCTCGGGGCTATGATGAATGGAATCAGGCGCGCGGTCCGGGCAACTTTGGCTGGCCTTATTTCGTGGCCAATAACAAACCGTACATCGACTACGATTTCGCCACGGGCGTCTCAGGAGGTGCCTTCAATCCCAGCGCGCCTGTCAATAATTCGCCGAATAACACCGGACCGGCAAACCTGCCGCCTGCTCAACCCGCTTGGATTTGGTACCCCTATGCCAGTTCGGTTGAATTCCCTGAAGTGGACGGCTCAGGCCGAACGGCCATGGGCGGTCCGGTGTACCATTTCAAAACCAATGTGGTCGGCAAGGCCAAACTGCCGGCCTATTTTGATCAAAGCCTTTTTATTTGGGAATGGTCGCGCAACTACATCAAGGAAGTTAAGCTCGATGACAATGGCGGCGTGCTGAAGATTAACCCATTCCTCCCCAGCTTTCAGTTCAATCGTCCGATTGATTTGAAGATTGGTCCGGATGGTGTGGTGTACGTCATTGAATGGGGAACCGGTTTCGGCGGCAATAATGCGGACGCCCGAGTTAGTCGAATAGATTATGTCGGTGGCAATCACGCTCCGGTAGCAATCGGCAACGCGACACCGAATAATGGTTCAACGCCTCTGACCGTGCAGTTTTCCAGCGTGGGGACTTACGATCCGGATACAAATGATGTCATCTCGATTGCGTGGAGTTTTTTTGGGAACGGCGTGATCAACTCAACGGCTCCCAACCCGGTTTTTACTTACACGAACGCCGGAAATTATGAAGCTCAACTAATCGTCACAGACGCCTCGGGCAGCCGAACGGTCGCCAACATTCCAATTTCGGCGGGCAACTCCAAACCGGTTGTCTCCATTCTGCAGCCGCCAAATGGGGCAATTTTTGATTGGGGCAAAGCGCTGGGCTATCAATTGAGTGTTGTGGATGCCGAAGATGGCAGTACTGCAAACGGAGGAATCTCATGCGCTAATGTCGTTGCCGCTCCTTTGCTGGGGCACAATGATCATTCCCATGGTCAGGGGCAGTACACCGGTTGCTCGGGTGCTTTTACCACCCCAGCGAATACTGATTCAGATGCCGACAATCTCTTCTTCGTGCTCAACGCCAGCTATACGGACCGGGGCGCGCCGAACGTGGCCCCTTTGACAACTACGACTTCCGCGGTTTTTCAACCACGGCACAAGCAGGCGGAATTTTGCGTATTGAATGGCAGTGTCGCCACGACAACGACGAGCGATCCATCCGGGGGCGGCCTGGACATTGTCAACATAACCAACGGAAGCTATGTTTCACTGTTTCCCATGAATCTTACAAATCTGAACGGGGTCATCTTCCGCGTTGCTTCAAGCGGTGCGGGGGGACGCATTGAAACCCATGTGGATTCAGTTTCTGGAACTCTGATCAGCACAGCACAAATCCCGGCCACAGGCGGGGCTTACAGCAATATTGCTGCTTCCATCGTTGATCCGCATGGGACGCACACACTTTATTTTGTTTTCCTGCGCAACCCCGGTGACACGAATTTATTTGCGCTCAACTGGATCGAGTTTCAAGGCCCGGGTCTGTCGCTTTCCCCAACTCCTTTTGGAGGTTCGCCCCGCTCGTTACCGGGAACAATCCAGGCCGAAGATTTTGATAATGGCGGAGAGGGAGTTGCCTATCACGATGTTGAGCCCGCAAATTACGGAGGCGCCTACCGCAGCACCGGAGTCGATATCCAGGGCACGAGCGATGTTGGTGGTGGTTACAATATCGGCTGGATGGCCGCGGGTGAATGGTTGAAGTATTCGGTAAACGTTTCGACTCCGGGCCGCTACACTCTCTCAAGCCGGGTAGCGGGTGTCGTGGACGGTGGAATCTTCCATATCGAATTCAATGACGTGGACAAAACCGGGCCTCTAGCTGTTCCCAACACTGGTGGTTGGCAAAACTGGCAAACATTAAGTTTGGACAATGTTGTCCTGAACGCTGGCCCTCAGGTCATTCGCGTGGTGATGGACGCTGCGGGTCCTGACTACGTTGCCAACTTGAATTGGCTGCAAGCAACTCTAACCCTCAGCAACAATCCTCCCGCGGTTTCTCTCACATCTCCGACCGATCAAGCCACCTTTTCTGCCTCCCAAAATATCTCCCTCAGCGCGAACGCCTCAGACGTGGATGGCTCGGTCTCCCGCGTCGATTTTTTTGCTAGCGGTTTTTTGGTTGGAAGCAGCACGGCCGCGCCTTATCAGATCACCTGGACGAATGTTGCCGCCGGCAATTACGTTCTGACGGCCCGGGCCACTGATAACATCGGGAACACGACGACTTCCGCCTCACGGTCCATTCGCGTCATCACCGGGGAGGCGTCCTTTACTGGTTTTCCGCAGACAATCCCTGGAATAATCCAGGCTGAAGATTTTGACGGTGGCGGGGAAGGGGTTGGTTATCACGACACTGACGCGTCCAATAATGGCGGACAGTACCGCGCGACAGCAGTGGACGTTGAGACCACAGGAGATGTCGGCGGCGGATATAATGTTGGCTTCACGTCAGCGGGCGAGTGGCTCAATTACAGCGTCCACGCGGCGGTTGGAGGTCTTTATACCTTGCAGGCGCGCGTTGCCTCCAGTGGAAATGGCGGCACTTTTCACATCGAATTCGACGGCGTCAATAAGACGGGTCCGATGACCAACTCTGATAGCGGCGGCTGGCAGACGTGGCGGACCCTCACAAAGACCAACATCAACCTGACCGCAGGAGACCACGTGATGCGCCTGGTCATGGATAGCAATGGAGCGAATGGGACGATCGGAAATTTCAATTACTTTACGCTCACTGCATTGCTTCACCGATATAGCTTCAATGAAGCATCCGGGGCAACGATAGCCTCGGATTCTGTGGGCGGAGCACATGGCACATTAAACGGCTCGGCTGCATTCACCGGTGGAGGAAGTTTGAATCTTTCGGGAACCGATGGTTACGTGAACCTTCCGAATGGGCTGATTTCCGGTCTATCGGCAGTGACTTTCGAGGCGTGGCTGACCTGGAATGGAGGCGGAAACTGGCAGCGCATTTTTGATTTTGGAAATAATGACCAGGGTGAAAATAATCAGGGCAACGGCATCACTTACGCGATGCTGACGCCGAAATCTTATGATGGCGTTCTGCGCTTTGCGATTTCGACAAACTCGGGAAATGGTGAAATGGCCACGGTGTGGACCAATTCTTTGCCGATTGGCCAGCCAACGCAAGTGGCCGTCGCTTACGATTTCCTCGCCGGCACTGCGGCCTTGTATGTCAATGGCCAACGAGTGGGTAGTGGGCCGGCCATTATTCCGCTCAACGCAATCAGCGACATCAACGTGTGGCTTGGACGCTCCAACTGGCCGGACCCGAACCTCAATGCCACCTTCGACGAATTCCGAATATATGGCGGCGTCCTCTCGGATGCGGCGGTGGCGGCCAGTTTTGCCGTCGGTCCGGATGCGCTCTTTGGTGCTCGGCCGCAGTTGAACGTCAGCCGCTCCTCGGGCATGCTTCAACTGATGTGGCCTTTGGATACCAGCGGTTACGTTCTTCAGCAAACCACCAACCTGCAATCAGGCGCCATCTGGCGGACCGTTACCAACACACCGACTGTTCAGAATTATCAGCAAAAGCTTCTCCTGCCTCTTACAAATCAGAGCCAGTACTTCCGCTTGCGCAAGTGAAGGGTCAAACCAGGAGATAGGAGAAAGAAGAGAGTGGGCGGGTCAGAGCCGCAACCAAATAGGAAACCAAAGAGTGGAGGGGAGTAACGGAACTCGCGAAGCGTTTGGAGCGGTCAAACCCAAGCGGATATTAGTTGGAGTAGAAACTTTCCTTTGATTCGAGCGCTCTGCATTTTTCGTGCGTGTGGTTCGG
>Ga0157375_10000037_pt1 | contig 176523 bp, 148 predicted proteins | sample M35metaG_FD_115311 | JGI IMG/M metagenome (GOLD analysis project Ga0157375, IMG submission 115311) | Miscanthus rhizosphere microbial communities from Kellogg Biological Station, Michigan, USA - M3-5 metaG | ecosystem: Host-associated > Plants > Roots > Rhizosphere > Soil | place: USA... | reverse complement strand
TTCGAGCTGCACGATCAACTGGAGAAGCGCTTGGGTCCGATTCTCACAAAGGCGCTGGAGGTTAACTAAAGGCTTGAATTGGCCGCCTGGCGGCGGAAGATGTGGATGACCTAGATAACGGAATCCTTTCCAAATTGATCAAATGAATTAACAAACACCCGGTAACATTTATCTTGAGGCAACGACCTCCTCAATTTAGCCGTCACCCGGTAACATTTTCCCATGAGGCAACACGGTCGTTCCTTTAATTTGATCCTGCATGCTGCCTGAATGAAAGGGGAAATTAAGTTTCGATTGGTTGCGTTCGTGACGGCGATTGGCGGGATGGTCGCGCTCATCGCCTGGACGGCGCACATTTCGTGGAAACGCACTGGTGAATTAAGAGAGAATCTGACTGCTGTGCAATCGGAGAGCTTTCAAATTGCGGACCGCTTTCAGAATGACATCTGGGAACTCAACAATTTGGTCCTGAAATACGGCGCTTACCACGAAGCAAATGACTGGCTGACATTTGAACGCGCGAGCAAGGCGCTGGACGATTGGATAGATATAAAACGGCCAAGGCTCACGACTCAAAAGGAAAGAACGATCCTGGATCTGATCAACACGAACTACGACTCCTATATGCTTGCTGCACGGGACATTGCCGATAAAGTCCGGAGCTCCCCACAGCGTGCGACCCCCCTGTCCGAATTCACGGCTTTCGAGGAGCAGTCCCAGCGCATTCTGAAATTCGGGTTTGAGCTGGCGATCGCACACCGGGAATCAATGGATGCATTTTTAGCGGATTCGAAAAGATCATTAACCTATTTGAGATTCCTGCTGCTGATATCACTGGCTTTCCTTCTCATGGCTGGAGCTGGCCTGGCGGTGGTCGTTTACGGTGAATTGATTGCGCCATTGCGAGTTAAACTGGTCGAAAGCCAGGCGCTAGTGGAACGTCAGGAGAAATTAGCCTCTCTCGGCATGTTGGCCGCGGGCGTGGCGCACGAGATTCGCAATCCACTTACCGCGATTAAGGCGTGGCTTTTTATTCAGCGCAAGCATTTGACACCGGGAACTTTGGAGCATGATGATGCGGATGTTATTGCCAACGAGATCACACGTCTGGAGAGGATAGTCAAAGACGTGCTGCTGTTCGCTCGGCCATCTGAGCCGCACCTGGCGACGGTCGAAGCCAATGCGCCGCTTCGTGAAGTGCAAGCCTTGCTGGCCCCTCAACTGGCAAGCACAGGTATCCACCTGATTCACGAAAATGGAACGGAGGCCCGGATTTGCATCGACTCGGAGCAAATCAAGCAAGTGCTGATTAACCTGGTTCAGAACGCGGCCGACAGCATCGGCCAGGACGGCACTATTACGATGCGGGCACGCAGCAGTTCGATGAGGTTGGCGGAGCGGGCGGGCGAAACAGTGGTGCTGGAAGTGGCTGATACAGGGAAGGGGATTCCGCCTCAGGTCGAGAAAAGACTATTCGATCCGTTTTTCACAACGAAAGACTCGGGGACTGGCCTGGGGCTTTCGATTGCTGCGAGAATAATTGAAAAGCACGGAGGTGCGTTGCAATATCAGACGCAGGTCAATCGAGGAACCACTTTTGGAGTGGTATTGCCGCGCGCCTGACCTTGAAATTTCTATAATCCCCAATGAGTAAAGCCAGAATTCTCTTAATCGAAGATGATCCCGGGATCGTCATGACTCTGCGGCGGGTACTGGCTGAAGAAGGTCACGACGTGGTCGTGGAAATACGTGGGGATTCCGGGCTAAAAAAGGCTCAAGAGAATAGTTTTGAAGTGGTTATCACAGACATGAAGCTCCCTGGTTTGAATGGTTTGCAACTGGTGCGCGAATTGCATCAGGCGCAGCCCCGGCTGCCCATCATTCTCATCACAGCTCACGGCACGACGGAAACAGCCATCGAAGCGACCAAATCCGGTGCATACGAATACCTGCTAAAACCATTCGACATTCCTGAGATGATTCAATTGGTGGAAAAAGCAGTCGCGAGCAGGCGACTGATGACTGAGCCTGTGGACTTGGGTTCGGCGGGCGCATCGCGCGATGCGTTGGTCGGAAACAGCCGCTTGATGCAGGAGATTTACAAGGAAATCGGACGGATCGCTTCCAAGCCAGTCAATGTGTTAATCCGAGGGGAGACTGGAACAGGAAAAGAACTAATCGCCCGGGCGATATATCAGCACAGCGACCGCAGCCACGCGCCTTTTGTTGCAATCAATTGCGCAGCGATTCCGGAGACCTTGCTTGAAAGTGAGTTGTTTGGCCACGAACGGGGTGCCTTTACCGGCGCCGAAACGCGGCGTATCGGCCGCTTCGAGCAAGCGGAGCACGGCACGATTTTCCTGGACGAAATCGGGGACATGACCCCAGGGACCCAAATTAAATTGTTGAGGGTCCTTCAGGAGAAATGCGTGCAGCGGCTCGGCGGAAAGGAAACGCTGCAGGTGGATGTGCGAGTGCTGGCCGCAACGCACAAGGACCTGGAGCAGGCAATTAAAAACAAGCAGTTTCGCGAAGATTTATACTACCGGCTCAGTGTCGTTGTCATTTCGCTGCCTCCTTTGCGCGAGCGCAAAGAAGATATTCCCGAATTGGTAAACTTCTTTTTGCGGAAGTATGCCGTCGAATTGGGTTCGGACAATCCCTCGATTCAACCAGACGCGGTTGAGCTTTTGCGGTCGGAGCACTGGACGGGCAACGTGCGTGAGTTGGAAAACGCGATGCGGAAGATATTATTACTGGCGCAAGGTTACACCATTCATGCAGGTCACGTGAGAGCCGCACTGGCACGAAGTGGTCCGCCAGCCGAAGGAAGCTGGCAAAGCCTGCGCGAGCAAGTGGACGATTTACTGACTGCCGCCGAGCGGGGAGAATTGGCAGATGCTCACTCCCGGCTGCTTCAAGCTGCGGAACGCGAAATCTTCAGCAGAGCAATCGAGCGGGCGCAAGGAAACCAGGCGAAGGCAGCGCGTTGGATAGGCGTGTCACGTTTAACGATGCGCGAAAAACTGATCCAATTTGGGCTTCACCCAGGCAGAGAATAGACGTTATTTGCCGTTCTTATCGCCCTTGTCGTTCTTTTTTTCATCCTGCTTCACAGGCTCTGGCGGGCTGCTGGCATTGAGTTGGGTCAAAACTGCATCGGTTAGATCATTATCATTGGCGCTAAAAAGTACGATGGGGGTGTTGTGCACACTTTCGGCCGCGGTGTCGATGACCAGGGTAAATCCAGCGGTTTTAGCTTTGGAGTTCAAGACTGTGCGAATTTCCCCAAGAATATTTTCCCGCATTCGGCGCTGTTGTTCGTCCAGAGTGGTGCGAGCTTGTTTCTCATAGGCCAGAATCGTGTCTTCAGTCTCTTTGATGTACTTGAGCTTCTCCTCGGCAGATTTCTTGCGCTTGTCGCGCTCATCGGAAGAAACGGCCTGGTCATTGGCGCCGGCCAGCAATCCCTGGTAATCCTCTTTGGCCTTTTTCCAATCTTCGAGCATGTTCTTATGCTCTTTTTCCATATCGGCCGCTCGATCCTTGAGAGAAGCGCTCGCCTGCTTTGTTTTCCAATAGGTATCAAAGACTTTCCGCAGATCGACGGTGGCTATACGTCCTTGCGCCCAGGTTGAAGAAGTCAAAAGTGATAGGAACAGAAGCGCTGGAATAATCTTTCGTAACACGATTTTCATAGAGAGAGACAATCAGAATTCACCCGTAAGGCCAATCTAAAACTGGGGGTTCAGAAGCACCCGCCCCGTTTGGTCGGACTGAAGGAAGAAACCGGCTCCACGGTTTTGTTTTTGCAGGACCGCTCCGTTGAATGAAAGCGTCTTGCCAGTAACAGGATCAACGGCGGTGCCTTTAAACAAACCGGAGGCAGTGGTGATGCTGAGCGTCATTTTATTGGTACTGGTTACTTTGTTGTCAGATCCAAGGACAAATAGGTTTGTAAAGCTTTCGGTCAATTTCCCGTTCTCCAGCACCAGCTCGCCCTTCCCCTCATTGAGGGGAAGAACGGGGGTTCCATTGGTGAAGAAGTAAAGCGAGCCGACACTCTCAGATTGAATGGCAAAGCCAGAGGTATAAGAACTCGTGAATGGCCGAGGCATTTTCAGCCATGCAACCGTGCCGCCCAGGTCACTATTCGGCTCATTTGTGAAGTCAAGCCAGCCTATAATGAAACCATGCGCGGAATAAAGTGAAACGTAAAGAGGCCATTGGCCTTCTTTTGAGATAAATGTTTTTTGCGCTACCGAAGTGCCATCGCCCAGTTTTCCGGAAAAATTTAAATTACCAGAACTGTCCACAGCAACGGTGCCATAGCCGTCCCCTGCGGGTTCGGTGAGAGACTCGACACCTCCAGGCAGCAACAAAGTGTATTTGTTCCCTGCTTGAGGTGGAGGGTTGGCTTTCGAATAAACTGCACGGTTAGCCAGCAACTCGGCCCTCCATATGGGAGTCCTAACCTGGCCAGTCATTAAGTCATTGGTGTTGCTCAAATCAAGCTGGAGCGTGATGGCAAGCGAACTTTGGTTGGCGCGAGCGACGGTTGCTGACAGGAGACCATCGGGAGTGAAGTGGCCAGAAAACGAAATTGTTTTTCCAGCCAATTGCATTTTAGCACTGAGCATCCCCTGGGTAGTAATCGTAGCCGAGATGAAACCTGAGCTCTCAAACGCAATGACATTGGTATCATAGAACAAGCCCGCATAGGTGCCCGCGACCGGCGGGAATGGAGTGGGAACAAATTCAGCCTTTATCACAAGGCCGTTGGTCATCACGAAGGTAAACTTCTGCGTTTGTGCCTCAAAGTCGGTGCCCGTCCAGGCGGAAAAAACGTAACCGGCGGCAGGTGTTGCCGTAAGAGTGTAAGTCTTTCCAACCTTTAAGGAGGCCCCGTTATGATTAGGAGAGACGCTACCTTTCCCGATAATGACGAGTCTTAAGCGATTTGTAAGAGGACCGCTGAAAAGAGCGGTTTCACTGATCGGGCCATTTAAGGTCACCACCGCGGGGTTGTTGGTGCCGGTAAAAGAACCTGCACCGGCTCCGACCCAGCCTTCAAATGTGTCGTCGAAGGGGGGGATGGCAGTGATTATGAGATTTGTTCCTGCATCGTACCACCCGCTGAAAGGCGCGAGCCCTCCAGAGTTGGTGGCATTCACAGCGAGGTTCGTCGCCGTGACGGTGATGTTCGTCGAGCCCATCGCCAGGTAATATTGCAGCTTAAAATTGGCTGTAATGGTGGTATTGGCTAACGCGGTAATGGTATGAAAGAAGTTCCCTCCATCACTCCAGGATGTCCATGCATACTGCACGTTTGGCTCGATGATTTGAGGCACAGCAGCGATGCTGTGAAATGAACCAACAGGCCAATGGAATGTAGCGGGAGTACTGTTGGTTGCTCCGTCCACAAACAAGGCGATACCGGGTGGTGTTGTTTGAAGCGTTACGTCCACGAATACATCATTATTGGAGATTCTCGCCAGGAAAGCGTCGCTCGGTCCGCGCAAGTCACCTGAGCCTCCGGCAATCGGAAAATCGGGTGAAAAGGTTTGGCCGGCCACCCACGCATTGTTGGCAGCATCCAGCGCGATCCCATTGCCGAAATCATTTCTTGAGCCACCCAAATAGGTCGAGTACAGAAAATCCGAACCGTCGGATTTGACGACAGCAACAAAGGCATCGCTCGAACCACTATTGAACGAGTAGGGATAACCGATCGGTTGAAATGTTGGAAAGTCGAGCGAAGTGGTCGAGCCCACGATGTAGGCGTTGCCTCCGTTATCGAGTGCCAGGCCCACTCCCTGGTCCGTCCCGCTGCCCCCGAGGGTCACAGAATAAGCAATGGACGATAGATCTGAATTGAACCTGGTAACGAAAGCATCCATTCCCGCGAAATAATTGAAGGTTCCAACGTAAAGGGTAGATGATGACACTGGGTTGATGCCCAAAGCAGCGACGGGCAAATCCGGCAGGCCGTTAGTGACAACGGTCCAATTGGTCCCGGCATCGGTGCTCTTGAACAAGCCTCCTCGCGTGCCGGCATAAAGGGTCGTGGGTATGGTGGGATCAATTGCGAGAAGAGTGACACTCTGGAGGGGCACATTTGTAAAGAGGCTGTTGGTTGAAATCAAACCGGTGCTGAGCAGTACCCAGTTTGTGCCGCTCTGCTGGCGCTTAAACAGGCTGCCATCGGCCAGGCCGAGGTAAGCTGTCGGGACTGCGCCCGAGTCAACAGCCACTGCGGTTGCGGCAAGATTGGTTAAACCCTGGCTGAAGAGTCTCCAATGAGAGCCATTGTTCGTGCTGTTATAAACTCCGTTTGTAGTGGCGGCATAAAGAATCGCAGGATTGGAGGGATCGACCGCCAAATCCTTGACTGCCAGGGTATTGAGGCCCGCGTTTGCACTATGCCAATTCGTGCCCGCATTGATGGTCTTGAAAATGCCGCTCTCAGTGCCGGCATAAAGTGTTTCCGGCGACAGAGGATCAATGACCAGTTTATTGATCGTTACAAATGTGTTGGTGGGGTTCGTGACGGATTTCGGCAGGCCAGTGTTGCTCGAAAACCAGGACACACCGGAATTGGTGCTTTTTAAAACCTGGTTTGCTCCGGCGTAAATGACCGAGGGCTGGAGCGGGTCAACGGCAAACGTCACAACCTCGTCAAAAGTATCGAGGCTCACCTCCCAGGAAGCGCCAGCGTTTGTGCTTCGCGCGATGCCGCGTCCTGTCCCGACATATACATTCGAGGGGTTCACCGGATCAATGCCAATGGCATGGACCTCGTTGTGCAATAAACCTAAATTGCTCGGCGACCAGCTTCCCGCTCCGTTGGCACTTGTAAAGATCCCGCCTGGGTTGATGGTTCCTGGTGTGATTGGAAAACCCGTTCCAATCTCGGAACCGGTCACAGTGACACTTCCCGAATTGTCTAGAGCGATGCCTAAGCCGACGGTGTTCCCGAGACCGCCAATAAAAGTGGATTGGGCAACGGACGAGCCATCGCTCTCAATGATGCTCACAAAAGCAACGGAGGCTAGGGCAAGCGCCGGGCCGTTCGTCTGGAAGGCATTGGACGAAACTGGAAAGTTTGTGGAAAAAGCGGAACCCGTCACAAATGCGCGACCTAGAGGATCAATGGCGATGCTTTGTCCACGGTCCCTGTCGGCGCCGCCTAGGAATGTTGAATAAACAAAGCTCATCCCATTGGAAGCGATTTTTGTTACAAAGGCGTCGGACACCCCCTGAAACTTTTTCTGAAAAGCGCCCGAAGTAGTTGGGAAATTGGTGGATTCTGTAAAACCAGTCACATAGGCGCAGTAATTTGGATCCACGGCAATCCCCAAACCTTCATCCCGAGCGCTGCCGCCCAGGTAAGTGGCGTAGATCAACTGAGAGCCATCACCGCTGAGCTTTGCTACAAACGCATCAAACGGATGAAGCCCGAAGTACAGGCCGCCTTTGCCGCTAAGCCGATTGCTCACAGTGAGGCTTGGGATGGGAAAGTTAGTCGAATCCGTTCCGCCCGTGATATAAACATTTCCATCCGGGTCCAGTGCCAGGCTTGTGACCTCATCGTTGCCATTACCGCCCAAGTAGGTGAGGTAAATCAGGTTTGTTCCAGTGGGATCAAATTTGGCTACAAAAGCATCTCCACCTGCCTCGGGGTACCCACCGGCGTAATTCGATTGGAAAACATTGCCGATGCTGAGTTGGCTCGATAGCGTATCGCCGGCCACATATACATTACCGCTTTTATCCAAAGCGACGGCGCGCCCCGCGTCGGTCGCGAGTCCACCAATCAAAGTCGAATAGCTCAGGACTGGATCGATCACCAGAGGGATCGCACGGTTATAGTAACCAATTTGAAAGGCCACCGTTTTGCTATCAATCAGCCTGTAGCCACCTTCAATCTGTTTTCGCTTTCCGTTTTCGGTCTGGTAGAGGATGGGTCGTTTCTGTTGGATTTCGTCCGCTCCAATTCTAAGGATTAGATTGCCCTGAGCATCGATCTCAATCCCGTCGGCTCCTTCGATCCGGAAGGCGATCACATCCGGGTTTGCGCCTGGGGAAACAATAAAGTCATACTCCAACTGACGTTGATTACCATAGTGAACCAGGTTGATGCCTGGGTAAGCTTGTTCGACCTGCACGGCGGCGAAAGTGGAGATACTCTTGTGCCAATTCCCGGGATCATTGCCGATCAAATAATTTACCTTGCCCCGAAGTTCTTTCGTCCCGGTCATTCGAGCATCAGGATTTGCACCCAGAAATTCAAACCGAACCATCCTGGTATGCACATCAGCAGCGGTCCCAGACATTCTCAATGTAATCGTTGCTTGCGTGGGACTGAGGCTGAAGATGCCCTCGCTGTTTCGCGCTACAAACTGGGCTGCACAGTCAGCCTGGCCGCAATTTGCTTCAAAATAGAGTGGCCGCTCTGTGAAAACAGCGGAGGTTGCAGGTAAGTTCCAGGTTCCAAGCACGAGGATCCAGAGAAACGCCGGGATCCAATTTCCAGGAGCAGCAGATAATCTTTTATTCGAGCTTATTGCTTCTCTGCATTGTGGAGCTTGTTCCTTTTGTTTTAGGACATGAAACTCTGTTTGCTTAACTTCAAAAAAACGGAGCAGACTCATTTTAAAACTCGCGAGTATAACCGACGCCAAATTGGAATCGACCATTCCCGCTATTGAATTTGTCATGGTTTATAGGGATGCCGTAATCAAGCCGCAATGGACCGATTGGCAGGTTCAGCCGCAGGCCGATTCCCCAGTTGTCATTCAGATCTGTGACGTTGAAATCATAAGGCTTCACCGCGACATTGCCAACATCATAGAACAATGCCAGCCGGAGCCGGTCGATGATTGGAATGCTGTATTCCGCGGAGCCGAACCAGTAAGTGTCCCCGCCAATGGGTTCAGAAATGTTACCCTCGCGTGGACTGACGCTGCGATACTTAAAGCCGCGCAACGAATAGAGTCCACCGAGATACCAACGCTCATAAAAGGGAACATCAGCCGTTTCCAAACTCTCTGCTACGCCTGTCCGGCCAGCGAGTTCGATGATGTGGCCGGGAAGGAACCCACGAAAATACCAGGCCGTTTTCAGCTCAAGCGTGTAGAACTCTTTGTCGCCCCCCAGCGGCCCACCGACGAACTGGGCGAAAAGTTCGGTGCGCTGGCCGCGGTTTGGCAACAACCCTCCCCCGCGAGTATCATACGCAATCGACGCGCCAGCTTTGGAGAGCAAGGAGTGGCCTGCTTGTTCAAATAGTGCGTTTGGTGTATTTCCTGGCACCTCGACAAATCCTCCACCGGGCAATTCCTCAATATGGGCATGAGTGGCGGAGCTGTTGAAATGGATGCCAACATCCTCCAAGGTGTAGCTCAAGGTGCCAATCAGGAAATCACTCCAGAGCGCCCGCGTCAAACTGAGCCGCATGCCAGTGCGCGTTTCATCGTAGAGATTATCCAGGCTTTGGAAATTCCATTCCCGGTGGTAAAGATCCACTCCGAAAGCCAGTTTGCGTCCCAAAAACCATGGTTCGACAAACGAAGCGAGATAGTCCTGGCGTTCAGTGCCTATTTGGACACGCAAACGGAATTTCTGGCCGCCGCCGGTAAACGTCGGAGGATGAAACAAATCGAAATTCCCTTGATAAACTTCAGCGAAGCCAACAATTGAATCCACCGAGCTGAACCCTGCGCCCATCGTCATATTACCGGTGCTCTTTTCGTCCACGGCAACGACCAGGTTTTTATGGCCAGCAATCGGCGGGTCGGTTGCTTCCGGCCGGGTGTCGACCTTCTCAAAATATTGTAATCCTTCCATGCGCTGTTTGCTGACTTTTACCCGGACCATGTCGAAAACCTCACCTGGTGACACGGCCAGCTCGCGCCGAATCACTTTGTCTTTGGTCTTGGTGTTGCCCCTAATCTCAATTTTTTCAATATAAGCTCTTTGGCCTTCCTCGATTTTGAACTCGAGGTCCATGGTCCCGGTTTCAGTATTGGGAATGCGCAGAACAGTTAGATTATGCGTGGAAGTCGTGACATCAATGTAACCTTTGGCGCCATAATAATCCTCGACCGCTTCGATGTCACTGGTCATCCCCTTTGGCGTAAATACATCGCCAACATCCATGGGCAATCCATTCCGTCCAGCCTTATGTTTGCCCGGCTTCGCGGCCTCGACAACACGAACACCGTTGGTCAGTTCGGAAATGCCAAAGAGTTTGTTGCCCGTGAATTTGACAGATCCGACTTTGTACTGTGTGCCTTCATAAATGATAAAGCGAATCACCATCGTCGTAGGTGTGGGATTGAGAATCTGCACCTCTTTGATTTCGAAATCGATATAGCCGTGATCTCGATAAAACTCCTTCAGTTTTTCCTGGTCATCCTCGAACTGCTCGTCTTTCAAAAACCCGCTGCCCGTAAGCCAGGAAAACATCCAGTGCTTGCGCGTTTTGATGGTCTTGCGCAGTTTTTTCTGTGAAAATGCTTTTGCGTTCTCAAACTCGACGCGCACAATTTTTATTTTAGGGCTTTCCTTGATCTCAAAGGTCGCTGTGGCCCGGCCGCTTTCCTCAATGATAGCGGGCACATATTTCACCTCTGTGCGCGGATGGCCCGACTTTTGATACATTTTCTGAATTTCCTGCGTGTCAGTGAAGAGCTTCCTTTCGTCCAACGGTTCGCCCACCTTGGATGTGAGTTTTTTCCGCAGCTTGGCATCGCTGAACTTCTTGTTTCCGTGAAAGTGGATCTCGGTCAATCGTGGCTTGCCTTGCACAACGTAGGTTAGCACGACACCATCGGGCGTAACGTTGGGAGCCACACGGATATCGTGAAATAGACCGGTCGAATACAGATTGCGGACGTCCTCGTCCGTTGCATTTCGCAAGTAAGGATCGCCGACTTTGACGCGAATGTTCGAGCGAATGAGTTCGTCGCTTACCGCAGCCGGTCCTACGTGCTTGATTTCGATTCGCGAGACTTTAGGGGAGGTTTGAGCCTTCGCGGAAAAGAGCAGGACAAGGAATAAGCACAAACCGCAAAGGCGAAGCGGTGGTGATTTCCTTGTCGCTTGTTCAATTCGGCACGTCTTCACCGCTTACTTTGGCTGCGCTTTCAAATCGAGTATAAGATTTTAAAAATGTCAGACATACATCGCCGGTGGGGCCGTTGCGTTGTTTGGCAAGCAACAGATTCACCGGCACGGCATCCTGTTCGGAGGCGCCACCAGACTCGTCGTCATCGCTGCTGGGCTTATAAAGCAGACCAACAACGTCAGCGTCCTGTTCAATCGCACCGGATTCTCTTAAATCCGAGAGGCGCGGCTTGCGATTTTTCTCGCGTTCCAGTTCGCGATTCAGCTGGCTCAATACGATGATCGGGACGCTGAGTTCTTTGGCCAGCGCCTTGATGCCGCTCGAAATATCCGCGATCTCTTGCTGCCGGTTTTCAGCGCGGCGCGCAGTAGAATGGAGCAGTTGCAAGTAGTCAATGACGAAAAGCTTGATCCCATATTGCTGGAACATGCGCCGCGCCTTGGCGCGCATTTGCAGAATGGACAAACCCGAAGAGTCGTCGATGAACAGGGGCGAGTTCGCCAGCTTGCCTGCGGCTCCGGTCAGTTTTGGGAAATCGCGTTCCGCGAGGAAGCCATCGCGGACATTGCGCAAGTTGACGCGTGATCTGGAGCAGAGCATGCGAAGAACCAGCGACTCGGAGGTCATTTCGAGGCTAAACACTCCGACGGGGATGCGCAGATCGATTGCCACATGCTCGGCGATATTCATCGCGAGGGACGTTTTTCCCATTGAAGGCCGGGCCGCGATGACAATCATTTCCCCGGGGTGGAAGCCGCTGGTCATTTTGTCCAGATCGGTGAACCCGGTTCCAACGCCGGTCAGCAACCCCTGGCGCTGGTGAAAATCTTCGATCGTATTGATCGCCTTTTTGACCAGGTCCTTGATGGTATTCGTATGGTTCTGGACGCGCGATTCACTGATGCGCAGGATGTCTCGCTCGACTTCATCCATCAACGCATCCACCTGGCCTTCATAATCGTAAACCCTGGCTACCACGTCGGTGCAGGTGTGGATCATTTTGCGAAGCAAAAACTTCTCGTGAACGATCTCAAGATAGTAACTGAGATTGGCCGACGAGGGCACCATATCAGGCAACGATGCCAGGTAAGCGATTCCGCCGACTTCGTCTAGTAATTGGCTGTTTTTTAGACGTTGTTGCAGGGTGATGAGATCAATTGCCTCCCGCGTGTCATACATTACGGCCAGAGTATTAAAGATAGTCTGATGGCGCAGATCATAGAAAACCTCGGAACCCGACTTGAATTTTTCAATGCATTCCCCCATACATTCGTTTGGGGAAAGCAAGACACATCCGAGAACGCCCTGTTCTGCTTCGGCCGAATGCGGCGGCAGGCGATCCACTCTCCCGGCATCCGAAGAGGGTGATTTCCGTCTGCGAGCCCGTTTTAAATCGGGACCGCTTGCGCCTTCGGTAATGGAGTCGATCATGAGAGTACGAAACAAAACTTTTCCCGCTCGCGCCAGCTTGAGTTGTTTTTTGTTACCGGAAGGTTATTCACAGTACGAACGAGTTTTCATAATTCATTAGGTATTATAAACAGATCGGTGGGACATCCGCTGTCCAAGTAAAAAATCAATAAGGCGGTGTTGAAATGGGCCGTTTTGCGTCATTGTTCCTGTTTAAATGTCGTTTCCGGGAAAACTATCACGAGGGCTTCGCTTGCTCTCACGGGAGTATCGCCTTTCTTAAGGTTCAAGGTTTTGTTTTTCATCGTTAAACCCAGATCCACCCACTCTTTTCACTTTTACACACCAATTCTTATGCGACCTGGTGAAATTGAGTAGGCTTCTGCTCGCGCTTCAAATGGACTTCTCTTATCCTCGAATGAATGTCGCAAGTAACTCAGTTGCTTACTGCTATTGACGCTGGTGACTCACAGGCGGCCGCTCAGTTGCTTCCCTTGGTTTATTCTGAGCTGCGGAAACTTGCGGCCGCCAAAATGGCTCACGAGCAACCTGGGCAAACCTTACAACCGACTGCTCTTGTGCATGAGGCCTGGCTGCGCCTGGTGGGGGAAGAAGAGGTGCGTTTCAGCGGGAGAGCCCATTTCTTTGCCGCAGCAGCCGAAGCCATGCGGCGGATACTCATTGAGCGGGCTCGTCGAAAACATTCGCTCAAGCGTGGCGCCGGTGCCCAAAAAGTTAGCCTGGAGGAACTCGAGTTGGCGATCGAAGCAGATGACGACACACTACTTGCGGTGGACGAGGCTTTGATGAAACTGGCAAAAGAAGATCCTGACTCGGCGGAGTTCATTAAACTCCGCTTTTTTGCGGGCTTAACCAACCGTGATGCGGCGAGTGCTCTTCAGATCCCGGAACGAACGGCGCGCCGGCATTGGAGCTTTGCCCGGGCGTGGCTATACCGGGAGCTCCGAAGACAGTTTGATTCATAAGTTTTTTGGCCCGTTATTTCCGCCCTTTGCGCAGGAATAGATATGGATAAGCCCGCTAAATCATTGCGTGAGCTCTTCGATGAAGCATCTGACATCGAGGACACACAGGCACGTGTCGCATTTGTCGATGAGGCTTGCGGGGATGATGCCGAGCTTCGGGCCGAGCTCGAGGGATTGTTGCGATCAGGGGAATCGGCGGGTGGGTTTCTCGCGGAATCGAAGTGCGTGGCATTTGATCTCGCGGCTGCAATCGAGGAACGAGAAGGTGATCGGATAGGGCGCTACAAGCTCCTTGAGAAGATTGGCGAAGGCGGTTGCGGGGTTGTCTATATAGCTGAGCAGATCGAGCCAGTGCGGCGGCGGGTGGCGCTGAAGGTAATCAAGCTGGGAATGGATACCGTTTCCATGATTGCCCGGTTCGAGGCGGAGCGACAGGCCCTGGCTTTGATGGATCATCCTGGGATTGCCCGCGTGTTCGATGCGGGAGCAACCGAGACTGGCCGTCCGTTCTTTGTGATGGAACTGGTGTGCGGTACGAAAATCACCGAGTTCTGCGAACAGAACAATCTCTCCACAGTGGACCGTTTGAAGTTGTTTATTCAAGTCTGTCAGGCGGTTCAGCACGCACATCAAAAGGGCATTATTCATCGCGACCTTAAACCATCCAATGTGCTGGTGACTTCAACTGATGGGGTGCCGCTCCCAAAGGTAATCGATTTCGGGATCGCCAAGGCGACAGCGGACGTGCGTCTCACGGACAGAACCGTGTTCACCCGGGGCGAAATGTTTCTTGGCACGCCGGCTTACATGAGCCCGGAGCAGGCAGACCTTAACGGAGACGACCTGGATACTCGAACTGACATTTATTCGCTCGGCGTGCTGCTCTACGAGTTGCTGACCGGGCGGCCTCCGTTCGAATCGGAAACGTGGTTCAAGTCAGGTATCGATGCACTGCGCAAAGCAATCCGGGAAAAAGAGCCGACTCGCCCAAGCACGCGACTGGCAATGGAACTCAGGTCGCTAACGGCGTCGCGCAAGGGCGCCGTGATTTCCGAGGAAAAAATCAGCGGCGCTATTAACAATCGTACGGATAATCGGCTTAGAGAAACGATTGCCCAATTGCGCGGGGATCTCGACTGGATCGTTCTCAAGGCGCTGGAAAAAGATCGGAAGCGTCGGTACGAAACCGCCAATGCATTCGGAAATGACATCCAGCGACATCTCCAGCATGAGCCCGTCCTCGCGCGGCCGCCAAGGCGTTTGTACTTGTTGCAAAAGAGCATCCGGCGGAACCGACCTGCATTTGCAATTGCCGTCACGGTCACGCTGCTACTGGTGGCGGGCGTGATTTTTGCAACCGTTGACGCGGTGAAAACGCGACGGGCCGAAAAGACCCAGCGTGATTTGCGGCAGAAAGCCCAATCAAGCCAACAACAGGCCGAACTGGCCCGGAATGAAGCGAATGCTGCGAACCGCATTCTGACGCGAAACCTTTTCATTCGCGAATGGCTGGATGCTGAGACCTTGTTGGATGAAGGAAAAATCAATCCCGCGCTAGCCTGGTTTGCGCGCGCCGCGCGGCAACATCCCAACGATGCTGCTGTGCAAACGCGATTACTCTCTCTGCTGACAGAAAGAACTTTTGTGGTTCCGGCGAATCGGCCACTGGTCCATGGTTCACCTGTACACAACCTTGCCTTCCTGTCTGACGGACGCCACCTGGCCACAGCGGCAATGGATGGCAGGGTGCGCCTGTGGCAGCTCAATTCGCATTCCGCCCCAGTGGTCCTCTCGAACATTTTTGAAACTCCGGCTGTAGCTATCGGGCCAGGGCCAAATGGTGTGCTGGTGGACGATGCTCGCTCTGTGTCGCTCTGGAATTTGAATGGGCTGGTCAGGCTTGTGCCCATTTCGCACGAAGCGACTCAACGGCTGCCAATCTCGGCCGATGGCCGGTTTGCGGCAATCTACGGACCCGGAAACGCTTATCGCCTGTGGGATATCGCAGAACTCAAGCCAATGGGACCATTGTTTGAGGGTACCATGCCCTATCCACCCATTGCAGGATTCAGTCCCGATGGCAAATATATCCTTGGGGCCGATATAAGCGGCGAGCTATCGGCGTGGGACATTTCCACAGCCCGTTTGGTTTGGCAAAAGCCAAGGACAACCCGGTCTCGAGGCATAGGGTTCGTTGCAGCGGAGGTGCGTCCTGGCGGCAAAAGCGTGATTGTCAGCTACTGGTTTGGCTCAGCGGGCGGAGAACTCTCGGGTTGGACCTTCGAACCTTCTTTGTCGCCAAATGTGGCCCGGGCAACAGGGTTGCCGGAAAGCTGGACTCTGCCCACGCGCAGCGTGATCGGCGCGTGGTGCTTTTCACAGGACGGACACGAATTGTACGTGGGCGATGCGGAAGGGCATCTGGGGATTGTCAATCTTACAACTCATGAATTACGCACCCTCAATGGCGAACACGATGGCCGCATCACGCGGATGGGCCTGTCGAGTGAAGGGCAACGGCTCGCGTCGGCCTCTACGGATGGCACGGTCCGGCTCTGGGACGTGAGAATGAAATCTCCCGACCCCATCGTGATCACGAACGGGACGAGCATCTGGGATGTGAAGTTCAGTCCGGATTCGCGATGGTTCGTCTGTAGTGGCTCGGGGTCCGGTCAGATGCGCGACGCGCGCTCGGGGGCTTTGATAAAATCACTGCCGCTGAATCAGTTCGTCACGCGGGTGGATGTTTCGCCCGATGGTCGGCGAGTGGTAGCGTGCGGCGAGGAAGGGCGAACAATCGTGTGGGATACGGAAACCGGCGCTCCGCTGTTCGCGCCTATTGAAAGTGATCGGGCCGATTATGTCCAATTCTCGCGAGATGGCCGCTGGTTTCTGATTTTGTCGAGTCAATCACGAACCGAGATCCATGAAACTGAAACAGGCCGTCAAATCGGGCCGAAGCTTAAGAATTCCACGCGTGGCGTCATGGCCACATTCAACCCGGATGGGCGCTCACTGGTTGTGGCCGCTGATAACGGAACGATCGAGTTTTGGTCGCTGCCGGACGGACGCCGGCTGGAGAAAGCAGCGCGCCACAAAGACGTGGTGTGGACAGCGTGCTTCAGTCCGGACGGAAAGCGACTACTAACGTCATCGCGTGATCGCACAGCAGCGTTGTGGGAGGCAGATAGCGGCAACCTCGTTCGTGAGTTTCGACATGAGCAGCAGATATATACCGCCATGTTCAGCCCTGACGGCGCGCGAATCGTGACTGGCGATGCCGGTCGCCAAGCTCACGTGTGGGATGCGAATACTGGCAAGCGGCTCTTCTCTCTGCCGGCTCACCCGGGCGGTGTCTGGTACTGCGAGTTCAGCTCTAACAGTGAAGTTCTCTTGACTGGTGACGATGCTGGAAACGCGCGGCTATGGGAAGCATCGAGTGGTCTGCCGTTGAGCGGCTGGGTTCACAACGGTGTCAGTCTCAAACGCATTCACCTGAGCCCTGATGGCCGGATGGCCGTGAGCGCAGCCGAAAACGGAACCTTGCGTCTTTGGCCGGTCGTGGTGGCACCGATACCGTCGCCCACATGGCTGCCGGAGCTGGCCGAAGCGTTGGCTGGCCGGCGGCTCCGTGATGACGGGGCTCCCGAAATAGTGCCGGCAGAAAGGTGGGAAGCTTTGGAAACCTCGCTCAGTTCCGAGACAGGAAAGGATTTCTACTCCCGTTGGGAGCATTGGTTTTTCACGGAGCGTTTCAAGCAAAGCCCAGCGCTATTTGTGCCGTGAGATGATGCTCGAACCGCAGGCCTAGTTTTGAGCATGCAGCTCTACCTCCCGAAGGGAGAAATGAAAATAAGCCCAATGCTTCGGCTTTGGGTCAGATGTAGAAAATGGAGAAAGTCCCGACGAAGGGACGGTTGAGTTCAGTTCCACAAGTACCGCTCGTCGTATGTGATGAGGTGCTTCTTCAAAAGTGAGATAAACTCTTCTTTGAAGGTGATCTTACGTGAGCTGGCATAGGAAATGGGCGAATTCCGCCGTCCCTTCGGAAGTTATTCAATGTAGCTCAAAACCCGATCCGGGTTCACCCTCCAAAATTTTCCAAATTTTTTTGGCCACTTTTTTCCGCGGTTGGCGCTCTGGAGAGTGTGAGCGTGATTCAGCAAAAAGTGGACATCGTCATGGAAACAGAATTTGTCCCATACGTAACAAGCTCACTTGTTTGAACTCATGAAAAAGAACTTCTTTGTGGATCTAACCGTTTCAACGGTGTGGCCTTTCAACCACGCTCAGGCGCGAAAGGCCGTGGCGATACTGCTCTGGCTTTTTGTTGGCGTAGCTACCACACGGGCGCAGGGCGGGCCGGGGTACGCGTTGTCTTTCGATGGCACGAACGATTTGGTGAGCACGTCTTTCACGGTAACCAATCCGCAGGCGTTTACCTTGAGCGTTTGGTTCAAAACCACGACCACGCGTGGTGGGCGTATTTTGGGGTTCGGGAACAGCCAATCGGGCACATCGACGATGTATGACCGGGCGATTTACATGAGCGACGCCGGTCGCGTGTTGTTCGGAGTTTATTCTGGAGCTGTAGTGCAGTCCTTGAGTTCGTCCTTTTCATATAATGATGGCGGCTGGCACCAGGCTACCGCGACATTCTCTACGACAAACGGGATGAAATTGTTTGTGGATGCCCAACTCGTCGATGCCAACGCAGCCTATAACATGGCTCAGGTTTACAACGGTTGGTGGCGGTTGGGAGGGGATTCCATGGGTAGCTGGCCTTCCCAACCCACAAGCTCTTATTTCGCCGGGCTGTTGGACGAAGTCCAAATCTGGAATCGCGACAGGCCTCAAACGGAAATCCAGGCGGATCTCCACCGAGTATTGGCTGGAAATGAATTGGGGCTAACGGTTTTGTATCACCTCGATGAGAACTCAGGGACCATGTCAGCGGACTCTGCATCGTCTGATGGAGCCAACGCGGGGACCTTGTTGAATGGACCGGTTTGGACAAATTCCGGCGCGCCGGTCGGGGTACCCGCTGTGATGTTGAACGGCGCGACAAACGTGTCCCCGGTTGGAGTAACAGTGAACGGCCTGGTAAATCCGAACTTCCAATCGACGAGTGTTTATATGCAATACGGCACGACAACAAATTATGGAGCGCAGAGCGGCTCGATTAATGTAGGGAACGGCGGTTCGAACGTCGCCTTCAGCATAACTCTCAATTCTTTGACTCCGGGCACGACGTATCAGTATCGGCTCTCTGCCGACTCAGCCGGTGGCACGGCGCGCTCGACCAACGCCAGCTTCACCACGCTTTCCAATTCCGCTCCATCCGCAGTCACCCTTGGTTTCTCTGTGCCCACCGTCAATTCTGTAAACCTCGACGCCACTGTAAATCCCAGCAATGCCCCAACGACCGTTTATTTCCAATACGGAGGTACAACAAATTACGGGAGCACCTCCAGCTTGACGAATTTACCCGCAGTTTTGACCCCCCTAACTGTCAGCATCCCCGTGACCGGGTTGTCTCCGGGCACGATTCAGAATTTCCGGGTCGTGGCCACAAATCTCTCCGGGGTGCAGTTTGGCAACAACCTGACTTTTGCTACCTTGACTTTTACCAACGTGAGTTTTGGGCCACCTGACCTGGCATACAGTGCTTCCGCCTGGGGTGATTTCGATAATGACGGTCTGCTTGACCTTTTGGTCTCCGGGAACACCAGCGCCAATTCCGACCAGCGAGTGACGCAAATCTGGCGTAACCTTGGCAACGGCACATTCACAAATATAGGAGCTTCGCTGCCCGGATTGGGCACCTCCAGTGGCAATGCCAGTGTGGCGTGGGGCGACTATGATAACGATGGCTTCCTCGATATCCTGCTCACGGGGGCAACTACACATTCTGGGGATGGTCGGGTCTGCCAGATCTGGCGCAATCTAGGCAATGGTTCATTCACAAATATTGGAGCTTCGTTTCCCGGCATCGCCACTGGCCAGGCTGCCTGGGGGGACTTCGATCAGGATGGTTGGCTCGACGTAGTCATCACCGGCCAGGGCCTTGCTCAAGTTTGGCGTAATACAGGCAGTGGGTTTGTCCTGCTCAACCTGCCACTGGATGGCCGAGACCGCGCCGCAGTGGCTGTCGGGGACTTTGATAATGATGGTTTTCCAGATCTGGCCGTCAGCGGAGTTTCTGGCTATTACTATACCTGGGTATGGCGAAACAATGGAAACTTAACTTTTTCGCTCGCGGCGGTATTGGATGGGTTGAACGCTGGCTCACTTGCCTGGTTTGATGCGGATAACGACGGGTTTCTCGACCTGCTAGCTACTGGCTCGGACAACAACGATCGTTGTATTTTATTCCACAATAACGGGGATGGGACTTTCAGTCATCAGCTCGATTTGAGTGGCATTTCACACGGCGACGCCCAGGCGGGTGACTACGACAATGATGGACGAATGGATATTGCTCTTCAGGGCCCGTATGTAGCTGAAGTGTGGCGGAATATGGGGAGCTACTTCACAAACATTCAAACCGGTCTGCCGTCCCGGCAAGGCCGTGTGGCCTGGGGCGACTACGATAGGGATGGCCGTCTGGATCTTACCCTGGGCACAGCGACGTATCGGCAATTCATTTCTCCCACGAACACTCCACCAGTGCCGCCATCAGGGCTGTCGGCTGTGGTTTCAGGAAACAGTGTGCTGCTGAGTTGGGGCGCGGGAAGTGACGCGCAAACGCCCGTTGCCGCGCTCAGCTACAATATTCGCGTTGGCACAAATTCGGGCGGCTCCCAGATTGTTTCCCCCCAGGCCGACATCAGCTCCGGCTTTAGGCGCCTGGCTCAGATCGGCAATGCGCAGCTCTGCCGAATGAAGAGGGTAACCAAACTGACTCCGGGCACGAAATACTATTGGAGCGCACAAACTGTCGATGGCGCTTACGCCGGATCGCCTTTCGCCAGCGAAGGAACTTTCTTTGTGCCGTTTGCTCCGACTGTAACAACGATGGCTGCCACTCTGATTACCAGCACGGCTGCCACACTTCAGGGCACTGTACATCCCAACAGCGCTGCGACGACTTATTGCTTCAATTGGGGAACAACAACAAATCTGGGCAATTTCACAGTCACTAACTCGGCCAGTAGTGGACCGAGCCCCGTATCCACGCCCGCCTTCCTGTCCAGCTTGCTTCCAGGAACAATCTATTATTATCAATTGATCGCTGCGAACGCCGGGGGGACAAATATCGGCGCGATGTTGAGTTTCACAAGCTCGGTCGCCGCGCCCTATGTCGCGACGCTCGGGCCAACCGCTATCACAAGAAGCAGCGGGGCCATGCACGGGAGTGTCGCCTCGAACGGCCTCGATACGGCTTACTTCTTCCAATACGGGCTGACGACAAATTATGGCAGCACGACGCCGACGAGTTTTTTTCAGGCCCACACTTCATTGCAATTAAATGGCACTAACCAGTTCGCCCAGGCAGGGGCTGTCATTCTTGCCAGCACTTCTTTTACAATTGAATTGTGGCTTCGACACTCGCGAACCAACTCGTTCGATATCGCCCTTTTTCAGGGAACTGGAAGTCCCAACCAGGGATTGCACCTCGGCTTCCGCCCAAATAACGTTTTCACCTTTGCTTTCTGGGGAAATGACCTTGATACACCCGCCTCTTATACGGACACCGATTGGCACCATTGGGCGTGTACCTACCATTCAGCGACCCGTGCCCGGATGATTTATCGGGATGGCTCGTTGGTCGCCTCCAACACAGCTTCGGCAAACTACCAGGGAGCTGGCAATTTCCTGTTGGGATACACCCCTGCTATCCCCTCCTATTTCGCAGGAGCCATCGACGAAGTCAGTATTTGGAACGGCGTCCGGACCGCGAACCAAATTGCCGCCGACATGAACGCACCCACTGCCGGCGCCGAGACAGGACTCAAGGCATTGTGGCATCTGGATGAAGGCACGGGCAGCGTCGCCGCCGACGCGAGTGGGAACGGTTTTACGGCCATGCTGAGCAATGCCCCGATCTGGGCGGCCAGCGCGCCGGTGTTGGAGCAAGGCACGTTGCCAGCAAGTTTCGCAGCCGACGCACTCGTTTCCAATTTGGTCGCAAACAGCGTGTATCATTACCGAATTGGAGCTTCAAACTCATTGGGGACGACCTTTGGCATCGATCAGTTCTTTAGACCGATCGATATCACCCCGATCAATACGCCTGTGGCGTTCACCGGTTTTAACGCGGACGCCGCACTTGAGCCGGGAGGCATCAGCTTGCAAATGCATGGCAACTTTGGTTGGTTCGCGGCTGGGATGGGCGGGCACGCGGATGGCTTGCCCATGAACACTTCCTTTTCCAGCGTCGCGAACGCGTGCGGCAGCAGAACCTTGTTCCAACTCGGGCCGGCCAATGCCACCAATGCTCTAAAGCTCGGCGATGGCTTTGCTACCAATGCGCCGTTGTCTCTAACCGTGCCCGCCGCATATAATTCGTTTTCAGTGCTCGCCTCCAGCGGCAACGGAGGAGGTCTGCCGAATCTCACATTCCATTTCGTTGGCGGCAGCAATTATGTTGTGTCCTGGAACGCACTCGACTGGTGTGTGAGCTGTGGCAACCGGCGCCAGTTGGGTCTTGCGGCAGTAGACTTTCTCGGCCGAAACAGCGCGCTCGGCTCGGCGCCAGGCGGCACTAATTACGGCAGCGGTTTCACCTACGAAAGAAATGCGGATTTTGGCCTCTACGAAACAAAGATAGATCTTGCCGCAGCCGGATTCGGGTCGAACAAGCTCCAAACTGTTTCTTTCAACCAGGCGGCGTCAGTCTCAACCGTTATCTTCGGCATGAGCGGAAAGCTCTCTGCGCTTCCTGTTTCTATCGTCGAAGCGCCAACAACTAACATCGTTTGCGTCGGAGATCTGGCGTTGTTTGATGTGCGAGTAGATCATTCGGCATTGGCCTCTTATCAATGGCAACGCCAGGCCCCTGGGCAGACGAACTTCGTTTCTTTGGGAGCCGCAACCAACTTGAGCTACACCACGCCTGTGCTCACAATCTCCGATGATAATTCCCTGTTCCGTGTCGTCGTAACCGGCCCGATAAATGTGGTCACCAGCGCGCCTGCTTTACTCCGTGTTCTTCCCACTTCTCCCTCTGCGCCGCTATTCAGCTTCAATTTCGGTTCGCTCCCGACCAACGCAAACGTCTATGGCTCGGCTTATCTCGATTCCACCAACGGGGCGCTCGTTCTTACTTCGGGAGCCGCTAACCAAAGCGCCGCGCTCGTAATTGCGGATCCCGCGCCTGGTCGGGTCGTTCGCGCATTCACCACCTCCTTTAAGGCGCTGATAACTCCGGCCTCGCTGGTTCCCGGCGAAGGCTTCAGTTTTAATTGGGCAACGAACGTTCCAAACGGAACATGGTCCAATGCTGAGGAAGGCCTGAGCAATGGCTTAAGCGTGTCCTTTGATATTTACGACGACGGTGGGAACGAAGCGCCGGCGATTGACTTGAAATGGAACGGCGTCCTTATTGCTCACCAGCTTGTCTCCTCCAACCTGCTGGTCACTGGAACAAACTTCACCAAAGTATTCGTCCGCCTGTACTACGATGCCACCCTCGATCTATTCTATGGCTGCCAGCCTATTTACTCGAAGCTCGCGCTTCCGCCGGCCATAGGGGCGGGCCTGGTAAACGCGCGCTTCGCTTTCGGGGCTCGCACCAGCGGAAACAGGGCAATTCAGGCCCTGGACGATTTCGCCCTTGAGGTCACCTCGGTGCCTGTGGTCCCTTTGGCCATCACCCAACAGCCCGCCGCTGCTGCCCAATGCCCCAGCGGAACGGCCACTTTTACTGTGGCGGTGAATGACCCTCCTCAGGTTGCCGGTTACCAATGGCAGCGCCGCGTCTCCGGTGGAACGAATTTCATAAATCTTCCAGGTGCGACCAACGTGACCTATATCACTCCCGCCCTCACCTCTGGTGATGACCTGGCAACTTACCGCGTTCTGGTCAACGGGTTTTATACGAACCTGATAAGTGCTGAAGTCGAGTTGCGCGTTCCCAGCGTTACCTCGCCGACGGTCAGCTACGACTTTTCCAGCGCCCCTGCCAACACGGCAATCTACGGGGAAGCTTCTTATGACGGGCGTTCTCTGGTCGGGCGTTCTCTGGTCATGGAATATTATGAAGGCACCGGCTCTTTCATTGTCAATGACCCCGCCCCCGGAGGCCTCGTGCGAGGATTCACTGCGGCTTTCCAGGTTGCCGTTGATAGCGCGGGCGAAGGCGGATACGGCTTCAGTTTTAACTGGGCGACGAACCTGCCTAATGCCGCCTTCGGCCAGGAGGGCGCTGGTAATGGTCTCACCGTAGCCTTCCATACCCTTTTCGCCGCAGACTCTGGAAATGCCAGCATGGTTGTGGCATGGAACGGCTACGCCCTGGCAACCGCGTATCTCCCTTACTCGGATATCGTCCGAGGCTATGGCAACTTTAGCGATATAATGATTCGACTCAACGCGGATCAGACACTCGACGTGTTCTACCGTTGTCAACCGATCTTCCTCCGCCTACCGGTTCCCGCGAGTCCGGTCATGGGCGGGCGATTCGGCTTCGGCGCGCGATCAACTGGAGGCCTGTATGAGTTGTGGCAAATGGATAATTTATCCATCCAATTGGATATCGACAACACTCCCCAACTGAACATTACTCGCGATCCGCAGGACGTTGCGGCTTGTCCCGGAGGCACAGCCAGCCTCGATGTTGGAGTGAATTACCCTACCCTGGTGAGTTACCAATGGCAGAGCCTCGCGCCGGGCGCCTCCAATTTCATTGCGATTTCGAATGCAACCAACGGGACCTATGTTACCCCGCCGCTGACCCTTGCTGATGTGGGGACAGGATACCGTGTGTTGGTAACCGGGTTGGCTAATACTGCCACGAGCGCGGTCGCGCAAGTGGCTTTCATCGTGCCCTCGCCAGGCGTACCGGCTGCGTCACTCGATTTTAATTCCGGCCTTCCGACAAACGCCGCGGTGTTCGGCTCCGCCTATGTGAACGCAGGGGCGCTCGAGTTGAATACCAACGCCACCTCCCAGATAGGTTCGTTTATCCTCAACGACCCTGTGCCCGGCCAGGTCGTCAGCAATTTTACGGCGCGCTTCAAATTGCGTTTGACCGGCATTACCACACCTCCGGCGGACGGTTTCAGTTTCAATTGGGCCACCAACTTGCCAAACGCAGCTTTCGGCGAGGACGGCGCCGGGTCGGGGCTCACGCTCAGCTTCGACACTTACGACAATGGGGGTGGCGAAGCGCCCGCAGTGGACATCCTCTGGAACGGCACAATGGTCGCGCACCGCCTCGTGCCATTATCGCTGTTGCTCACTGGAACGAACTTTGTAGAGGTGTTCGTCCGTGTAAACGCCGATGCCACGCTCGACCTTGTTTACGGTTGCCAATCCGTTTACGCTCACCAGCCGGTTCCCGGCATGACGACCCTGACGGGCGCGCGGTTTGGTCTTGGCGGGCGGTCGACCGGCCTGATAGAAACACACAGTTTTGACGACTTCACGCTCGAATTCGGTTCCTCCAACCTGAGCCTTCCAGTGGTGATTGGAAGTGCGTCGAGAACGGGAAGTGGCGGGGTGCAATTAACCTTCACTAACTCGCCCGGAGCTGCATTCTCTGTGCTTGCCACCACGAACCTTTCTTTGCCGCTTGCCAACTGGATTCTGTTGGGCGCAGCGACTGAGGTGACGCCCGGCAGTTATCGATTTACGGATCTCCAGTCGACCAACGCTCCGTTCAAATTCTATAAGGTGCGGTCTCCATAGTCAGCCGACGACTCCACGGTCTGGCATCGACCAATCTGGCTCTAGGCGTTTCAAATTGGACGGTGCTTGGTCCGCCACTGGAAGCTTCGCCCGACTCCGAGGGCTTCGCTTGCTCTGACGGTTGTATCGCCTTTCATTCAGGTTTTGTTTTTCTTCGTTAAAATCCAGATACACCCACGCTTTCACTTTTACACACCAATTCTTACGCAACCATTTACCTATCTCGTTGGTCAATACGATTGCGAAACGCAGGCAGCAGACTTATGTTTCATCGTGAGCCTGATTGACGCTACGCACATCCCAATTGAGTCCGTTCCCGAGCAATTCAAGCGCGCGTTTACCCTGATTGAACTGCTGGTTGTCATTGCGATCATTGCGATATTAGCGGCAATGATTTTGCCTGCTTTGACGAAGGCGAAACAGAAGGCTCAAGGCATTTACTGCATGAACAATGTCAAGCAACTCATGCTGGCCTGGCAAATGTACCTTCACGATAATAATGATAAGATTGTCATCTCGCTTCATGGCGGCCAGGCCCAGGGTGGGGCAGGGGGACAGTATGGAGTCGGTTGGGTGGAAGGCTGGCTTGATTGGGGAATCGGTTCTGACAATACCAATCTGGATTTCCTGATCAGCGACAAGTACGCGTTGCTGGGAGGATATGTCGGGAAATCCAAAAACATTTTCAAATGCCCGGCCGACGTTTTTTTGAGCCCGGCACAACGCGCCCGAGGCTGGACGGAACGTGTGCGCAGCGTTTCGGGAAATATCGGCGTAGGCCAGGGCAATGCCACCGATGGTCCTTGGGATCCGATTTATAAACACTTCATCAAGTCCTCCGACATGATTTATCCAGGTCCCACCGGGACGTGGGTTTTTTTAGATGAGCATCCCGATAGCATGAATGATGCGGGATTTTTCAATCCAAGGGCGAATAATTGGGTGGATATGCCCGCAGCTTACCACAATGGCGCTTGCGGGTTCGCTTTCGCAGATGGCCATGCCGAGATTCATAAATGGCGCACCACGATGGCTAAGCCACGATCTCGCCAGGTCCTGTTTACCAACGGCGGGGACATGCCCTCGGCGTTGGGCGGAGGCGCGAATGATCCAGATATTCGTTGGATGATTTATCACGGCGGCACCTCCAGGGCTGTCAATCCTTGAGAAAGGCAAAAAATGCCGTGGAAGAAGAGAAACAAGAACCTGGTCGTCGAGGTTTCACGCTGATCGAACTGCTTGTCGTAATCGCCATCATCGCGATCCTCGCCAGCCTCTTGTTGCCTGTTCTTAGCAAGGCCAAAATTCGGGCCCAGGCAATCACATGTATGAACCACGGCAAGCAAATGATGCTGGCCATGTTGTTGTATACGGGCGATTTCGAAGACTTGTTTCCCCCAAACCCGGACGATGGCAACACAGGACAGAGCTACAATTGGTGCCCAGGCCAGGCTGGGCCAGGTCAACCCTATGAGTTTGATAGCGACATCCTCGCTGATCCAACCAAGTGCCTTATCGCTCCTTATATTGCAAAAAATGTTGCAATCTTTAAATGCCCTGCGGATAAGCGTACGGGTCCATCCACTGCCCATTCTACCCGGCCCCAGGTAGTGTCAGCAGCCAGGACTTTTTCCATGAGCCAGGCCGTCGGCACAGATCCTTACACGCCCAGTAGCGGGCGGTTGCCTGTGAGAGGCCGATGGCTCGACGGAACCCATGATCACACACGTGATGGTCCCTGGTTTACTTATGGAAAAACCACTCAAATTGTCAGGCCTTCTCCCTCAAACCTTTTCGTATTGTTGGATGAAAATGCAAAAAGCCTTAATGATGCCAGTTTTGCTATGACCATGGTGCCGGTGGGTGGCAAATTTCTCGATGGCCCGGGTACCTATCACAATTTCGCTTGCGGTATTGCGTTTGCAGATGGCCATTCAGAAATCCACAAATGGAAAGACCCACGTACCGCCTGGCAAAATGGCGCTGAGGTTTACTCTCCTCCCAACCCGGATGTGACATGGCTTCAAGAGCGCACCTCGGTATTAAAGGCTGCGAATTAGTTCCACAGGATCTTCTGGGCAAACTTTCTCATGCCAGGTCGCCCAAATCGGTTGCTTGCTACGAACCCTGCGCACAAAAAAGGCCGGCTTTCGAAAAAGCCGGCCCATGAACTTCGACGCGAGGTTAAGTCAAATCTTTCTCAACCTAAAGAATCCGTTTCCGGCGGAAATCGGTTCGGTATGCGTGTTTTGCGCATTCGCATAAGTGACGCTCCCGCTACCGGTCACTTCCGTCCAGGGACCGCTTATGTCAGAAGCGGATTCCAAGACCCAGATTCCATCCTGCGTGGGCCAGGAAACGGTCACATTCCCGGAAGCCTGTGAAATGGATGCACTAGGTGCGGCCGAATGCGCTACGAAGTTATCAAGCGTGCAATCCGGATTGCCCGCGTTATTTTGAAACACCCCGATTCCTACTTTACCAGTGATAAAATTTGTCCCCCACGAAGTCGCAACCATGTTGGTTAATTTGTTATTTGCGTTATCGGCGTTGAACGTCATCGGAATTCCTGTGCTCAGATCGATAATCTGCCCTGTCAGCACATTGCCCACGCCTTTGAACACCAAACGATAATTGCCCGATGGGTTGGGCGCGGGATCACCTCCGGGAACCACATTGAACTGGCCAAGATTGCCCTGTCCCTGGTGGAGAAAGCCTAGCCCTACAGTCGGAGAAACTTCATAGATACGCAGTTGATCTGTCCCACCGCTGCCCGATGAGAAACGATTCGCGTAAATCAGCATGTAACAGGAAGGAACTGCATTCGCTTCGCTCCCCGGTTGAAACCGGGCGGCGACTCCCATTTGCTGGCTTTGCGTGTTATCCCAATTGATAAGATCTGCTTGGACACAGAAGTCGGTGTAACTCACATCGTTAGTCCGGACGCTCAGATTACGGCCGTAATTTGCTACGGTCGTTCCGAAACTAGAAGTCAGCCGATAGGCATAATTTCCTGCGGTTGCCGGGTTGGTTGGAAAACTCCAGGTCTGCCCGAGTGTCGTCGGGTTTGGATACCGCATCCACCCAACATCGTCCTGATCGTTGAAGTCGTCCGCGACCGTAGGCGGATTATTTCCGCAAACCAGTTGCGGAACGCCTGAAAACACCACGTTATCAAACGTCGCATCGGCAGTCGCAGCTCCCCCGCTGCTGTTATCGAAAACGATCAAACCGGAAATGCCGCTCGCGTAGGTCGCATCGGTGCCACGGGTGACGGCAATCGGGGTATCAATATTCGGCAGTTGATAAACGCGGCCTTCGAAATGATCGCCCGTCCCGATGAAAACCAGCCGGTAATCATTGGCTCGATCAAGAGTGAGATCAATCGAACTTCCCGACAGATCACTGGCGGCTTCACTCGTAATTCTTGAAATAGAAATGCTGTGATCGAGTTCCTGGTAAGTAAACGAATAACCGGTCGAGGTTCCCAACCCAACATTATCTAATCGCGCCAATAAACCCACCGCCTGGTCCAGAGTATCATCCCAATCCACGAGATCCACAGATGCGTAGAAGTCCGTATACACAGGGGGTAGGGTACTACCGACACGTGCCGGACCTAAATTCCCGGGATCCGGCGATGCGGGCGCCTGGATGCGATAAGTGTTGCCTCCAGGGAAAGTGAAAGTCCCGCCCGCGCCAAACGCTCCCAGGGGTTCAACGCGTGTCCAAGCCGGGTCAAAAGTATCATCACCGTCAGAGAAGGTGTCCGTTTGCGCTCTCAGCATCAAAGGTAACGCCAGGGCGGCGAAGTAAAAAAATGTAGTTGCGATTTTCTTCACGTGAGCCGGGGGATTCATATTATGTTATAATACCGTATTTTTGTATTGTTTGTTCGTGCTGCGATTCGGGGAATTACGGTCCGATTATCCTGGTTTCCTGTGTTTCAGTTTAAAACGGTTGTTTTAAAAAGTCAATCCCATTGTGCCCCCGCCGCCGGCATTTTGGCGCAGGTTTGATTTCAACATCTGCGTTTTGAGTCACAGTGCCGGTCATTCCGACAGGAGAGAGGCGAGCGAGGCGGCAATATTGTAAATACTTGTTGCAACTGGAGGCCTGGTTGCTATATTCCGCATTCCGTTTATTCGGAAAGCCTTCGGGCACGAATCACTCGAACAAATGCCGACGATTAATCAATTGGTCCGCAAGGGCCGTACGAAACTCAAGCATAAGTCCAAGTCGCCAGCCTTGGAGAACTCCCCTTTTCGACGGGGCGTTTGCATCCAGGTAATGACGCGCACGCCAAAGAAGCCAAATTCAGCGATGCGAAAAGTCGCGAAGGTGCGTTTGACTAATGGGTATGAAGTCATTGCGTACATTCCGGATGAAGGACACAATTTGCAGGAACATTCGATCGTTCTGGTTCGCGGTGGTCGCGTGAAGGATTTGCCCGGCGTCCGCTACCATATCGTTCGCGGCACACTCGATGCCGCTGGTGTTGAAAAACGCCGTGTGAGCCGTTCGAAGTACGGTGTCAAACGCCCTAAAGCGGGCGCTAAACCCGCAGCCGCGGCGGCTGCAGCACCGGCGGCTGCCTAAGCGATCCACGCCGATTTGAGATTATAAACTCTCGCAACTAAAATCATGTCCCGACGACGACAAGCTACTAAACGACCGGTTCCGAAAGACGCGAAATTCAGCAGCAGCCTGGTTTCGCGCCTGGTAAACACGGTGATGATTTCCGGCAAAAAGACGGTGGCGCAACGTATTGTATACGGCGCCTTCGATCAAATTGCTGAGAAAAATCCCGCTTCCAATCCGTTGGAAATTTTGCAGCGCGCGGTGGATAATGCCAAGCCACGATTGGAAGTTAAAGCGCGCCGCGTGGGCGGTGCCACCTACCAAGTACCATTGGAAGTGCCACCTGAACGGCAGTTCGCGCTGGCTTTGCGCTGGTTGGTGGATTTTGCCGATGCGCGCAAAGGCATCCCCATGCGGGAGGCTTTGGCCGCAGAGATTTTAGAAGCGTACCAGGGTCAAGGCAATGCGATCCGTAAACGGGACGAAGTGCACAAAATGGCGCAAGCCAACAAGGCATTTGCACATTTTCGCTGGTAGTATATAATCTCACAGCGCCCCGATGGCCGAATATTGACCCGGGGCGTTTTCATTCTCAGGCAACAAAAAACAGGATTTCAGATGGAAGCAGTAATGGAAAAAGAAAAACCGGGCGCCGCAGCTTCACCTAGCTCGCCTAATCGGCAGTATCCAATGGAGCGGACGCGAAACATCGGGATCGCCGCCCACATCGATGCCGGCAAGACCACCACCACAGAGCGCATTCTATTCTACACCGGGCTCATTCACAAAATGGGCGACGTGGATGATGGCAATACAGTCACCGACTGGATGGAACAGGAGCGCGAGCGGGGCATTACCATTACTTCCGCCGCCACGACCTGCTATTGGACGCAGAAGGATGACGGCACTTACAAGGCATTCCAGAATTTGATTCACCGGGTCAATATCATTGATACTCCGGGCCATGTGGATTTTACGGCCGAAGTGGAGCGCTCGATGCGCGTGCTGGATGGCGCAGTTGCTGTCTTTTGTGGTGTAGCCGGTGTGCAACCTCAGTCGGAAACGGTTTGGCGCCAGGCGACCAAATATAAAGTCCCCAGGATCGCCTTTGTTAACAAGATGGATCGCACGGGCGCAAATTTCGAAAATGCAGTCAGCGACATGCGTAAAAAGCTGGGTGCTTACGCGTTCCCCATTTTCCTGCCGATTGGCAAAGAGGACTATTTTCGGGGAGTGATCGATTTGGTGAACCAAAAGGCGATCATTTATGATGACAACGACGAGGTGGGCCTGAAATATGAGGTCACCGATATTCCCGCTGAGCTGCAGGAGTCTTCCAAAGCGGCTCTGGCAGAGTTGATCGATGCGGTGTCCAACAAAGATGATACGGTGGCCGAATTGGTCATCGAGAATAAGCCGATCACTCCACAAATCTTGAAAGCTGCCATCCGGCGACTTACTTGTAAAATAGAGTTGGTTCCGATTCTGTGCGGTTCCGCGTTCAAAAAGCGCGGGGTTCAGCCGCTAGTGGATGCGGTGGTCGATTATCTCCCATCCCCGCTCGACGTCCCTCCGGCCACAGGCTTGATTCCAAATTCAGAGACCAAGGCGGACGTACCCTCGGATGATAACGCGAAATTTTGCTCGCTCGCTTTTAAACTTTGGACCGATCCCTACGTCGGGAAACTGGTTTTCTTCCGCGTTTATAGCGGCCAGCTTAAAAAGGGCGACGTTATTTATAACCCGCGCACTCGAAAACGTGAGCGCGTCAGCCGGGTAATGATGATTCAAGCGGACAAGCGCATTGATGTGGAAACGACCTATGCCGGGGACATTGCCGCGCTGGTTGGACTCAAGAACATCACCACCGGAGATACGCTCTGTGATGAGGAATTTGAAATTTTGCTCGAGCCGCCTACGTTTCCGGAGCCTGTCATTTCCATGGCGGTTGAGCCGAAGACCAAGGCTGACCGGGAAAAGATGGGTGAAGGCTTGCAACGCCTGGCCGAAGAAGATCCGACATTCCGCTGTTTTACCAATGAAGAAACCGGCCAGCTTATCATCGCTGGCATGGGCGAATTGCATTTGGAGATTATCCGTGACCGGCTATTTCGCGAATTCAAGGTAGGCGCCAATGCAGGCGCTCCACAAATTGCGTATCGTGAAACGGTGACCAAAGCCGCGGAAGGCGAAGGCAAATTTATTCGCCAATCCGGCGGACGAGGACAGTACGGCCATGCCTGCGTAACTCTCGAGCCGAATGAACGAGGCAAAGGGGTCGAGATTGAAAACAAGATCGTCGGTGGCGCGATTCCTCGCGAGTACATTCCGGCGGTGATCGATGGAATCGAAGAAGCTGTCGCAGGCGGAGTGCTGGCAGGCTATCCGGTCGTGGACGTAAAGGTCGCTGTGACGGATGGTACTTTCCACGAAGTCGATTCGAGTGAATTGGCTTTCAAAATGGCTGGTATTTTTGCTTTGAAGGATGCCGCCAAAAAGGCCAACGCGATCCTGCTTGAGCCGATCATGAAGGTTGAAGTTACTACTCCTGACGAATACCAGGGCGACTTGCTGGGCGATCTGAATCGGCGCCGAGGCAAGATCATGAGCATCGAGGCCAAGGACAGCTCGACCGTTCTGAATGCTGAAGTTCCGCTTTCAGAAATGTTCGGTTATGCCACTGCGATTCGTTCTCTATCCAAAGGCCGCGCTGCTTATTCGATGGAGCCTTTCCGGTTCGAGCCGGTGCCATTGAGTATTGTTGCGGGTATTCTGGATTTGGCGAAGGGCAAGCCCGCTGCGCGAGCTTAGGGTATTTCTGATCGTTTGGCGAAATCCGGCAGACTGTTTGTTTGCTCTCCCGAATTGGCTGGCAGATCAATTGACCGAGCTGCCTGCATCCATCCGCTGCTGTAAAGTTTTTTCAAAAACCTGTTGCGCTCGGATTCGTGTTTGATATATTGGCCATTCCGTTTTCCCGGTTGGGGACACGTTCAATTAATAACCATTAACAGATAATCGTTCTTTCTATGGCTGGACAACGCATCCGCATTCGGCTTAAAGCCTATGACCATCGTGTGATCGATCAGTCAGCCCGCGACATTGCCGATACGGTCAAGCGCACTGGAGCGCGCGTGGCAGGGCCCATTCCGCTCCCGACTCGCGTCGAGCGATTTACTGTGCAACGCTCGCCGCACTCGGATAAGAAATCGCAGGAGACTTTCGAGCAACGCACGCACAAACGGTTAATCGACATCATCGAACCGACGGCTAAGACAGTGGACGAGCTCAAGAAGCTTAACTTGCCGGCTGGTGTGGATATTACGATTAAGATCTAAGCGCCGCGAGTTGCAATAGAACCATTAACTTTTGAAGCTGCATGCCACTAGGACTCTTAGGAAAAAAATTAGGCCAGACACGCGTTTACAATGCCCAGGGTGTGATCACTTCGGTCACTATCGTCCTGGCCGGTCCAAACCGCGTGCTGCAATGCAAGACCCAACAAAGTGACGGCTACAACTCCGTGCAGTTAGGGTTCGATGACCAAAAAGAACATCGCCTGAGCAAACCTTTGCTGGGTCACATTAAAAAATTCAGCGGCGTCCCGGTTAAACGCATTAAAGAATTTCGAGATTTCTCCAAGGAAGTAAAACCGGGTGAACAGGTCGGAGCAACGTTGTTCGCGCCTGGCGATTATATTGATGCGATTGGTTTGACGAAAGGCCGCGGGTTCGAGGGTGTCGTCAAGCGGCACCATTTCGCGGGTGGCGACTCGACTCACGGAGCCAAGGGATGGCATCGCCGTTCCGGCGCAATTGGCCAGCGCCTGTTTCCTGGCACAGTGATGCGCGGGATGAAAATGCCCGGTCATATGGGCCAGGTCCGCCGCACGGCGCAGAATCTTGAAGTAATCCAGGTTCGCGAGGCCGATAATTTGCTGCTGATCAAAGGCGCGATTCCCGGCGCCAACGGCGATTACGTCGTTATTCGGGAATCCAAGAAACAACCCAAGGGCTGGAAACCGCATGCCCAGCGAGCCCAGGCGGCCAAGAAGGGAGAAGCGAAGAAGAAATGAAACTGACAGTGAAAGACACAAAAGGAAAAGACCATGGCGAACTGGAAATCAAATTTTCGTTGATTGAAGATGGGAAGGGCACCCAGGCGGTTCACGATGTCGTAGTCGCTTACCAGGCATCTCAACGCATGGGCACGGCCTGCACAAAGAATGTCGGAGATGTCGCTGGCACAAATAAAAAGCCGTGGCGGCAAAAGGGCACCGGCCGCGCTCGCGCCGGCTCCTTTCAATCCCCATTGTGGCGCGGCGGTGGCGTTGTGTTCGGACCCAAACCGCGTGATTTCGGCAAGAAGGTTTCCCGCAACACGCGGCAGCTCGCGTTGCGAAAAGCTTTAAGTGAGCGCCTGCGTACTGGAGACGTTCTGGTTTTGAATGAACTCAAACTCGACTCTCCGAAAACGAAAAGTTTTGTCGATATTCTTTCCGCCCTGAATCTAAATGGGACAACACTCTTTGTCAGACAAGGCGCCGATAAAAATCTGACTCTGGCGAGCCGGAATATGCCGAACATCTTTCTCGCCACGAGCGACACCCTGAGCACCTATGATGTGTTGCGGCCCGACAAACTCGTTTTTACCAGCGACGCCTTTCAACAGATCGAAGAACGCCTGGCCAAATCTTAAGTGGCCATTTTGCTGAGCTTAACCTGAGTCCATTTTATGACCACTTTTGACATTATTAAAACGGTTCGCCTGACTGAAAAGGGGACCCGCCAGGGCAGCCAGGTGGTGCGCTACACGGTTAAAAACAAAGATGGCGCCGTCGAGACCAAGACTCGGCCTCTGAACCAATACACAGTGGTTGCTGATCCGCGGGCGAACAAAATCCAGATTCGCCAGGCCGTGCAAGAGTTGTTCAAAGTGAAAGTTTTGAAAGTCAACACTTTGAATGTGCGTGGGAAAGACCGCCGCCAGCGTACCAAGCAAGCCGGGCGATCCTCGAATTGGAAAAAAGCGATCGTGACACTCAAGCAGGGTGACAGGATCGAGCTTACCTAGAAAGCAAATGGCTCGGAGTCCCTCTGCCTTTTCAAATTAGCTTTCCGCTCCGATACGCCTGACTCAAGCGCGGTTCCGAAAAAGGATTTGAGTCTCAAATAACCGTGCAAGCCGCTATCCCCAGGGCCGAATCTGGCCAATATCCCTTTTTTCATTTTTTTCAAAAAAGATATTGCACTCCCCATATCGTTTGTTATGTTCCCGATTCCGCTTGGCCCGGAATCGGGTTGCGGAACAAGATAACCTGCGGAGCCGATAACTGAAATTCCCATCCGGGAACAGGATTGATGGCTTCGCTCTCCAAGCCGGACTTGGGAACATTTTGATTTTATGCCAGTAAAGACATTTAGACCGCTTACGCCCTCGACGCGTTATTTGACGTACGCGGATTTTAGCGACATCACCAAGACGAAGCCTGAGAAAAGTCTGGTTGAAACTCGCAAGCGGACAGGTGGACGTAATTTTTATGGCCGCATGACGGCGCGCGGCATCGGTGGAGGGCACAAGCAGAAAATTCGGCTGGTGGATTTCAAACGAAAGAAGCACGACGTGGAGGCGGTCGTCAAAGCTATCGAATACGATCCGCGTCGCACAGCGAGACTCGCATTGATCGAATACAAGGATGGTGAAAAAGCATATATCATCGCCCCCAGCGGTTTGCAGGTTGGCGCAAAACTGATGAGCGGGCCATCCGCTGCGCCTGAGCTGGGCAACAGCCTTCCACTGCGCACCGTCCCGGTTGGTTTGCCGATTCATAACCTGGAGATTATTCCCGGCCGCGGGGCACAGATGGTCCGTACTGCCGGAGGTTCGGCGACGTTGATGTCTCGCGATGAAGGGTATGCCCAAATTCGGTTGCCATCCGGCGAGATACGCAAGATCAACGAAAATTGTTACGCGACGATCGGGCAGGTTGGAAACAGTGAGCACGAGAACGTGGTCCTGGGCAAAGCGGGACGCTCTCGGCATCGTGGCATTCGCCCGATCAACCGCGGTGTTGCGCGCAACCCGGTGGACCATCCCAATGGCGGCGGCGCAGGCAAATCAAAATCCGGCGGAGGCTGGCAGCAACTGACTTCGCCGTGGGGATTGCTGGCCAAGGGGTATCGGACGCGTGAAAAAAAGAAGGACTCGAATCGTTTTATTTTGGTGCGACGTGACGGCCGTCCGATGAAAAACAAATAGGAACGCGACGCTCCAGGATTGGATTACGCCAAGCATGCATTTTTGACATATGGGAAGATCAATTAAAAAAGGCCCCTTCGTTGATGGGCACCTGATGGAAAAAATCCAAAAGGCGAAGGACACCAAGTCCAAGACCCCGATCAAGACCTGGTCGCGACGTTCGATGATAACGCCGGATTTCGTCGGGATGACTTTTAGCGTGCACAATGGCAAAGTGTTCAACCCGGTGTTTGTAACGGAAAATATGGTGGGACATCGCCTGGGAGAGTTTTCCTTAACCCGCAGCTTCAAAAAGCACGGCGCGCATACGGCCAAAGCAGAAGCAAAGTAACGATATGGAAGTTCAAGCTATCACAAAAAACATACGGATGTCCGCACAAAAGATGCGCGAAGTCGTGCGGCAGATTCAGGGCCTGGGTGCGGAACATGCCCAGGCGGTTTTGGCAGTTGTGCCGCGGAAGGGCGCTCGTTTCGTTGCCAAGACTTTGAAATCAGCCATTGCCAATGCGGAAGATCTTAAGACCCACAAAAAGGAGTACAGCGGAATGGCTACCGAGAGGCTGCGGATCAAGGAAGCCGTGGCGCAAACCGCTTCCACATTGCGTCGATTCACTCCGAAAGCGCGCGGATCTGCCGGCCCCATTTTGAAACGCAGTTGCCACATTAAAATCGTTTTAACCGACCAATAAGCCATGGGACAAAAGACAAATCCAATCGGTCTGCGCATTGCGGTGACCAAGGACTGGCGTTCCAAGTGGTATGCCGGCAAGAAAGAATTTGGCAAGCTGCTTACCGAAGATCGCCAGATTCGCGAACTGCTTAAAAAGAAACTCGAATCAGCCTCGGTGCCGCAGATTAACATCGAACGGGCCGCCAGCCGTTGCCGCATTACCATATTGACCGCACGGCCAGGCATCGTGATTGGGCGAAAGGGCGCTGAGATCGACAAGCTCAAGGAAGAGCTCAGCCGCATGACTGGAAAAGAAATTTACGTCGATATTATCGAGATTAAGCATCCGGAAATCGACGCTCAACTTGTCGCGGAAAATGTCGCGTTGCAATTGGAGCGCCGGGTGTCATTCCGCCGGGCCATGAAGAAGGCATTGCAGACGGCGAAGGATTTTGGAGCCGAAGGTATTAAGATTCGTTGCGCGGGCCGTCTGGGCGGCGCTGAACTGGCACGAGTTGAGCAATATCATTGGGGCAGGGTGCCGCTTCACACCTTACGCGCGAACATCGAATACGGTTTTGCCGAAGCCAATACCGTGTACGGAAAACTGGGAATTAAATGTTGGATTTGCAAGGGTGAAACCAAGCCTGCCCAAGCGCTGCCGCAAGCGCAGCCCATCCCCGCGCCAGAGGCGGTTCCCGCCTAATAACCCATCAGCGATAAAATTTAACACAATTCATTTTCTCTTATGCCATTGATTCCAGAAAGGGTGAAGTATCGCAAAATGCACCGCGGCAACCGCGCGGGGTTGGCATCGCGCGGTCATACGGTGGCATTTGGCGAATATGGTTTGATGTCGCTCGAACGTTGCTGGCTGGACACTCGCCAAATCGAAGCGGCGCGCGTGGCAATCGCGCGTAATATGAAACGCCACGGCAAAATGTGGATTCGCGTGTTTCCGCAAAAGTCTTACACCAAAAAGCCGCTCGAGACGCGGATGGGCAAAGGCAAAGGACCTTTGGAATCCTGGGTGGCGGTCATACGTCCCGCCAACGTGCTCTTCGAGGTGGATGGCGTGACCGAAGCGGTGGCGCGCGAGTCGTTGCGCCTGGCTGCCACCAAGCTGCCGATCAAAACGAAATTTATCTCCCGTCATCGATTGGGCTAGGACGAAATGAAAAAAGCGCAACGCAAAGAAATTCAGGAAAAGACCGCGGCAGAATTGTCGGCCGAAGGCCGAAATCTGAGGCAGGAAATTTTTAATTTACGACTGCAACAAGCCAGTGCACAGCTTGAAAAGCCGGGCCGCCTGCGTACGTTGCGGCGGGACATTGCCCGCATCGAAACGAGGCTCTCGCAGATCCGTCACAAAACAACATGAACCAGTCTTTAGATCCATCAGGCAAGCCGATTTGATATGGCCGAAACCAATTCCAACGCAACAACGACCAGCGGGACCGCTTCAGGCGCGGATACCTCTCGGGCCAAGCGCAAAGAGCGCCTTGGCGAGGTCATCTCCAATAAGATGACCAAAACAATTATTGTTCGGGTCGAGCGCCGCTTCCCTCATCGCAGGTATAAGAAAGTCGTCACTGGCTACAAGAAGTTTTACGCGCACGATGAGAAGAGCGAGGCCAAAGTAGGCGACCGGGTGCGAATCGAGGAGACCCGGCCGCTCTCGAAAACCAAGCGCTGGCGTCTGGTTCAAGTGGTTGAGGCCAGTACTGGAGTCGCGCCGGTGGCGGTCTAAAAGCGCCCATTTAATTTATGTTACAGATTCGTTCCATTCTTGATGTTGCCGATAATTCCGGCGCGAAGCGCGCTGCTGCTATCGGGGTCCTGGGCAAAAATCAGCGTTATGCCCATGTGGGGGATATTATCAAAGCACACATCAAGGAAGCCAGCCCTGATGGCACGGTGAAGAAGGGCGAGGTAGTCGATGCGGTTGTGGTCCGCACGCGGAACGCTATTCGCCGCAATGACGGCTCTTATCTGCGCTTCGATAGCAATGCCATTGTTATCATTGACAAAGAATTGAACCCCCGCGGAACGCGTATATTCGGGCCGGTAGCTCGCGAGTTGCGCGAAAAGAAGTTTATGAAAATCGTATCGCTGGCCCCCGAGGTCATCTGATTATTTTATGCCAGGATTTCATGTTAAGAAAGGCGACGAGGTGGTTCTGATCTCCGGCGCCGACAAAGGCAAACGCGGGCGCATCATCAGTGTGGCTCCAAAAAAGCAACGCGTGATCGTGGAAGGCGCGCGCATGATCAAAAAGCACATGCGCAAGAGCCAGCAGAATCCCCAGGGGGCGATTGTAGAACGTGAAGGCACCGTCCACATCTCCAATGTGATGAAGATTGCCGACTTTGATAAGCGGGCGGCCAAACATGGCGCGGCTCCAGCCGAAACCACTTGAGAACAGGACGAGAACCACGTAAAAAAACAGGATTTTTGGATGAAAGCCAGATTGTACGAAAAGTATGTTAAGGAAGTGCTGCCGGCGCTCAAGGAAAAGCGCCAGTACACCAATCCACACCAGGTGCCGCGAATGCAAAAAATCGTCGTCAACATGGGTGTGAGCGCCTCGCTGGAGAAGAGCGCGGTGGATGATGCGACCAAGGATTTGGCTCTCATCACTGGCCGCAAGCCGGTCGTCAGCAAGTCCCGTCATAGCATTGCCAACTTCAAATTGCGCGAGGGGCAGCCCATCGGTTGCCGGGTTACTTTAAGGCGAGATGCCATGTACGAGTTTTTCGATCGCCTGATTGCCGCGGCTTTGCCGCGCATTCGCGATTTCAGAGGTTTGTCCACGCGCTCATTTGACGGCCGCGGAAACTATTCGCTCGGAGTCGGGGATCAAACAATTTTTCCGGAAATCGAATTGGACAAGATTAAGCGGCAGCAAGGCATGGACATTACGATCGTGACCAGCGCCCGGACGAATGATGAAGCGCTGGACCTGCTCAAACTGATGGGGATGCCCTTTGCAGAAGGAAGATAAATAATTTATGGCAAAAACAGCATGGATTGAACGCAACAAGCGCAAGGCCGCGACCGTGAAGAAGTACGCCGCCATTCGCGCTGAGTTAAAAGCTAAACGCGATTACGCGGGCCTGGCTAAACTCCCGCGCGATGCCAGCCCAGTGAGGCTGGTCAATCGTTGCTCGATGAGCGGCCGCCGCCGCGGATATCTTCGAAAGTTCGGTTGCTCACGGATGACGTTCCGAGAGGGCGCGCTCAACGGGCTGATTCCTGGTGTCACCAAAGCCAGTTGGTAACCTTGCCGATTTAACTATTACCACATAACGAATGAACGATCCGATTTCAGATATGCTCGCTCGTATTCGCAACGCCAACCGTGCGTTGCTGCCGGCGATTGAACTGCCGCATTCCAAAATGAAGGAGAGCATTGCCGGCATTCTTAAGCGTGAGGGTTACATCACCGATTTTGCAGTCGAGGGAAAAGTCCCTCGGATTATGAAGTTGAAGCTTAAATACCAGGGCAAAAAGAGCGTGATTGAAGGACTGCGCCGGCTGAGCACGCCCGGTTTGCGCCGATATGTCGGTTCCACTGAGATACCGCGTGTGCGCGGTGGTCTCGGGGTCGCGGTGCTTTCCACTTCCGAAGGTCTCATGACCGGGACGCAGGCGCGGAAAAAAAACCTCGGCGGCGAACTCATTTGCTATGTTTGGTAGTTCATTTATTTCGATTAACTGATTAAAAGCCATGTCAAGAATAGGAAAGCAACCGATTGCGATCCCCGCGAAAGTGAAAGTGGAGATCAAAGGCCAGCAAGTGTCGATTGAAGGCCCCAAAGGGAAGCTGAACTGGGAGCTTCCTCGCCGGACCAGTCTGAAAGTTGATAATGGCAAAGTAGTTGTCAGCCGGGAGGGAGAGGATGCGCAGGCCAGGGCACTTCATGGCTTAAGCCGTGCTTTGGTGAATAACATGGTTCGGGGTGTCAGCGAGGGTTTTAGCAAGAAACTTGAGATCCAGGGCGTTGGTTTTAAGGCGGCAGTCCAGGGGAAGACTGTGAACCTTAACCTGGGCTACTCTCACCCTGTGGTTTACGACATTCCTGACCAGATTAAAGTGACGGTCGAGGAAAATACCAAGCTCACAATCGAGGGGCCGGATCGTCAGGTGGTAGGACAAGTTGCCGCTGAGATTCGCAGCTTCTATCCGCCTGAACCGTACAAAGGCAAAGGCGTGCGCTATAGCGATGAGCGGGTCGTGCGCAAGGAAGGCAAGACCGTCCAATAATTTCGGTAAATGATGGAACAGTGTAATTTTCTGAATCATTAAATTTCGGAGCACCGACGCATGAGAACAGAACAGAAACAGCGGCTTGCTATCAGACGCCATTGGCGTGTGCGCAAGAAGATCAGCGGCACCAAGGAAAGGCCGCGAATGAGCGTCTGCTTTAGCAACAAAAACATTCACGTTCAATTCATTGATGACCTGGCGCGAGTTACTTTGGCGGCGGCTTCAACCACCAGCAAAGCGACTCCTGACCGCGAGAAACTCGGAGCAAATGCTGCCAGTGCCAAAAGCGTAGGCGCTTTGGCTGCCCAGGCCGCATTAGCCAAAGGCATCAAACAAGTAGTTTTTGACCGCGGAGGCGCCCGTTACCATGGCAAGGTTAAGGCCCTGGCAGATGCCGCGCGTGAAGCGGGATTGCAGTTTTAACTTATTATGGAGAAAAAATATTGTGGCTGAGATAACCAAACCAGAAACCGCCGCCGGTGAGGTACGCCCTCGAGGCGCGTTCCGAGGCCGACGCGGCCGGCCAGGAGCGGACTCTTTCGATCCGAATCAACAAGGTCAAGGACAGGATTTGACGGAGAAGGTCGTTTTCATCAACCGTTCGGCAAAAGTCGTCAAGGGAGGACGTCGTTTCAATTTCAGCGCGCTGATTGTCGTCGGCGACAGACGCGGTCGTGTGGGTGTGGGTCTCGGTAAAGCCGGGGAAGTTGCAGATGCCATACGCAAAGGTGGAGAGATGGCGCGAAACCAAATGGTCGGGGTTTCCCTCAAAGATGCCACCATTCCGCATGAAGTTTTCTCACATTACTGTGGAGCAAAAGTTTTGCTTCGTCCGGCCTCACCCGGGACTGGGGTGATAGCAGGCAAGACAGTGCGAGCGGTGCTCGAGTCTGCTGGCGTCAAAGATGTCCTCACGAAATCACTGGGGTCGAAAAATGCCGCCAACGTAGTCAAAGCAACACTCGAGGCGCTCCTAAGCTTGCGATTGCGCGAAGATATTTATGAGGGCCGTGGTCTGCAAATCAAAAAATTAGAACCGCCGAAGTTGCCCGAAACCAAAGCAGCTTCGCCCGGTATCGCTCCGCTCATCGCGGTATCCAGCCCTATCGCGTCGCCGGAGACTCCTGAGCAACCGATTTAACTGATTAAGAGCATGCGATTACATGATTTAAAACCTCGGCCTGGAGCCAAACACCGGCGCAAACGCCTTGGCCAGGGCGAATCAAGTGGCCGCGGGAAAACCAGCGGACGCGGTGGTAAGGGCCAGACAGCGCGGTCGGGGAGTTCCATCCGAATCGGTTTCGAAGGTGGTCAGATGCCTTTGATTCGGCGTATACCGAAAAGGGGTTTCAACAATGCCCGGCACACCGTGCGGTACCTTCCGGTGAACCTGGAGCAACTAAACTGTTTTGACGACGGGGCCCGTGTTGACGAGGCAGCGCTGCGGAGCGAAGGCCTTGCCAATGGCAGGATCTCCCGCATCAAAGTCCTCGGCGGGGGCGAGCTCACCAAAAAACTAACGGTTCAGGCGCATGCATTCAGCTCCTCGGCCCGCACAAAGATTGAAGCCAAAGGCGGCGCTTGCGAATTGATTGCCATCGCCCGGGAGGAAAAACCGAAGGAAACGAAAAAATCTTAGTGGTTTCTCCTTTAGACTGTACAATTCAGATTTTCGACTACTAATAACATGCTTGCTGCCATTGCGAACACTTTCAGCAATTGTTTCAAGATTCCCGAGCTGAAATCCCGGATTCTTTTTACGCTGGTAGTCCTGTCGATCTGCCGACTTGCGGCGTTCGTTCGTATTCCTGGACTTGATGGAGACGTATTAAGAAGCTTTTTTCAAGCGCATGGCGGGGGTGCCGGAGGGATGCTCGGAATGTATAGCTTATTCACTGGAGGCGCGCTCGAGAACTGTGCCGTCGGCGCCTTGGGAATCATGCCTTACATCAGTGCGACTATTATCATTCAATTGCTCACCGCTGTCGTGCCTACCCTGAGCAAACTGGCTCGCGAGGAAGGCGGCCGGACAAAAATAATTCAGTATGGACGTTATTTAACGGTTCTACTCTGCCTGGGCCAGGGATTGTTCATGGCGATCCAATGGGAGCATCCAGAGCGCATCTTCGGCGCGGGCATCGGTTCGCTGGTGCTCTATGATCCCTCCCACATTTGGTTTTATCGAATCCAAACCGTGATGGTGCTCACCACAGGCACAATGCTTTTGATGTGGCTCGGTGAGCAGATCACGGAGCGTGGTATTGGCAATGGTATTTCACTGGTGATCACAATTGGAATTCTGGCCCGCCTTCCTCAAGCTGCAGTATCGCTCAAGGACATGTTTTTCCCAGGCGGTGGTGATGCCAAATTCAATTTCGGTCATGCGATAGCGCTGGTTTTCCTGCTGGCTGGTGTAATTGCCGGTGTAATTGCGATCACACAGGCGCAGAGGAAAATCCCCGTTCAATACGCGCAAAGAGCTGTCGGGCGCAAAGTCTATGCTGGTGGCACCTCGTTCATGCCTTTGCGAGTCAATTATTCGGGCGTCATGCCGATTATTTTCGCTCAGGCAATATTGATGTTCCCCCAGAAGCTCTTTCTCTTTGCGGGGCAGACTATCGGCGGTTCGCATAATCAGGGCGCAAAGCTCATCGCCGATGTTTGCGGGAAGATAGCTCGCGCGCTTTCGGAAGGTGCGTTTTGGTATCTGTTTCTCTATTCGATGATGATCCTGTTTTTTTCTTATTTCTGGGTCGCTACCCAATTCAACGAGCTCCAGATCGCGGATGATTTGAAAAAGAACGGGGGTTACATTCCGGGAGTCCGGCCTGGCCAGGCTACCAGCGAATATTTGCACAAAGCAATGAGCCGCATTACGCTTGCTGGGGCGCTTTTTTTGACAGTCATTGCAGTTATCCCGATTCTTTTGTATCGCGCGCTGCAAATTCCATATGCTGTTGCCACGTTTTTTGGCGGAACCAGCATGTTAATCATGGTGGGTGTGCTCCTGGACACAATGCGTCAAATGGAAACGCATCTCTTGATGCGCCATTACGATGGATTTTTGAAGAAAGGCCGGCTTAAGGGCCGCTTTTAGCGTATGATGTGTTTGGCGGATGCGGAATGATTAACATGAGCTCGACCGTGGGTCATCGTCACTCATCCACATCGCCATTCATACGTTGAAGAAGATCATTCTCAAGTCTGAAAGCGATTTAGAAGCGATGAGGCCTGCCTGCGTGGTTGCGGCCACCGTGTTGGATGAAGTGTCAGCTTTTATCCAGCCTGGTGTCACAACTCAGCAGGTAGATGACTTCGCTGCTTCCCGAATCAAACATTACGGGGCGCGCAGCGCTTTTTTGGGATATCGCAAATATCCGTGTCAAATTTGCATCTCGGTTAACGAGCAAGTGGTGCATGGGTTGGCGGGACCGCGGCATCTCAATTTTGGTGATATTGTGAGCCTGGACGTTGGAGTCAATTATCACGGCTTTATTGGTGACACTGCCCGGACGGTTGCAGTCGGCGGTTGCGGTGTTTTGGCTCAGAAACTGATGGATGTATCAGAGAAAGCTCTGTATGAGGGCATTGCCCAGGCAACCTTGGGCCGGCGGGTGGGTGATATCTCGCGTGCCATACAGAATTATGTCGAGGCCAATGGTTTTAGTGTTGTTCGCGAGTTCGTTGGGCATGGGGTGGGACGCTCCATGCACGAAGAACCCCAGGTGCCGAACTTTGTGGATGGCAAAGCTACCGCGAAGTTGCAGCGGGGCATGACTTTGGCAATTGAACCCATGGTTACGGCGGGATTGCCGGGTGTGAAAGTTTTGAATGATGGCTGGACAGTGGTGACGCAAGATGGTTCACTGTCTGCTCATTTTGAGCATACAGTGTTGATCACTGAGTCGGAGCCGGAAATTTTGACATGGCCCGAGAGAATGCCATCCACGTTGCGGGCATAGTAGTTGAAGCGCTGCCAAACCGCACGTATCAAGTGGAATTAATTAACGGTCACCGCGTCTTGGCGTTTTTGACTCGCCGCGAGCGAGCCAGTTTCGCGCAAGTTGCGACTGGAGATCGGGTTATGTTGGAAATGTCGCCTTACGACTTGTCGGAAGGGCGGATTATTTTGGAAAAGAAAGATTCAGGCATATGAAAGTTCGCGCATCAGTAAAAAAGCTTTGTGAAAATTGCAAAATCATTCGGCGCAAGGGCGTCATCCGCGTGATCTGTACCAACGCCCGGCATAAACAGCGACAGGGTTGATCGAGGATTGGCCTTCGCAAAGCACTAACTTTATTTAAGAAAAATATGGCTCGTATCATCGGAGTAGAGGTTCCGCCCAACAAGCGGATTGATATTGCGTTACGTTATATCTACGGAATTGGCCCGACCAACGCGAAAGAGATCCTTTCCCGGTCCAACATCGATCCTAGTGTTCGCGCAAAGGACCTTACAGAGCAACAACTCTCGCAAATTGTCCATGCCATCCAGGATGGAAAGTACGTTATCGAAGGTGATTTACGCCGCGAGATCGGAATGAATCTGAAACGGCTGCAGGGCATCAAGTGTTACCGAGGCGTCCGCCACCTGCGCGGCCTTCCGGTTCGCGGCCAGCGCACCCAAACCAATGCACGCACGCGCAAAGGTCCGCGCAAAACTGTAGGCGTGGTGCGTAACCCGGCCGCGAAGACTGGAATTCATTAATCGATTTGTAACTATCAACTCCTAACATTTCATGGCTGAAGAAAAAAAGAAACCCGCTCCGAAGAAAGAGTCCAAACCTGAAACGGCCGAGAAGGCGGCAGGGAAGGGTGCTGCCGAAGGGCAGCCGGCGAAGAATCCAAAGAAAGCCTCCCCGCCTGGTGAAGAAGGGTCTGCGCCCGGCGTTGAAGCACCCAAAGGTCCCGAGGCCGCAGTTGCTACTGGCGTCCCTGCTGCTGCTCCTACCGCGGCAGAACTGTTGGCCGACGAATTGGCCGGCAAGAAGATCGTCAAAGCCAAAGGTGCGAAGAATATCATCACCGGCATTGCCAATATTCTCGCCACTTTTAATAACACACTGGTCAGCATTACTGACATGCAGGGGCACGTCATTGGTTGGTCCAGCGCTGGTCGAGTCGGATTCAAAGGCTCGCGCAAGAGCACCGCATACGCAGCCCAGCAGGTGGCGCAAGATGCGGCACGGCAAGCGATGTCTCACGGCATGAAAGAAATTGAAGTCCGGGTCAAGGGACCTGGTTCAGGCCGGGAATCCGCCATTCGCGCATTGCAGGCAATCGGTCTTGAAATTACTACAATTAAGGATGTGACGCCTGTTCCGCATAATGGCTGCCGCCCTCGCAAAAAGCGCCGCGTTTAAACAAATTTAATCCAAGTCACTTTTACTATTCGCTAAATTATGGCTCGTTATACAGGTCCCCGCGTTCGCATCAGCCGCCGCTTTGGCGTTCCGATTTTTGGTCCCTCGAAGTACCTTGAGCGGCGCAACTATGGTCCCGGCGTGCATGGCCCGAAATCCCGCCGCAAACATACCGACTATGGTTTGGGCTTAATCGAGAAGCAAAAGCTCCGCTACTACTACGGCTTGCTCGAACGCCAATTTCGCGGCGTTTACGAACGCGCACTCAAGCGGCGCGGTGTTACCGGTGAACAGATGCTGCAGATTCTGGAGTCACGTTTGGATAACATTTGTTATCATTTCGGCTTTGCGAATAGCCGTGCAGCCGCCAGGCAGTTGGTCAGTCACGGACATGTGCGTGTCAATGGGCGGAAGGTGAACATTCCTTCCTGCGGGCTCAAAGTAAATGACGTGGTCGAGATTAAGAACTCAAATGCCGCGCGACAGTTGGCCGTTAAAAACCTCGAGATGGCTGCGAGCCGGGCAGTGCCCGATTGGTTGTCTTTGGACAAAGAAGCCCTGAAAGGGGTCGTGATGAGAATTCCGACCCGCGAAGAAATCCAACCGATTGCGAATGAGCAGGCGGTCGTCGAATTTTATTCCCGCTAGAAAAATGAACAACGAAATTGAGGAATGCCGGAAAGACGTGGTTCTGTAAACCCGGTTCTTTTTATCATTCCAGGATTTCAAAACAATTATATGGGCCCTGTCGGAAGGGAATAAATGCCGGCAGTGCCAGATTAAAATTGTTGAAAGGAAATATATGCCAGTACGTTTAGGACGCTTCGAAATGCCGAAGCGGTTGACCAAAGAAGACTCTACCGCAACGGAGACCTACGCCAAATTCATTGCCGAGCCATTTGAAACGGGTTACGGACATACCGTAGGCAACTCGCTGCGGCGAGTGCTGCTCTCTTCCCTCGAGGGTGCGGCAATTACTTCGATTAAGGTGGATGGCGCCATGCATGAGTTTGCCACCATCGAGGGAGTCGTGGAAGATGTCACTGACATCGTGTTGAATTTAAAGAAGGTTCTGTTCCGAGCCCATACGCGCGACTCGCAGACTCTCCTCCTTTCGGTCAATAAGGATGGAGACGTCACCGCCTCGGACATTCAGCTCAACCAGAATGTCGAGCTGGTAAACCCGGCGCAGCACATCTGCACGTTGGACAAGAAGAAGAAATTTGAAATGGAGTTGGAAGTCAAAGTCGGCCGCGGCTTCCTTCCTGGTGACGAGAACAAAAAGCCCAATCAGCCCATCGGCGTTGTGGCGATCGATTCCCTTTTTTCACCAGTGACGCGCGTGCGTTATGCGGTTGAAAATGCCCGCGTAGGCCAGCGGACCGATTATGATCGATTGGTCCTCGAAGTTTGGACCGATGGACGCATTTCCCCGGATGATGCGCTAACCCAGGCTTCTGCCATTCTGCAGCATCATCTCGATGTGTTCGTGGGTTACGACAAGAACGCCGTTGAATTCGAAGAAGTGGTCGATAAGCAGGACGAGGAAAAGACCAAGCTTAAGAAGCTGCTCAATATGAGCGTCAACGAGATCGAGCTGAGCGTTCGCGCCGCCAATTGTTTGAATAATGCCAACATTACTACCGTTGGCCAATTGGCAATGAAGAGCGAACAGGAAATGCTCAAGTACCGCAATTTTGGAAAAAAATCCCTGAACGAAATCAAAGACAAGCTGGCAGCTCTTGGCCTCGCCCTGGGCATGACCTTCGAACAGGATTTGCTGGAAGCACCAAAGGAAGAGCCCACAACTGCTCCTGGCCTCCGTTAATCGTATCAAACAATTCACTATTGAGATCTTATGCGGCACCTTAAGCGAACGGCCAAACTAGGCCGCACCGGACAACATCGGAACGCCATGCTGGCAAACATGGTTTGCAGCCTGATCAAGCACAAACGTATCACGACCAGTTTGGCCAAGGCGAAAGCGGCCCGATCAGTGGCTGAAAAGATGGTAACCTTGGGCAAGCAAGGCACGGTCCAATATCGCCGTCTGGCTGTCGCCCGTCTGCACCAGGAGGATGCCGTGAAAATTCTGTTTAACGAAATTGCCCCGGCGCAAAAAGAGCGCCGTGGCGGTTACACTCGCATCATCCGGCTCAACCAACGCCAGGGAGATGCTGGCCAGCTCGCAATTCTGGAGTGGGTGGACATGCCTGTCGAGGTTGCACCCCCTAAAGAGGCATCGGAAACCGAAACCAAGCCCGACGAAAAGACGACAGAGGCCGCGAAGTAGTTTTTGAAACCTGCTGTTTGCCGAGTGGCACTGGTCGAAGCGGGCTGTGTTTGTTTAGCGCGGAGCGCGGACATTCCTGTCCAATGGATGCCACGCGCGAGTTCCATCAGCCGTCCATTCGGAATAAGCCCTGGCGCGGTTTCGCAACCGCTTAATCTTCCGGCAATGGTTGTCCCTTGGTTTCAGGAGCCCAAATCAACGCGATCATCCCCAGAAAAAAGATGCTGCAAAGGATTACAGCAGCCACTCGGAAAGGTTCACGGACCGCCTGTTCCTTTAAGACATAGCTGAGCTTCCCCATCAGCCAGGGCGCTGGGGCTGCTAAATAGCGAACCGTATTGTAACAGAAGCCAACACCCGTTCCCCGCAAGCGGGTTGGAAAAAGCTCTGGAAAATAAATCGAATAGCCCGCGAACACACCTAGTTGCGCAAACCCCATCATCGGCAACATCCAATAAGCCTGGGTGGCCGTGCGCAAAGAAAGAAATACAAAAGCGGTCACGACCAGGCTGAGGATAAAAGCTCCCAGGAATGCTTTCCGACGGCTCCAACGCGAAGCAACGTAAGTGAACACCAGCATGCCAAGGAAGGCCCCGCCATCCTGAAATGCCATTCCCCAGCCACGCACCGTATCAACCTGGTGCTGGGGAGCTCCCGCGAGTGCGGTCGAGATTAGTTCGGGAGAAAAAAAGCCGATTCCCCATAAGCCAAACATTCCCGACAAGCCCAGGCACAATCCCACCAGAGCATTTTTTCGCCAACGTCGGTCCCGAAACAGGTCGAGCGGAGATCCCGTTTTTGGCCCGCGGCCGGCTGCCGCTTCGGCCTTAGCGAGCCTCCAGGCCGCAGGCTCGCGGAGAATAAAAATGGTGGGCACCACCAAAAGCGCGGGGAGAATTCCCACAAAAAAGAGCACCCGCCAGCCAGCGTAGTGTCCAATAACGTTCGCCGCGCCCGGTTGAATCTGAATCGTTATGAGTGAAGCAATGATATTGCCCGTCGCCGATAGAGCCTGGAGAGAGCCTAAGGCCAATGACCGTATTCGGCTCGGAACGCTTTCTGCCACCAGTGTGGTAGCAGCTCCGAACATGCCTCCCACTCCCAGTCCGACCAAAAAACGATAGATCGTAAAATCCGTCCATCCTTGAGCGCATCCGGAGAGACCTGTAAATCCCGAGTAAATCAACAGAGTGATAACCATTGTTTTAACCCGGCCAAGTTTGTCGCTAAGCATCCCAAAAATGATCCCACCGGTAGCCCAGCCAAGCATCATCCACATCGTAGCTGTGCCGATGTGTTGTTTGAGCTGACTGAGGGCGAGCGCGTCATTTCTCAGCAGTTCTTTCAATGCGGATTCGCGACCGAGCACGAAGAGCCGCTGATCCATGCAATCAAACAGCCACCCGAAGGAAGCAATGATTACAACCATCCAGTGATAGGTCGTTACTTTTTCGGAATGATTCGAAGGGCTGACACCAATTGGACCGGCTTTCGGACCGGAATCTTGAGGCGTGGTGATCACCAAAGCATTGTCGGAAACTCAACGCGCGAGTGTCAAGCCGCGCGTGCTATTGTGCTATTGCTGCCATGACATTGGCTTTGCGAGGTCCCACCGCTTGCTGCTGGACGAGCCTTATTTTCCTTTTACCCTGATGCTCGCTCCTAAACGAGAGGGCAAAACCGGCCGGGAGCACTGGTAACTGATATGAACCGATGCTTCTGGGCGCAAAGCGATGCAATGATCGTTTATCACGATCAGGAATGGGGAATTCCAGTTCACGACGATCGGCTCCTTTTTGAGTTCCTTATCCTGGAAGGCGCTCAGGCGGGCCTGAGTTGGTCCACGATCCTCAATAAACGCGACAATTACCGGCGCGCTTTCGATCATTTCGATCCTCGCAAGGTGGCCAAATATGATGCGCGAAAAACAAAAAAACTCCTTGCGGATGCAGGAATCGTGCGAAACCGGCTTAAAATCAAATCCACCATCGAAAACGCAAAAGCATTTCTTGCGATACAAAAGGAATTTGGGACCTTCGACGCATACATTTGGAAGTTTGTCGGAGGCAAGCCCATCCAAAATCGGTGGGAAACTCACAAACAAATTCCGGCGCGTACCTCGGAATCCGACGCGATGAGCAAAGACCTGGTCAAACGCGGTTTTAAGTTCGTCGGCTCAACGATCTGTTATGCGTTGATGCAAGCCGTCGGCATGGTGAACGATCATACCAGCGATTGTTTCCGTTACACAGAACTGGGTGGAACATCGAAATCCAAGTGACGTACTCGAAACGCTTCGCGTAACTCGATGCCTTTCTCATATTTACAAGCGTAACAACGAAACTTGCCTGTTCAAGGCTTCGCAAGGTCCAGGCACACTAATCGATCCTCGCTTCTCAGATATAATATCTTTCTCGACAACACCGGCGCTGCCCAGCACGGATGATGTAGCTGTGGAACCTGAAAGCGGGAAACTTCCTCCGCTTTCTGTGGATTCACTTTGAACAATCCCAGCAAACCGCCTTCGCCTAGTACGATCAGTTTCCCATCCGCCATGATACTGGAGCCTCTGCCATAGACTGAAGGTGTGGGGGTGCTATGCGGGGGCCAGCGCTCGTCTCGTTCCCACATCAATTTGCCTGATTTAAATTCAACGCACCGGAAATTCGCATCCGGTTCGTTGCGCCCGCTAAAGGCGTAAACATAGCCGTTATAGAGAATGGGTGTGGTCCAATGCACTTCGAGCGCGGTGCTTCGCCAAACCTCCTCGAGATTTTTGCAGCCAGGTTTTACGCGCAAAAGAACCGACCCAACCTGGTAATACGCACCCGAGATTAAAATAAGATCATCCAAAACTACCGGATTCATTGCGTTCACAGAATCATTGGCCCGCGATCGAAACCAGAAACTAAAGTTTACGTGACCATTGGTCGGATTGAGCGAAACCAGACCCTGGCGCATCAGGCATAACACCTGCCGCTGGCCGTGGATCGTGCACGCCACGGGAGCGGCATAACTCGCCTGCTTTTCCCAGGATTGCCATTGAACCTTGCGCTCGCCCGGCCATCCAGCCATCGGCTGGCCGTGCCAATTCTTCGCACCGACACTCTCCCATAAGACCTTTCCATTATTTGGGTCGAAGGCCACCATGCCGGAATCTGGCTGACCGCCTACCATAACGAGCAACCTGTCCGCTTCGAGAATCGGTGTGCTACCGACGCCAAAAAAAGCTGCAGGGACATTCCAATCCACTCCGGTATCCCGCTGCCAAATCAGCTTTCCGGTCCCCAACTCAAGGCAGAGAAGTTTGCCTTCAGCTCCGAATGTGTAACAACGGTTGGATGTGAGCAAGGGTGTGCAGCGCGGCCCATTATTGTAGCCGTATGGATCAACAAAATGACTTGGATACGCGTAGCGCCAAACCGGCTTGCCGTTGTCGGCGGCAAAACATTCCACGACTTCCTCGTCCTTGATTCTGTGGTGAAGCACGAGAAGATTGTCACGAACAGAAGGCGCGCTATAGCCGGTGCCTATCTTTTTTTCCCAAAGGAGAGGAGGACCATTCGAAGGCCACTTCTCCAGCAAGCCGGTTTCAATTGAGGTGCCGTTTGCGCGCGGACCGAGGAATTGGGGCCAGTCCTCGCCAGACTGAGGCGCAGCAACTGTAAGAAAGGACGGAAGAATACTGAACGCGAGAATCCGAAGGAGATAATGCATGAACGATCCTGAACGGAATCTCATTTCCTCTTTGTAAGAGGCTTTCGTCACAGCCGCAGAAAGATTTTTTTCCGATAAAGGAAATGAACCAACCAAAATGCCAGCAACAGACCGACAACCGCAACCATAAGATCTCCCAACCCGGCGGCAATGTGCGTATCGAAAAAGCTTTTAACATCTCCACCGACGAAACGAGCGGCAACAGTCCTGAATCCGCCAGTGATGATGTTTTTGGCCAGGTAAATGGTGATTGAATTCATTCCAATCCACAATAGAGGCTGGCACCAGGAGCGTCTCTTCCAGACATCGACCACCAGAAAGAACAGAGCCAGAAGAATAAAACTGTAGCCGCCGGCAACCAGCACAAAGGATGACGTCCAGATTTTCTTAACGACAGGGAATTGGAAATTCCAGAGCCAACCGAGCGCCGCCGCAGCTATTCCAGCGAAGAGTAAATAGTTCACCTTGCGCCGGTCTTCTACGGTGGTGCTCCTCAACAGAAGACCGGCAAATATACCCAGCAAACAGGTGGCTACCGCTGGAATTGTGCTCAGAAGCCCTTCGGGATCAGAAAAGGTGTCCCACTTTTTCCCCGGCAGATATTGAAAGTCGATATGATCCGAGAGGTTGTATCCCTTGTCATACTTTCCGCTGACGACAGCCGTCGTTGCGTAATAGAGTTTTTGAGCGCCGGCCCAGGCGGGACTGTTTTTTATGGTCGATGCATTGGTCGAATCATTTCGCTCGAAGTAAGCGGCTGTTTCTGTATCGCCCGACTGCCTGGCTAATTGTGCGACATTTCCCTTTGTCAGTTGAATATCACGAATCGGAACGAAAGTCATGAATCCCCAATAGCCAACCAGCAAACCCGCGCAGATTGTCAGCAGAGCGCGAGGCTTGAAGAAACAGAAGAGCAGGCCCGCAAACAAGTATGCCAGTGCGATCCGGTTTAACACGCCCATCAGCCGCATGTCAGGCCATGGATTTGTGAAACCGCCATAATAAAAAATTCCAATCAAGAACAGCAACACGCCTCTCCGAATCACCCGCTTTACGGCCTCAGGCCGCCCGGCCTGCTCAATCGTTTTGGTCAGGGAAAAGACGATCGACACCCCAGCCAAAAAAACGAACAGCGGAAAAATGAGATCGTAAAAGTGAAATCCCTGCCACTCAGCATGGTCGAGTTGATTTGCCAGGAATTTAGTCGGCGCGGTTTGAGTCATCCGATTCAGCGCCGCGACCAGCGAATCGGCGCCGATGATCCAAAACATATCGAAACCGCGCAACGCATCCACTGACATGAGGCGTTGGTTTGAAGCGGCGGCTGAAGCAGGGGCAGCGGCCACGGGCTGAGTTTGTACCATGACTGGCATAGCAACGGACTTGGATAGATAACTCTATCGACCGGAATGAGTCAATTGCGTTCCCCTGATGCCACGGCTAATCTCTTGATTTGGCTTGAGGGTGGTTGACGTTTTAAGGTCAAATCCTTCACATGAGACAACCGCCGAACCGGGATTTGCAAAACAAAAACGAACTCAGTTTGATCAAGGTCGCAAACGCGCCCTGCTCCTGGGGCATCCTCGAGTTTGATCTGCCAGGGCAAGGAGCGGATTACGTTCAGGTTTTAAATGAGATTAAAGAGACGGGCTATGTCGGCACTGAGTTAGGGGATTGGGGCTTCATGCCCACCGACCCTCGCGAACTGCAGAACGAGTTGAAGCAGCGCGGACTCGAGTTGGTCGGCGCCTTTGTTCCGGTTGCCTTCAACAGCGAGCAGGCATATGCGGATGGTGAACAGCGCGCGCTAAAAACAGCGAGGCTGATGGCCGAGGCCGCCGGCACAACTCCGTTTATCGTCCTGGCGGATGACAATGGCACAGATCCATTGCGAACAAAAAGCGCCGGTCGCATTTCTCGTGAGCAAAGTCTCCTCCCGGAGCAATGGAAAGGGTACGGTGAGCGCGTTAACCGGATCGCTCAAGCAGTGCGGAACCAAACCGGCTTGCGCACCGTGTTTCACCACCACTGTGCCGGCGCCGCGGAAACTCCATGGGAGATTGAGTTCCTGTTGCAGCATACCGATCCGTCCCTGGTTGGGCTCTGTTTCGATACTGGACATTATCGTTTCGGCGGCGGCGCAGACCCGGTGGAGTGGTTGCAAAAACATCGAAGTCGCATTTGGCATGTGCATTTCAAAGACTGTAATCCAATCGTTCATCGCCAATCACGAAGCGAGCATTGGAACTATTTTGAATCGCTTCAGCATGGGATTTTTTGCGAGCTCGGGCGCGGAGATGTTCCATTTGCGGCGGTGCTCGCGACTTTGGCCCATACTCAATACAAGGGTTGGATTGTGGTGGAACAGGATATCCTGCCTGGAATGGGTGTGCCGAAGGAGTATGCGGCCTTGAATCGGGAATTTCTCCGGCGCTGCGGATTGAGATAAGCGCTACGGGGCTGATGTTGCGCGAAAGAAGCGCTGGCCAGGAACGGTCGGTTGCGGCACCCAGAATTCAATCAAACCGTTATCGGGTGTAGCATACGTCAGAAGCGGAGACCACGCGATCAGATCGGTTGAGGTCTCGATTGTGAAGGGACGCCTGGGCCCGGCCGAAAGCCGCCAGTGTAGTAATCCGTCGCCCGAACTGGGGATTGCAAACAAGAGCATCGGCGGGCTGATGGCGTTATGAAGATTGAGACGTCCGCCGGTTAGACATTTGCCTGCAAGTGCAGGAAGGGGGTCCACGGCTGCCAGTAGGCGGTTGATGATTTGCAGGTAAGTTTCACCGGGAAATCTTGTCAGCATCAGTGCAAGCGCTCCGCTGACATAAGCTGCGCCAAAGGATGTGCCGGCAAGATTAATGGGTAGGCCGGAAGGGGGATAATAAGAAGCGTCAGACGCCGCGAAGGTCGAATAGATCTGGTCGCCCGGAGCGGCTAGATCAACGTTCGTTGCACCGTAATTTGAAAAATTTCCCAGCGCGTCGTTGCGGGTTGTGTACGCAACCGAAATGATATTATCGATGCCGTAACTTGCTGGATAATGAGGAACTACATCGATATCAGCGGAATTATTACCACAAGAAGCAACGAAAATTATCCCTGCTGCGCGTGCGATAAGGATAGCATTGGATAGCGACTCTGAAAATGCAATGCCATCGAAGCTCGCACTGATAATATGGGCGCCGTTCGCTCGAGCGTAGTCAATACCGGCAATGATCCCTGAGTCGCTTCCCGCTCCGAAGCTGCTGAAACATTTGCAGCCCATGATTTGCATCCGCCAAGCCACGCCGACAATGCCCTTCCCATTGTTCCCGGTTGCGCCCATCACACCTGCCATCAACGTCCCATGACCGTTGTCGTCATTAGGATCTTTCGTGCCTGCGACAGCATTCGTGCCATGGCTGCCATCTTTTGGATTGGTCCAAATGTTGGCCACAAGATCCTCGTGGGTGTAACGCACGCCGGTGTCAAGTATGGCAACGATAACGTTGCTCGCGGAGTTGATCACATCCCACGCTTCGGGGGCAGAGATATCGGCGTGGGCCGTGCCGCCGTTCTGGCCGTAATTATGAAGACCCCAGAGCGTGCCATCCAGGTACTTGGGATCATTCGGCTCAGTCGATGTAATCTGTCTCAGATAATCAGGCTCAGCAAATTCAACCAGCCCGCTGGTTTGGTATTGGGCCACGAGAGCTTCGACCGATTCTCCGCCTTGCGACGAAATTACCTGCAAATTACTAATCGCCGGGAAAGTTTGGATTACCTTGCAATCATGAGCGGCATGTAACCTGGCCAGTGCATCGAGACGGACCTCGGCCTTCGGTCTAATCAGAAATCGATCAGGAACGTAAGACAACTTCGGGGGCTGTGATGCAGATGCTGGAGGCAGTTGGCCGAGGGCTTCCGGTAAGATGAGCCCCAAATAAAAACATAGGGCGGTTGCCATCCAACAACTGAATGTTCGAAAACGAAAAGGTCTGGAAAACGTGATCATACCTTCCAATCCCTTAACTCCACGATGGTTCGAGTTAAAGGCGTTGACGGGGATTTGTCAAGCGTCAATGCTGGGCCGCAGCATTGCTTGGGAGAATGCTTCGGCTGGCTGCACTACCATGCATTTCACATGCTGAGTTCCAGGTAATCCCGGTTCCTGAAGATGATCTTGTTGTGGGGATCTGTGAGCGGTCCTGGCCAGGCACATTTGATTCTTTGCAGAGGCAGTGTCACCCAATAATATGGGGGCTCTTGAATGACATAGTCCGAAATCATGATAAAGAAATTAATCCATCAAATTGTTCTCGCGGCTTTAATGTCGGCCAACCTCGCGCTGGCTGCATCGGCCGCCGATAAAAAACCCAACATCATCCACATCGTCGCCGACGACCTCGGCTGGAAAGATGTCGGCTTCAACGGTGCGACGGACATCAAGACGCCGAACATTGACGCGCTTGCGAAGGGTGGCGCGAAGTTGAGCCAGTTTTACGCGCAACCAATGTGCACTCCTACGCGCGCGTGCCTGATGACTGGCCGTTATCCGTTCCGTTACGGCCTGCAAACGATTGTCATTCCAGGGCCTGCCGGTTATGGTCTGGACACCAGCGAGTATCTTCTGCCTCAATGCTTGAAGGACGCGGGTTACACCACGGCAATCATCGGCAAATGGCACCTCGGCCACGCCGACACCAAATATTGGCCCAAGCAACGCGGCTTCGATTACCAATACGGCGCGATGATCGGGGAGTTGGACTATTACACTCACAGTGACGCGGGGGTGCTCGATTGGTTCCGGAACAACAAGCCCGTTAAAGAAAAGGGCTACACGACTCAGCTCATCGGCAACGATGCGGTGAAATACATCGACGGACAGGACTCAAACAAACCGTTCTATCTCTACCTCACCTTCAACGCCCCGCACACGCCGTATCAAGCTCCGAAGGAGTATGTTGATCGCTACCCTAACATTACCGACCCCACGCGCCGCACCTACGCCGGCATGGTCACGTGTCTCGACGACGAGATTGGCCGGGTCGTCGCCGCGCTCGACAAAAAGGGGCTGAGAGATAATACGCTGATCGTTTTCCACAGCGACAACGGCGGCACGCGCAACCCAATGTTCGCTGGCCAGATGGCGGACTTGTCAAAAACAAAGCTTCCCTGCGATAATGGTCCCTATCGCGACGGCAAAGGAGCGCTCTTCGAAGGCGGTTGCCGCGTTGCGGCTTGCGCCAATTGGCCCGGCCACATCAAGGCCGAAACCGTGGACGGCATCATGCATGTCGTCGATCTTTATCCCACGTTCGCCGCGATCGCCGGTGCGTCCACCGCCAAGTGCAAACCTCTCGATGGCATGAACGTCTGGGACGCAATTGCCGAAGGCAAACCTTCGCCCCGCACCGAAGTTGTTTATAACGTCGAGCCGTTCCGCGGCGCAGTGCGCCAAGGCGATTGGAAACTCATCTGGCGCACGTTGATCCCCTCGACCGTTGATCTCTACAATCTTGCCGATGATCCCTACGAGAAAAACAACCTTGCCGCCGCGCATCCAGACAAAGTGGCCGCGATGCAGGAGCGCCTCAACGCGTTGGCCAAGGAATCCGCCAAACCTCTGGCGCTCATGTACATCGGCAGTGTGGCCTTCGCGCATGGTAAACCTCGCATGGCTTCCGAAAACGGCAAGGGGCCGGTACTGGTAGAGGGCGACGCGCACTCGATCACAGAGGAAGGTTTCGGCGACAACGACGATCATCCGTGAGTGGGCGAGTAGCGGAGGGTAGAGGTCTGGGCTTGTATTTTTTCCTGCTTGCCGTGGAAACGGCGGGTGCCGCCATCATTCTCGCGAACGGCGTCCCGATTTATCGCCAGCTTGCCAGCGATTTCGCTAATCACCGGCCAGAACCTGGGATTCTCTGGTGGGGAGTTGTGGCGGTCGTGTTGATCCAGACCAGCTATTGGATTCGCATGCGGCTCCAACCTCGAATGCCGCGCAACGCCCATGTTGTACTCGGTCATTTAGCCAGCTTCGTTGCGAGGCTTAGCTTTATTTTTGCCAGTTCGAGCTTTACCGTCCTCTTCCTCATACGCTTTGAGCAACTGTCCCTTTCACCGCACCGCATCCTGATGGTTTTGGCGCTATTATTTTCGCTTTTCTGCTACACACTCGAATTGGAGCGATTGGCCAGATCGCTTTACGGTACGGAAGGCAAAACTTAAACCTGCAGCAATCTCAAAGCACAACTCTAACGTCCGAGCATTTCACCCACTTCGCCCATCAAATACTTCACATGAACAAATTCAACCAATGGATCGGAAACACTCCCAAAAGCGTTCGGGGGTCACTGGTCACCATTCCAATTCTAAACCCTTGTAAAGTTTTGAGGGCTCAAAGTAAGTTTCCGCGAATTTCAAGAATCTTTAAGCTGACCCTCCCGCTCATTGTATCTGTCTTATGCTTTTGGGGATGCAGTTCACCGGACAAGACAGAGGGCAGCAGCTTTGCCTCAGTTATCGTCATTACGCAAAGGCAGGATAAAATTCGGCAAGTCATGGAAAAGGTGTTTTCTGAAGCTGGATATCAACCCGGGTTCATGATTGGAAATGAACTAATATTTGAAAAGGAGGGTAGTCAAATGGACCAGATCGTTCACGGCGGATGGCTGGACGAAGTTCACGTCAAGGAACGCGTTCGCGCCCAAATTGTCCGTTTGAGTGACGGTACACACCGACTGCAGTGCACAGCTTATATGGTCCAGAACGCGGGTGACCTGCGATTTGAGAATGAAAAGAGACGTCCACATTTTCGCGGAGGCCCCTATCAAGCACTTTTGGACAAGATTGCCGCCCAATTAAGGTGAATGCCAGAAAATGCTGCCCACCAATCGACTGCGGCTTATCAATTCTGGAGCAATTAGAATTCCGGCCTCGATTCGTGAAGTACCGAACGCATCAACCCCTGTTTCGTTCTATTTCAGAGCCAAAGCCTCTTCCAGAACCTCGGTGGGCGCTGCACGATCTTAAACGCGATCCAATTTACACAGGAGCGCAGAATTCAGATTCCGCGCTCCTGAGGAGTGAAAAACTCAGCTCGATAACGCGCCTTCGGCGGTTTCCTTTTGCGAAAAGAGCAGCCGATCGCTATCAGCAGTGACCATGACCGGATCGCCATCGTGGAAGGTACCCTTGAGAATCTCTTCAGCCAGGGGGTCTTCCAGAGAGCGTTCGACAGCGCGCCGCATCGGACGGGCGCCGTACTGCGGGTCATAACCTTTACCGACCAAAAAGTCTTTCGCCTTTTCGTCCAATTGAAGGATGATATTGCGAGCTTTCAGCCGCTGCATCACTTTGCTGATTTCCAAGTCGAGGATCTCGATCAAATCGGGTTTGGTCAATGAACGGAACACGATCAGGTCGTCGAGCCGATTCAGGAATTCCGGACGAAACGTCTTTTTGGCTTCGTCCATTATTTTTTCACGCATCCGCTCGTAGGTCGTCTCATCACTAATCGGAGAGAAGCCCATCGTGGATTGCTTTTTGATCGTATCCGACCCAACGTTGGAGGTCATGAGGATGATGGTATTGCGGAAATTAACCACCCGGCCGACGTTGTCGGTCAATTTGCCTTCCTCAAGAATCTGCAACAACAAGTTCCATACATCAGGATGCGCTTTCTCAATTTCGTCAAAAAGCACAACAGAATAGGGCTTGCGCCGAACTTGCTCGGTGAGCTGGCCGCCCTCCTCATAGCCGACGTATCCTGGCGGAGAGCCAATCAGTCGTGAAACATTAAATTTTTCCATGTACTCGCTCATGTCCAGTTGGATGAGCGATTTGGAATCTCCAAACAGTTGTTCTGCGAGCGTTTTTGCCAGCAAAGTTTTTCCCACGCCAGTGGGACCTAGCAGAGCGAAAGTTCCAATCGGCCGTCGCGGGTCTTTTAAATCCGCGCGAGAACGGCGCAACGCCTTGCACAAAGCTGAGACGGCTTCTTTCTGGCCGATGACGACTTTGGTCATCTCACCTTCAACCTGCATCAGACGCTGCATTTCACCTTGTTCCATGCGCTGAAGGGGAATACCCGTCCACTTCGCGACGACATGCAAAATATCTTCCTCATCCACTTTTACCCGCTTTTCTTCGCGAGTGGTCCGCCATTCTTTGAGGACGGATTCGAGGCGTTCCTTGGCATGTTTTTCCTTATCGCGCATTGCGGCTGCGCCCTCAAAATCCTGGTTCTTGATGGCTCGCTCTTTCTTGGTCTTGATCTCTTCGATATCGCCTTCGAGACCTTTTACTTCAGGAGGCCGGGTCATCGTTCCGATGCGGGCGCGCGAGCCTGCCTCGTCCATAAGATCAATGGCTTTATCGGGCAGATACCGGTCCGTTATGTAGCGATCTGAGAGTTTGACGGAAGCTTCAATGGCTTTGTCGGTGAATTCTGCCTTGTGATGATCCTCGTATTTCGGCCGCAAACCTTTGAGAATGAGAATGGCCTCTTCAATTGAAGGCGCCTCAACTTTTACCGCCTGGAAACGGCGTTCAAGCGCGGCATCTTTTTCGATGTATTTTCGGTATTCGTTTAAAGTGGTAGCGCCAATGCATTGAAGCTCGCCTCGGCTCAAAGCGGGTTTGATGATATTAGAGGCGTCCATCGTTCCTTCAGCCGACCCCGCTCCGACTATGGTGTGCAACTCATCGATGAACAGGATGATGTTCTTGGAACGACGAATCTCGTCCATAACTGCCTTGATTCGCTCTTCAAATTGACCTCGATATTTTGTGCCGGCCACCATTAAGGCCAGATCAAGCGTGATCACGCGCTTGTCTCGCAGCAGTTCGGGAACATTCCCGGCGGCGATTTCCTGGGCAAGGCCTTCAACGATTGCAGTTTTGCCCACTCCGGCTTCGCCTAGCAGGACCGGGTTATTTTTTGTGCGTCGGCAGAGGATTTGAATTACCCGCTCGATTTCATTCTTGCGGCCAATGACAGGGTCCATGTCGCCTTTGCGGGCGATCTCAGTCAAATCACGGCCAAAAGCCTTGAGGGCCGGTGTCTTGATCTCTCCCTTTTTTTCAGGAGCAGGCTTTTCCTGGGCTTCACCAGAAGCAGCTTCTTCGCCCGAGGCGAAGTTTGGATCAAGTTCCTTCAATATTTCCTGGCGGGTTTGCTCAATATCGACATCCAGGTTTTTCAGCACGCGCGCTGCGACACCGTCGCCTTCGCGAAGCAAGCCGAGAAGAATATGTTCCGTGCCGACGTAAGTATGGTTAAGCGCTTTGGCTTCTTTGGCCGCAAGCGCGAGCACCTTTTTCACACGAGGTGTGTAAGGGATGTTGCCGATCATTTTCTGATCGGGCCCGGTGCCGACCTGCTTTTCAACTTCCATCCGGACAGTCTCAAGATCCAAGCCAAGCTTTTGCAGCACGTTGACCGCAACGCCCTGGCCAAGCTTGATGAGACCCAACAGGAGATGTTCCGTGCCGACGAAGTTGTGGTTAAACCGATCGGCTTCTTTACGCGCGAGTGCCAGTACCTGCTGCGCCCTCGGTGTGAAATTATTTGTTGGCTCTTCGCTCATAGATCAAAATGCAGTTACTTTTCCGTTTTGTCCAATTCGGGCGACTGCGGGGGCGGCGGCTTGGCGATCGGACGACTGACGTGCCGCAAACGCTCACGCACCATGTCTGCACGCAGCAGATCCCGTTCCTCTGCCGAAAGTTTCTCAGAATGCTGTTTTTGAAGGTGGGCAGGCTGAGTCAGAATAAAGAGTTCATCCACCAAGGCCCGATCTACGCCCGGAAACAGGCCGACGTCCACACCTAATCGCATCAAGGACAACAGGTTCATGGTTTCCTTGGAGGAAATACTGTGAGCATTGGCTAGGATCCCGTAAGCCCGGCCGATATGGTTGTACACCATTTTGGCCTTTTTCTCTAAAAGTGTGCCGCGGGCGTTCTCTTCGTGCTCGATAATTTGGCCCAGGACCTTCTCAAGGCGCTCGACAATGGCGCTTTCAGATTCACCGAGTGTCATTTGATTGGACACTTGAAAGACGTTCCCGAGCGCCTCAGTGCCTTCCCCGTAGAGGCCACGCACCGCTAAACCGAGTTTATTGACCGACTGGATGATGGGATTAATCTGCTCGGCAAGAACCAATCCAGGCAGGTGCAGCATCGCGCTCACCCGGATCCCTGTGCCTATGTTAGTCGGACACGCGGTCAGATAGCCGAGCTCCGGGCTGAAGGCAAATTCAAGTTTCTTTTCGAGGTTTGAATCAGCTTGATCGATGGCAGTCCAGGCCTGGCGAAGCTGCAATCCCGGACGTAATGCCTGCATGCGCAAATGATCTTCTTCGTTGATCATCACACAAAAAGTCTCATCTCGGTTTAAGACCAGGCCGCTGCCAGCACTCTTGGCTGCATGCTCGCGGCTGATCAGGTGCCGCTCTACCAGGATTTGTTTGTCGAGCGTCGAAAGGCTGTCCATGGCCTCAGAAAAAGCATCCTTCATATCGGGTAATGCCTCGATCGCCGGCCGAATCAACTCGAGCACACGAACACGCTCAGGCTTTTTGGCCCAGCCAGGAAAAGAAGCTTCCCTGAGGTTCCGCGCCAGGCGCACGCGACTGGACATCACGATCCGATCATAGGGACCTTTGCGCCTTGCACTTTCTGCCGGGGGAGTTAGGAACGCGTGAATATCCATAGATTAGGTCACACTGGAGGTGGCCAACCGTGCTGTCACCTGTTTGATTTCATCGCGAAAAATTGCTGCCTGCTCGAAATCCTCGTCCTCGATGGCTTTTCCAAGTTTTTTTTGAAGCAATTTGAGACGGTCCGAGAGGTCGCGGGTCTTGCGCAACGTTTCTGGTACTTTGCCCACGTGCCTGGTGCCTTTGTGCATAGTCTTGAGCAGCCCGTCGAGAGCTTCTGAGAAGGTTGTGTAACATTCGGGGCAGCCCAGGCGGCCTGCTTTTTTGAAATCGGCATGTGTGAAACCACAGCGCGCGCATTTAATCTCCGCGCCGCCGGCGGCTTGTTCAATTTCCTGGGAAGCGCCCAGGCCCAAAAGCAGATCAGCCAATGAAAACCCCGTCGGATCATTGACACCTTTGGTTTTTGCGCAGTCCTCGCACAAATCGACCTTCTGCATTTTGTCTCCGGCAATCTGAGTTAGATGCACGGTCGCCTCTTTTTCTTTGCAAATGCAGCACAACATAATTTCTCTACTCGTATATCGGCTCGCCTGATGCTTTAGTCAAGGAGTGGTATTGCCTCATCAGCCGGCCGGTGATGGGACCAGGCTTACCGCTGCCGATCACCCGTTCGTCAATTTTGACGATGGGCACGACTTCGGCTCCTGTTCCAGTAAGAAAACACTCATCGGCATTGAATAAATCGTAACGCGTCAGGTTGGGTTCGCTCACCTTCAACCCGGATTCCTCGGCGATTTCCATGACGACCCTGCGGGTAATACCGTATAGTGCGCCAGCCGAGAGCGGAGGCGTCATTAACTGATTTCCTTTGGTGATAAAGATGTTGTCGCCGGTGCATTCGGAAATGTAGCCTTCAGAATTCAACATCACCGCTTCTTCGCAACCGGCGCTGTTCGCCTCAATTTTTGCGAGAATATTATTCAGGTAATTCAAAGACTTGATTGCAGGGTTGAGCGCGCTGTGCAGGTTGCGCACTGTGGGAACGGTCACAATCTCCATCCCGCGCTTATAAAGTTCCGCCGGATAAAGCTGGATCTTGCCGGCAATGATGATGACGGTTGGATTTTTGCAACGGTTGGGATTTAACCCGAGCGTCCCCACCCCGCGTGTAACCACCAGGCGAATGTAGCCGTCACGCAGCTTATTGCGGCGGCAGGTCTGAACGACGGCTCGAGTGAGCTCCTCCGGGGACATCGGCATAGTCAGCAGGATTGCTTTGGCGGAATAAAACAGCCTGTCAATATGCTCCTTCAGCCTGAAGACCCGGCTATTATAGGCGCGAATGCCTTCGAAAATCCCATCCCCATACAGCAGCCCGTGATCCAGCACGGAGATCCGCGCGTCACGCTCGCTGTAAAACTTGCCATCGATGTAGATGATCATGCCGTTAAATTGATTAAAGGTAATGATGTGAGGTTGCAAGGCAATACGGCAATCGCGCACGAGAGAAACCGGCGAACGCGCCTTGAGAAATTAGCGTGTTGCGGAAAAAAGAAAGTGAGCCAGGCTGGTTGTTTTGGTTTATAAATCACGCGCGTGAAGATTCATGAACTGCACCCCTCCTCCGATGTCGCTCAGGCCGAAAGGCCCTCGCGTGGGGACATTGGGCGGAAGGGTGAATCGCTGGAGCTCCTGGTTATCACGAGTCATCGTTACCGTGCCGTTTTTCAAAGTAATGACAAAACGTTGAAAGCTGGCGGGGGTCGCGCCCTCGAGCTTTATTACCCGTCCTTCCATCCCGCGCAATTGGATCATCGGCACCCTTGTCTCCGCGTTGGACACAGGCTTTTCCAGCCGGCAATCCAAAACAAATTCCGCATCGCTAAATTCCTTTTCGGTCCAGAGAAATGTTTCAGGATCTCCGGCGCCTTCTCGTAAAGAAAGCTGGCTCCCTCCTGCATGCCATCGCGAGCGGGTTAGATCGTTCGTTTTCCAGCCGCGCAAATCGAGACCGTTAAAAAGCGAACGCCAGGCTGCATCCAATGGCGCGCTTAGCTCAGCCGTCGCGCCACTGGTTGGAAGCTCTTTGATTCGGATGTTGCGAAATTCGACCGGAGCCCCTTCCGACTCCAATGCAAGATAACCCTTGCGGTAATTACATTGTTCGCCGCCGGAAACTTCTTTTCCGTTCACATGCAGCCTTAACACGCCATTGGTGCAGACGATGCGATAATGGTTCCACTCCGGCGCGCCTTTGCTCCGTTCCTCAGAAGGGAAGCTGCGTTCGCCATTGTGGCGGCCGAACGGTTTCATGCTGGCGCCGTGAATCGGAAAAACGTCGCCGTGCGTGGTGTACCATTGGTTTTTCCCAGGCACATTATAGCCGTGGTCCAACACCTGGACCTCGATGCCGCGCAGGAATGGGACCCCGGGAGCTGCGATAGGGCTGCCCCAGATAAATACGCCCGAATTGCCGCCGCTCGTCAGGTGCCTCCATTCAAGCTCCAGGATAAAATTTTCATACTGCCGAGGAGTACGCAACGCCCCCGTAGGCTGGCCTGTGCAATGAATGTTTCCATTGCGCACGCTCCAGGTTTCAGGGGCGCAATTTACATTGACCCAATCAGCGAGGTCCTTGTTGTTGAATAAAGGAATGAAGCCGTCGTTCTCGGAGGCGAGCGCCGTGGCTGAGGCGAGGAGCAAGCCAGGAAGAATTTGTCTAAATGCAGCCATAGATCAGGTAGTTCAGAGCAAGCTCGGTTGTTTGCCAGTGCCGGCCTTTAATCCCAGCTTTTTGTAACTCAATTCTGTGGCGACGCGGCCTTGCGAGGTGCGTTTGAGGTAGCCTTCCATTATCAGGTACGGTTCATAAACCTCCTCCAACGTGTCGGATTCTTCTCCGACTGCCACGGCCAATGAACTGAGCCCGACGGGTCCGCCGCCGAATTTTGTGATCACCGCCTCGAGAATCCTTTTATCCATTTCGTCCAGTCCATTCTCGTCTATCTCAAGCATAGCCAGCGCTTGATCGGCTACTTCCGCGGTAATACGACCCTCGTGTCTTACCTGCGCATAATCCCGTACACGTCGCAGGAGGTTGTTCGAGATACGCGGGGTGCCTCGGCTGCGCCGCGCGATCTCCCCAGCGCCCTTCTCGTCTATCTCGACGGCTAACAGCCGCGCCGAGCGGACCACGATATGGTGAAGCTGCTCGGCCTGATAGTAGTCAAGCCGCTCACGAATCCCGAACCGCGTCAGCAAGGGCGCTGAAAGCAAGCCGCTCCGAGTAGTCGCACCGATGAGAGTAAATCGGGGCAGGTTGAGGCGCACGCTGCGAGCATTCGGCCCCTGGTCGATGATGATGTCCAATTTGAAATCCTCCATCGCCGGATAGAGATACTCCTCGATGGTTTTTTGCAGCCGATGGATTTCATCAATGAACAACACATCGCCTTCTTCAAGATTGGTGAGGAGCCCGGCGAGGTCGCCGGCTTTCTCGATGGTTGGCCCGCTGGTGCTTTTGAGATTTGCACCCATCGCCTTGGCGATGATATTGGCGAGGGTGGTTTTACCCAAACCTGGAGGCCCGTTTAGCAGGATGTGGTCGGTGGCCTCGCCGCGCTGCCGAGCTGCAGCCACCGCAATTTCCAATCGCTCCTTGACCTTCGCCTGGCCGGTAAATTCGGAGAACAGGGAAGGCCGTAAAGTCAATTCCAGCGCTACGTCCGGCTTTGCCAGCACCTCTGAAATTTTTGTCTGAGCCATTCTCCTTTAGAATGCTGCAAGGGCCGCTGCGTGCAAGGCAAACCTGCCATGAGCGAGCATGACGTGGAAGTAATCTCACCTGTGGCCTATGCTACGATCTCTTTGACAACCTTGCCATACACGTCAGTGAGGCGAAAGTCCCGGCCTGCGTAGCGGTAGGTGAATTTTTCGTGGTCGAAACCCAATTGATGGAGAATCGTAGCATGGAGATCGTGAACGTGAACTACGTTTTCGACGGATTTGAAACCAAATTCATCGGTTGCACCGTAAGTCACACCGCCCTTTATCCCGCCTCCGGCGAGGCAGACGGTGAACCCGAACGGGTTGTGGTCTCGCCCATATTGTGCAACGCCCGAAGCATTTAGTTCGACACTGGGAGTCCGTCCAAACTCGCCTCCGAAGATGATCAGCGTATCCTCGAGCATGCCACGTTGTTTTAGATCTTTAATGAGGGCGGCAGCCGGTTGATCGATTTCTTTTGCGAGTTTGCCATGGGCTTTTTCGATCCCCTCATGACTATCCCAAGGCTGGCTTGCGCCATGCCATAGCTGAATGAACCGGACGCCTCGTTCCAGCAAACGGCGCGCAATCAGTGTTTGCCGCCCGTGTACGCCCTTTCCGTACATCTCACGCATGGCCTCGGTTTCTCCTGAAATATCGAAAGCATCGGAGGCTTCTGTTTGCATCCGGTAAGCCAGTTCGAAAGATTGAATGCGTGCTTCCAGACGCGCGTCGTTTTGCCGTGCCTGTTGGTGTTCCTCATTTAATTGCTGCAACAGGTCAAGTTGGTGTCGTTGGGCGTTAATCGAGCTGTAGTTATTCCGAATATTCTCGATCAGTTTCTCAATCTTCGTGTGTTGTGAATCAATGTAGGTGCCCTGATAAACTCCGGGAAGAAAGCCGTTTTGCCAGTTATCAGTCTCTTTGACCGGGTAACCGCCCGGGCACATCACAATGAAGCCGGGCAAATTCAAGTTCTCGGTTCCCAAGCCATAAGTAATCCAAGATCCCAGGCTGGGACGGCTTTGCACGGCATCCCCGCAGTTCATCAACATCAGAGAAGGTTCGTGGTTGGGAATTTCCGCTTTCATCGAGCGAATGACCGCGATGTCATCGATGCAATCGCCAAGTTTTGGAAACAAATCGCTTACTTCAATACCGCTCTGGCCATATTTTTTGAATTTAAAAGGTGAGGGAAATGCCGCCCCGGTTTTCCGTTCGGTTTTGATATACTCGCCAGGCAATGGTTTGCCTGCGTATTTTTCAAGCATTGGTTTTGGGTCGAAGCTATCCACATGCGATGGGCCGCCATTTAGGAAGAAATGGACAACGCGCTTGGCCTTGGCCGGAAACGGTGGGGGCTTGGAGGCAAGGGGGTTGACGTTAGCCGCGGCGCACGCGCCGGGCGTCAACAAACTGGTTTCCCCAAAAAGGGCTGCCAAACTCACTGCGCCCATTCCCATTCCGCACCGCGTTAGAAAGTTTCGACGGGTGAGAAATAAATCCTCAAGCCGAGGTTTGTGATGAGGATTCATGGCACGCAACATTAATCGATAAATAAAAACTCATTCGAAAGGAGCAGCACCTGCGCATATTGTTCCCAGGGTGTTAGTGGCTTTTGTGCCTCGCCCGGAGGGCCCGAAAAATCTTTTTCTGCACTCCATTGGGGAGCGCGTTTCGCTTTCACCGTTGGTGTGCGCACATGAATAACCGGCGACCATACAAAATCGTTGTTGTTCAAACTTTGGTTTATAGAAATTATAAAATCAATGGTGTCGCCTTCCTTTACATCCAGCTCATCAAATTTTGTTTCAACACTTTGATTGTGAACGCTCCAATCACCAAGCAATCCTTTGCGGCTGGAAAAAATCCAGGCTCGTATTCCGTGCCCTTCTTGATGCGCATGTTTTAAAGTTGCTTCGATAGCTGCTGTGCCATCCATAGGGGCTACCCAACGGCGAATCACGGCGTGTTGCCGATCATTGCCAGCATGCCCCCCTGATGCGGTCAATTGCGCCCAACCAAGCTTTTCATCCGGCCATGCTTTACCGCCCTGCCACGCATCTCCATTAAAATGGGGCAGCGGTTCAAAGCTTTTCACTTTTTTCGTGGTCTCGTCAAATTCTCCGTAGCCATATTTCCATGGTCCGGCCTCTTTATGCTCGGCGAATGCTTGCTCAATGGGGTTTGAATTCACAAAACCAAGTCCTTGCTGCAACTGCCGTGGTGTGGGCTCGCGCTGATACACGATCCGATACAACTTCCTGATTTTCTCTTCGGCAACATTTTGCATTTCCGGAATTCCTTTGCCATCTGCGCCGGCTTGCGCGGCCAGCGCGCGCGCCTGCTCGACCACAAACGGGGCGTTCATAAAAAACAGCGCCTGCTGGGGGACAGTGGTTTCAGACCGTTGCGGACTATGCATGTCAGGATTTGCGAAATCGAAAACGCGAAACGCGCCAGGCAGGAATTGCCGGTCGATAAATCCATAAATCGAGCGACGTTTGCTAAAAGGCGCTTTGAAAATATCTTCGGCTTTCCCTCCGACGATTTTGTCGAGCTGGCCCGAAACGCAGAGCAGCGAGTCGCGTAAAGATTCGAAATCCAATCGCTGCCGATTCATGCGCCAAAGCAATTTGTTTCCAGGGTCGGCTTGAGAAGCTGATATCATCCCACTACCATTGGTTCCCTGAAGCTTAACCTGGACGACTGGGGCAGACATTTTCGGGCCCTTCGTGCCTGGAGCCGGGGTTTCCTCGCTTGATTGTTGGTAAACGGCTGAAAGCATCATCACGCGGTGCAACGCCTTTACGGACCAGCCGTGTTCCATAAAATAAGTGGCCAGCCAATCGAGCAATTCTGGATGGGTCGGCGGTTCAGCGCGAGTGCCAAAGTCACTCGGAGTTCGGACAAGTCCCGCGCCAAAATGGTGGAGCCAAACTCGATTCGCAAAGACTCGAGCTGTCAGCGGATTTTCCTTGCTGACGATGGCCTCAGCCAGATCAAGCCGTCCACTGCCTTTGCCGAAAGGTTTCCGTTGTTCCCCCGCGAGAATTTCCACAAATTGCCTGGGGACTTCCTCGCCCTTATTCACCGGGTTGCCTCGCTTGAAGACACGCGGATTTTTTAGCACCGGGCGGTCCTCGAGGATGACAGCATACGGAGGGGCTCCGGGCGATTGCAAAATCCACTGCTCGATCTGCGAAGAAAATTTGCCCAGTTCCACTCGGGTCGCTTCATCAAAGTACCATTCCATGTCCACGATTGCGCCGGCCGGCACGTAGGCAGGGGAATCTGTAGCGTACAGAATCTGGCGCAACTCCTCTTCATCTTTGCTCAAGGCTTTTGATTTGTCGGCGGCATCGTTCCATTTTTTGTCCACCGAGCTCAGCAGCTTGCCATAGATCTCCGCCACCTCTCGCATGGAAGAGGGTCTGGCTTCGAACAAAGCTTTTTCGACCAGCGGGTTCAACTTCTGTGTGGCATTGGTGCAGGAAGAGAGGACGGCAGTGGCTCTGTTGGTAAAATCATTGACGGGTAGCGCGGCATAAGCAATCCAGGGCGCCCAAATGGGATGAAATGCTTTTGCTGAGGACAAAAGATAGCTATGCCAGGCGCGGACGATGACCGCATTCACGTCATCTCCCTGGACGAAGGAGTAAAATTCCTCACTGGGGTATTTCTCAACGTTCAGCACGGCCAGCAGATAATCAGTCACCTTCGTTCGCAACCGTTTGGATAGCTCTTCTCTTTTCGCGTTGAACAACGACTGGAATTTTTCCTCTCGCTGTTTCAACTCCTTTTCGAATTCGAGATATGTCGTGGCAGGCGTCCGAGCGGGAGTCAGCGGCACCTCGCGCTCATTGCACCCTGCGAATACGCCGTAGAGCGAATAATAATCCCGCGTTGGAATAGGATCGAACTTGTGGTCATGGCAACGCGCGCAGCCGACCGTGAGAGCTTCTGTGCCGCGCATCACCACGTCGATGCGATCATCAATAATATCATGAACCACTCCGAGAAACCTGCGACCCAACGTGAGAAAACCCATTGCTGCAAGTGAATTGACATCGGCGTCTTTCATTAGGTCGGCCGCGAGTTGAAGCTTGATAAAGCGATCGTAAGGCAGATCCTCATTAAACGCCTTAACTACCCAATCCCGATAGGCGGCTGACTGGATGAACCTGGTCTCCTCTCGTCCCCCATAGACGTAACCTTTGGTGTCGGCAAAGCGAGCGACATCAAGCCAATGCCGCCCCCATCTTTCTCCGTAATGCGGCGAAGCCAGCAATCTGTCAACAACAGTGACAAAGGCGTCGGGCGACTTGTCAGTGAGAAAAGCTTCCACCTCTTGAGGTGTCGGTGGAAGTCCAGTCAAATCAAAGCTTGCGCGGCGAATCAGTGTTCGTTTGTCAGCCGGGGGCGAGAGCCGCAATCCGTTTTGGGTCAACTTTTCGAGTATAAAGTGATCAACAGGCGTGCGCGGCTGGCTTGTCATCCCGGAGCGGATGGCCTTTCCATCAGAGGAAGCTCCCTTGCTGCCCATGGGCACGGGCGGCTTTTTCACGGGCTGAAAAGCCCAATGTTGCCTGGCTGACTTGTATTTGTCCGCCAGCGGAGCCGGTTTTGTGTTCACTTTCGTTCTGGGATCAGCGGCCCCCAGATTGACCCAGCTAACGAAATCGGCGATTTGTTCCGCAGTCAATTTGCCGATTTTCGGCGGCGGCATTTGGAGTTCCTCGTTCGAATATCGAATCGCTTCAATGAGCCGGCTGGCTTCGGCGTTGCCGGGAACAATCGCGGGTTTACCGGAGTTGCCGCCTTTGAGCATCCCTTCCCGGGTATCGAGTAAAAGCTCACCCTTTAGTTTCTCAGCTTCCGCGCTGTGGCACTTATAACAGCGCTCGACCAGGACCGGCCTAATCCGTTTTTCAAAAAAATCGAAATCGGCCCCGCTCACCGAACCGCTGAAGACAAGGCACAGGAGCGAGCAAACGCAGAAAAACAATTTCATTCTTTCCGCGCAGAGCTGGGGCTCTGCTATCCGCCGCTGGCCGATGACGCGCATCAAAGGAAGGTTACACGATCCGGCCTAAATTAGCTGCAACGTTTTTAACGACCGAGAATAAGGGATTTACATGACGTCTCAGATTATCGATCGTGAGCCAAGCCATGAATCCGAGACGTTGGTGGCAGGAGCATTCGATCAAGGTGCTGGCCATCCGCGATACGCCGAACGCCATCGCAGGGGGCATTGCCATCGGTCTGTTCTTCAGCGTTACCCCGTTTTTCGGGCTAAAAACATTATTAACGATAATTGCGGCGTGGTTTACTCGGAGCAATCTTGTGGCGGCTTTCCTCGCCTCGGCGTCGCATAATATTGCGTTGCCGCTCATGCCGTTGCTATATCGCGGCGAGTACGATCTTGGCTACTGGCTGTTAAGCCAACCGCATCACTGGCCTCCCGGTTTGTCGAAAGCACCCTGGCAGGACCACAAATGGCTAAGCTGGTCCGCTCTTTACAGTGTCGGCAAATATTTATTGCTCGGCTCACTTGTATGCGCAACACCGCTGGCCCTTTGCGCTTTTTTCGTGGCCAGGAAAATCGTCGCGCGTCATCACCGCGAACGGGACAAACGCGCCCAGTCGGGCAGTTCGGAATGAGAGCGATTCACCAGGAGTTTAATTTGTTCCAAGCGAAGCCGAGGAAATTTCGACCTTCGGAATGCGGGCGTTGTCGGGCTGCAGATCCGATGTGGTGACTACCGCATCGCCCGGGCGATCGAGTTCCACCATAAATCATGTAAATCGGCTACGGGGCAGGAGAATTCCTCGCCGGGCAACTTGATCGCCAGGTGATCGCCGCCGACCGTGCCAATTCGCGCCGCGCTGATGCCCAACAGGCGAGCGCGTTCAACTACTTTTACCGCGTCGAGCGAATCTGTTGATATGATGATGCGTCCCTGGGTTTCGCCGAACAGCAAAGCATCACGGCGTGCGATCTCTTTTTGGGTTGAACGGCTAGTTCCAGCAGGCGCAATTGAGGCAAGGTCAATTTGCGCGCCGATCAGTCGCGGGGTTTCCCGCGCGATTTGCTGGCTGATGCAACTCTCGGCGAGAGCCACGGCCAGCCCACCTTCGCTGCAATCGTGAGCGTTTTTTACCACCCCAGAATAGATTAAGGATCGCAGTGCCAAATGCAGCTCGCTCTCGGCCTGGAGATTACATCGCGGAGGCATTCCGGTTTTCAGGTTTTTGATGCGCTGCAAATAAGCCGAACCGCCGAGACCGAGCAGGGGGTCGGTGGAATCGACCAACTCGCCTAATAGAATAATGGCATCGCCCCCGTCTTTGAACCATTGCGTCGTAATGTATTCAGGTTTTTCGATCAGGCCAACCACGGCCACGGTGGGTGTTGGATCGATGGGGCCGTCGGGACTTTGATTGTAGAGACTTACATTTCCTCCGGTCACTGGTGTGTTGAACGCGCGACAAGCTTCCGCCAGCCCTCGGACTGATTCACGCAATTGCCAGAAGATTTCCGGACTATGCGGATTGCCGAAATTGAGATTGTCGGTAACACCCAGAGGTTTAGCACCACTGCAAGCCACGTTTCGCGCCGCTTCGGCGACGGCGATTTTGGCACCTTCGTAAGGGTCCAGATAAACGTAAGTGGCATTGCAATCCACGGAGAGGGCCAAAAGCTTCTCGATCACAGGCGAGCGGTCGGCGGGCAATTGGGCGATGGAGGAGGAATGCGGGAGTTCACCATTGGAAGAAGGAAGCGAATCTCCTTTGATGCGAATAACCGCGGCGTCTGACCCTGGGGCAACGGCAGTTCCAGCGCGCACACTTTGGTCGTATTGCCGATAGATCCAATTTTTAGAAGCAATCGTGGGCCAGGCAAGGAGTGTTTTTAAAACACTTACGGGGTCTTCAGTATCCGCCACCCCGGCCAGGGTGAAAGCACGGGTTGCTTTTAGATATTCCGGTTCGCGGGATTCACGTTGATAAACCGGAGCTTCGTCGGTCAGCTTTTTTGCCGGTATGTCAGCCACGAGCTGGCCGTTATTGCGAACGATCATTTTCCCGGTATCGGTCACCAGACCAATCTCAGCCCAGGGTAAATCCCATTTATCGAAAATGCGTTTGACCTCTTCTTCCCTGCCTTTCTGCACGATGATCAACATGCGCTCCTGGGATTCGCTGAGCATGATCTCGTAAGGCGTCATTCGGGCAGCGCGCTGAGGGACTTTGGCCAGGTCGATTTCGATTCCCGTTCCGGCGCGGGCGGCCGTTTCACAGGTTGAACAGGTGAGTCCCGCCGCACCCATGTCCTGAATGCCCGCGACTGCCCCGGTTGCCAGGAGTTCGAGACAAGCCTCGCACACCAGTTTTTCCATGAACGGGTCGCCGACCTGAACTGCGCCGCGCTGTTGCTCGGCGGATGCCTCGGTTAGATCCTGGGAAGCAAAGGCGGCACCAGCCAGACCGTCACGGCCAGTGGCCGGTCCGACGTAAAAAACCGGGTTGCCCACGCCAGTGGCTCGGCCGAGGACAATCTGGTCGTGTCGCAGGACACCCAGGCAAAATGCGTTTACCAGCGGGTTACCTTCGTAGGATTTATCAAAATACACTTCGCCGGCAACGGTTGGAATCCCAAAACAATTGCCATAATGCGCAATACCAGAAACGACGCCGCTTAGCAGACGGCGGTTGTTTTGGATGCTGGATGCTGGAGACTGATTGCTGGATGCTGGATCGTTCGTGATCGGGCCGAACCGAAGCGAATTAAGGGAACAAACCGGCCGCGCACCCATTGTAAAAATGTCGCGGATGATTCCCCCGACACCGGTTGCCGCGCCTTGGAACGGTTCTACTGCGCTTGGATGGTTGTGGGATTCGATCTTAAAGGCGATGGCCAAACCATCGCCGATGTCAATGATCCCCGCATTTTCCTCGCCGGCGCCGACTAAAATTTTTGGGGATTTCGTCGGAAAAGTTTTGAGCAAAGGCCGGCTGTTTTTATACGAGCAGTGCTCGCTCCACATCACGGAAAAAATCCCGAGCTCAGTATAATTTGGCGGCCGGCCCAAAATAGCATCGATCTTCTGAAATTCCTCCGGGGTGAGATTGTGTTTCTTCACCAGGTCAGGAGTTATGGCGGGGTCGTTCATGCGTTTTGCAAATCCAGTTTTACCTTGGCGATTTTTCCGGCTCAAAACAAGCAAATCAAAGTTCGAGCTATTTGCCACTGTTGTTGCAGGTGTAAGGTATCTTTCCCATTGAGAGGTGATGTGCCTCAGTTTAGGGTAGGCGCCATGAATGTTTTCGTTACGGGTGGGGCGGGGTACATCGGCTCCATTTGCACTGAGGAGCTGCTCAATCGCGGGCATCAGGTCACGGTATATGACAATCTTACAGAAGGACACCGATCGGCTGTGGACCGCCGGGCGAAATTCATCCAAGGCGATCCGGAACAGCAAAATAACGTTTTGAATGCGGTGCGCGCTGCGAGCCCGGAAGCGGTCATGCACTTCGCAGCAAGCGCCCTGGTGCCAGAGTCCATGTCGAATCCCAAAAAGTACTTTCACAACAATGTGGTTAACGGCCTGAAGCTGCTCGATGCGGCGGTCGAGTGCGGAGTAAAGAAGTTTGTATTCAGCTCAACATGCGCAACCTATGGACCGCCTGATCGGGTGCCGATGACAGAGGATTTGCCGCAGCGCCCGATCAATCCTTATGGTGAGTCAAAGCTCATGTTCGAGAAAATTCTTGGATGGTATCAGCAGATCTATGGGTTGGAGTTTATTGCCTTCAGATATTTCAACGCTGCTGGCGCCAGCGGCGCATTTGGCGAGCACCATCGGATCGAGACCCATCTCATTCCCAATGTGTTGAAGGTTGCGCTGGGCCAGTCCGCGCAATGCGAGGTTTATGGGACGGATTATCCGACACCCGATGGCACTTGTATTCGCGACTATATTCATATTCTCGATCTGGCCCAGGCGCATATCAGCGGGTTGGAAGCGGGAAAGAACGGTTTCTTCAATTTAGGAAATGGGGACGGTTACTCCGTAAAACAGGTCATCGAGACGTGTGAAAAAGTCACCGGAAAAAAAATTCCCGCGGTGGAAAAGCCGCGGCGTCCCGGGGATCCTCCGAAGCTGGTTGCTTCAGCGGCCAAAGCAATTCGCGAATTGGGATGGAAGCCGAAGCTGCCAAAACTCGATGACATCGTCAGAACAGCATGGGAATGGCACACTAAACACCCTTCAGGATATCCGGATTGACCCAGGCCAAAGTCCGTGTTTTTACACCGGAATGGAGGCTAGACACGGTGTAGTTTCCGAGGGAGAATCTCTTGCAAGAGATTAATCACTCGTAGATGAAACGAATTCTCTTTGTGGACGACGATCCACTCGTATTGCGCATTTACAAAGATGCGCTTACCCGGCAGGGCTTCCAGGTGGAACCCGCGCAAGATGCTTTGACGGCTTCGAAAATTTTGCAAGGAACAACACCTGATCTGATGGTGGTCGATTTGATGATGTCGAAGAACGAGGGGGTCGAGATATTGAATCTGGCGCGTTCGCAACCCGAATTGGCTGCTCTTCCTGTTATTGTGTTTTCGAATTCTTACATTGAAGGCACAACACCCGAGGGAGAAGCGCTCCGGTCGCAAAGGGCTTTGTTGAAAGTGCGATGCACGCCCTCAATCCTGCTTGGCGTCATTCAGGAACTTCTCACAGAGCCAGTTTCGGGCTCCATTCCCCAAAAGGCGTCCCTGCTGTCAGGTTCGGCTTCACAATCTGCCGCGAAAAGCCAGTCGGACAAACCGTCTGCATCCAAATCGAGCGCCCCAGATGCAGCCGAACCTGCGCCTAACCCGAATGACACCGAATTCCGGGCAAAAGCACGGCAGCATTTTTTGGAGAAGGCTTCTGCAACCAGCGCTGATTTGCATAGCGGTTTTCAATCATTTGCCCGAGCAAAGAACGACGCCGATCGCGGGGTTCATCTGGAAAACCTGTATCGAAAAATCCATTTCCTGGCAGCGAGCGCAGGGCTCGCGGAATGTTATCCGATTGCGCGCATGGCCAGCGTCTTCGAAGCGATGTTGTTTGAGCTGACAAACAAGCCTTCGCTGCAGAATCCGTCGGTGCTCCGCACGATTGCGCAAGCGGTGGATTTTTTTGATCAATTGTTCCAGCAGGCTCGGGAGAGGGGCAGTGATTTGGATCCGGAAGCTCGAATTTTAGTTGTGGATGATGACGTGTTGTCCAATCGACTGGTGGTTTCGACCTTGCGCAATGCTCAGCTTCAGGCTGTCAGCACGGAAGACCCTTTGGAAGGTTTACAACGGCTCTCAAAAGAAAAATACGCCCTTGTACTTCTCGATATCGAAATGCCGGCGATAGACGGTTTAGAGTTTTTCAAGCGTCTTCGGCAGTTGCCTGGCTATCGAAAGACCCCGGTCATTTACGTCACGAGTCACAGCGGCTTTGAAAGCCGCACAAAGATTGCTTTGAGCGGTGGCGCTGATCTGCTTGCCAAACCCGTGTTTCCAATGGAATTGGCGGTTAAAGCAATGACCCATCTTCTGAGCGGCCAGCTCGCAGGCACGAAGTAGGAATTCATTTTGTTCATTCAAGCTGAGAATCCTCCCTTGAAGAGTTTCAGCAGATCACTTGAGTCTCCGAGGCTGCTACCCTAGATTCACGCCCACATGAGCAATGAGTTGAAGGAACAAGTACAGGCGGCAGCGGGTTGGATCGGTAAATTGCGCGCCGAGATAAGCAAGGTGATCGTCGGCCAGGAACAATTAGTGGATCGGCTATTAGTGGGACTGCTGGCCAACGGGCATGTGCTGCTGGAGGGAGTGCCAGGGCTCGCCAAAACCATGTCGGTGCGCACGTTGGCAACGGCGATCCATGCCTCGTTTCATCGGATTCAGTTCACTCCAGACCTGCTGCCGGCGGATATTGTCGGCACCTTGATTTATAGTCCCCAGGACGGCAAATACCACGCCACCAAAGGACCAGTCTTCGCAAATTTTGTTTTGGCGGATGAAATCAACCGCGCTCCAGCAAAGGTGCAGTCGGCGCTATTGGAAACCATGCAGGAACGGCAGGTGACACTCGGAGGCGAGACCATGCCGCTGCCTTCCCCTTTTTTGGTATTAGCCACGGAGAATCCGATTGATCAGGAAGGCACATATCCGCTGCCTGAGGCCCAGGTGGATCGGTTCATGTTTAAAGTGCTGCTGGATTACCCCTCATTCGAGGAGGAACGCAAAATTCTGGATCGAATGGCCTTCACTGCTCCTGAGACGCGAGTCGAACCAGTCATTCCCCTCGATGAAATTCAACGCACACGCAAACTAGTGGACCAAATTCATGTGGACGAAAAAATCCGGGATTACATTGTGCATTTAGTATTCGCGACCCGCACCCCGGAGAAATACAAACTCGATGTAAAGCATTTCATCCAATTCGGGGCGTCGCCGCGAGCAACCATTTACCTGACGATCGCAGCCAAAGCCTGGGCGCTATTGCAGGGTCGCGAGTACGTGACTCCTGAGGACGTCAAAAGCATCGGGCCGGACGTGCTGCGCCATCGACTGATTCTCACATACGAAGCTGAAGCCCAGGCGGTCACGACGGATGCAATTATTAAGAAGATTTTCAATGCGGTTCTGGTACCTTGAGTGTCGATGGTCGCGTGTCGAGTGAAAGAGAAAACATGAGCCAATACGCATTGGAAAGTTTTGGCCACGATCCGTCATCACCTGACAACCCCTACGATCCTTCCCCTTTCCACCTCGGCACTCGGCACTCGACACTCGTCTAATGACAATTGCAGAACTCCTTGAATCCGTCCGCCGCGTGGAAGTGCGCACCAACCGCCTGGTGAACGACATGATGGTTGGCGCATACTTGAGCCATTTCAAAGGTCGTGGAATGGATTTTGAGGAACTGCGCGAATATATTCCCGGAGACGAAGTGCGGGACATCGACTGGAATGTGACATTCCGGATGGGACGTCCCTTCGTTAAGCGCTACCGCGAAGAGCGTGAGTTGGCAATGGTCCTGGCTGTGGATGTTTCAGCGTCTTCGGCGTTCGGCTCGCTGCTGCGCTCGAAGCGTGAGTTTGCCGCCGAAATAGCCGGCACGCTCGCTATTTCGGCAGCTCGCAGCAGTGATAAAGTCGCTCTCCTCCTTTTCACCGATCAGGTAGAACTGTACGTGCCTCCACGCAAAGGACGCCGTCACATTTTGCGGCTCTTGCGTGAATTGCTTTTTTACGAACCGAAGCATCGCAAGACAAGCATCCCGGAGGCGCTCGCGTTTTTGAATCATGTGCTGCCGCGCCGTTCGATTGTCTTTTTAGTGACGGATTTTCTGCATAGCTTTGGCGAGTCTGCCCGGCGTCCTGGAGCTGGCCGGGATGTGATCCAGGAGATCGGCCTGACCAATGCCAGGCACGATCTCATCTGCATTCATTTGCATGATCCGCTCGAGAGTACATTGCCATCCGCCGGCCTGCTGACAATTGAGGACGCGGAGACGGGCGAATTGCTCGAGCTGGACTCGACCCGCGCCGGCATCCGCAGAAAGTTCGCCGAAACCAATGCCGAACGTCTCGATGAATTGGAGCGGGCTTTTCAACGTGCGGGGGTCGCCACGTTGCGGTTTAGCACAGTCGATTCTTTTGCCCAAACATTGCAACATTTTTTTGAAACACGCCGGGGGCGGCGCAGAGGATGACGGACCATTCCGGATGACAAGATGGTGATCATGGAAGAAATGAACAATCAGCAGAGCCGCAGGGAGGCTCATGGATCAAAGCGATCTGTAAATTCTCTTGGCCTCTCGTCATTTGGGGTTCGGATCAACTTTTTAATTCGTCGTTGGTGTCAACTTTGCTGTCTTTTGCTTTCGACTCTGGTCGTGGCCGCCGGCGATGGCAAACCCGATGAAATTCCTCCGCTCCGGCCGCCACAGCCTGAGATCCCGCCCGGTTTTTGGGAAGCTCACAAGTCTTCGCTGACATCATCGGCTTTCATTTTGCTCGTCGTTATTGGAATCGCCCTCTGGTTCACTCTCCGCGCTCGAGCGCGCGCTGAGACGCCGCCGGAAATTCAAGCCCGAAAAGCCTTGGAAGCTTTAGGTAGTCAGCCGGAAAGCGGAGTTCTACTCAGCAAGGTTTCACAAATCCTGCGCCGATATATGATGGACGCCCACGGCTTGCCAGCCGGCGAGCTGACGACCACTGAATTTTGCGACGCAATTTCGGCCCATCCCCCGATCGGAGAGCAACTTTCGGATGCCATCAGCAAGTTTCTTTGCTCTTGCGACCAGCGCAAATTCGCCCCCGCCCCCGTCTCAGATGCAGCACCGATGGAAGCGGTGGCGAGCGCTCTCAAATTAATTGAACAATCCGAGCAGCGCAGAGCCGAACTTCGCCGGGCTCAGCAACCCGCATGAACCACGCTTTTGAATTTCAATTCCCGTGGGTTTTAGGATTGCTGGCGCTTCTGCCGGTATATGCGATTTTGCATGGGAAAATTGGCAAGCTTTCGGCGCTGCGTTTTCCCAGCGCAGATATTGCGCGGGCGGCGGCAAGCACCGCTCGAGCGGCTCCTGGACGATTGCTGTTGTTCCTAAGGACTTTAACGGTTGGCCTGTGCATTGTGGCCCTCTCCGGCCCTCGTTTTGCCAATGATCAGACCGAGACGCAGGCGAGCGGAGTGGATATCATGCTCGTGCTCGATTTGTCATGGTCCATGATGGCTCTGGATATGAGCGGCCCGAATGAACGCGTTTCCCGGTTCGACATCGCATCTCAGGTCCTGGAAGATTTCGTGCGGCGGCGTCCAAGCGATCGGCTTGGCCTGCTCGTCTTCTCGGCTGTGCCGTACCTCGCCAGCCCGCTGACACTTGATCACGATTGGCTGATCGAAAATCTTCATCGCTTGTACGTCGGATTGGTGCGGGATCTCGGCACGGCGATTGGCGATGCTGCGGCCGCAGGGGCTCGACGCCTCAAAGGTCTGAAAGATAGCAAAAGCCGCATTATGATTTTGCTAACAGATGGTGATAACAACCGAGGCGAAATTGATCCGGTGCCAGCCGCCCAACTGGCGGCAGCTTTGGGTGTGAAAGTTTATACAATAGGCATCGGCATTGAAGAACCCTGCCAATTGCCAATGTTCGACCCCGCCACAGGGAAATTAAAACTGGATGGCAGTGGCAATGTGATTCCAACTATGACCCTTCAACCAGCCAATTACAGTGTGCTGGGCAAAATGGCTGCGCTCTCGAACGCCAAGTTTTACCGGGCCATGAATCGCCGCGAACTGCAGAGCATCTACAATGATATTGATCGCCTTGAAAAAACCGAAGTGAAACTGCGGCGTTTTACCACTTATCGGCCTTTGTTCCAATGGCCGCTGCTGGCTGGGTTGGGATTGCTCGCGCTTGAATTACTGCTGGCTAATACAAGATTCCGGAGGGTGCCATGAGAGGCAAAGTGTCGAATGTCGAGCGTCCATCCTCCGCAGTTCTGCTACGGAGGACGGGTCGGGTGTCGAGGGAAAGAAGCGTGCTCGTTCCTGGTCTTCCGACCCTCGGCGATCGACCTCCAACCCTCGACCCTTTCCCCAGAACCCCATGAATCCCCACTTTGCCGAACCGCGCTGGCTGTGGCTGGCGGTGATCGGGCCGCTGCTGTTGGTGATTTTGCAGCGCTATTCAGCCTGGGCGCGAAAACGTCAGCTTTCGCAATTGGCTGGGCCGCATTTCCTGAAAGACCTCACGCAAAGCCATAGCAGCATCCGAAGGGCTATTAAGAATGTCTTATTGGTAGCCGTTACCGCCGCCCTCGGACTGGCCATGGCGCGTCCGCAATGGGGCGAGCAAGCCAACACCAGCCACGCGTTGGGACAGGACGTCGTTTTCATTTTGGATTGCTCGCGCAGCATGCTTGCCTCGGATGTCCTGCCTGGGCGATTGGCTCGGGCCAAACTGGCGATTCTCGATTTTGTTCAGCGCCGTGGTCATGGCCGGGTCGGACTGGTTGCTTTTGCGGGTCAGGCATTCCTGCAGTGTCCGCTGACTTTTGACTACGGCGCGTTTAAAGAGGCTTTGAACACGATCGATGATAAGACCATTCCCGTGCCCGGCACTGACATTGCCCGAGGGCTCGATGAAGGCCTCCGCGCTCTGCGCAAAAGCCAGCGACAAAAGCTCCTGGTGGTCGTGACCGATGGTGAGGATCTTGAAAAAGGCGGACTCAAAATGGCAGCCGAGCTGGCAAAACAAGGTGTCATCATCTTTACAATTGGAGTGGGTACTCCGGCCGGGGCCGAAATTCAGATTATCAACGAGCAAGGAAAGCCAGAGATGCTGCGGGATAGTGCTGGGGAGATCGTGCGGAGCCGGCTCGACGAGGTGACTTTGCGCGGAATTGCTCAGGCCTCGCATGGAGCCTATTATCCTTTAGGCCCGCTAGGTGAAGGTTTGGCAAAAGTTCGCATTAGCGCCGACTCACTCAATGAATCTTCCGGCGGAACGCCGGCGAGGAAATTTGGGGTGGACCGTTTTCACGTCCCGCTCGCAGCAGGCCTGGCGCTGATGGTGATGGAATCTTTGATCGGCACCCGCAGAAGACTGCCCAGCAACAATGGGATCCTGGCGAGTTCGACAAATGAAGGGCCTAACTAGTTCAGGGTGCATCATTTCAGGGAAGTTTCTTCCGCAAGGTCAGCGATGTGCCGCGCGCAAGCGGCTCATACTTCACTTCATCGAAAACCTGAGCCATAATAACTGTCCCGAGCCCGCCCGGACGAAGATCGGAAAGTTTACGGCCCTTGACCTTGGTCAGATCGATTGGCTTCGCATTGTCCACGATTTGGATTGTTAACCGCGCATCATCGATCTCCGCATGATAGGTCAGCGGGCCTGACGTTGCACCATAGCCGTGGCGGAAAACGTTCGTGGTGGCTTCGTCGCACGCGAGGACGATTTGACCAACGGCCACATCATCGAATCGCGCGAAAGCGGCCCATTTTTCGACGAACTCACGCCCGGAGGCGAGATTTGCAAGGCTACAGGTAGTTTGAAATGTTGAGGGGGGCGGCTCCCCGCGCCAGTCCAGCAGCAAGAGAGAAGCATCGTCGTGTTGTGGCGCGGATTTCACGAACTCATGCCAGGCAGAGACAGAGGTGGCGAGCGTCTTTGTACCAGCCTCTCGGCGCGGCAAACTCTCCAGGAATCGTGATAACGTAAAGTCTTCTCCAGCGCAGTTGCGCGCTTCGGTAATGCCATCAGAGAATAGCAGCCACGAATCTCCCGGCTTGAGCGTCGCAGTCGACGCCTGATAACGGACGGCCGTGGCGATCCCCAATGGCAAATGGTTTTTTGCCGGGAAGCTCTCCCAATGCTGGCCGTTGAAATGCAGTGGTGGATACTGCCCCGCCGCGCACACCTGCAATGAAGACAGCTTTGCATCCGCGAGCATGAACGTGAGACCAATGAACCGCCCCGCCTGGAGCTCCTGCACGAGCTGCTCGTTCAACGTGGTGATCCAATCGCCCAGATCGCTCCCGATTTGATCGACCGTTGCTTTAATCATGGCTGTGGCGCGAGCCATCGTCAGCGCCGCCGGGATCCCTTTCCCAGTGACATCGCCCAGACACAGCAGCAGCCGCTGCTTGCCAATCGGATGCACGCTGCAAAAGTCGCCGCCGACATCGGAAGCCGGAAAGTAGCTCATGCGCACCTGGCAGAAAGGAAACGTCTGCGCGCAAGACGGCAGGAAAGATTCCTGAATCTCGCGGGCCACCTGCAACTCCTGTTTCGAGCGGACGAGTTCCATCTTCTGTTGTTCAGCATCCAATCGGCGCAACGCATTTGCGATGAGGCCCGCGAACCCTTCAAAAATCTCTTCATCCTGTTCGTCAAATATTTTGCGGTCGCGCGGATTCAACGCTTGCAACACGCCCAGACATTCCGCGCCATCGAGCAATGGAATCGCAAGCATCGCATGGGCGACCACACCGACCTGTTGCCCGATTGCTCGATAGTGCCGCGGATCATTTTGGGCGTCCTTGATCAGTAGTTTTTGTTTTGACTGAAACACTGCGCCGGCAATCCCCTGGCCCGGCGGGATTCGCAGTGGTTGCGGCAAAGCTGCCAGCTTGGGATCAGTCGAATGAAGGATCATCTCCTGCGTTTCCAGGTCGGGAAGAAGAAGCGTGCACGCCTCGGCCTGCACGACTTCCTGTGAGCGGTTTAGAATCTCGTCGATCAATGACTGAAGGTCCATCGCCCTGCTGAAACATCTGGCCGTATCGACCAGGATTTTGTATCGGGCAAGCTGACTCTCGCAGGACATGGCAATGCGTGGGTTTTACTTTTTTGGTTTGCCGGTTGGGACCGGCTCGGGACTTTCGAGAATTTCCTTTTCGCCGGGCAACTCATTCGTTCGTCTGCTCCAAATCAAGCGCGACGGTTTTTCCGCAAGGGTCGCCGTCAAACTCTTCGCATAAGTGGAAACCACCTTTAGGTTTTGGGATACGACGTGCAATTCCGCGACAATCTTCGCCAGGTCACCTTCGTTAGTTTTTACGACGCCGTCCACACGGTCAAGTAAAGCCATAACCTTCAGCATTGCAAAATCAGCATTGGTCGCGATCCCGTGGGCTTGATTGAACAGAGAATTCAGTTTGGGAACGAGTCCGTCCAGGTCCGCGCGCAGTTCGGTCACAGCCTCGTTAGCGTTCAGGATCGTCTTATCTGTGTTGTTCACGAGATTGCTGGCTTGCCCCATAATCGAATTCCCGTGGTTCAACAGTTCGGCCAGGCGTGGCACCAGGGCTGGATAATCCGACTTCAGCTTCACCAGCAAATCGTTTACGTTGTCAACCGCGACCACTGCGGAACGCGTGAGCGCATCGATGCTTCCCGCGCCTCCTCCCTGGAGTACAGTGCCTTGGGGCAAGGGACTCGCATCCGGTCTGCCCGGGGTGAGGGCAATGAATTTCTCCCCTAGAAGTGATTCGGCATCCACCCGGGCGGTGAGATCGACCGTCAAAGGCGGTTCTTCAACGTCGAATTGCACAGTGGCTCGAACGGCGTTGCCTGGATCTCTGCCTCGCAGCCTCTCCTCTGGACTCAGGAATCGGATCGCGGCGACCGATCCAGCCGTTTTTCCCGCATACTTGACAGCCGCATGCAGTTTGATTCCCGTGGCATCGTGGAACTCGATGTCGAGCTTTCGTCCGCCTTTTCGCAGCGAGTATCCCGACAGCGCGTAAGTCATCGCGCCGAGCAGCACCAGACTGCAAACGATTACAGTGAGACCGATGAGATACTGCGATCCGCTTTTGGATTTCATTTTGTCAATTCGTTCCCAGTAATCGTTTCAAGTAGTCCCCTTTCGAAAGCCGGAGTGGAATCGGTCCGTCCGCTTCGCCTTTAATGAATTGCTGCAGCATGGGGTCCGGGTTTTTCAAGATTTCTTGCGGCGTTCCTTCTGCAATGATCTTGCCCTGCATCAGTCCCGTCCCGAGCATAATCATTTTCGTGGCGATGCGAAATGCGCTTGTCATATCATGCGTCACAACCACCGCGGTCATTCCCAGTTTGCGGGTGAGGTCCTGCGTCAACTGGTCCACCACTGCAGTCATCACGGGATCGAGTCCGGAAGTGGGTTCATCGCTGAAAAGAAGCTCCGGATCAAGCGCAAGGGCTCGTGCCAATGCCACTCGTTTCTTCATGCCACCGCTGATCTCCGCTGGCTTCAGGTCTTCAAACCCGGTCAGCCCGACCAATTCAAGCTTCATCTTCACGATCAGCGCGGCGATTTCTTCATCCACCTCGCTATGCTCCATGATCGGCAAGGCCACGTTTTCACCAACCGTCATTGATTGCAGCAATGCGCCCGATTGGAACAACATCCCGAAACGGCGGCTAATCCGGCCCATTTCCGTTTCATTCATTCCAGTGATCTCTTCACCAAATATCTTGATTGAACCGGAAGTTGGTTTGATTGCGCCAATGATTTGACGGAGCAGGGTGCTCTTGCCGCATCCGCTCCCGCCCATGATGATCATTGTGTCGCCCCGATAGACTTTGAGGCTAACCCCGTTCGTCACCATTCTGCCGCCAAGCTCCTTGTACAAATCACGGACTTCGATTACCGGGTTGCCTTCGGTTTTCGACAACTCGGCGGATTCGCTTGCCGGCGCAACGTTCATGGTCAAAAAAAGAAAAACAGGGACGTCAAAACCGCATTGGCTATAAGAATTGCCAACAATGAATGCACGACAGATTTAGTGGTCGCCACACCGACGCCCTCCGCTCCACCTTCCACCCTCAATCCCGCATGACACGCTATGGTGATGATCAACCAGGCAAATACAAAGCTTTTGCAGAGGCCGGAATAAAGATCCGCAAACCGGGCGGCCTCCACGGATCGCATGATGTAACCCGCTGTGTTCATATCGAGCGCAAAGCGGCAGATCGACCACCCGCCCACCATGCCGAGATAATTGCCAAAAATCGTTAAGACCGGGAGCATGATCAGCATCGCTAAAAATCGCGGCACGACTAAAAATCGGACCGGATTGATGTCCATGACACCGAGTGCTTCGATTTCTTCCGATACGCGCATGGTGCCAAGCTCCGCTGTCACTGCCGAGCCACTGCGTCCGATGACAATGACACCAATCAAGAGCGGGCCAAGCTCGCGCAGGACGCTGACAGACACGAGATTCGGCACGTACATGTTCGCGCCGAGTTTTCCCAGCTCGTGAGAAGCCTGCATGGCCAGAGTCAGGCCGATGCTAAATGCGGTCAAACCAGCCATCGGCAGGGCTTCGACCCCGATTCGGACGATCTGCTCAAAGACATGATTCAGTTTGACTGGCTGCCTTTGGAATGGTCCAACCACCAGCCAGTAGAGAACACTGAGATTAAGGTGCAGATAGCTGCTCAAGATAGAATCACTTCTCGATATTACGTTAGCAGAGCCTCCTCAGCCTCGGCAATGCTCTGATAAACGCCAAAAATTTCACTCAGGCGAACCAAATCGAATATGCTCCGTACGCGATTGCTGAGCCCAGCCACCGCGAGCTGCCCCGAATAACCACGTGAATTCTTATAATATTCCACCAGCGTGGCCAGGCCGGAAGAATCGATGTAGGCAACCTCGGTGAAATCGAGCAACAGCACGGGAACCCGTTCAGTGATCTTGGCTTGGAGCAGTTGCCGTAACTTCGGCGAATGTTGAAGATCGACGTCCCCGCTAACTTTGATGATGAGCACTTGGCCGTCCGTTCTTTCGGTCCAATTCATACCAGGATGGTTAACAGTCTTAGCCCGACTTTCAAATCAGTATTTCGAAACGTGGTGGGCGGCGGCACACCGTTTTTGCGCAATCGAGCGATGTTGACCGAGTTGGGTCGGGATGTCAGTACCTCGTTTTTCCTCAATTCTGCCGCTACCTCTAAGTCGGTACTCCTATGCGTGGAGCGTTGAGGGTGAAAGCCAAAGGCGAAGAAAGACCATCACAACGCAGAAAGAATCTTAACGCGAAGGTCGCAAAGACGCTAAGACCGCAAAGAAAGAGACGACACCGTCGGGCGGCCGAGGGACGGTTTTCGGCCTTTCGTTCAGCCTGCAACTGCGAATTACGCCTTCGGGCGGGGACAAATGTGATTCTAACCTGGCCCACGAATTACGTCGGGTTGGACTCCTGGGGCAGGGGATCCTTGGATAGTTGGTGCTGCGGACGCAGGACGTAACGATCCGGTGTGGCACGGCCTCGAAAGAAAACGTAGCCCTCGTCATCCTTCAACAGTTGGTCAGGGTCAATGGTGTCTCCGCCGAGTTCCAAGCACGCTTGGCCGCGGTCACATTTTCCGGGAGGCACTTCTTCTGACGGAAATGGTGGTCCAATGGAATATCAAAGCACGCGCTTGAGGAACGGAATTCGCCGAAAGACCAGGCTGCTGGCAAGATATGTTACGGTGACGGCCAACATCGTCGCACAAAGGAATTTCACTGGTTTGGGCGCCGAGAAACCGCGCAGACCCAGGGTGACGGCTATCAGCAGAGGAGTGTGAAAAAGATACACGGAAAAACAATTATCGCTGAGCCATCTGGTAACGGAACCCTGATGATTAAATTTTTCACGAAATAAAACCAGAAGTCCCAGGCAAATTCCGATGCAGAAGAAGGATTCCCAAAAGCTCAGAGCCGCGCTCTGCCAGGTGAATCCGCCAGGCACCTTCGTTTCGGCATGTGTGGTGACGACGGCGAAAACAATTCCGAGCCAGACCAAGCTTCCAACCGTGAGCGCCAGTTTGAACCAGCGCATTCCAAACGCATACGGAATTCGCAAAAGCCAGTTTCGCCGCCGCGCGAGGATGCCCAACACGAAAAGGGTGATGTATTGAGAAAAGAAACAGAGCTGCATGTTCAGAATATTCGTGCCGATAGGTTGCGCAATCCGGACCAGGAAGGTGCACAGACCAATGCCGAGCGCCAGGCAGACGACCTGTCGATGCTTCGGCAACGGCGCGCCCGCTTGCGGCTTGGCATGCTTCTTAGTGACGATCCTCGCAATTCCGTACACAAAACTGAAAATTAATAAAGCCAGTGTGAACCACATCGGCCCTGATCCACCCAGGAATTGTCCGCTGCTCAGGTAAGGCCAATAGGCCCGGCTCAATGGCGGGCGGGAGGTGTCGTAAAAATTCCGCAAAAGCCAAAACACTGTAACCGGCTGGATCAACAGCATAAAAAAGAGCGCGGGAATGCCGAGGCGCACCACGCGATCACGAAGGAATTTTTTGAAATCTTTTCGATCAAAAGCCCCTGGCACAAAATATCCTGCAATGAAAAACAAAAACCCCATGAAGAACGCCTGAAGAAACGCTTGATAAGTTGCAAAAACGGCGGTGGTTCCCGGTCCTGGTTTCGGGTCCTCCATAAAATACCAACTGCCCACATGACTGTAAGTAACCGCGGCATGCATGCTTACCACGAGGACGATCATTACCCATCGAAGGTTATCAATGAAGTCCAGGCGGCTGCTTCCGTCAACTGGTGCAGATGCTGACTGGCGCATCAGCTTCGTTTCTCCAAGGTTAAATGCGGAATCGGTAGCAGGCATCATGACAGAGGCTGGATACGCACACATTGGAACATCGTCGGGGTGAATGCGTGAACGAGAAGCATGTTGGGTGCTGCGAACATATGACGAGCCTAGTGGCGGATGCAATCCATGTTGATCAGATTGACTGTGCTTCCTGGACTGAAGTTATTATACACTGTGGGTTTTATCGGGCGAGACAAAAGGTAATACACGAATATGCGCCGCTACCCCTGGCCTCGCGATTTTTTCGTTCCCATTGCACACGCTGGTCCATAGGATTGCCGGTCGTTATGCCTAAACCACATCCATACAAATTTTGCTTTGGCCCCTGGAATATCAGTGAGGGGCAAGATCCTTACGGTCCCACCACTCGTCCCGCCCAATCATTCGATTGGAAACTCGAACAGCTCAAAAAGCTCGGGTTTGATGCGATGATGTTTCACGATGATGACGCCGTTCCTGAGATTGACACCAAGACCGATGCCCAGATTCGTAAAGAATCCAAAGAACTGAAGCGCAAGCTGGATGATGCGGGGATCGTCGCCGAGATCATGGCGCCACGGCTTTGGTTCAGCCCGATGACGATCGATGGCGGTTACACCAGCAACGATCCCAAGTGCCGGAAGTATGCCATCGAGCGTTCGCTGCGCGCGATCGATATAGCCAACTATGTCGGAACTGATTTGCTGGTCTTATGGCTTGCGCGAGAGGGTAGTTATATTCGCGAGTCAAAAAATGGCCGGCGCAGCACTGAACTGCTAGTGGAGGCGTTTGATAAAATGCTTGGGCATGATCGGAAGATTCGCCTGGCAATCGAGCCCAAGCCGAACGAGCCGATGGACCTGGCGTATGTGCCGACAATTGGGCATGCGCTGGCTATCGCGCAACTGACCTCTGATCCGAAACGAGTGGGTTGTTTGATCGAGAGCGCTCACGCAATCCTTGCGGGTTTGGATCCAGCGGATGAAATCGATTTCGCAATGGCCTTTAACAAGCTCTGGTCGATTCATTTAAACGATCAGAACGGGTTGAAATTTGACCAGGACAAACCTTTTGGCAGCGCGAATCTGCGTGTTGCCTTCAACCAGGTGCGGGCTCTCGAGCGGAATGGCTATGGTAAAAAAGGCGAGTACGTGGCTTTTGATGTGCATCCCTTTCGCACAACCAAAGTCGAACATTGGGTGGCGCATCTGGACAACAGCCGGCGCACGTTCCTGAGATTGCTGGAAAAGTCCCGAACTTTTGATGACAAAAAGGCGAACGCAATGATCGGGGAACGCAATTACGCCGCGCTGGATCAGATGGTATTGGAGCACCTGATGGGGAGGTAGATACGCGACGCACGACGGCAAAGCCGCAACTAAAAATCGTGAACCGATGAACCACAGAGGCGCGAAGAGCACAGAGAAAGCAGCAGAAAGAAAGATTTACCACGGATTTCACGGAGGACACGGATAAAGAGATTCTTGCCGAAATGAATGATGTGGCGACATAGTACGATAATGAGAAGCAGCCTGATCGCTCTATCCCTTGCTCTTGTGCTCTCCTGTGGGGCCGGAGAGAAGCGGCGTTCAGTTACTCCGAACGCGTCATGGGTATTCCTTAATGCCGGCTCGGCTCGCAGTAAAAAGGAAATGCCGGAGGAAGCAGTCAAAAAAATGCAGTCTGCTCATGTTTCGAATTTTGAAGTCTTGTTTGATCAAGGGAAACTGTTCACGGCTGGTCCTTTGGGCGATGACGGCGCGATTCGCGGCATCGCAATACTAAATACGGTCAGTGCGGAGGAAGTGAAAGGCTGCTTCAAGACTGATCCTCTTGTGCAAAATGAAATGCTGGAAGTCGAGCAACATCCCTGGCTGGTGGATGTGAGCAGGTTTGGCGCGCCCAAATCGCCGTTCCAAATGGCCGAGTATACACTCTGTATTGTTAAGAAGGGCAAGAACTGGAATTTGTCAGGCCCGGAGCCAACTGCTGATGCAATGGTTGTCATGTTCCCCGCGCTGGAGAAAACATTCCACTCGGGGGAGTTGATTTCAGGCCCGTTCCTTGACTTATCGGAAAAACTGGGCGTTTTGCTCTTTGCTTCGACCGATCGAGATCAAATTCGGTCTGAAATGGAGCGCTCTCCATCATTTAAGAACCGGATGGTTGAACTCGAGTTTCATCCTCAGCTTTTAGCTGCTGGACTTTTTAGAAGTCCCAATGATTCGCCGCCGGAACCGGGAAAACGGACTCAACTTTTCGATGGAAAGACTTTCACGGGCTGGGAAGGAGATAACCAGACCTGGCGCATCGAGAAAGGAGCTTTCATCGGTGGAAGTTTGACCGAATTCGTTCCGCATAATGACTTCATTTGCACAACGCAGCGGTTCAAAAATTTCGATTTGCGCCTCAAAGTCAAACTTGCTGGCACTGGCTTTGTAAATGGCGGGGTGCAGTTTCGCAGTCTGCGGTTAAAGAATCCTGAGTTCGAGATGACGGGTTATCAGGCGGACATGGGCGGAGGTTGGTGGGGTTGCCTTTACGATGAATCGCGCCGAAATAAAGTCCTGGCGCGTCCCTATGCGGCGATTATCAAACGTATCATCAAGGCGGACGATTGGAACGACTACGTTATACGTTGTGAAGGCACCCATATTCGTCTTTGGTTAAACGGAGTCCTGACGGTAGATTACATCGAACCGGACCCCGCCATCGCGGCCTCTGGATTCATAGGGCTGCAGGTCCATGGCGGCGGGAAAACCGAAGCTTCGTATAAAGAGATTAGCATTCAGGAACTGCCTTGAGGCATGTGACGATCAAGGTCGTGGGCCGGATAGCAAAGTCGCAGTCCCCGAAAGAGAGTGACACCTCGACGATACGGCACCCTCTCTAGTTGCTTTGATTGGCTCTTGTTACAGGTATTTTGGCCAATTTCCATTCCTTGGCGACTTCGTCCAGGAAGACCACGATCACGCTGCGAAGATTTCGCTCTTGTTGACGGACGAACCAGATGAATAACCCCAAGGGGATCAGCAGGGTAGGCCATGCCCACCAGGCAGGCGGTGCTCCAAAGAACCCCAGCAGCAACAGTTCCAGAGCGCACAGAACCCAGAATCCAACCCTCGCCGGCAATGACCAATGCGCTGTCAGACGGCAACGGATCAGTTGTTTGCCCGGCGGATGATCCTCGGCAACAGTCGTGAGCTGCAAATTGCTCCAACGGCTGCCATAGATTTCGATATCATACTCGCTCCAACCGATGTCGGCTTTATTTGGCCAGCCTAGTTTATCCAGGCGATGCAGAATATCAGCCGCCAGATCCAAACGATTGATTCGTTGGACTGCCCAATAACGTGTTTCGCCCAGAGGTTCGCTCCCGTGCCGCAAGGCCATTGAGTCCAGGCTTTGTTGAGCGGCTGAGGCGGGCGTGCGGGGAGGCATTAGCCGGCCGCGGTAACGAGCCCAGCCCCGGACGATGGGTTGAAGAAAAAAGAGCATTGCCACCAGCGGCCGCGACCACCAATGTCGCTTGTTTTTAGGGAGGTCGGCTTGTGCGCCCGCGGCGATACAAACCCCAAGTGAAATCCCAAGGCTCGTGACGGCAAGAGGCAACAGGTAGTGAAATGTCAGGGATAAGAGCCACAAAGGAAGAGTGATCAACAAATGATATTCCAATGTCGTGCACAGCATGAGCGTTGCTGCCGGGGCTGAAGCATAGAGGGATTGGAACCCGGCGCTGCCAAACAGGCCCCGGTAAATGATCGGACGCCGGACCAGCACGGCAAATTTGGAAGCGGTATAAATGCGGCCACGCCAAATGCTGCCACCTAAGAAATTAAAGTATTCCGGATGCTTGCGCACCAGCAACGCCTCGGCTTCACCGTAACCATACTGTTGCTTTAAATAATCCTTTAGCCTCGAACGCCGAAAGTGCCAAACGAATCCGGCCGGGCTAAACCCGATTTTATGACCTGCCTGTTGCAAGCGCCAGCACAGGTCGACGTCATCACCTGCCTTCCAAAAAATTGGATCAAATCCCCCCAGGTCCTCCAGCGCCGATTTGTAAAAGGCCATATTGCAACCCGGAATGTGTTCCGCCTGGCGATCGGTAAGCATTACAGCCGCTGGTCCCCCGGGCGAAACCATAACCGCACTGGCGACCGCGGAATCCTCAGGCGGCAACAGGTTGGGACCTCCTATCCCGGCAAACCGGCCCTCGAGCAAATCCGCGGTAAGATAATAAAGCCAATCCTCGTCGGCACGGCAATCGGCGTCCGTAAAGGCGACTATCTTGCCAGTGGATGCAGCAATTCCGGTGTTTCGCGCAACGGAAAGGCCAAGGTTTTTCTCATGTCGAAAGTAGCGGACCTTTGGGTGCAGGGCAGCGATTTTTGGCGTGGTGTCATTTGAGCCATCATCCACCAAAATAATTTCGTAGTCGGGATAGTTGAGGCGTTCCAGAGATTCGAGGCAGGCCTTGAGTGTGCGCTCGCCATTATAGCTCGCCACCACGACCGAGATCCTTGGAGTTGCTGGCAAATTGAAATAGGGCGCCGCGCGAAACATCTTCTGCACGACACCGAAAGACTCCTTCGGCTGGCGCTGACGGGTGGTCAGGCCCAGTTGCCAATCCTCAATCTCCCGGCCGTCTTTGTACCACTCATCCGTGAAGCTGAAGATAATTCCCCCGGCAAGGCCAGCGAGGTAAAGGTCGCGAAGTTGCCATTCCAGCAGCTCGCATTTCCGAGTTTCGCCTTCGCGCAAGGAATCAATCCCGAATTCTCCCAAGAGCAATGGCTTGGCTTCTGCCATTAACTGCAACCGAGCCAGATAGTTTTTGAATGGCTGTTCGTTATGCAGGTAAAGGTTGAAGCAGAGAAAATCAACTCCTTGCGGCCGCAGAAACTCCGTCGGCGGATAATTTGTAAATGTGCAGAGGCAATTTGCGTCCACACGCTTGGCTTCCTGAATCAGGTCATCGATAAAATCTGAAATTGCATGCGCTCCGCTCCAGCGCACAATATCGGGTGCGATTTCATTGGCCACACTGAAAGCGAATATCGCCTCGTGGCGCCCACAGCCATATACGGCCCGGCGGACGGCGTCGAAAGCAGACGCTCGATGCTCGGCCGAGTCCAGGAAGCAAAGTTGTTTGTTCCAGGGAATGTCAACCAGCACCTTGAGCCGATTCTCTGCCGCGAGATCAAGAAACCATTTGGGCGGCACGTGGTAGACACGGATCAGATTGGCGCCCAACTCGCCCATTTGGATCAGATCAGAAGCAGTTTGCGCATGCGAGGCGAATGGCTGCCCGGCGGCGTTAGGCGCGAAAGGCCCATACGTCACCCCTTTGACAAAGAATTTCTTTTCGCCCTGACGAAAAAATTTGCCATCCACGCTCACGCGTGTTGAGAAAGAGTCCGCCTTCGCCATGCGCCTTAGACGGAGGTGAAACTTCTTTTAGTCATTTAAGGCCGCTGAATACGGACAAGTTTTCCCCCGCCTGGAGGGAGGCGTAATTGAGCAGTTTTCCCCGGTGATTTGGACCATGAAGTTGAAGTCGCGTCAAAGACCTCCAGGCTGCGAGGCCCTGCGATAGTGAGAAGTGCTTCCTGATCGTAGTCCAGATTAACCACAACTGCATGCGTCGGGCGGCTGTTTTTTTTCTTATTCGGGGCTGGACCGAATAAGCCAATCAAAACCCCTTTGACGGGCTGGGGTGGTTTATAATCAATCGTTTCCATGGGGGTGGCGAGGCGGAAAGCAGCATTCTTTGGAAGAGGGACGCCACCCGGAGGAAGCATTCCGGCATGGTAAACGGCAAGACTCTGAAAAGGCTGCAATTGGGCAGTGATAGCTACGAACTCCCGATTGAGGGATTTGAGTCCCTCATACAAAACCGTAGGGGTGCCATCTGCATGGGCAATCATTCCAGTGTGGCCTGGACATGAGTAGACGTAGTAGGAAATCCCCTGGGCTCCATAAGCCATGGTTGTGTAAACGAGATACCGCATTTCATTCGGGGTAGGCACACGCATGGAGGCGGACCAGGTGCAGGCTTGAACGATGTTGAGAAACGGCAGTTTGGCGTCCTGGGCTGCCTGGCGGACCATGGCCAGGTTCAGGAAGTAGTCGGGTGTGTCACCCTTCATTCCGAACTGGTAGTGGTCATAGCTGAGGAGCGCTGGCCGGACAGTTTCGATATACTCATCGAGATGCGATTTGTAAGCGACCACCTTATCGCCCTTATTTCCAAGCTGCCCATTATTTGCATAGGTGGGAAACAAGTTAATGTATGCCATATGGGCCGGATCGCGCTCGCGCAAGTAACCTACCAATTTGCCCAGCCCCGCGAAGTTGGTTGCATTCGGTTCGTCAGTGATGAAATACGAGTACATCGCAGGATGGTCTCGCACCCGGGAAATGAGGGCGTCCAGTTTTTCCTTCTGAGCAGGTTGTTGAAGATTTTCCGGCGCAAGCAGACCGTCATGAAGTTGGGCGCGCAGACCGTGGCGGCGGGCGACATCAAGATCTTTCTCAGTGCACCAGACCATGTTCCATCCGCCATCAGCCATTTGCTGCGCGGCCGCATCGGTCATGGCCGGCCCCGCCCAATAGGTGACAATCGGAGTTCCAACAGTCCATCCGTGATTGGGTTCTTTACGAGTTTCTGCCGCAGAGAGGCCGATAGAAGCAAAGAGGGCTAAAACGCAGCCGGTTACGACCGTCTTCAGGTAAAATTTCATAATGGCTAAAAGGACAAGTCGTGTTTTCACAATGTTTGAATTAATTGTCAATGCTCGAAACTTGACTTTTCCCTTGAATAGATTGCCGGATCAACCAGTCTGTAAGAACATCTATGCATCCTTTTGTCGTTCGCGCGTGCCAAAGTGCAGTTATCTTTGCTGTCGCGCTGGGTCTTACGGGTTGTTCGCGCTTGCAAACAGAGTCGGCTGCCACTTCGGCAGGTGCTGGGGAAGTTCGAAAAACCCAGCGCACGGCTTTGGATGACTATGTTGCCGCTCCAGACACCAACTACAATTTTCACCTGATTAAGAGTGTTCCGGGCAAGGACCAGACCACGTTCATCCTCGAAATGACTTCCCAATCCTGGTTGACGAGCAAAGAAGTGGATCGCCCGCTTTGGAAACATTGGGTAATCATTGTAAAACCCGACACTGTTACTACCACCAAATCATTCCTTTTCATCACTGGCGGTGGTAATGAAGGGGCGCCGCCCAGTTCAGGTTCCCCGGATATGACCAGGATGGCGGTTGCAACAAAGTCCGTCGTGACGGAACTCAAAATGGTGCCGAATCAACCGCTCGTGTTTGCGGGCGAGACGGAACGCCGTTCCGAGGATTCCTTCATTGCTTATACCTGGGACAAATTTTTGCGCACCGGCGACCCAAAATGGCCAGCCCGGCTCCCGATGACAAAAGCGGCGGTTCGCGCGATGGACACCGTAACAGCATTTTGCGGCAGCACAGAAGGTGGAAGCTTGAAGGTTGATCGTTTTGTCGTCGCGGGTGGTTCCAAACGTGGTTGGACCACATGGACTACCGCGGCAGTAGATAAACGGGTCATAGGGATAATCCCTTGTGTCATCGACGTGCTAAATATGGAGGCTTCGATGATGCACCACTATGCCGCCTACGGGTTTTGGGCGCCCTCGGTTGGAAATTACACCGCATTTCGAATCATGGATTGGACCGGCACGCCGGAATACCGGGCGTTGCTGAAAATCGAGGAGCCTTACCAGTATCGCGAACGGTTTACGATGCCGAAGTTTATCATCAACGCGGCGGGGGACCAATTCTTCCTCCCGGACTCGTCGCAGTTTTACTTCAATGATTTGCCAGGAGTGAAATATCTTCGCTACGTGCCCAATGCGGACCATTCCTTGAGAGGATCTGACGCTTACGCATCCATGTTGGCGTGTTACAATGCGGTCATAAACAATTCGCCCTTGCCGCAATTCACCTGGAGCCTCGAGAAAGATGGCTCGATACGCGTCAAAACGAAAGACACCCCCACTGAAGTGAAACTTTGGCAGGCCACCAATCCGGATGCTCGCGACTTTCGCATGGAGACGCTCGGGCCAAAATACGAAAGCAGCATCCTAACCGATCAAGGCGGAGGAACTTATGTCGGAAAAGTGCCGGAGCCGGCCAAGGGGTGGACAGCGTTCTTTGTGGAACTCACTTACCCCAGCGGCAGCCCGGCGCCATTCAAGTTCACCACTCAAGTGCGGGTTGTGCCCGATGTGTTGCCACACAAGTTCGTGGCGAAAGCTCATCCACAGTAAGACAGCCGACTTTCCACTGTTCACATAGCCTTACAGCCGTCGTAAGGCGAAATCCTTCTACTTAACCCAACCAATTCAGAATTGGTTGGCAAACATCCCATAATTCGGTTACGTATTAGGAAGAAGACTGGAATGAGCGCCAAAAAATTACTCGATGCCAAAGCAATTCTCACCAGAGAGTTTTTGGTCTCAAACAAGCTGGGGATTCATGCACGCCCTGCTGCCCTATTCGTAAAAACTGCCAACCGGTTCGATTGCGAAATATTTGTCGAGAAGGATGGCGAAAAAGTGAATGGGAAAAGCATTATGGGACTTATGATGCTCGCCGCCGGTCCAGGCAGCAAAGTCATGGTCTCGGCACAGGGTCAGGATGCTTCCCAGGCTCTGGCCGAACTCGAAAAGATTTTCAAACAGAAGTTCGACGAAGCCTAGGAGCAGAAATGCCTAAAGTTGAAATAGATGTGAAGTACGTCGCCCACCTTGCGCGAGTTGATCTCTCGCCCAAGGAAGAGGAACAGTTCTCGTCTCAATTAAAAAATGTGCTGGGCTACATCGAAAAATTGCAAGAGGTGGATGTGAGTGAGGTTGCGCCCACAGCTCATGCGTTTCCACTTGTAAATGTGATGCGACCGGACGAAGTCCGCCCTTCGATAAACCGTGAAGAAATTCTGTCTAATGCTCCGGCTCACGCAAACGGCTTATTCCTGGTTCCAAAGATTGTAGAATAAGCGAAGCTTTCTCCTCCCGGCTCTTCCGCATTGTGCAAACTCAGGCTGCCCACTGTGGATTTTCCATCAAGGCATAGCACAATAGATGACAGATTCCCATGTGTGCATCCTCAACCCGTCCATAGTGCGTGTCCTGGACGACAATAACCTGCTCGGCAATCTCGGCCATCCGGCCCCGTTTTGCTCCGACAAGCGCCACTGTGCGCATCCCGTTTTTTTTGGCCCATTCCAGAGCCTTGATGCAATTGGGTGAGTTTCCGCTAACGCTCATGGTCAGGGCAACGTCGCCAGGCCGGCCGTAGTTTTGCATTTGGCCAACAAAAACATCGTCGTAAGAATAATCGTTCGCCAGTGCCGTCATCCAACTCGCGTTGTCGTTGAGAGAAATGACGCGGAACCTCTTGCCGAGTTTGTCGGATGCTCCTTTTCCTAAATCGGTTGCAAAATGGGATGCATTGGCTGCGCTGCCGCCATTACCAAAAACAAATACCTGCCGGTCGCCTTTGAAAGCGTCGCGCAATGTTCCGATAAGTTGCGCCACCCCTTCCGGGCTGATGGAATCGTGCGCGGTCTTCTGTTGTCGAATGTAATCCGAAATCCATTGCTTCATTTGGATTAAGAATGAGCAACATCCTCCGGGTTGTCAGGTTAAATCCGAGCCCCAGAAAAACATTGTCGCAGGCTTCCCGGTGTGGAATGGTTCTGCGCGAGCCCATGAGCGAGTTCAAATTTGCTTGTCCGGTATGCGGGCAACACATTACCGCCGATTCCAAAACCAGCGGGTCGCAATTGGATTGCCCGACCTGTTACCAAAAAATCATCGTACCGCAGGCGCCTGCTTCGGATGCTTCAAAGCTCATCTTGTCTGCGTCGCAGGTAGGAAAACCGCGGCCTGTTCCGGCGGACCTATCCGACACTGTTCCTCGCCCTGCGCGCCGCATGTCTTTCGTTTCATTTGCGTTTTGGACACTCCTGATTACCGCAGCAGCAGCAAGCGTTTTTATCTTTCGCGAGAAAATTGTCAGCCTGGTCCATTCCAAACCAGAGCCCAAGGCTAAGCTCAAAACAACAGTCAAAAACTCGTATCCTATTCCTACCAAATTCGGTTGGACAATGAATTTGAATACCATGGTTATTCCCGAAAAACCTGCTTCAGGAGGCATCCGCGGGGCTGGATTTTTATGTGAGCGCGCTTCGCTCCAGGGCGGAAAACTCACGTTGCGCCAAGGCGAATCGGCTCCGGACCTCGGTATCACCATTAATTTATTTGCCAGGGAAGGGGAGGAGTTAAGCGGCAAGACGGTTCAAATCGGTCCGGAGCGTTCGCCACCCATTCCTAAGATCGTGTTGCGGTGGAAAGATGAACAAGATCAGACACGAAAACAGGATTTCACCGGTGGTTATGCACTCAAAATATTCTTTGGGGAGGCCATCAATGCCCGCATGCCTGGAAAACTTTTTTTGGCTTTGCCTGATGAAGCTAAAAGTTTCGTCGCCGGCACCTTTGAAGCAGAAATCCGCAAGGCCCCCCCGCCTAAGCCGCGAGCGAGCAATTGAACAGAAGAGCAACTGAAATAGCAAAGAGGGGAAGTTTCGATTCGTGGGCCTTTCTTTGCGCCTCTCTGCGTCCTTTGTGTTCCGTCGCCTTCGATCCGGTAAGATTTTGAACAGAAGAACGCAAAGGTTCGCAAAGGTCTGAGGAGAAATGGGAATCTTGACGATTTGGTATTTTATTAGTGAGACAAAGTGACGCATATTTCTTTGGTAACTTAATTGAAAATGCGCCAGTTTGTCTCTAAAAGTTGGTTTTAGTAGGGAGGTTTAAATTACATAAACTACTGATTAATAAAAGTTTATATGTTTAATGTTTTTTTGGCACGCGCAAAGCTAATACATACACAGGCGATTAAAGACAAAGCCTAACAACGAAAGGAAATGAATATATGAATAGTTTATCTCGATGGCAACGACCGGACTTGTCACCATGGCAGGGCGCAGGACGGCTATCTGATCTGCGCGACGAAATCGACCGCTTGTTCGAATCACCTCTTGCCGAGCTTACTCGCACTTCTCAATTGCTCAGTGGTTGGACTCCTCCCATTGATCTGTTTGAAGACAAAGACAGTTTCATCGTGCGCGCGGAATTACCGGGAATGAAAAAGGAAGACATTGACCTATCACTCCATGAGGGCAGTTTGAGCATTTCTGGAGAACGCAAGTCGGAGGAAAACCAGGAAGCAGAAGCTTATCGCGCCGAACGGTTTTTCGGGCGATTCCAACGGACGATAACGTTTCCGGCGCTGGTTGCGGCTGAACAGGTCAAAGCACAGTACAAGGATGGCATTCTTACAGTCAGACTGCCCAAAACCGAGGAAGCCAAACCAAAACATATCGATGTGAAGGTGGGCTAATATGGCTGAGGCGAAAGGTTGAAACGATAACGAAAGGATTGAACATGAAAGCATTGCAGAAAGAGTCGCGCGTAACCAATGGCCAAAACGCGGGGCAAAACTTTGTGGCCGCACCGGTCAATATTTTTGAAACGAAGGACGGCTACTTGCTGGAAGCGGAGATGCCTGGAGTCAACAAAGAAGGCCTGGAAGTAACCCTCGAAGGAAACGAGATTACGATTATCGGAAGGCGCGCAGAGGAACCCGTCAATGGTCAGCGGTTGTTTCGCGAGCGTCACCTGGCCGATTTTCAACGTGTGTTCCAACTGGATCCGGCAATCGACACCTCAAAGATCTCTGCCAGGATGGACCAGGGTTTGTTGAAGTTGACGTTGCCCAAGTCAGAACAAGTCAAACCTCGCAAAATTACGGTTAGCGAGGGCTGATTCTTCCAGCTCGCACGAAAGTCCCACGCCAGCCACCTGGCTTCGTGGGATTTTGTTTTTATCAGGGGCCTTGAAGAATCGCCTTGTCTGGCGAATTTACTCACGCAACAGTCTATCCGTGGATCCGAGAACTCAGGGCCAATGGAACAGGTCTAAATCGCGCGAAACTGCGTTGCCCGTAAGAAAAGCTTACGTGAAGTTCAGCGCCGGGGCGATTCCGGATGGCGGATTTACTTTGATCGAATTGCTTGTGGTAGTTGCCATCATTGCCATTCTTGCGGCTTTGCTTCTTCCAACCCTGGGCAAATCCAAGGAGCAAGCCCATAGAATCGTGTGCGCAAGCAATCTAAAGCAACTGTCGGTGGGATGGCTGCTGTACGCTCAGGACAATACCGATCTATTGGTCAACAATCATGGTGTGCCTGAGATACTGGCACGCCGGCAAAACTGGGCCAATAATGTGCAGGATTGGGAAGCAAGCGATGACAATACCAACCTGACACTGCTTTCTGAATCGAAGCTCGGCCCATTTGTTTCTCACGCGACGAAGCTCTATAAATGTCCGGCCGACCGTGAACCCGCTCCCAATGGCGAACGGATTCGCAGCATGTCCATGAACGCGCTGGTTGGAAATCCTGGTGAATTAACCAACCGCTTCAATCCTCTCTATGTCCAATTTTATAAAACCGCGGACGTCGTCCTTCCATCAGGGATTTTCGTCTTTTTGGATGAGCAAGCCGATACTCTGAATGACGGCTTCTTTGTTAACAAGCTGGAGGAATATTTCTGGGGCAATGTGCCGGGCTCGTATCACAATGGCAACGTGAACCTGTCTTTTGTAGATGGTCACGTTGATGCGCATCATTGGTTAGTCCCTGAAACAGTTGTGCCTGTGAAAAGAACAAGGATTGATAAGTTCGCAGCGAATCCAAAAACCGATTTTGATTGGCTGAAAGCGCGGACCAGCATTAAAAAGCCCTAGGCAGCTTCGCTTTTGCCGTTCAGGGCTGGAGTATTACTTTCAACAACCCTGGTTCTTTTCGCTGCAATCGGGCAAACCATTCTGCGCCCTGGGACAACGGTGCGATAGCGCCAATGAGCGGAAGGGGGTTCAAAACGCCACGAGAAAGCAAATCGATGCAAGCCGGGTACTCGCCTCGGGAAGCGCATGAGCCAAGAACGGTTAACTCGCGCGTAACGGCAATTTGCAAAGGAAAATCGATTTTCGGCGCCACGTTGCCGACCAGGGTAGCAACGCCTCCTCGGCGCAGCGCACGAATCGACAAGTCCACGGTGGCGGTTATTCCAACGGCTTCGAAAGCGACATCAACGCCTCGTCCTTGCGTGCGGCTAAAGATTGCTTTCAGAGCGTTACCCTCTCCGGAGTTGATGATAGCGGAAGCGCCGCACTTTTCGGCTACGGCAAGGCGGTCAGAAGCAACATCTACCACTATAATTTCCTCGCATCCCGAGTGCTTCAGGCATTGTACGATAGCCAAACCGATCATTCCGGCACCCACAACTAACGCAATGCTTTTGGGTGCCATCTTTGCGCGCCCGACAGCGTGCAGAGCGATGGCGTATGGCTCGACTAACGCAGCAATCTCGAAGGCAAGCGTCTGTGGCAGACGATGCAGGATGCGCTGTGGAACCGCCACGAATTCAGCCAGAGCACCATCCTGCCGGTAGTCTTCGCAGGAGACACCCAATACCCTCCTGCGCTCGCACAGATTGATTTGGCCCGAGCGGCAGAGTTCACATTCCCCGCAATAGACAGTGGAATCAAAAGTGACGCGATCACCCGAAACCCACTCGGTCACCCCGTTTCCGACCCGACCAATCACTCCCGATGCTTCGTGCCCCATAATCACGGGGGGACGGCGACGTCCGGTGCTCCCGTCCATTCCGTGAACGTCGCTGCCGCAAATACCGCACGCCTTAACCGCGACCAGAACTTCTCCTTCAGCGGGTTCCGGTACCGCCACGTCCTCGAACGAGAGCCGGTTATATTCTTTGAGGACTAAAGCCTTCATAAATCTGGAGTGCAAGTAAGAGCCAGGAAAGCGGATTGGTCAAGCATCTCGCGTTTTGGGGTCTTGGGGCGGGGTGCGATTAACAAGAATAAGCGCAGACTTGGCGTGGGACTGACGCTTTTGAAGGTCATACAGATGATGCACGTAGTGTCCGTTTAACTTGACCACACACCTCCAGCCATAATAGCTTCCACGCATGCAGCCAGTGCGTTAACCCTTCAATTAAAAGGACAGTTCCATGAATCAGATTTCATCATCCGCAGTCACACGCCGGGAATTTATTAGCGGCATCGCAGCCGCGGGAGCGACTCTAGCCTTGACCGGGGCAGGAGTTGGTCAGGCGGCTCAATCCGGAAAAATTCCTGTTGGCCTTGAGCTATACACTCTGCGTGAGGAATGCAAAACGGACCTGCCGGGCATGATAGCTGCCGTCTCGAAGATTGGTTACAAAGGAGTGGAGTTTGCGGGCTATCATGGGCACTCGGCTAAAGAACTGCGAAAAATGCTGGATGATAACGGAATTGTGGCCTGCGGCACCCACACACCCTACGAGTCAGTACTCCCTGACCAACTTAAACAAACTATTGAATTTAACCAGACCATCGGAAATAAGTTTCTGATCGTGCCGTGGATGACTGCCAAAACCAAACCCGAATGGATTGAGAAAGCAAAACTTTTCAACGAGGTCGCCGAGAAGGTAAAGTCGCACCACATGTTGGTCGGCTATCATTCACACGCTCACGATTTCAAAACCTTCGAAGGCGAGTCCTCCTGGGATATCTTTGCCACCCATACCCATCCGGAGGTCATTCTTCAGCTTGATACCAGCAATTGCCGCGATGGTGGAGCTGATCCTGTGGCGGTCGTGAAAAAATATCCAGGCCGAGTGCGGTCCATCCATATCAAACCTCATGGCGCGGGACCTGAAGCCGTCATTGGAGAAGACCAAATCGATTGGAAGGAAATCTTCGCATTTTGCGAAAGCAAAGGCAAAACGCAGTGGTACGTGGTCGAGCATGAAACAAGTAAAGATCCCCTTGGAACAGTGAAGCGCACGTATGAAGCCCTGCAAAAGCTAGGCAAGGTATAGTGCCATAAACGGGCAACTTCTACGGAGTTATTAATCAGGAAGGTTTGTCAAATGGCGCCCCATAGGGCGTTGAAAGGATTTGTTGTTGCCCGCAGAGTCCGTTTTGATCTAAACAAAACGTCGTTAGGGGCTGTCTGTTTATATCCACGAGAAACCACCAGGCCCATCTGTTTTTCAGCGGCGCCCTATTCCTCGCAGAGAACCCGATGCGTTGACTAAATTGCTGTGACGCCTAAGTTGGGAGTGTGTCCGTCCTGCGAATCGAATTTCGTCAAGGAAACCTGTATTTACCCGAGCTCGGTCTATGGCTTGATCCTCGTGATCCGCAATGCGAAAAAGTTTTTGTCAGCCATGCCCATTCCGACCATATCGCCGAGCATCGGGAAATTATAGTAAGCGCTCCGACGGCTAAGCTGATGCGAGCGCGACTGGCTGGAAATTGGAAGGAGCACGCGCTCAATTTCGGCCAATTACAACGTTTTCAGGATGGCGGCAAGCCCTATGACCTGACATTGCTTCCTGCGGGGCATATTTTCGGCAGCGCGATGGCATTGGTTGAGGTGGAAAACCGGACCCTGCTTTATACCGGGGATTTCAAACTGCGGCCAGGTTTGTCGGCTGAGAGATGTGAGCCTCGCCCAGCCGAGATTCTTATCATGGAGACTACGTACGGACGGCCGCACTATGTGTTTCCTCCTGCTCAACCTGTAATCGATGGCGTGGTTCGCTTTTGCCGCGAGGCGCTGGATAACGCGGAGACGGCGGTTTTACTTGGGTATTCCCTGGGGAAAAGCCAGGAGTTGCTTTGCGGCCTAGGTGATGCCGGTCTGCCTCTGATGCTTCATGGCGCTGTTTACAAACTCACCCAAATTTATGAGCGCTTTGGCCAGTGCTTTCCTCCTTACGAACGCTATGAATCCGGCACAGCTCGCGGAAAAGTTTTGCTCTGCCCGCCCCATGTTGTGAACACCGCGATGTTGCGGAATCTCGGCAAAACCCGAACTGCAATACTCACGGGGTGGGCTGTCGATCCCAACTGCCGGTTTCGTTACCAATGCGATGCCGCGTTTCCTTTGAGTGATCACGCCGATTTTCCTGATCTTCTTGAGATGGTGAAACAAGTGCAGCCCAAAAAGGTTTATACTCTGCACGGCTTCGCTGCTGAATTTGCTCATACATTGCGCGAGTTGGGTTATGACGCGCAATCATTGAGCGAAGATGAGCAGTTGGCCCTCAAATTGGAAGGCGCCATGTCGCCTCGAACGAAGGGTCTTGAGCTAAACTCCCGCAAAGAGAAGAAGTTGTCCGGTGCGCGCGCTCTTAACGGCGGTCCAGGCTCCGGCGCGAAGTTCTTCTTCATTGATTTTGCTCGAGCCTGTTCACAGGTAGCGGCCACTACCAGCAAGTTGGAAAAAATCCGAATACTTGCGGCATATCTTGCCGGCTTAGCTGGGAAACCCGTGGGCCTGGCTGCGACCTGGTTTTCCGGGCGGCCTTTCCCGCCAGGTCAGGGCAAAGTTTTGCAATTGGGCTGGGCGGTGTTGCGCAACGCGATGACCGCCGTGGGCGGGATTGAAGAACCTGCATTGTTGCAGATTTATCTGAAGCACAGCGATCTTGGTGAAACCGTGTTTGAGCTTTTTCAATCCCGAACGCTCGAACCCTCGTTGATGCTTCTGGAGATGGATCAATTATTTCACGAACTGCACGCAGCACGGGGGCCGCTGGCAAAAACCCCGATCCTCATTCACGCTTTGGAGAGGTGCACAGCGTTGGAAGCAAAGTATCTGGTGAAAATTATCACCGGCGAGCTCCGTATCGGGCTGAAAGAAGGGCTGGTTGAAGAGGCTGTCGCGGCTGCTTTCAACAAGTCCGCTGACGAAATTCGCCAGGCCAATCTATTGCTCGGGGACATTAGCGAAACCGCTCGTTTGGCAGCGGAGAACCGGCTCGGCGACGCGTCGCTGACGCCGTTCCGGCCAGTCAAGCTGATGCTTGCTTCACCCGAGGAAACTGCGGCCGGAGTTTGGAAAAGGATGACTGGAAAGGCTGCAACGGAAAGCGAACCTGAAAAATCTAACGAGGAGAGATCGGCTGAAATGGTGTGGCTTGAAGATAAATATGACGGTATCCGATGTCAGGTACACAAAACGGGCGAGCGCGTGGCGTTGTACTCTCGTGATCTAAAAGACATTACAAATACATTTCCAGAGCTTGCCGATGCCGCAAGGAGAGGGGCAGATGATTACATTTTAGACGGTGAAATTGTGGCGATGCGAGGTGACCAGATTTTGCCTTTCGCAAATCTTCAAAGACGGTTGGGCAGGCGCGAAGCTGACCTATTCATGCGTGAAGAAGTGCCCATTCGGTTTGTTGCGTTTGATCTCCTGTGGCTGAATGGGAAAACCTATCTCGCTCGCTCTTTGCGTGAGCGTCGGCAAAGCATCGACTCACTGTCGATTCCCTCGATGTTTTGCCTGGCGCAAATCACTCAAACGAACTCGGCCGAAGAGATCAATACTGCTTTCGATGCTGCCCGGGCCCGTGGGAATGAAGGGCTGATGATCAAAAACCCTGAAAGTCTCTACACACCCGGCCGGCGTGGTCTTGCCTGGCTTAAATTGAAAAAGGCGCTCGCCACCCTGGATTGCGTTGTGGTTGGCGCAGAATATGGCCATGGCAAACGAAATAAGGTGCTCAGCGATTACACCTTTGCCGTTCGTGATGAAAACACTGGTGAACTAAAGACGATAGGCAAAGCGTACACCGGCTTGACCGATATCGAAATTGCTCAATTGACCGATCACTTTCACAAACAAGCCATCCGGCAGCATGGTCGCTATTTTGAAGTCAGGCCCGACACGGTGCTGGAAATTGCCTTCGACAAAATCCAGCGCAGCGACCGCCATAACAGCGGGCTGGCGTTGCGTTTTCCACGGATTGTGCGGATTCGGACGGATAAAACGCCCGAGGAAATTGATACGCTTGCCAACGCACGAAAACTGGCTGAGATGGGAAAGGATTAAGGATTGAGGATTCGTGTGGGTAGGTCGCCCTACCTTGCATTCGATCCAATGCAGTCTTATGTTTCGCGCGAAGCAATGGACGGGCCATTGGCTTCGCGCATGCAAACTGAAACACAACCGCTGAGGGACTCGCCAGAGCGGCTGGTTGTTCAAACCAGGGACGAGGCGCCTCCTCGCATCCCCGTTCTTCTCATCGAAGATAATCCAGGTGACACGCGCTTGATTGAAATCATGCTCAAGGAAGCCGGCGCGAATTTATTCAAAGCCGAGCACGTGGGACGCCTCTCGGACGGCCTGGAACGGCTGGCCAGGGGCGGGATCGGCCTCGTGCTTTCGGATCTCAGCCTGCCAGACAGCCAGGGACTCGAGACTTTCACCCGATTGCATGGCCAGGCTCCTTACGTGCCGATCATTGTCTTGAGCGGACTGAACGATACCAGCCTGGCCGTGCTGGCAGTGCACGAGGGCGCGCAGGATTATTTGATCAAGGGACAGGTAACCGCCCAGGTTCTCGTGCGTGCGATGCGATACGCCATCGAGCGGAAGCGGATGGCCGAACAGGTGGCCCATTACGCCGAGGAGTTGCGCCTGAAAAATGCCCAACTTGAAGCGGACTTTAATATGGCGCGCGAAATTCAACAGATCTTCCTGCCTCATGAATTCGTCCGTTTTCCCAGAGCGGCCAAGCCCGGAAAAAGCGCGCTACGTTTTTCACAGCGGTACCTTCCGGCCGCCGCCGTTGGAGGTGATTTCTTTGACTTCTTTGAAATTGATGCCGCAAGGGCGGGCATTTTCATTTGCGATGTCATGGGGCACGGCATGCGCGCGGCCCTGGTGACGGCCATTATGCGGGGCCTGGTCGAGAAATTGCTGCCGGTTGCCGGTGACCCTGGCCAGTTTCTTACTGAACTGAATCGAAGCCTATACGCTATCCTGCACCGGACACGCGAGCCGTTCCTGGCCACCGCTTTTTATCTGGTTGCCGACGTCCAGAGGAGCGAAATTCATTTTGCAAATGCAGGACACCCGAGTCCATTTCGGGTCAGGCGGGACCTGGGTTTTGCGGAGCCGCTAAAAAAGTATGACGCTCGTCACGGGCCGGCACTCGGCTTGTTCGAAAAATCGGTTTACTTGTCCAGTCACTGCCCGGTCAGCGTAAAGGATTTAATCGTGCTGTTTACCGATGGAATCTACGAGGTGTACGACGCCGAGCAAAAAGAATATGGACAGGAACGGCTGCTGGCTGCTCTGAACCAACGTTCCGCCTCTCCAAGCGAAACACTTTTCGACGAGCTTCTCGAAGAGGTGCGCACCTTCTCGAACAGAACGGATTTTGAGGACGATGTTTGTCTCGTCGGAATGGAATTCAACGCCCCCGGCCCTGAATCTTAAGAACTAAACTGCCGCCGTTTGCATGGGTTCGAGCGCAGGCCCGGACACCAGCGGGAAGACCTCATCGAACTGACTATCTAAGAACCTTACGGCAATCTGAACCCCGCTCAAACGATGTTGATGGGCAAAATCCGCCGCCCGCCTGGAATGCTGAAAATCAAAAGCGTCCTGGAAATTAGACGTCCAATCTCCAAGTCCGCGGAAATAAAGTTGAGTCCGGCTATGCTGCAGTAGAATTTTCATCTTCTGTCCTTTTGGTATGGCTCCCGACCGATCCCAAACTATCTTTGTGACTGGTCGGATCTGCAGCTTTACTTTAATAACTAATCGGATAAGGGCAAGAATAATCGAATCCGGGCTATTACGGATGGTTAGATTCTGGTACATGAATTGCAGCCGGACAATCTGCGTCTGTAAAGATGGTTACTTGCGCAATATGATTAACGGGCGACGAAACACCGGGCGCGAGCTTGTGAAAAATTTCACAAATTTGTTGCGCCTGATTTTCCCAAATGGTACGTTCCTCCGACTTTTTTGAAGAATTTGATATGAGAAATGTTTGTTCCTTAATTGCACTGGCGGGTCTTGCGTCCTTGCAAGCCGCATATTCCGGGGATATCTCCGGCACTGTTATCCTCAAAGGCACTCCTCCGGCCGAGCAGGAGAACACCCAAATCAAGGCAGATGCCACATGCGGCAAGTTGCACACCGAGCCGGTTAAAACACGTTTCTACGTGGTTGGTGACAACAAAGGGCTTGGGGACGTGTTCATAACGCTCAAGGGGATTAGCGGCAAGTCCACTGGCGCTTCTGCTGCTCCGGCAGTGCTGGACCAGAAGGGTTGCCAGTACGAGCCTTATATTTTTGCAGTGCAGACGAATCAAAAGATCGTGGCGAAGAATTCGGACCCCGTGATGCATAACGTACACCCTACGCCGTCAGCGGTTGCCGCGGGCAACAAGGAAGATAACAAGGCGCAATTTGCGGGTGGTCCGGACATTACGTTTACCTTTCCTGCACCTGAGGTTTTCCTGCGTTTTAGCTGCAACGTGCATCCCTGGATGTTTTCATATGCTTGCATTGTGGATCACCCTTACTTTGCCGTGACAGACAAGAACGGCAAGTACACGATTAAAAATGTGCCGGACGGCAAATACACGATGGAAGTTTATCACCGCAAGGCGGCCCCGATTACGGCGCCTATGACGGGCGAGGTTACGGTCAGCGGCGGCAGCGTTACCAAGGATTTCACGCTGGAAGCGCCGGCGAAATAATTTTTTTGGGGCTCTACCGCTGCGGCCGGATTGAACCGCAGCGGTTTTTTCTTTTTTAAGGCCAATTTTGGAGAATTTATGATGACCCGCAGGAGCATTTCCGCACCCCGAACAGCAGTCACTCCGTGGCTGCACCGGTTTGCTGTGCTCACAGCGTTGTCAACGCTGGCCTTAATCATCATTGGAGGGATGGTGACCAGCCATGAAGCTGGAATGGCAGTGCCGGATTGGCCGAATACCTACGGGTACAACATGTTTTTCTTCCCGATTTCAGGCTGGGTAGGAGGTATTTTATACGAGCACAGTCACAGGCTGATGGCAACGGGAGTTGGGCTAATCACAACTGTGCTGGCACTTTGGTTATGGGTGAGAGAAACCAGCGGTCGAGAACGGTTGCTGGGGATAGGAGCTATCTTCTTTGTTTTTTCGCTGATGGGAGCACGGGTTCTTCCAGTCTATGTAACTTTAGCGTGCGCTGCGCCCGTGGCGATTGTTTTTGCTTTTTACAAAATGAGCCGACAACACGGCTCACTGCGCTGGTGGGGTATCATCGCTTTTGCGGCGGTTATTTTGCAAGGAGTGCTTGGGGGTTTGCGGGTGGTGTGGTTGAAAGATGAAATCGGGATTTTTCATGCTACGCTGGCGCAATTGTTTTTTAGTCTCACGTGTGTCATCGCTCTGTTGACCAGCAGGTGGTGGCAGACGCGTGCCCAACTTTTTGATCTCCAAGACGCACGGATGCCACGATGGTTACTGCCGGCAACGACTTTGCTGTTGTTAGCACAACTGGTGCTTGGCGCAACCATGCGGCACCAGCACGCTGGCCTGGCGATTCCGGATTTTCCGCTCGCATATGGCAAAATCTGGCCTGCAATGGATTCCTCGTCCGTAATGCAGTATAATCAGCATCGAGTCGAAACAACTGCGCTCAACCCGATTACAGGATTGCAAGTCGGACTGCAAATGGCGCATCGTATCACAGCTTTGTTAATTTGTATTACCATCACATTTTGCGCCTGGAGCGCACGGCGTTTGCTCGGTCCAAGGCATCCTTTGACGTGGTTGACGCTTGGATGGCTCGGGTTGATTCTTATTCAGGCCTTGCTGGGTGCGGCAACGATTTGGTCAAATAAGGCTGCGGATATTGCCACGACGCATGTACTCATTGGGGCGCTGGCATTGGCTTTGGGGGTAATTGCCAGTATGATTTCTCTTCGCGGTCTGGTACTTTCACGCCAGGTCCATTTGAATTTGAAAGAGGCCCCTGCACCGCTCGCTTTTCCCACCCAACCCTCTTCTGTGACGAGATGAAAGCAACCGCTCAACCACTCAGTTCCGAGGCAGCAGACCGGCTCGCGATTCACGTAGCAGATGAAGTTCAGCCAAAAGGTCTTGATCATATTGTCCCCGGATTGAGCGCTCCGACCGCACAAGCCTGGGTCTCGATTTATGCCGATTTGTTCAAAGCGCGGCTTACTTTGCTGGTGTTGCTAACAACCCTGGTAGGATTCTACATGGGGTTTCGCGGGCCGATGAATTACCTGCTGATGCTCCATACATTGCTCGGAACAGCGTTAGTTGCTGCGGGCGCTTCCGCGCTAAACCAACTTCTGGAGCGAGACTACGACGCCAGAATGAAGCGCACGCAGACTCGGCCCCTTCCGTCGCGCCTTTTGCAACCTTCTACCGTTCTTGTGATCGGTTGCATCACAGCCATTGTCGGCCTGGCTTATCTCGCTATGGCCGTCAATGGAATCACCAGCGTAGTCGGGGCGATTTCGCTGGTAACTTACCTGTTTATCTACACGCCTCTCAAACGGATCTCCTGGTTGAACACTGCGGCAGGCGCCGTGCCAGGCGCGTTGCCGCCTCTAATGGGGTGGACGGCCGCGACTGGTCAACTTAGTGGCCCCGGTTGGACGCTTTTTGCAATCCTGGCTTTCTGGCAGATTCCTCACTTTTTAGCGATAGCGTGGCTGTACCGCGATGAATATGCCCGGGCAGGGTTTCAGATGCTGCCAAATGTGGATCCAAGCGGACGCCGTACCGCACGTCAGGCAGTGACTCTTTCCGTGGGCCTCCTCCTGGTGAGCGCCGTTCCGTTTCTGCTCAAAATGGCGGGGCCGGTTTACCTTATTGGTGCGCTGACTCTCGGATTAGCCTTTCTTTGGTGTGCTATACGATTCGCGCGTTTATTAGCTATCGCACAGGCCCGGCAATTGTTCTTAGCGTCAATTTTATACCTTCCGTTATTGCTGAGCCTGCTTGTGATGGATAAAATCAAGTAGACTCCCGGAATGGTTTGCTTCATATTGACAGTTTAGGTTATATTCGGTTTACTAACTTGCTCTGAACTATCCGAAGCAAAATAAGTTTTGTTAAGTCAGACCTTAATCGCGGAAAAGTAATTACATGGCCACTGCTCAAGCTATTCCACATCCCGTCGTCCATGAAACGCACCATCATGAGACGGACTTTTGGCGCACTTACATATTCTCCACCGATCATAAAGTCATTGGGATTCAATACGCAATTACCGCGCTATTCTTTTTATTCTTCGGCTTTTTATTGATGTTGATGATGAGGTGGCAGATTGCGCATCCGGGCCAGCCAGTGCCATTGGTGGGTGCTCTGCTGGAGAACACATTGCGCACGGCCCAAGGCGGCAGCCTGGCGGCAAAGGGAGTTATTTCAGCCGATCTGTATAACATGTTCGGCGCAATGCACGGGACCATCATGGTTTTTATGGCGATCGTGCCGCTGGCGTTTGCCGCGTTTGGAAATTACGTCGTTCCCTTGATGATTGGGGCGCCTGACATGGCTTTCCCGCGGGTCAATATGGCCAGCTACCAGGCTTATGTAATTGGCGGGTTGATCATGTTCGTCAGCTTTTTTATTCCGGATGGGGCGGCCCAGGCGGGATGGACCTCTTATTCTCCACTAGCGACTTCGATCGCGAGCAATGGTCAGGCTTTCTGGCTGGTAGGCATGGTTTGCCTGATTACTTCATCGCTCCTGGGCGCGGTTAATTTTATTGCCACTATAATCCAGTTGAGAGCGCCGGGAATGACCTGGATGAGGTTGCCGTTTTTCGTGTGGGCTCAATTCGTTACGGCATTTCTACTGTTGCTCGCGTTTCCGCCGCTTGAAGCCGCCGGTGTGATGCAGTTAATGGATAAGGTCGCGCACACCAGTTTCTTTTTGCCTACCGGGTTGGCAGTTGGCGGAACATTGGCCGGTGTGAGTGGAGGAGGGAGTCCGTTGCTATGGCAACATTTGTTCTGGTTTCTGGGCCATCCTGAAGTTTACGTGCTCATTTTGCCAGCAATGGGAATTGTTGCCGAAATCATTGCCAACAACACACGCAAGCCGCTGTGGGGCTACAAATCGCTGGTTTATTCTGCTCTGACCATTGGCTTTCTCTCCTTTATTGTCTGGGCTCATCACATGTATCTCACTGGGATGGGAACGCGGGTGGCTACTTTTTTCCAGACCACCACGATGATTATCTCAATTCCCTCGGTGATCATTCTGACCTGCATGTTCCTTTCGCTTTGGGGCGGCTCAATTCGCTTTAACACTCCAATGCTTTTCGTAATGGCATTTTTGCCGATGTTTGGAATTGGTGGCCTGACCGGACTTCCTCTCGGGTTCAACTTCAGCGACCTTCACCTGCACGACACGTATTATATCATCGCGCATTTCCACTATATTGTGGCTCCGGGAACCATCTTTGCGCTGTTTGCAGGAGTTTACTATTGGTTTCCAAAAATTACTGGCCGCATGATGAGTGAGTTTTGGGGCAAGGTTCATTTTTGGGGTTCGCTGATTTTCATGAACTTGATTTTCCAGCCGATGTTTGCCCAGGGCATGGCGGGTATGTTGCGGCGCATGGTGGACGGCGGAGCTAACTATTCACAAGCGCAAGTGCCGGATGCAATCGGAGGATTGAATGCTCACATGCTGGATCTCCATCGATACATTCTCTACGCGGCGGTTGGCCTGGGCCTGGCGCAAATTCCCTTCATCGTTAATCTCTTCTGGAGCATTAACAATGGGCCGAGGGTCACGTCGGACAATCCGTGGCAAGCCACAACCCTGGAATGGCAAACCCCCACTCCTCCTCCGCATGGCAATTTTGACCAGGCGCCCGAGGTTTACCGTGGCCCCTATGAGTACAGCGTTCCTGGCCATGGAACAGATTTTACGCCGCAAAACGAACCCGAGCCGCGAGTCACAAACCCAAAAACCAAACCTTTAACCGCTTAACCAGTTTGAACCCTCAAATCATACCGATTCGGGTTTGGACTTCGGAAATCACCTGTATAGCTAACTGAACCATGGACATTCCCTACACAGTCCAACCCCGGCCCGATACCGGCCTTTACAACGCCAAGGTCGGGATATGGCTATTTCTGGCATCCGAAGTGATGTTATTTGGCGCTTTGTTCTCATCTTACATTCTTTTGCGTGTCGGCGCAGTGGAAGGGTACTGGCCTCATGGGTGGTTGAATATTCCGATCGGAACAGCCAACACCCTCGTGCTCATAACCTCCAGCATCACCACAGTAATGGCCTGGGCCTCGTTAAAAATGAATCAGTTTGGGAGATTCAAGTTTTACCATGCCTGCACGATTCTGTTCGCGATGACGTTCGTTGGGATTAAGTCCTATGAATATCATGACAAGTTCACCCATTACTCGATCAAGCTGGCGAACGGCAAAATAGCTGATGGCCATTTGGTCGAAAAATCGAAGGATTTTAATCTGGAGAAGAAGACGGGCGAAATGGTCATTCACGGTCACGAAGTCAATTTTGCCGAAGCTACCGGTGAAAAACTCCAGGAAGAACTTAAATCCATTTACGACATCCGCTCTCCTGAGGGAAGGAAAGCCAAACACAGCGAGCTTCGGTACAACGCTTCGCAGATTGCTTCCATGGAAACCTACGGGCCCTGGCACAACACCTATACTGCGATCTACTTTACTCTCACCGGACTGCATGCCTTGCATGTGATTGGCGGCGCTCTGGTCATCGGCTTTCTTTGGAGCTTCGGGGGCAAAATGTGGAAGACTGACCCGGAGCGCTTTACCAATCGCATCGAAATATCAGGCCTGTTTTGGCATTTCGTTGACTTGGTCTGGATTTTTCTTTTCCCGGTTTTATATTTGCTTTGATTTTATGAGCGACGACCATTCAGGCGAACATTTCAGCCAGCACGTCAAACGTTATCTATTCGTTTTTTACGCGCTGCTTTTTGGCACGTTGATCACCGTGGGTGCTTCCTATATTCCCTTTGGTCATCGTGCCGTCAACATTGGGGTGGCTTTGCTTATCGCCAGCGCCAAAGCCTTCCTGGTCGGAGGTTATTTCATGCATTTGATTTCCGAGCGCAAAATGATCTACGGCATCATGGCTTTCACGGCCTTTTTCTTTATTGGTCTGATGTTCCTGACGATCTGGTCCTTTGCTGATTTTCCGCCGCTCGCTACCCAGCACTAATTATGTCGCTCAAGGCATTTCATGTCATTTTTATCACTGCTGCCTCGGGGCTGGCATTTGGTTGCGGCGTTTGGGGGCTGAAGAATTATTTCTCTGCCGGGGGCAGACTGCTGGACCTCTTATTTGGCATTGGGTCCTTTGCCGCGGGTGTTGGATTGATTTTTTACGAGCGCTATTTTTTAAAGAAACTCAAGCATATCGGGTATCTATGAGTAGAGTTTCTGCCAAAAATTTGCGCCTGCCTCTCAAAGTCATTTTTTTGGGGCTGGCGTTGCTGTTTATTCTTCAACCTTCTACGCTCCTTGCCTGCGCGGCTTGCTACGGGCAATCCGATTCAGCAATGGCTAAGGGGATGAACTGGGGAATTTTTACCCTTCTCGCCGTCGTGGTAAGTGTGCTCGGCGGAATTGCGGGTTTTTTTGTTTTTTTGGCCCGACGCTCCGCAAACGTGAGCGGTTCGGCTTTGCAAACCACTCACTGATTTATGGAAAAACTTTTGGGTCTGCCTGTCCTGGCCTCTGAACACGGCAAAGATGTTGATAATCTTATCATCTATGTGCATTGGCTGATGATCGCCCTGTTCGTTGGCTGGCTGGCTTATTTTGCTTATGTGCTGGTTCGGTTTCATCGGTCCCGTAATCCCAAGGCCGATTACGTTGGCGTGAAAAATCATGCCTCGAATTATGTCGAAGGGGCCGTCGCCTTAATCGAGGGTATCTTACTCATCTTCGTGGCCGTCCCACTTTGGGGCAAGGCTGTTGATAAGTTTCCCGAAGCCAAAGACGCGACTGTTCTCCAGGTGGTAGCCCAACAATTTGCCTGGAACGTCCGTTATCCCGGCAAGGACGGCGAATTTGGGAAGCAGGACATGCGATTCGTCACCGAAACGAACTTCTTTGGAGTGGACCCAAGCGATCCAAAAGGAAAGGATGACCCAGTAGGGATTCTAAACGAAATTCACGTTCCCTTCATTAAAAACGCAGATGGGAAAACGCGACCGGTGATTGTGTACCTTTCCTCGAAGGATGTCATTCACTCATTCAAGGTCATCGCATTACGCATTACCCAGGATGCGATCCCGGGGATGCGCATTCCAATTTGGTTTCGCCCAACTCGGGAAGGCCGATTCCAGATCAATTGCGCACAGCTCTGCGGGAATGGCCATTACAGCATGAATGGCGGCTTCATCACGGTGGAAAGCCAGGAAAACTACGACAAATGGTTAGCTTCCAGAGCACCGGGTAAGTCGGCGGTCTCTTTCGAGTAGCCTCAATCACTTACATAAAGGCGTCAAACGGGAACGGCAAGGTAACGTCAGGTCACTGCAAGGAATGGTTACTCCGCGTGAGCGGCCACCGCTGCTTGTTTCTTATTTCGAGTAACAGCTTTTTGCAATTGGTAGCTCAAGGTACCGTAGTAACGGCGCTTTAAACCGCGCTTTCGTCGCTGACGTTCCCTGGCTTTCACAAGATGTTTCAAGCATCGTGAGCCTTGCACGGCAGTCTCTCCACATTCAGTGCATCGGCTGTCCCGCTGCATGCGGAGTTGATATTTCCGCTGCCTTGATATCGGCAGGTCTGTAAACTCGTCTTTTATTCGTCTTCTCATATTTTTTCTGTTGGAGTCTGATGATTCCATTAGGGAATTGACCATTCTGTTGGCCCGAGCACTCAAAATCTTTCGGCCTGTGCCATGAATGTTAACTTGACACAGAATTCACCAACTGCAAATGTGATTTTAAGTTTTTTTGCATTTTCTTCCTCCACGGTTAGGATACCTCCTCCGAGGGGCGGTTCTACGTTCAAGCCTTTTCGAGACCAAAAAACCATTGCGATTCGGGGCTACCTTGTTCTATATCGTCATGCCGGCTTTAGATAAAAATTATTTGAAATGGCCTCAAGGACAGAACATTTGACAATCGAAAAAACTCTGCCGGCAGAGCGATTGGATGTTTACCTCCGGGACAAGTTTCCAGCCGTTTCACGCGGAGCGATTCAGCGGTTAATCGAGGAGGGGCACATTCTGGTCAATGGCCAGACTGTGAAAGCGACTCACACCCCGAAAGCGGGTGAGGAAGTTCACGTGCATTGGCCCGAGGCGAGTCCGCCGGTAACGCACCCGGAAAATATTCCTCTGGATATTTTACATGAAGATGATGGTTTGCTGGTGGTTAATAAACCCGCCGGACTGGTCGTGCATCCCGCTTCCGGCCACGAACGTCACACATTGGTGAATGCTTTGCTGCACCATTGCGGGACCGAATTGAGCGGCATTGGGGGTGTGGCCCGACCAGGAATTGTTCACCGTCTGGACAAAGAAACCAGCGGATGCATGGTCGTCGCGAAAAACGACGAGACTCATATCGCCCTTTCTGCTCAGTTCGCCGGGCGAAGAATCAATAAAGTTTATCATGCTATCGTCTGCGGGGAGTTGCAACGCGAGAAGGGGGAGATCCGGGCGGCGATCGCCCGGCACTGTTCTCATCGCAAACGGATGGCGGTAGATGATGAGTTGGGCCGCGAAGCCCGGACCACCTACCGGGTGCTCGAACGGCTCCGCGGGGCAACCCTGGCAGAGGCCATCTTGCACACCGGGCGCACTCATCAAATTCGGGTCCATTTTCAATTCATCCGTTCTCCGCTGGTCGGTGACCCGACATATGGGAGCCGGCAGAACGCCCGGTTGACTGAGCTAACGGGGTATGCCGCTCCACGCCATATGTTGCACGCGTTCCAATTGGCCTTCATTCATCCACGAACTGGCAAGCGTCTGAGCTTCGAAGCACCCCGACCTGAGGATTTCGAGGACGCCCTCGCTGCTTTGAGAGTGGCAAACTGAAGGCTGTTGAAGAAGGTACGGAGCCTGGTCCGCAGGTAGGCCTTTAAAGGATGTGCTGGCGCAGCACTTGAAAAACGTCGGTCGTTTCGATCGGCGATTTTTGGATCAGTTCGCGTCGCGTTGAAATGAACAAAGGAAAATCGACACTATTGGCAGGCCTCCGGCCATGTGAACCTTTGACCAGTGCCGGATCCAAAGGAATGACATCCATGAGCATGCGGAATCCCAGTTTCTTCTGAAGCAGGCGCCTGGCGATTTTCAGCTTTGGGTAATGAAGCGAAGGATCCAGAAAAAGTTCCACCGGATCGTAGCCTGGTTTGCGGTGGATATCTACCGTTCGCGCGAAATCGGGCGCGGCCCGGTCCTCAAGCCAATAATAGTAGGTGAACCAGGCATTCTCGGTGGCAACCGCAATCAAATCTCCTGCTCTGGGGTGGTCTACTCCGAGCGCTTTTTTTTCCGCTGGACCGAGCAATTGTTCAATACCGTTTTGTCGCTGGAGCAAGTCGCGTACGCGGTTTTCGAACGATAGATCATTCAGATAAATGTGAGCCACTTGATGATCGGCCACAGCAAATACTTTGCTTGCGCCGCAATCCAGGATCTCCAAACCAAGCTCATTTTTCACCGAGAGCCAGCCTTCTTTACGAAACAACCGATTCAAATGGATCGGAACATTCACCGGGGTGATTCCGTATTCCGACAGCAGGATGACTTGAACAGACTTCTTTTCGAAGAACTCAATCAGATCGCCCACAATAACATCGATCGCTCGCAGGTCCGGGAGGATGGCGGGGTTCAAACCAGTTGCCGTTCCCGGCCCGAACCGCTGCAGGTTGTAGTCCAGGTGTGGCAGGTAAACCAGGTTTAGCGACGGATGGTATTTATTCTCAATCCAGATAGCTGAATCGGCTATCCAACGCGAAGCAGCCTGCGGAGGCCCCTGTGGAGTCTGAATACCCGCTGCAGGGCCCCAAAATGTCGGGAACGGAAACTCGCCGAGGTCGCGTTTAATCTCGTCGTGGATCGAGGAGGGTTGAGTGTAGATATCAAAAATTTTACGGCCGTCGGCCGGATAGATCGGGCGCGGGGTGATCGAATACTTCGCGGTGGAATACATATTGTACCACCAAAAAAGTTTGGCGCAGGTGAAGCCTGGATCCGATTCGCGCAACTCCTCCCAAAGTTTGCGTCCGTGCACCAGGTGATTGGATTGTTTCCAGAATTGAACTTCGGCCAGCTCTCGATTGTACCAGCCATTCCCGACAATCCCGTGGGCTGAAGCGGGCGTGCCCGTCAGATAGGTGGATTGAGCGGTGCAGGTAAGCCCGGGAAATGCGGGTATGATGCTTGCAACAGCGCCCCGTTGCCTGAAAGCCTGGATGCGAGGCATTTCGGGACCGAGCAGAGATTCGGTGAGGCCGACAACGTTGATGACGGCTGTGCGGCGCATCGCGGTTCACTTAACCCAACAGCCGCGTCAGCTTTGGCGCGGCTTGCGCATGGCGGTCTTTCAATTCATAAATGGCTTCAATCATTTTGGGCAAGCTGATCTCATTCGCCTCAAAGCCCCGGCCGATTCCCTTTAGCAGCGTAATGGCCAACTCGCCCCCCAGGTGTTCGCGAAACTCCTCGAGCCCCTCGAGAACAATGAGTGAATCGTCATTTCCGGCATGCAGCATCTCGTTCGCGCACAAATCGAACCCGAGTGATTGAATCAGGCCAAGAATGCGTTCAGTTGAAGCCGCATCCAGGTAGCGCATATTTCGAGAGTAGATTGTATCCAGGGCAATACCGACCGCGACGGCTTCCCCGTGACGGATACGATATTCAGAGAGTTGCTCGAGCTTGTGTGCCGACCAATGCCCGAAATCGAGCGGGCGCGCGGAGCCGAACTCGAACGGATCGCCGGCAGTGGCGATATGATTCAAATGCAGCTCTGCACATCGATGGATGACCTGCTCCATCGCGGCTGGGTTCAAATCCCGCAAGGCCGCCGCGTCGCGCTCGATGGCTTCAAAAAAAAGTTTATCGCGGATGAGAGCCACTTTGACCGCCTCGATGTATCCCGCTCTTTTGTCGCGCGGCGAAAGCGAGGTAAGCAATTGAAAATCATTAATGACTGCAAACGGAGGCGCGAAGACGCCGATAAAGTTTTTTTTGCCAAAAGCGTTGATCCCATTTTTAACACCAATTCCGGAATCAGCCTGGCTCAGCGTAGTGGTCGGGATGCGCACGTGTCGCACGCCTCGATGGGCAGTAGCGGCTGCCAAACCTACCATGTCCAGCAAAGCTCCCCCCCCAATGCCAATCAGATAGGAATGGCGATCGATATGATGACGCTCGATTTGGGAATGAATTTCTGAGACATGGAAATATGAGTTCTTAGTCCGCTCGCCACCCTCAACAATGAAAGGAGGGCAGACCAATTTCAGGAGCTGGCTTTGAGCAAAATAAACTTCAATCTTGCGAGCCAACTCGGGCTGGCTCAGCGCAAGGGATTCGTCCAACACAATCAGGGCTTTATTAATCCTTTGTGCTTCGTTGTTTAGAAGAATGTCCCGCAAAACAGGATTATTAGGGTCAAAAGCATTCTGAGTGAAATGAACTCTTAACTGGTAGCTCACTTGAATGGAACGCTGAATCACAGACATCGGAGTTAGTTTGGCGATTACCAGCCGGAATTCGAGAGTTTTTTGCCGTTGAACGTCAAGGCTTCGTTGCGTGGAGCCATTGCCCATTGGCCGTGCTCAAGTGTCTAATGGAAGCCGAACGCACCGAACATCGCACTATTTAAAGGTTAGATTCCGTTTGCGGCATTGCGTGCAGAGTGCTCTCCCCATAAGGTTGGAGAGTGAAGTTGTCGGTTAAAAGCGATTATGCTGCCCGAGCCGTGCTTGGGCTGGCGCGCTTTTATCCGACCGGTGCGGCATTGCGTGTGGAAGATTTGGCTGCACAGCAAGGTGTGCCTCCAAACTATTTGGTTCAGATCCTGATCGAGCTGAAGGCCCAGGCAATTGTTCGGAGTGTGAGAGGAAAGGAAGGCGGGTATCTTCTGGCTCGACCTCCATCCGAAATCACCCTCGCAGATGTCCTATCGGCTGTGCACGGGAAGGTTTTTGATACTCCAGCGCTGAGCGCCCCGGAATGCCCGCCCGAACTGCGCCGGGCCTGGCAACATCTCCAGGAAACGATGCAGGCTGCCGCTTCTGCTATCACCTTTCAGCAGCTACTGGATCAAAGTGTTGAGAAAGAAAAAATGTATTACATCTGACACTCGAATTTAATGAAGGCAATCGTTTGCAAAGAATACGGCCCTCCTGACAGCCTGGTCCTCGAAGATTTACCGCCTCTTAAGGCAGGAAAGGGCCAGGTGGTTGTGAGCATCATGGCCGCTGGTGTGAATTTTCCTGATACGCTGATCATTCAGAATAAATACCAGTTCAAACCCGACCTCCCTTTTACTCCAGGAAGCGAGAGCGCCGGAATTGTCAAAGAGGTGGGAGAAGGCGTGACCAACGTGAGAACTGGCGACTACGTAACGACACTCACCACCTTCGGCGCTTTCGCAGAAGAGATCCTGGTGAAAGAAGCTGAGTGCATCCGCTTGCCCGAAAGTGTGGATTTCAAACAAGCCGCTGGTTTCACCCTGACCTATGGCACTTCCTATTATGCGCTCGAAAATCGTGCCCGGTTGAAAGGCGGTGAAACTCTACTCGTCCTCGGAGCAGCCGGCGGGGTCGGCAGTGCCGCGGTCGAGTTGGGTAAAGTTATGGGCGCGCGAGTCATCGCTTGCGCGTCTTCAGCCGAAAAACTCGCAGCCGCCAAACAACTCGGGGCTGATGAGCTGATCAATTATGACACAGAGGATTTGCGGGAACGAATCAAGCAGCTCACAAATGATCGGGGTGTAGACGTGGTGTATGATGCAGTCGGGGGCAAATACACTGAACCCGCTGTGCGCGCCATGAACTGGAATGGCCGTTATTTGGTGGTCGGCTTCGCTGCCGGTGAAATTCCAAAAATCCCGCTGAACCTGACACTGCTTAAAGGCTCGGCGATCGTCGGAGTATTTTGGGGAGCCTTCATGCGCAAGGAACCTGCCGCAGCGGGGAAGAACCACGTCCAACTAATGGAATGGCTGATGAAAGGAAAATTGAAGCCGTTAATAAACGAGGTTCATCCCCTTACCGAAGCTCCTCGAGCATTGAAGAACTTGATGGAGCGTAAAGTTAAAGGCAAAGTGGTGCTCGTTACGAATAACGAACGCCCATGAGCAGCACAACCGACCTCTATGCCTTGCGCCTGGTTTCCAAAGAGGAATTAATCGCGAAAATCAAATCGGGCGATACCCTGGCCCTCGGTTCCTGGATGGGCCAGCCGCATGGTTTCATGCGTGCTCTGACAAAAAACAGTACTGGGATCGATCCCCTTTACATCATCGCCGCGCCTGCCTCCGGGGCCGGTGAGTTGTTGAATCAACCCAACGTCATCTGCCTGACTGGATTCATGGGACCGTTCGAACGGGCGGCTCGGCGCGACCAACGCAATGTTTTCTACACACCCACGCAGTATGCTGACGCCTACCGCGCGGTCCGGACCAATCCCCCACCCAATTTCGTTATCGTCCGGGCTGCGCCGATCGATGAGCGTGGTTTTTTTAATCTCTCCCTCTCTTCGAGTTGGACCAATGATGGTTTAAGATGGTTCTTCCGCAATTCTCCTGAAACACGGATTGTTCTCGAGATCAATCCAAACATGCCTCGTGTTTGTGGTTTGCCGCAATTCGGCAACAACGAAATTCACATTTCAGAGGTTCATTATCTTATCGAGGACAATTCGCCTTTGCCCTCTTATACCGTACCCGAGCCAAATGAAGTCGAACGCGCGATCGCGGCCAATGTTGCCGGCCTGGTGGAAGATCGCGCCACCATCCAGCTTGGGATTGGCACCATCCCTATGGGCATTGGGCGGTTGCTGAATGCTCGTAAAGAACTCGGCATTCACACCGAGCTATTTTGCCAATCGCACGTCGACTTGATCGAAGCAGGTTCGGTCACCAATGCGCACAAAGGATTGTTCGACGGTGTTTCCGTCGCTACTTTCGCGCTTGGAGAAGAAAAACTGTATCGCTGGCTGGCGGACAACCCTGGCTTCGCAATGGTGCCTGTCGAGCAGATCAATCCGGTGGGCGTGCTCGCTCGCATCCAGCGCATGACAAGCATCAACAGCATTCTGACGATTGACCTCAGCGGCCAGGCGTGCGCTCACTGTCTTGGCAGCCAAACCTACAGCGGTCTGGGCGGAGCGTTCGAGTTTGCTTTTGGCGCTCAACAATCCCCCGGAGGCAAAAGTATTGTTTGCCTGCCGTCGAAGACCCGTTTGAAAGATGGCCGGGAGGTCTCCAATATCCTGCCACGCCATGAAGCCGGCGTCAGGATCACTTTGCCTGAGCATTGCGTCGATTGGGTGGTCACCGAGTATGGGGCCGTCCGGCTCAAATTTCTGAACCTGGAGTTTCGCGCCAAAGCTTTGATTCAAATCGCTCACCCCCAGTTCCGCGAGGAACTGACTCGGCAAGCCATCGCAAACGGTTTGAATTTTTCCGGCCTGTCGCGTCTCCGCCAGCCGCCGGAACAGTTTTATTCCAATGCCAACGTGGTCTAGCGGGGATTTTGTCTGTTTTATCCTCCACAGAGGCCATTAAAGGCTCGACTAAAGGTCCTGGCTTATATTAACAGAATTCCATGAATTTGAAGCTCCTGCCAAATGCGCATCTATTTTCGTTATTATTTTTTGGCGTCATACTATGGTCAGGCGCAGGCTGCAAAAGAAACGAGAACACGGCCATGCAGGACAAGCAAGCGGCCCCCTCAAATCCGCAGATTCAGAATACTCTTGAACGTGATCCGGCCAAAAGACCTTTAGTGCTGAGCCAGCCTGCTCCGAACCGCCGGGAGTGGGCACTTCAAGCACTCAAACAAGGTTATCATGATACCGGCAAGACCAATGCCGACTGGGACGCAAAAGCGCAAACGGCCTTCGAAGTCTTTGCCGACTATAGCCGGATTAGCACCACCAATGGCTCGGCGCTTGCAAAAGCTTTGACCGCAGTGCTGGCGACAGCTTGTAACGATCCGATGATTCAGTACATGCGTGTGCGTTATGACACGACCATTCAGTTGGAGGCCCAGGCCGCTTCGGAGTTCATGCGCGTTCATCAAGCCATGATGCAAAGTCAATACCATCCCGTTTTTAAATTCTATGCTGGATTACGCGCAGTGAAATCTGCCCGGGCTGCAGATGAGGAGGCTCGCAGTTTTCCCATCGAACAAACGACTGCCTCCCTGGAGGACCTTGCGCGCGATACCAATGCGCCTGTGGACGAAGTTTTCGAAGCCGCGCGCTTATGGCTGGACCTGAGCCACTCGCCAAAATGGACTCAATACATGACCGCAAACCTCGAACCCATTCTCAAGATTGGCTGGGGAGAATCCGAACAGTGGCTTCGTTTTGAAGGCAACGTGGAGCTAAATCGGGCCTGGGGTGAACGCATGGACAGTTGGAACGGATCGGCGGCTGACAAAGCCCCAGAAGGTTTTGCGGAGCATTTGGCCAAGGCAGATCAATTTTTGACCAAGGCATGGCAGTTGAATACCAATAATGCTCAAACTGCGTTCTTAATGATGGAGGTGGAATTGGGGCAGGGCAAAGACCTGTCTCGAATGGAGCTCTGGTTTAATCGGGCAATGTCAGTCAATCCGAACTTCTATGATGCCGCGAAGCTGATGTCATTATATCTCCAACCCCAATGGCACGGCTCGGAAGAAAAAAGCCTCACCTTTGGTCGATCCTTAGTGGCCTCTGATAAATGGGGAGGACATGTTCCATTGGTTTTGGCTGAGCTGCACAAGGATCTTGTAAGCCGATCTCCCATGAGCAATTCGCCAGCCTATTTCCGCCAACCTCAGGTTTGGAACGATGTGAAGTCGTCCTATGAAAAGTTCCTCGCCTTGAACCCAGGTGATGCCCCCGAATGGCGGCAAAGCTATGCGATAGATGCTTATGGTTGTGGTCAATACCAGGTGTTTCTCGAGCAAGCGAAATTGTTCACTGCTGGAACGAATCTCGCTTTTTTCGGCGGGCCCGAAAAGTTTCAACAGATGCTTCAAACCGCTTCAACTGCGGGGAAATGAGACGGCAGTGCGCGTGGCTCCGTCCGCGCCGCCGAATTACATTCCCGCTCGCGAACGGCGCGCACGGAGTAACGCTCCCTCCCGTGACTGATTGAGTAAACGTGCTGGTGAGCATTTCTTGCACTCCTGCCGTAGGAATGGTATCGAATGGCCATGCAACTCCCGGCTTTTTCAAGAGGTAGGAGCGCGGCCTTCACTTTGATTGAATTATTGGTGGTCATCGCGATCATAGCAATTCTTGCCAGCATGCTTCTGCCGGCGCTGAGCCGGGCGAAGGAGAGGGCCAAAGCCGCCAATTGCCTAAGCAACCTCCGGCAAATCAGCTTGAGCACGGTCATGTATGCGAACGACAATCGAGATTTCATTGTGCTGCTCTACATGAATGGCGCGACGCCTCCTGGAGCATTCTTCCCCAGCACGGATGGCACCTGGTGGCCGGACTTGCTCCGTCCGTACATGAATACCACGAATATCATTGCCTGCCCGTCTGTTCGCAGCGGCTTTGGCATTGCAGAGAATCATCCCACCATCGGTGGTTGGCGCACAAATCCCGACAAAATTTCTTCCATTAAACGTCCCACTGAGACGGTTCCTTTTGCGGATTCAGGGCTGCTTGCGAACCCAACCGAACGCAACCCGGATCTGTGGGTAGAGAAGCCTGATATGCAAAACCTTTATTTCCGCACCCCGCAAAACACCGGTTATTACAACGATGATCCGCAAAGGCCGGTGAACCGGCACAGCCAACGGTGCAATGCCGGTTTTGCCGATGGCCATGCCGCAGGGGTCCGTGTCAGCATCATGGGCTTCCAATATTTTCCCGGCAAAACCCCCACTGGAGCCTCGGCGACAGGCGACCGGAAATGGGATGGGAATGGCTTGTACGATGAGCGCTGGATGTGGGATTTAAATTGATTCGTGATCCTCTGCGAAGAGCGCCGGCGTTTTGATCTCAATGAAGAAGAACAAGTTCACTGCGGCGGCTGCGCTGGCTCTGATCGCGATCGCGATTTTTTTGCTGTGGCGCCAATTCTCGACGCCGCGAGTAAATCTTCGTCCTAGCAGCGCCGTAGGCGAGGTATTGGCGGACGAACTCGGGCGAATGCTCGGAACCACCGGGAGGGTTGTTCTGATCGGTCGAGGGTCTTCACGCGATGGCGGGGACGCCAGCAGCCAGCAAATTGCTTCGCTTCAAACTGCTCTTAAGCGGCGGGCTTTGACGCAGTCCACCGTCACGGAATGGTTACCGCGCCCGCCGGCGGGGACGATGGATCTCGGAGGCGTTTCGCCAGAACAATTCCTGGAATTGATCGATAAGAATAAAGACGCCAATTCCTTTGTGGTCTTCGCTGGCCTGCCGCCCCTCTCACAGGACCTGGCTGCGAAAATTGCTGCACGCTCTCTCAAGCTCCTGGCGGTGTGCGGCTATAATGCGAACGTGCGACATTGGCTCGAGGGGCGGGCCTTGTTGGTCGCGGTGGTGCCCCGCCCGGATGATTTGCCCGCCGGAACTTCTCCACCCCAATCTCCAATCGACTGGTTTCGGCGGGAATTTCAGATGCTGACACCCGAAAATGTCGGGCAGCTTGGGTATTGACTTAAGTATTCTGCATTCGGATTTCCTTCACGTTCCCTTAAGGTCCACCCAGGTAGGGTTGGCGCATGAAAGTGACCAATGCGCTCTCCTTCCGGTACACTGCGATTCTAATCACAGCGTGCAGTCTTTCAATCAGCCGGGCCACGGATCAATCTCCTGTCTCCGCCTCGCTGACTATTGTGACCGCCAGCAACATCACGGTAACTGTCAATGACCCGGCTAATCATGTCTGGGTTGTGGAACAATCGTCCGATGCCCAGGCCTGGTCGGAGGTCGGGGCCTGGAAGATATTCAACGGGAACTTCCGAGGCGCCTTTACAAGTGATTCACCTTCGGGATTTTTCCGGGCGTATTTTGATCCGGAACGCGATAACGTTGCCAACACTCTAGACACTGCGTTGCAATTACCCGCGGCCCCTTTCAATTACGCGTCGCCCACCCTGCCGCCCAATTTCTCTCAGCCACCCATCGTGAACCAGGACAACATGCCCGCAACAAATATCACCACGGATTTAGGCGCAACACTGGGCAGGGTGTTATTTTATGATAAACGCCTCTCGACCAACCAAACGGTTTCTTGTTCCTCCTGTCATCAGCCCCGCTTCGGGTTTTCCGACCCCAGGAAGTTCAGCGTCGGGTTTAACGGGGGGCTGACTGGACGAAATGCAATGGGGCTGACCCAGGCACGATACTATCAACGGGGACATTTTTTCTGGGATGAAAGGGCAAATACGCTGGAGGATCAGGTACTGCAGCCGATTCAAAATGCGGTGGAGATGGGAATGACATTGCCGGCTCTCGAGGCGCGTCTCAATGCCGAACCTTATTATACGAATTTACTTAACACGGTTTATAACTCGCCTGTAGTGACTTCCCAGCGCATCTCCCTCGCACTGGCGCAATTCGTGCGTTCCATTATTTCCACGCACTCGAAATTTGACCAGGGGCCTCCTGTGGGCTTTGCCAATTTCACTCCGCAGGAGAACCTTGGCCGGCAAATCTTTTTCGGCCAGGTCGGAACAGCAACCTGCGCCGCCTGTCATGGGACCGACAATTTCGTCGCGCCCAATATATTCAACAATGGGCTCGAATTCCCCTATGTGGACCTCGGTGTCGGTGGCATCACGGGCCAACCCCAGCAGCAAGGCCTCTTCAAGGTGCCGTCGCTGCGGAACATCGAACTGACTGCTCCCTATATGCATGATGGCCGGTTCGCAACTTTGGAACAGGTGGTTGAGTTTTACAATTCAGGCGTGGTGGACAATCCGAATCTCGCGCCGCCCCTGCGAGTGCCGACGTCACCGGGCGCTCCCCTCGGGCCGCCACGCAGGCTCAACCTGACCATCGCTCAAAAAGCAGCGCTGGTAGCCTTCCTCAAGACACTGACTGATACAACTCTCACCACGGACGTGAAATTCTCCGATCCGTTTAATTACGGTGAATGATGCAGCGGCACCTCCCCCGGGCGGTTTCACAAATTAATGATGTTGCCCGCCGGATCGACCGCAGCCGCAGACATAATGATCCCGTAAATTTTGCCATCGGCATTGGTCCTGCCGCTGAGCAGGAAAAACCCGCCCGTGTTTAGAGTCAAAACGCGGAAGGCGCCGTAGATGTTGGTTTTGACATCCAGGATTGTATTTCCAGGCACTCGCACAAATTCCGTCAACGTAATCCCGGCAGTAACTAAGATTTGTTTGCGAAGAATTTTCGACCTGACATCGAGCGAGCAGGAAGGCAATCCAGCGTTCGTACCGAGACGGGGCAAGCCTCCCGAAAAAGTTTGTGCTCTCCTTCCATTTAAAGTCGTAACCCGTGACGCGGTTACGATGGAGTTTTTCTCGGCGTGTTCAAAGAAAGCAGGCAACGTTTGTGTTTCCGCCGGAGTAAGAACCCGCAATCGCGTTCCATCGATATTCGTTCTCACCGGACCGGATAGTTGTGGCTGATTGACGACTTCCGGCGGAACCAAAACTACAATTGAACTCATCAACATTTGCGTGGGAGGATGGAAGCGATTCCAAACCGGTGCCGCCCAGGCTGCAAGCTTATTTCTAAGATGGAGCATTTTAGTCGGCCGGTTGCTGCGAGCCAGTTGAATCGGGTCCAGCCAAATCACATCTTTTTGCGGCGTGGCAGAAAAAATTGCGAATAGGAGTACGCCAATTGCAGTCAACACGAGACCGATCCTTAACGCGAAGGGTACGCGCCGGGAGTTCGCGGCTGAGTCAGGACTGGAATCAGGGGGTTGTCGTCCGGCATTCATGCTTTTGGACTGTCAGAGTTGCAAATGTTATTCGATGCATGTTATGGAAAATTTGTAAAAGAGCGAAACCATTGACAGAAAGCACGTGCAGGGAGCGCTGGTGATGTATCCCATCAGTGGAAACTGATTGCTTGGCCACTCGCCGTGCAACCCCATTTTGTGATAGTATTGGCTATACGAGTCGGCTACATGTTGGAGAAGATTACTATGAGGTGACTTAGCAGAATGTGGGGAGCGGCTTGTCACCGGGCCAGAGTACCGCGCTCTCATACCAGAATGATTTCGGCTGCCTGCCCCAACGGAGTATGTGATGAAAGCCAAACGCAGCAGCGATAAGACCGGTGGCGCCTTCACTTTGATCGAGCTGCTGGTGGTCATTGCCATCATCGCCATTCTTGCCGCGCTCCTTCTGCCAGCCCTCTCAAAAGCGAAGGAGCGCGCGCTGCGGACGGTTTGCCTAAGCAACCTTAGGCAGTGGGGAATAGCGCTTGGGGCATACGCCAGCGATTGCAACAATTACTTTCCCGATAACCGGGACGGCGCGCATGCGAGTTGGTGTGGGACCAATGTCCAGAGCTTTTGGGCCAGCTACCTGTTCCCGCTGCGGCGTACGACCGAGCAGAAGGACAGGTTCCATGTGCTTTTTTGCCCAACCCAACAGGCGACACGCTCCGCCGATATCAGCCCGCCAGGCGGGTTCGAACCGCAATTCGTCATCGGCTACTTTTATCTGCCTCATCGCGATCCGGACTTCTCGATGAATGCCGGCTGGGGCTACAACTATAATGTCGCCGGGCTGCAAGGTTGGGTCGAAAGGTCGAAGTTCGGAGGCGCGTTCCGAAAGGCCCCGATCGCTATGGACCTGAAGCAGGCTGTGGGGAGCCCTCCTCCGCCAGGCACCGCTGGGAACGTAGAATGGTTCACCTCCAATCCACGCATGCCCTGGTCCAGCCATGTTCAGGCCAGCGGGGAACCCTTTGGCGGGAATTTCCTGTTCGAGGATGCACACGTGAGCTGGTATAAAAGCAGAAACATAGATACCGGCCTCACGGGGCAGGGCTTCGTCTTCTTCTACAAAATTTCGATCAATTAAAACTGGCGTTCCGCTCTTGCCGCTCTAAGGAAAAATCAATCGCCCCCTATCCAAACATCCAAAAAGCACCCGTTTGACTGAAGCTCTCTTTCTGCCATGCTGCTTGCAATATTATGTCGCTGGATTACTACGATGTGGAGCGTGACCTGAGTTCGGAGGAGCGGATGAGCCGGGATACGGTGCGGAAGTTCGTTGCAAATGAGTTTTTGCCGATCGTTCGCGAACATTTCCGCGCCGGCACTTTTCCGAAAGACTGCGTCCCGAGACTCGGAGAATTAGGCCTTCTGGGAGCAAACCTTTCGGCACCGGGCCTCCCTGGAATCAACAATGTCGCCTATGGCCTGGTGATGCAGGAACTCGAGCGCGGAGATTCGGGGCTGCGCAGTTTCGCTTCCGTGCAGGGCTCGCTGGTAATGTATCCAATCCTCACTTTTGGGAGCGAAGCTCAAAAGAAGAAGTGGTTGCCGCTGCTTGGTGCTGGCAAAGCCATCGGTTGTTTCGCTCTGACTGAGGCGGATCATGGGTCGGATCCCGATGGGATGAAGACCAAAGCTGTTCGGGATGGTAAGGACTATCTTCTTAATGGTTCAAAAATGTGGATTACAAATGGCTCAATCGCCGATATCGCTCTCGTGTGGGCAAAACTTGACGGGGTGATTCGAGGATTTCTTGTTGAAAAAGGTAGTCCCGGATTCTCTGCGCATGATATCAAGTCCAAGCTTTCCATGCGCGCATCCGTCACTTCGGAACTCATTTTTGAAAATGTAAAAATCACCGAGGAAAATCTTCTGCCCAAGGCCGAGGGTCTGAAGATTCCCCTTCAGTGCCTGACTCAGGCAAGGTTCGGCATTGCCTGGGGGGTGCTGGGCGCCGCAATGGCTTGTTTTGAGGAGGCGCTTGCTTATACGAAGGATCGAAAGCAGTTCGGCCGGCCAATTGCAGCTTTCCAGCTCACACAAGCCAAACTGGCGGACATGCTCACGGAAATCACAAAGGCCCAGCTTTTATGTCTCAAACTCGGCCGATTGAAAGATGTCGGGGCAATGCGGCACACCCAGGTTAGTCTGGCTAAACGGAACAATGTGCGAATGGCGCTGGAAGTTGCGCGCACCGCCAGAGGGATGCTCGGCGCGAACGGCATTTCGGACGAGTACCCGGTGATGCGCCACCTTTGCAATCTCGAAACAGTCGAAACGTATGAAGGAACTTACGAGATCCACACATTGATTCTCGGCAAAGACCTCACAGGCCTGGATGCGCTCACCGGCGCCCCGTGATATCAATCACGGTAGGGCGCGTCACTCCGTGCGCGCCGAGGTCCGAGCGGCAAAAGGCGGCGCGCACGGAGTGACGCGCCTCTACCCGCACTTGTGGTTAGCCCGCTTCCCACTTGCATCCAGTGCAACTATCTTCCATCTTCAGCAGCCGAGATTTACATGATTTTGAAACTTTCAACTCTGAGTATCCTGATCGGTCTGGGCATGGCCTTGCCTCAGATTTATGGACTCATGAAGCCGGCGCAATTTGGCGCGGCAGTCCGAAAATTTCCGCGTTCCCTGCCATGGGGGTACGCATTGATGCTATTGGGTACTGCCTGGTTTTTACTGAATCTAAGCCAGGAACCGATTTCCGATTTCGCCGCGTTCAAAACGCCCCTCCTGGCTGCATTCGCCGCCGTGGGAATCGGAGCATGCATGTTCGTTCACGATTATTTGGCTGCGCGTGGTTTGGCCGTCGTGCTTTTGCTTTTGGCCAAACTGATGGTGGACACCGGACGGCCGCACCTGGGAGAAACCCCATGGGTATTGGTGATGCAAGGATTGGCCTACGTGTTGGTAATCGCGGGCATGCTGATTACGGTTTCCCCATGGCGGCTGCGCGACCTTTTGGAATGGGCTACATTCAATGAGCGGCGCATCAAAATTGGGTGTGGAATCAGGCTCGCCGTTGGGCTGTTTATCGCAGTTCTCGGGCTAACGAAGTTTTAGTCTGAATGCGAGGCAAGGTTCTCGTGATTCGGGGTGGGGCTATCGGTGACTTCATATTAACCCTGCCAGCGCTCGCGGCTTTGCGGAGACAATTTCCCGAGGCTCATTTGGAGGTGCTGGGTTATCCACATATCGCTCAACTTGCGCTGGCGGCCGGGCTGGCCAACCGTGTCCAGGCAATCGAAGCACGGTCCCTCGCAGGATTCTTCGCGCGGAATGGCGAACTCGCTGAGGACCTCATGGATTATTTCTCCGAGTTCGATATCATCATTTCATTCTTGTACGATCCGGACGCGATCTTTCAGAACAATGTAGCCCGTTGCGCCCCGGGGCAATTTATTGCTGGACCTCACCGACCCCAGGAGAACCCCATTTTGCACGCCGCGAAAGTTTATCTGAAACCCCTCGAGCGCCTGGCTATTTTCGATGCTGACCCCGTCCCGAGAATTTCGATTCTGCCTCAATCTCCGCCCTCGCATCACCTGGCGCTCCATCCCGGCAGTGGCAGCGAACTCAAGAATTGGCCGGAAGAAAAATGGGGTCAATTATTGGAACACCTCCTGCGTTCCACAAATTACCAATTCCTGCTTATCGGAGGAGAAGCCGAAGGGCAAAGATTGCAGCGGCTATCTTCGATCAACCCCCGGCTCGCTTGCGAGTGGCACAAAGTTTGCCCCTGGTTGAGTTGGCCGCTTTGTTGCAATCCAGCGCCTTATTTATCGGGCATGATTCAGGCATTTCACATTTGGCTGCCGCTTTGGGATTGCCTGGAATTGTATTGTGGGGCCACACGACGGAAGAAGTCTGGCGTCCACCCAGCGCGCGCGTTCGTATTTTAAAGCATCAACATTCATTAAAGGAATTATCGGTGGAAAAGGTAATCGAGGTTTTCAACGCCCTCGAGCGAGAGAACACCTCTAAGTCCTGTTAAGTCCCTTGCAGTGCAGGGGGAGCATTTAGGCAAAGGAAATGCTCTAATTGGCATTGTGATTGCCAGAAAGCCGTGCAGGATTGCGCCCTGTGTTTTGCAACAAGACGCTTCCGGCCTGGGTTTGTATCATTTTAAGACAGTCAGCGGGGTATCCGTCAAAAACCCTGCTCGCTATGTGCTGACGTGATTGTACTGCGAATCCATGACCAAAATTCTCGTTATCGACGATGAAGAATGGCTGCGCGAAATGGTGAATATGGCGCTCTGCCAAAAAGGCTTCGAAGTCATCGAAGCAGAAAATGGCGGAGAAGGCATCGAAATCGCGCGGAAAGAATTGCCGGACCTCATCCTGTGTGATGTCAATATGGAAAAGGTCAACGGTTATGCCACCCTTTCTTCGTTGCGCGACTCTCCAGCGACGGCCTCGATTCCGTTCATTCTAATGACGGGTCTCGCGGATAATGCCGGTATGCGCCATGGCATGGAATTGGGCGCGGATGATTACCTCCCTAAGCCCTTCACCATTGAAGCCCTTTACGCCGCGGTCGAAGCACGCCTGAAAAAATCTCAGACTCTGCGTAGCGCAGCCGAAAAGAAATTAGCGGACTTGCGCGACAACATCAGCCTGATGTTGCCACATGAAATGCGCACCCCTCTCAACGGTATTCTGGCCTACGGCGAAATCCTCGGGGCAGAGGCCACTTCGTTGCCTGCCAGCGAAATCGCGGAAATGGGTCATGTGATTTATGATTCAGGGAAACGTCTGGAACGATTGATCGAAAATTTTTTAATTTATGCCCAGCTTGAATTGCTGGCCGCAGACCCAATCAAAATTGCAGCCCTGAGCAAAAGGCAAAGCCCAAAGCCAGCCCGGCTGATCGGCGAGCGCGCAAGCGGGCAAGCGCAGGCTGCCGGCCGTGCAACCGACTTAACGCTTCAGCTTAGCGACAGTCCAGTGACCATTTCGGAGGATTACCTGGCTAAAATTGTCGACGAAATCGTCCAGAACGCATTCAAGTTTTCCCAGCAAGGCACGCCAGTCCGGGTGAGCGCCGGGAAAGCAGACAATAAGTTTTTTATTACCATCACCGATCGCGGTCGTGGATTCTCCACCGACCACATTGGCCATATCGGAGCCTACATGCAATTCGATCGGAAAATGCAGGAGCAGCAGGGGCAGGGTCTTGGATTGAGCATCGCAAAGCGCCTGGTCGAACTCCACTGCGGGGCAATGTCCATCCAGAGTGATGATCAAGGCACCTCAGTGACTGTTAAATTGCCAACGGGTGTTCAAAACGCTGACGCTGTATCGCAATGTGCTGGCTTTCCTGTCTGAAAGATTTCCAGTCCTTGCTCGCCTTGCCAGACCTGCCGCTGCTTATAACGGTAATCGAATAAAAAGGGCCGTAAGACCACGCTCAGCTATTTCTGCGGTAAAAAAGACCAAAAAAATCCCTATAATCGGAGACAGATCAAACTTGCCTATTCGGAATGGCGCCCAGCGCAAAGGCAACAATGCATTGCGTCCAGTCAGATTGATAAAGCTCCAGAATGAATTGTTCCCAAGATAGATATAAGTGCTTAGCAGCCATAGAAAAAGTAAAAGCCCAATCAAATATTTCCAACTCAGATACGCCGCCAACCCTATCACGGCGGCGGCCTCGACGCGGTGCGCGGTTGAAAGCGCGGGCTGAATGAGATTTAGTTGGGTCAATAATGGATCCAAACCCAACCACGCAAGCCCGGCCACTAATAACGGAAGAAGCAATCTCACAACCCAGGGCCATCCATCGACTAATCCCAAATGCAGTTGCACGATTCTTTGCATCGGCTCAGATTCTGCGCGCCGCCCGTTGACCAGGGACAAAAACAACAACCAAAGGTAAAAGATAGCCAGGGTTAGAACAAAACTCAAAAAGGAGAAAAGCAGGACGCGCACCAGAACATCACTTCGAAAAAAGATTGAAATGGCGCCCAACTGCAAATGAGGAACCCAATTCACCGCCGGCCCAATCTGCCAATAAAGCCATGCCCGAAAAATCAACAGTCCGGCTAAGCCGACGAGGGAATGCCAGCGGCGAAACCGTGGCTGCTCAGCGCGCCTCAAGGCACCGACCAGCGACGTTGCAGAGGTCTTAACAAGCGGGTCCAGGCTCGTGGCTCGCCAGCTTAACCAAAGCAAGAGACCGGCAAAGTTAAGCAGTAAATCAATGGCCTCCATTGAATGCTCTTTCCGATAAACCTGTTACGATCACAGCCGGGTCCATTGAATGCTTATGGTTACATGAGCTTCAACAAGGTTTCTGCCATCTCCGACGGTGTCGTTGCGATACCTATCCCTGCGGATTTGAAGGCAGCAATTTTCGCCGCGGCAGTGCCTTTGCCGCCACTGACGATCGCCCCGGCATGGCCCATTCGGCGCCCGGGCGGCGCAGTAGCCCCGGCAATGAATCCAGCAACCGGCTTTTTGCAATTCTCTTTAATCCACTCCGCAGCCTCTTCTTCTGCAGAGCCACCTATCTCCCCAATCATAATGATGCCGTGTGTTTCAGGATCATTGTTAAACATTTTGATCACTTCCAAATGAGAAGTGCCGTTCACCGGGTCCCCGCCAATGCCGACGCAAGTGGATTGGCCGACGCCCCGGCAGGTGAGTTGCCAAACTGCTTCGTAGGTCAGTGTGCCGCTGCGCGACACAACACCAATGTTGCCCTTTTTGTGGATGTAACCAGGGGAAATCCCGATGCGGCAGCCTCCGAATGAATCTTTCCCTTCCCCCGGCGTGACCAGCCCAGGACAATTCGGTCCGATGAGGCGGGTTGCTTTCCCTTCCATTGCTCGTTTCACTTTGACCATGTCCTCGACTGGAATCCCTTCGGTAATACAAACCACCAGGTCCAGCCCTGCATCCACACCTTCCATGATGGCATCCGCAGCAAAGGGAGGTGGAACAAAAATGGCCGAAGCCGTCGCCCCGGTCTGTTTTTTTGCTTCGATCACTGTGTCAAAAATTGGAACTTTGGAATCGAAAGTCTGCCCTCCTTTTCCGGGGGTAACTCCCGCGACAACCTTTGTGCCATAGGCCAGGCTCAATTGGGTATGGCGACCGCCGAATGATCCCGTTATACCCTGCACCAGGACGCGCGTTTGAGAGTCAATCAGAATGGACATCGGGCATGGAGGCTAAACAGTGTCAGGAATTTTTGCAAAATGATTTACTAAAATTGCGCTGCCTGCGAAGTTCAAATCGCCGGTAGGATCAAAAACGAAACAGTATTCGCCGGCGGCGAGGCTAAGCCAACTTGCTTCAAGGGACAGCCTGAACCACCTTTTGGGCTGCATCCGCCATCGAGCCAGCACTGATGATCGTCAGCCCGGATTCCGCCAGCGTTTTTTTGCCCATCTCGACATTATTGCCTTCCAACCGGACGACTAATGGCAATTTCAAGCCGGTTTCCTTTACGGCGGCGACGATGCCTTTGGCAATGACGTTACAATCCATGATGCCACCGAAAATATTGACCAGGATGCCCTTTACGTTTGCGTCCTGGAGAATGATTCCAAAAGCTGCCGCGACTTGCTCCTGGCTGGCGCCGCCGCCCACATCGAGGAAATTAGCGGGTGCGCCCCCGAAATGCTGGATGATATCCATCGTAGCCATTGCCAAACCGGCGCCGTTCACCAGGCAAGCGATGCTGCCATCCAGTTTGATATAATTAAGGCCATGCTTGCTCGCCTCGATCTCGAGCGGCGCCTCTTCACCCAGGTCGCGCATGGCTTGCAACTTTGGATGCCGATAAAGCGCATTATCATCCAGCGATAGTTTCGCATCAACTGCTTGCAAAACTTCTTTCCCCTCGCTGTTTTTTACGATGCATAACGGATTGATTTCAAGCATCGCCGCATCACAATCCCAGAAGGTTTGATAAACTCCCATGAGCAACTTGGCCCCTTGCCCAATCAAATCCCCTTTTAATCCGAGAGCCGTTCCGATTTTGCGCGCCTGGTATGGCATCAAACCGATAGCTGGATCGATGGATTCTTTGATAATTTTCTCAGGCGTCTTGTGGGCCACCTCCTCGATATCCATGCCCCCTTCAATGCTGGCCATGATCAGAGGGCGGGATAAAGCGCGATCCAGCAAAACAGCAACGTAAAGCTCTTTCTCAATGTTCGGGGCGGCGGCAACGAGCACCTTGGATACAAGCCGTCCTTCAGCTCCGGTCTGTTTGGTGACCAATACATTCCCCAGCATCGCCCGGGCGCCTGCTTCAACCTCCGCCGCTGTCTTGAAAAGCTTTACACCGCCCTGGTAGCCACTTTTGAATGTCCCTTTGCCGCGACCGCCGGAATGAATCTGTGATTTGAGCACCAACAGTTTGGCTCCCTCGGAAACAAGCCGCTCGGCAATTTTCTTTGCTTCTTCTACTGTTTCGCAAACATTTCCGGGCGGCACAGGGACCCCGTGCTGTGCGAGCAGTTCTTTTGCCTGATACTCGTGAAGGTTCATACGGTTTTTTGATCTCCAGACAAAGGACCACCATGATTAATTTGCCCCTGGTTGCTCGCCATATTATTCCAAATTCAACGGGAGTTTACTTCCGTTCCTTAATGGGCGTGTAATGTTGTAGTCCGGGTCCGGTGTAGATTTGGCGAGGGCGATAAATCCTTGAATGACCGGACTCCATCACTTCACGATAATTGGCGATCCATCCTGGCATCCGGCCGATTGCGAAAATAACAGTGAACATCTCCACAGGAATCCCGATTGCGCGCATGATAATGCCGCTATAAAAATCGACGTTTGGGTACAGCTTGCGTTCCACAAAGTAATCATCCCGCAATGCGGCCTCTTCAAGGTGCTTGGCAATATCCAGCAGCGGGTCCGAAGTTTGCAGCTTGGAAAGCATTTCGTCGCAGCTTTTCTTTATGATTTTCGCCCGGGGATCGTAATTTTTATACACCCGGTGACCAAATCCCATCAGCCGTTTCCCACTGTTTTTATTCTTGGCTTCGTCGATGAATTTCGAGCCGTCATCTCCGTCTTTGTGAATTTGCTCGAGCATTTCCAGCACCGCCTGGTTCGCGCCGCCATGGAGCGGGCCCCACAATGCGCACACTCCAGCCGCAGCGCCGGCAAACAGATTTGCTTTGCTGGAAGCGACCATTCGCACCGTCGCAGTGGAGCAGTTCTGCTCATGATCCGCGTGCAGCACAAAAATTAAATCGAGCGCTTTAACCGCCTCAGGCCTGAGCTCGTAATCCTTGTTGGGAAGCGAGAACATCATGTGCAGGAAGTTGGCTGTGTATTTCAAGTCAGGTTTGGGATAGATAATCGGCAGCCCGCGTGAAGTCCTGTAAGCAAACGCCGCGATGGTGCGAACCTGTGAAAGCAAACGCGCGGCGGGTATCTCGAAATGCTCTCGCAATTGCGAGGTTAGCAACTCCGGATAAAAGCAGCTTGCGGTATTGATCATCGCGGAAAGGATCGCCATTGGGTGGGCATTGGCCGGAAATCCTTCGAAATGATGCTTCATGCCTTCTGGCAGTAATTCGTTCTTTGTCAGAAGATCGGAGAAGTTCCGCAACTCGGCATTGTTCGGTAATTTCCCCATCACAATCAAATGAGCTACCTCTATGAATGTGGATTTCTCCGCCAATTCCTCGATGGGAATGCCGCGATATCGCAAGATTCCCTTTTCACCGTCGATAAATGTGATCTCGCTTTTGCACGAACCCGTATTGCCATAACCGTCGTCCAGCGTGATGTAACCCGTGCTGTCACGGAGAGACGAAATGTCGATCCCTAATTCATTCTCCGTTCCTTCTACGATTGGAAGTTTCCTGCTTTTCCCGTTCAGTATTAGTTCGGCGGTTTTATCCATAGGCAAATGTCATCTAATCGGCCGGAAAAACTATGCCATTCAACTCACCCAGGCAACTCCAATCAATGCCGTTTGCATGTGCGACTGCGCGCGGAGGATCGAACACGTCCATTCGGCCGCGGCTCTGCTGGGAATTCCAGCAGAGCTTATGTCGCCAGGGGAACACCAGAACTCATTTTACAGTGCAGATTACCGCCACCTTAAGGCCTCGTCACATTCACGCGAAGAAATCGCATGGTTTGGCTCGCGAAGGCAGCGGTGTCGCGAACCGTGACCGTTTCATTCGGCATACCTGTTCGCGAGACTTCCACCGCTTGTGCAGCGAGGACGATATTCGTTCCTGAATAGGTGGCGATGTCCAGCCAGGCGGCACAGTCAGCCGAAACTTGGATGTGATAAGTCACACCGAGCTCAGCGGGACGCCGGATGAAGCTGATTTGGAATTGATTCGTTCCCTGCTTTGGCACTATGGCCGGTTGAACCATCGCGTTGGTCTTCCAATAGGCAAGCAGGTTGACCAACGCCAGGGGCGTGTTGGTTGGTGGCGCATGGTTGGCCTGATCGGAAGTATTGACGCCGTGACAGCTTGCGCAGGTGCGAATCTCACCAGGCGCGAAGGTGAGCCAATAACGCTCGCGCACGATCCCCGTCCCATTCGTATCGGTGAGCTGCCAGGAAAGCGCGCGGCGGGCAGGAACAATTGCGGCCATCGAGCCGTCTGGCCCCAATCGCACGCTGGCCAAAGGAGCGCCGTTCGGGGCAGGATTGTCCACCGCCGGATCGTGAAGATGCTGGGCAATGACTCGCCTGCCCGCGCGCGGCGAGGCGGGTGTTCCATAGTTTAGCCCGCGCAACTGATCGGCCTGAAAAATTTGCAGCCAGGCAATATCATAGATTTTCCCGGGCGCACCCAGCGTCTGGTGGTTGGTGCCGGCAATGTGCAAATTAAATGGTTGAAGTTGATCTGCATGGTCGCGGGTTGTGACGTCCCGGCTCACGATGAGCGCGAGTTGGTGAGTCCGCAGATAATCCTGGAAGTGGTTGATGTCCACGTTGGCAGCGCTGAATGCCGCGACTTCAGGCGCCCCGACCTGCTCTTGCAAGCGCGCCGGGCGGACGCGGGCGACAACTTCCACCGGATCAAATTCCCAGAGCAAGTTAGTCTGCGTCACGAGAATGTCCGGGCTCCAGTAAGACGAGCGGTTGGTGATCCCTGGAGTTAATAAAGCGCCCGGAGCATAGAATCCGTTTGTGAATTGGAGGAACTTCAGCCGGAAATCATAGCTCGATGAAGGAAATGCAGCCGAGCCTCCGCCAGATTCGTACAGATTATAGGCCGTATGACTGCAGATAAGGTATCCGTCCGTGGTCATGAGCGGATTGCGATAAAGACCTGTATGGTCGGGTGGTATGCTGGCGGGGGAGGACGCATAGACATGGGTGGAGCGAGGAGTTAACCAGGCAATCCGCATGACTGAGGCATTGACGTTAGTCGCGCCCACCAACGACACGAGCTGTCCCGCCGCATGGGTTCCAAACTCCGGGGCATCGATGCCGTAGAACAGGCACTGTGTGTTTGGGTCTTCGCTTACATGCAGGAAATTGTCGACGGTATTTGTGTTGTAATGGTTGCCGAAATAATAAAGGTCTTGAATGTTTGGATCGTTCATGTACGCCGCGCTGGCGTAGCTCCCGCCGATCTCGTGCCGTCCGACGTGGTTCACAGTTTCTTCACCGGTGCCGTCTTCATTGATTTGCCATGGAAAAAACTCGTTGAACGTGTGACCGCTTAACCCGGTGCCTGCCAGCAAATCGGTGCGAACACCGCGCGGTTCAGGAAAGACTTCCGTTTGATTGGTGGTCGCGACGGATGCCGGCGACTCGTCGCTCCAATTAAACGCGCCATAAGTGATGTATCCATTCTCCCAATCCGTATCGGCCTGCTGGTCTCGTTGAAGGTGATCCCAGCGGACAAAGATCACACGTCCCGCTCTGTCCAGGATTGGTGAGAAAGCGCCACTCGGCGTGTGATTCAGCATGAAAAGGTTTCCATTCGTTGGCTGCAAGCTCCAAAGCCCGGTCACGGTCGGCTGCTCCTCGTACTCATCCAATTGTGGATAAAGCTGCGCCTCGCCATTGCGCGGTCTGTCACTGCTGAAGATGATCCGATCGTCCGTTCCATAAATAGGCGAGATGTTGTTATAGTTTTGGGGCTGGTTGGGAACTCTTGTGATCACCGGGACTGAGGCGGGATCGGTGAAGTTTGTGATTTCGTAAAGCTGCCAGTAACTCACTTGACTATAATCGAATTGGTAGCGCGGAGTGCCTACGACCATGCTAAAGACTGCCTTGTTGCCGCTCCAATGGATACAAGGCTGGCGTACGGCAATGCCATTCGTGGCCTGTGGCCCATACACACCAAAACCGGCAGCGCGGGTCAAATTCTTCAGCGCTCCATTCGGGTAACGGATATATAGATCACCCCCTCGCCCGCAGCTATCGGGAGTGGCCCGATGGTTTCCGAACACGGACGCGATTGTCGCAAAATCAGCTGGAACGCGAACCTGGGTTACAAAAAGAATTGAGTTGGTGGGCCCTGCAAACGTCGCCGAGGCAAATGTGATAAGGAGAACGGTTAATAATCGCCTTCCAAGCTTCGAAAATTCGTACATACAGTCTTACAAAGTCGCGGGGTGCAACCTCTCTCAAGTCTCCCATTTGAGACTCGGCCAAATCATGCAATTCCCATGCCAAGAACATTTATTATGACGGCGGACTTCGCCCTGAAGCCAAACGCCACGAGAGGTACAGCGTGAGACGTAAGATTCTCAATGCGACTGAGCAATCCTTGTTTGACAACACGGATCATACCCGCGAGCTTTCCTGCAGTATATTGGGGTGAAGTCGCCCCGCGAAACATTGAAACCGGGTAAATGCGTTTTAAAGTTTCACCCTTTAATCACCCAGAATACTCGATGCTGCGAAGTCGCCACGATGCGCTGGCCACGTTGTGGGGTGTTGGGCACACTGTTTTGGCACTGGCCTTGGCTTTAGCGATTGGCTTGCCTCTGGCATTAGTGATGGTTGGTCTAATCAATCCGGAGTTGAGATCGCGCTTTTGGCCCCTTCTTGGCATGTCTGCCATCATGGTGCTGGTCTGGAGCATCGCCGGAGTCGGTTTGAAGCGGTACGCTGTCCGAAGAGCACGGAGATCAGACGTGCGTCAACTGTGAAAACGCACAACTATTTCGCTGCACGCGACGCGGGCAACTATGTGGTCACCGCTTGACCGTTTCGACGACTGGTATGAGCCAGCGACGAACGCCATCGCGATTCAGCGGCTGATAGAAAAGGCAAAGAAATGACACTAACCCGCGCTCTGCACTGGACGCCCGGACGGCACTCTATGTGTATGTCGGACGCGCCAGTGCCCGGCACGCCATTGCGCAGCGGCGTTGGGCGTGAACACTTCCACGAACGTGAATGAGGTGCCCGAATTAAAAGAGTTGCTGAGAAATCTCGTTGCGGACGGGGATTTTGGGCTGACACTGCGCACTGGTGAGACAACCGTGATCTACACTGCCCAGGGACCCAAGCGCCTCGCAACGGTGCTCCCAACGCACGAGGATATCACAGCCTTCTTACGGCAGCTCACAGGTTCTCGCGGCGTGCGGGAGTTTCGTAGCAACGGAGTCACTCGGTTCATGGTTCCATTCGATGGGGGAGTGCGACTGGTTGGTGCAGCTCGGCTGGAGAAACATGACATTCACGTCGAAATACGTAGAATGGCTGGAGGGGAAAGATAGGCGTATGAGGAACCCATGCAGTATTACTGCGCTTATAATATCTCTAGTTGCAGCTCCGCTGTATGCATCGGAACCACTTCGGGCGTCACAAGTGTCTTGGAAGGAACATTTCGGGCAGTCCACAGCCGCGACAAACACCTTGTTCTGTCTCATGGCCCACGGTTATTTTCATTCGGAAACGACCAACGTTCAGTCAGTAATTGTTAACTGGATCACACTCCACCCCAAGGCCATGGTCATACCTGTAATAACCGGCGGGCCGGTTCTCTCGAAAGTTCCGAATTCAAAGCAGGCCTTTGTATGGGTAGTGCAAGGCGCTGACATGCTTAATGTGGAACTAGTGAGGCAGGGCTGCCTTGCTCCTGAGACTCAAATGTTAAATCTTGACGAAAGTCCGCACGTTCCGCAGGCAGACTACGAAAAGTTTGTCCGCAACGTAGTGGAAGCGGGTGACCAGGCGAAAAAGCGGAGGCTGGGCATTTGGAGATCGGAGCGAAAATGAGAAGACCGCCGAACGAGATCACTTTAGCAAATGGAGACGGACCACGATGGCTGCCAATTCGGGCGCATTGTTATGCCTAAGCAACCGGCCAGAAAAGGCGCTGCGTTGGCAGATGCGATCGCTTCGGCTCAGGAGCGTGCGCTGCTGGAGCCCAACCCGACCAAAAAGGCCAAGGCACAGGAAGGTCGAATCATGTACATCGAATGCAAAGCTGGGGCTCTCACAGGCGAAGCTCGGATTGGTCGCGTCACCTTCTCGCAGACTGGACGGACACTTTACTATCGAGGACACAAATTTCAGAGTCTGAAAGGAAAAGGCTTCAAATCAAACTATTACGACGTCGACACAGGTGATGACTACTGGATTTCCGGGCCAAAGCGCAACGGTGGCGACTTATTGTACGGAGGCGGCACACCAATAGAAATTGATGAGGATGTTCGAGAAGAGTATTGGCGGGATATCAGACGGCAGCCAAAAAGGGTGAATGAACGTGTGGCATAACCAGCGCGCCGGAGTGGAATGCCGGGAAAGGTTGAGAGTGCATTGTTGAGAGTTGAGAAAGGGCACCAAGCGAAAAAGCCAGCGCGGCGCGGGCAGCGCCTTCGGAAACTTCCGTTTGATTTTGTTTTCTCTTAATCCCACGGGGGGCCGCGCATTAGTGCTCAATGGCCTTGAGTTTCCGCTTTGACTGGCACAGTGTATGCGCTCAGCCTACATAATGAGCAGTAACCAAAACACCCGTCCAGGATTCAGCCTGGTGGAACTTTTGGTCGTAATCGCAATCATTGGAATTCTGGCCGCGCTACTGCTGCCAGCGCTCTCTCAAGCCAAGCATAGAGCGCAACAAATTTACTGCGTCAATAATTTACGTCAAATCGGGGTGGGCTTACAGACGTTCCTCGCAAACAACCACGGTTACCCCGTGAAATGGGCAACCACAAATGAGAGCATTCCCGGTTACCGAGCCTGGGTGGGCCAATTAGCACGCGATGGGTTTGGTGCCTCCCAAGTTGAAACAAATTATTTTCTCAGAGGAGTATGGGTATGCCCTTCGGCCACGTGGCTGCATCCCCCGGGACCAAGATTGTCCTACGGGTACAACGACGACGAGTTCACAGGGGATTTGCTGCGGCGGAGGAGTCCAACCAACCAATTTGGCCTTCAGGGCCATCCGGTTAAGGACGCACCGTATAGTTACACGCCTATAGCTGAGGCAGAAGTGGTTGTTCCGAGCGAAATGATGGCCTTCGGAGATTACATTGATATAAGTTTCATGCGAGCTAGGAATTTGGCCGATTTAGCACAGTTCGGAAACATGCGCACGCGTCACCAGGGCAAAGCCAACGTGATGTTTTGCGACGGCCACGTTGAATCGCCGACGCTGAAATTTCTTTTTGAAGATACCAGTGACGCAGCTTTGGTGCATTGGAGCCGCGACCACAAACCGCACCGAAATAAGCCTTGAGTGTGCAATTGCATGGTTCCTCTATCTGTGGTCACTGATCCGTGGATAGCTGTAATTCAATGTCCCAGCCAACTTTAAAGGAGAGGAGTGAGGAGCGGGGAGCGGGGCCAAGAAAAAGCTGAAAGGCTAAAATCCTGAAATGCTGGAATCGTAAAGGGACCCGGAGGACCAAAAGCTGAAAAGCCCAAGGTGGCAATGCCGATTCGTGGCGGCTCGAAAAGTCCAGCGGATTGCTTCGGGTGAATTCGGTTCGGGGATGTCACCCTGGGGATGACGCGCAGCAGAGTTTCCGCAACCAAGACGGCTGAGCATCGCAACCACTGGGCTGGTATAAAAAACCCCTGTGGGGTTTGGGGAGAGCAGGCGCGGTGACACATATCAACGTGACCGCGCTCCCCGTCATTGACTCAATCCTTTGGTTCGGTGTGGTATGCAAAACCTTTTAAGCCCTCGCTTCCACAGCGGACGACCAAGTGCTGCGACGCAAGCGATAATGCCCAAAACGTATGCAGGCCGAACATACCATGTAGCTTTGGGCACCGGTTCGCGAGCGAAGTAGTCGATGCCTATGCCCCACAGGCCGAAATACGAAAGCATCGGACCCTTAAAATCACTTTCGAGCACCCAAACCACAGGGCCGCTCAGCTTCAGCAGCAACGGCGAAGCCGCGGGGCCTTTGTTGGTGTTCAAAAAAATCAGCGGCGACGCGAGGAAGTATAGCACCAGCAGGAGCGAGCACACCGCTCCGAGCCATTGCGCGAAACTTGTTAGATAATCCTTCACGGGCGAAAGGCCGAACGTTCGTGCTGAGGCAGGGCGGGCAAAGAGCATGCAACGTGAAACAAAGACGCAAACCCACCCTTGCCCCCAGCACGCTTGTTGGGCCAATTGCTCATAAACGTCTTATCGCCGCTTCCGTGGAGTGAAGGCAAAACTAAAGCGCTGCCCTGAATGACCGCAATCGAAGCGAGCGACCCAAGGTGCAGTGTTCTGGTCAGCACGATGGCTCCCAGCACGGCCAGACCAAGCAGGAATAGAATGATAACGAATTCGTTCCCTACGAAAGCCTCTTGGACTGGAAACTGTCTTTTTTGGATGACCATTTTGAAACGGCGTTATTTAGCCCAATGCTCCGGCTCACCTACCGTCGCGAGGACGTTGCCAGAGCGCAGAAACAATAATCGAAGTGGGACGATGTGGCCAACGCAAATCGCGGGCAGCGGCTAGGCAGAGCCGCCTTGTTGGCCGTCTCGAAATTCAAATTCATGCCAGTGGCTGGTATTTGTTTTTGAGTTGTGTCAGACTTTCCCATGCGTTATTACGAGTTTGGAACCACTGGTTTAAAGCTCGCAATGCCGATTTCAGCCGCATCTATTTCTCTTTCAATCGGGACACGAATCCAAGGACGGCTTAGGTTCAGTAAAGAGGTCGACGGCTCGGTGGACTGCGTGCAAGGTGAAACCTGGCTTGAAAGACGGGGTGGATTCACGCTGATCGAGTTGCTTGTGGTCATTGCGATTATTGCCATTCTTGCTGCGATGCTCCTTCCAGCACTTTCCGCCGCAAAGGAGAAAGCGAACCGGATCGCCTGCACGAACAACAACAAACAGCTTGGTTTGGCCTGCCACCTGTATAGCACAGATAATCGGGACCGAATGGCGTTTTGCAATTGGGTCGGACCCTTAGTCCCGGGCTGGCTTTACCAGCCTGAAAAAAATGCCGACCCACCGAGGCTGCTGAGCGCAACTTATAGCACAAACGAAGTCCTGGCATATCAGGGTGGTTTGTACTGGCCGTACATTCAAAGCACCAAAGTTTATCGATGCCCACTGGATTTCACGAACACGGCCTTATTTAAGCTGCGGCTCAACCAGCTCTCTACGTACATTCAAAATGGCGCTATTTGTGCGTACGGCAGGAATGTTCCGAACACCTTTCGACAGGCTGAATTCCGGCAGGACGCTTTCATGATGTGGGAACCCGACCAGGAAAACACCAGCATCGGACCGCAATGGACCTACAATGACGGATCAAGTTATCCCGATCCGACGATTGATGCAGGTTTAGGCAAGCGCCATGGCAAAAGAGGCGGTATTGTTCTTGGATTCGATGGCCGCGTCGAATCGATGTCGTATGCTGCCTGGGGAAAAGAGGCACAGATCCTCACGCGAAACCGGATGTATTGCACTCCCAGCAGCCCCGACGGCCGATGAAGTTTTCGCAGGACTAAGTTATAAGATGAATCTCGCCGGCACAGCTCTTTGCAATCTAAGTTCCGTCTCGAATGAATAAAGCCCAACTCCTAAAGCAGATTATCGCCAGCTTGAGCGAAAATCTCGAAATCCTGGAAAAGGCCGCGCGAGCCTCCCACGCCGAGGCCACGCATGAAAGCAGCAGGGCGGAGAGCAAATACGATACGCGCGGATTGGAAGCCGCCTACCTCGCCGGAGGGCAGGCTCGACAGGCAAGCGAAATCCTGGACTCGATCAAACTTTACCAATCATTGGCATTGCGTAATTTCGCTCCCGGCGACGCGATCGATCTGACTGCTCTTGTGGAATTGGAATCAGGCAACACTCGTTCCATTTATTTCATCGGGCCGAAGAACGGAGGGCTGGAACTGGAATATCGCGGCAAAGACGTCACGATCATTACGCCGCAATCTCCCCTGGGCCAGAATTTGATGGGAAAGAAAGCAGACGAGAATTGGACAGCGAAACTGGGTGGTTCGAAGGTGAGTTATCATATTATTTCTGTGCGGTGATGGCGAAGGCTGGGACGAGGAGGAGGACGAGGAGAACAAAAAGGAGGCTAGGTGAACAACCAGAAGCAACCCACGATCATGGCTACGGCGGCACAGATGCTCATTAGCCCTCGATAAAGAGTAGTGCCGGCAATCGCGCACCGTGATGCCAGTTGACCCATCAGCCACGAAAACGTCGCCATCGAGCCAATCGTACCTATTCCAAAGGCTAGCAGATAGGAGAGAGCCTGGGCCCTCGTGGGAAATGCTAAGACCGGGAGTACACCGAGAAAGTGTGAACTGCCAGCCAGGCCATGCAGAAGGCCTATTCCGAAGGCCGCATGGGTATGGTGCTGATGCGCATCGAGTTTCTCATGAGCAATTTTGCCGCTATGAGCATGTAAATGGAGATGGCGATCTCCCTCGTGCTCGTGCTCATGGGCATGGACGGTAATCGCCTTGCGCATCGTCCATATGCCGATTCCAACGAGCATGACCCCGACCATTCTCTCTCCCCAATTCGAAAGAAGGTTCACCGGTAACAAATCGCGGAACCATAGCGAAAGCAGGCCAATTACGATTACACCGGCGGAATGGCCCAGACCCCAGCGTGCTCCTGGCTGCCAGGAGGATCTGCTCCGGTTGCGAGCAGCCAGCGGCGCAATTGCGGCAAGGTGGTCCGGCCCGGACCAGACGTGGATAACCCCCGCAAGAAACCCCGTGATAACTGCAATCATATTTTAATTCCGTAATTTGCCCGCGGCCGAGCCGCTACTCAACATTCTGCCCGAGCTTTGGCTTCACGGCAAAAGAATCTTCTGCTCCACGCTAAATCCTGGCATTGACGTCCGCGCCGTGCCCGCCTAATGAACCAATTTTTACGGCTTTTTGTTACTGACTGCAGGTAACGGTTCCCAGTCGGAATTCCGGCGCAGCTCAGGAACCGCATTGGTTGGAATCGCCAGGCCCGCGGCGAGCATGACCTGCTGAATGGCCTGGATGGTTTCAAGTGAGGGCTTGAAATTTCCGGGCCTATAACCCTGGGCAATCATCAGCGGCGTCCAGCCACTTTTGTTTTTTCTGTTCCAGACTTCGGGGTTGGCGCCGTGTTCCGCGAGGAACTGGATGACCCTGGGAAGATTCTTCAAAGCCGCGGCGTGCATGGCAGTTTCACCGTTAGCATCAACGTCGTTGCTCTTCGCACCGAGCTTCAGCAACAATTCCGCTGCTTCAAGCACCTCCGGCTCCTCGCCAGCGACTTCTGTGGCCTGGTCTGAACCGACGTGGATACCGCAGGCGGCGATGAGCGGCGTGCAGTCATCGGTGTTCTTGATCAACGGATCCGCGCCTAGTTCGACCAGCAACTTCATCAAGGGAACGTCCGCCGTGGCCGAAGCCATAAAAAACGGCGTCGTGCCCTTCTTGTTGTATAGACCCAAGCCGCCTTTGCCGGTTTTCAAACGGGCATTCACGTCTGCGCCGTGTTTCACGATCTCGCGGACGAACTGCAGATTGCTCAGCCGGCCCGAACCGGCTGGCGGTGGCGCGCCGTGCTCTTCTCCGCGTGGCGGTTTTCGCACCCAGCTCATCATGTGCAGGGGTGTGTAGCCAGAACGTTGGTCGTTTGGGTCCGCACCGGCTTTCACCAGATCGATCGCCAGCTCGAAGTGCCCGTTTTCGACTGCAAGAATCAGCGCGGTCGTGCCTTTGGCGGGCGTTTTTCCGCCGGGCTTGCGCGGCTCCGTTGCCGCGTTAACGTCCACGCCCGCTCTGAGCAACGCGCGCACCACTTCCGCTCGGCCCTCGCGTACCGCGAAGAGCAACGGTGTGAAACCGGAGTCCGGCAGTGTCGCATTTATGTCCGCCCCACTTTTGATCAGCAATTCAACCACCTCGGTGTTTCCCTCCGCCGCGGCCCACATCAACGCGGTCTGACCACGACGCTCCCTGGCGCTAACCTCGGCGCCACGTTTGAGCAGCGCCTGGACTGGCCCGGGCTGGCCGGTGCGCGCCGCCGTCATCAGCGCCGTTTCACCACCAGGCTGTGTTGTATTCGGACTCGCGCCGTATTCCAGCAACAGGTCAACCATCGCTGAGTTCCCGTTCTGGCAGGCGACCGACAACGGCGCGACGCCATATCGATTTGTCGTCCCGACGTTTGCCTTATTCTCCAGCAGAATCTTTGCTACCTTCAAATCGCCGTGATATACCGCCCAATGCAACGCCGTTATACCATCGGCCTGAGGTGCGTTCACGTCGCCCTGTCTCTTGAGCAGTGTGCGAATTGCTGAGAGATCGGACTTTTCGGCCACGTCCGCAAGCGGCGAGGAGTTCGCGGCAAACGCTGATATTGTCAACAGCAACGCCAGCGCGAACGTCTGCGTCATTCTAAAGGGCAGAGACTGCATCAAATGCTTAAGGGCTCAAACAATTCGTGCACTTTGCCGTTGCTGTCCGCGAACTTGTCGAGTTCCATACCCACTTTGTCGAGCAGCGTGAGGTGCAGATTTGCGAGCGGGGTTGGCTTGTTGAATTTGATGTGACGACCGCCCTTCATTCCGATCGCCCCGCCACCGGCTACCAGGATGGGCAGGTTTTCGTGGTCGTGCACGTTGGGGTTGCCGATGCCGCTGCCGTAGAGGAAGAGCGAGTGGTCGAGCAGCGTACCGTTCCCCTCCTTCGTCGCTTTCAATTTGCCGAGAAATTCCGCGAACAGCGAGACGTGAAACTGGTTGATCTTCGCCATGCGCGCGATCTTCGCCGGGTCATTGCCGTGATGGGACAGCGGGTGATGCGGATCGGGCACCCCAATTTCCGGATACGTGCGGTTGCTGGTCTCACGCGCGAGTTGAAACGTGATGATACGGGTGACGTCGCTCTGCAATGCCAGAACCTGCAAATCAAACATCAACCGCGCGTGGTCGGCGTAGGCGGCGGGCACGCCGACCGGCCGTTCGAGATCGGGCACAGGAATGTCTTTCGAGTCAACCTCAGCCTTCTGGATTCGGCGCTCCACTTCGCGCACAGTATCGAGATACTGGCTAACGCGCGCGCGATCGCCCGGCCCGAGGTTGTGGTTGAGCCGCGCGATGTCCTCACTGAACCAGTCGAGCAGGCTGGCTCGTTTGAACAATGCTGCCCGGCGTTGCTCCGGGCTGCCACCCTCGCCGAAGAGGCTTTCAAACACGATGCGCGGATGCGCTTCAGCCGGCAGCGGTGTCGTGGGGGAAGACCACGAGAGGTTATTCTGATACGCGCAGGCGTAGCCGTTGTCGCACTGACCGACCACCTGGAGCAAATCCATCGCGAGCTCGAGCGAAGGCAATTGCGTCTGACGCCCGATTTGCCGCGCGGCCAGTTGATCCACGGTGGTGCCGAGATAGTAGTCGTTGCTTTCAGTCAGCTTGGCCCTGGCGCAACTCAGGAACGATGAGTTCGAGGTCGCGTGGCCGCCAGGATACGCGCAGTGCAATTCCATATTCGTCAGCACCGTGACGTGTTCCCTTACTGGCGCGAGCGAACTCAGGATGGGTGAAAGCTCACCGAGTTCCCCACTGCCGGGTGGTGTCCAACGGCTCTGATCACAACCCATCGGCATGAACACATAGCCGATCCGGCGCGCGGGTTTGGCCGCGGTACGCGCCAGCGCCGTGGCGGCGGGCACCATCGCGTCGAGTAAAGGCAGCGCCAACGTTGCTCCGACCCCGCGCAGGAAGGTGCGCCGGGGCATGAACTTTTTTGTAATGATCATAATGCCTTTCTCATCTGAAACGGGGTGCTGCTCGCAATGCCCAGCACGATACAAGATAGACGATAATTGTCCGTTTTGGCTTTACGAACAATTTTGCGGACAGCGGGCGCATCCGAGAGTTCCAAGCCGCGACCGAGAGCGAATGTGAGCAATTTCTCCGTGAAAGCACCCACAAACAGTTCGGGCCGCTGCAGCAGGCCATTCTCCAACTCGGCCACGCCGGTGAACTTTCCACCGTCAGGAAGTCCACCACTCGCATCCACCGGCGCGCCGTCTTCCATTGCTCGCCAGCGGCCGATCGCATCGTAGTTCTCCAGCGCGAAGCCAGGTGGATCGATCCGATCGTGGCAGGCAGCGCACGCGGCATTGGCCCGATGCTCCGCCAGACGCTGCCGCACGGGGAGCGATTCGGAAATGGTCTTCTCTTTCAGCGCCGGAACGTTGCCCGGCGGCGGGGGCGGCGGAGTGCCCAAAATATTTTCCAAAATCCATTTGCCGCGAATGGTCGGTGACGTGCGCGTGGCGTAGGAAGTCACCGTGAGGACACTGCCCTGCCGCAGCAGGCCCCCGCGCTCGCTGCCGGAGCCGAGCGCGACGCGCCTAAATTGGCTGCCATACACGTGCGCAATGCCATAGTGCTTCGCAAGCCGCTCGTTAACGAACGTGTAGTCCGCCCGCAGCACGTCAAGCACGCTGCGGTCTTCCTGAAGCACGGTCTCCAAGTGCAGCTCGGTTTCCCGGCGGAAAGCCTGGCGCAGGTTGTCATCGAAGTCCGGGAACAACCGCAGGTCAGGTGTGATGGATTCCAGGTTGCGCAGTTGCAGCCACTGCTCGCCGAAATTGCTGACCAGGTTTTTCGCCCGCGGATCAGCGAGCATCCGGCGCGTTTGCTTTTCAAGAACCTTGGCCTGATGCAAATCGCCTTGCTCGGCGGACGCAAGCAGCTCGTCGTCGGGAATGCTGCTCCACAGGAAAAATGAGAGCCGCGAGGCGAGGGCGAAATTATCCAATCGGTAGGCATTGCCGGGCGCGGCATTCGCCGGGTCGCGTTCGACGCGAAAAAGAAATTCAGGGCTGATCAGCACCGCGCTCAAGGCCGCTTCAATCCCCGCTTCGAAACCGTCCGTCGCGTTCGCCTCGCGGTAAAACTGCATCGGCTTTTCAAGATCGGTTTCTGTCACCGAACGCCGATAGGCCCGGCGCGTGAGGGTCATGAGAATCTGTCGCGCGCAGTCCTCTTCATCCCGTAGTTTCCCCGGGCGCGCGGTGAAAATCCTCCGCCGGCTCGGTGTGTCGCCGGGACCCGTCGCGTTATAGGGGCCGTTGACAGAAACTTGGTAGATGGCTGGGCCGATACGCGGATGCCGGTGCATGTTGTAATGGGCCTGGTAAGGCTGGCGCTTTGTTTCGAGCAGCGAGCTGGGATACTTTAAAAATGTGACGCCGACTTGATGCAGTCCTGCTGTCACAGGAATGCGCGCTTTCAAGTGTGCGTCCACCCTGTCGTGGTTGTCGTCCCTGGGCGGTGAGATAGTGAAGTGCGCGACGGGCTCACGATCGATCAAGACATCGAGCTCGTGCGACTCGCGCATTCCCTCAACGTGTTCGTTGCGGTCGCGCGTGAGGCGAATTTGAATTTCATACTCGCCGTCGCGCGGGAACGTATGCGCGATGAGCATCCCGCCGCGTGTGCCAAGCGGCAACCCCTCGACGTGCTCCTCCTGTGTCTGGTCCGGGTGGGTTCTGTAGGTGTCGCCGCCCGGAGTGCGCCGCGGCGCGCCAATCGCAAGACGGCTGATCGATTCCGCGGCCGAGATGTAGCGGTTGAGCAGGGTGGGGGAGAGATTGGCTGCGCTCACGTTGTCGAAGCCATGGCTCGCGTCGTCCTTGGGTAACAGCGCCGCCGCGTCAATCTCCAGCGCCAGCAAGTCGCGGATTGCGTTCTGATACTCGGTCCGGTTCAGCCGGCGGAACGTGTCCGTGCGACCAGGATCCGGATTCTTCTCGGCCGCGCGGTCGAGCGTGGAGGCGAGCTGCGCCACGACTCTCTGATAAACTTTCTCATCCGGACGCCGCTTGCCCACCGGAGGCATCTGCCGGGCCTGAAGTTTGCGCGCGACTTTCTCCCACTCGTCCGGATGACTGGTGATTTCCTCACGGCTGAGTCGCGTCAGGTCGAGTTCGCCCTTTTTCATATCTGCGTCGTGACATGTTACGCAGTAATCATTGAGCATTGCGTTGACTGCGGAGGGCAGGGGCGATGGCGCGAACTGCGCCCCCTTAAGCGATGTGCTGAATCCGGCGAGAAGCATCAGACCAGGCCAGAACTTCCTGAAGAATGTAACCCTGGCGAAGGTGCGCGGCCAGAACGTTGCGCGAGACTGGTCCATGATGCAGATAATTTATCATCCCATGTCGCCCCAGACTGCACAAGCTCAAAGCAGTGGTCTCAAAAGTGGCGCCTAAGAAACTTTCGCACGATAGTCATCCGTTCCTCGTCGTAGAACATTGGGCCGCCGTGCGCGGCGCCGTGGACGATCTCCAATTGCACCGGCGCTCCGGCCTTTTCGTAAGCGCCCGCGAGTTCAAGGGCCTGGTTCACCGGCATTTGCGGATCCTGATCTCCGTGCAGCAGAAGCAGCGGCGGATCGTTCTTGTCCACGTGAAACACGGGACTGGCCAGCCTGGCCAGAGCGGGCGCGTTGGTCGGCATGTCGCCCAGCAGCAATTCAAGAGCGGGCACGCGAACTCTCAAGCCGTGCGGCGTGGATTGATTGAGGATCGTCGTAAGGTTTGCGCCGCCGTAGAAGCTGATAATGCCCTGCACCGCGGAACTCTGCGATCGATCGCGGCCAAGATCGCCTTCAAGTTCGGCATTGCCATTCGACACGCCAACGAGCGCAGCGAGATGCCCGCCGGCGGAATCCCCCGCGATGACAATTTTCGTCGTCGGCAACTTCCACTCACGCCCGTGCCCACGGAGGAACCGAATCGCGGCCTTGAGGTCATGAATCTGCGCCGGGAATTTCGCGTGGGTGGACAGCCGGTAATCCACGCTTGCCACCGCGTAGCCCTCCGCAACCAGCTTGCCGAGAGGCATGTCCTTCTTCGATCCCGCCCGCCACGCGCCCCCATGCACCCACACGATGAGTGGGACGCGCGGCTTTGATGCGGGCAGGTGGAAATCAAGCTGAAGTGACTGCCCGCCGACCAGCGCAAATTCGATGCCCTGAAGAGTCGGCTCAATTTTGGACTCAGCCGCTTGGTTGTCTGCAATGCAGAGCGATGCAATCAGAACACAGAATAACCACGTTCGAATCATGCAAATGCGGGCTACCATAGGACGACTGGAGGGCATTTGCCATGTAAACCTTTTTTCCTTACAGACTCCAACAACTGGTCTCTGGCAAAACGATGCGATTCGACTTCAACACGCAGCGGCGACTTTGATGCCCCAAGAGAAATGTGGAACAATAGGGGCTTAGTTGACGCAATGATCTCGGCGAGGTCGGATTTCAACCTAACGGCTAAAATGCGGAACTCAACTTTCAACACCCAACCTATTTCAAGGCGCGGAGGTGGTTTTCTGTGGGTGTTTTTTTGGTTTGTAGCTGGTCGAACGGCGGGCGGTATACTCTAGATCATCGAAGTAAATCACCTGGTACTTTCCGCCAATCCGGACATTCATCAGACCAAAATGATCGAATACGGCCCCTTGCCGCCGCATGTCAGGACTTAGATCTTGCGTAAACTTTTCGTTGTCGAGCGTCACGGAAATGCGTCCTGCGCTTCCCGCATGGGGATCATAATGGAACTTGAACTTCCGGCGCACCCGGTCAGGTACAAAAACAGGCCCTCCTCCGGTTTGGGCCAACTCGTGCGTCGGGGCGCAAAGAGATTCAAAGTAATAACCTACCGGTGTGTAATCGTGCACGACGATACCCATCGACTGGCCCAGGGGATGTCCGTTTCTTTCGCCTTCGATGGGTTTAACCTTTTCGGCTCGGTTGAAGTATCCGAGGAACGACAGCCCGTCCGGTCCGCCATCCACGAAACAGACATTGCCCGAGAATGAAAACTCGTCTTCAAGGCTCAACTTGCCGATTTCATCGGCATAGTAGCCATGGAACGGATTCTCCGGCTCGGTGCTCCAGAGCTTGCCACCCAGTTCTCCCGGCGCTTTGCCCGCCCAGTTGGATTCGCTGAAACCGAAATCCATTCGCTCCCGGTACTCTGGGTCAACAAAGGTGACATGGTTGCCGCGGCCTTCCCAAAGCGGATCATTCTTGAGGGACACGCCGTGTCCATTGATGATTAGGTCGGAAAAATAAACTTCGGAGCTGTCCGAGAACATCTGCTCATTAAAAATGCCGAAGCGGTTGATTTGAGTTGGCTCACCTTGATGGCCTGGAAGCATGTATGCGCTGTAGGCCTGACCATCGACCGAAAAACGGATGCGCCCCTTTCGGCCTTCGGTGGACTGGATGACCCAACGCGGGTATTTACCCTTAAGCATATGTTTGTCCACCAGACCGCGGTTGAAAGCTTCTCCAAGCAGTCGCCTTAAACGCTCGGATGTCATCTCCGGGTAATCCTTTCTTGCCAACTCCAATACGTTGGTTTCCATGCGATACGCGTCTCCGCTGAGCCAGTTTGTCATTTTTGTATCGGGCCAGATCAGGTTCGGAACGCCCTCGGGATCATAAGAAAGCGACCATGTATGCGGCTTGCCGTCGGGTGGTATCACTGCGCCGGGATCGCACAAGTTCGATTTTCCCTGGCCGGTTTTGTAGTCCACCATGCAATCCCCCTGTTCGCTATGCATGAAGCGAAGCGCAAGCGAGGACCAGGTCCGCCAACCTGGCCGTTCGGCATTGAAGAAACCGATGTAAAGGCCTGAGGCCCGCGGTGGCATTACTACCACACGTCCCGAAGCGGAAAACGAATCTTTAAATGAGAGCGGATGACCTAGCGGCATCGCGTACCACGCGGGAGTGGTGGAGCGCCAAATGGTCCCGCCAATCTCGCCAGGCTCGCCGCCGAAATGGCTGGTTGCTCTCCAACCGAAGTTTTGCGTCACCGTCGGACAGTCGTGGAACTCTACCCGGTTATTCCAATTGTCCCAACCCGGGTCGCTGGAAAAATCCTCGCGCACCTGGACCAAATCTTCCTCAGCCCGCGAGGTTCCGATGCCTGCGACAGCCCCGATTACCAGCCAGGCAAGAACCCTGCTAAAGTAAATCTCCGACCATTTGGACGGGGTATAGCTTAGATTTTTCGTATTCAATTCAGTGACAACGACTAGCACTAAGGTCTCAGTAGGAGGTCTCGTGCGACCTGTCCCGGCAAGCATCAGAGCCTTAGCTGTCAAAGCGAGCAGCTTTTCATTGCTGGCGCTTTTTGAATTTAATCTTTGTACCAGACAGTTCGCGCTAAACAAGAAGTTCTCCTGGTCAAGCGGGATTTCGCTTGCAGGAAAATGGTGTATCTGTTAAGAACTATACTATCACCCGGTGTTAAGGATTACTAAGTTATTCATCGCCCTCTTCCTTTTGCTGACACTTTGTGCCAGTCTCGATGCCAATGGTCAAAGCTCCCCCGCTGCTCAGACCATTATTGCTTTCGCGGTCACCACCAATAGCGCTACACTTGGCGCGATCGTCAATCCCCACGGAGATTCAACGACGGTGTTTTTCGAATGGGGAACCAATACCGACTATGGAAATACCACGACTGCAACTAACATGGGCAGCGGTAATGCGGATACTCTTGTTTTCCAGGTCATTTCTACTACGGAAGATTCGATCTACCATTTTCGCGTCGTTGCCAACAATAACTTCGGTTCTGCCGTTGGAGATGACGTAAGCTTCAGGACCCCGAGGCGGCCTGACTATTCAGAAGCTTATACCTTCGCGAATCTTGCTGGTCTCGCCAGTTCTGGCAGCGCTGACGGAGTAGGGACGGATGCGCGGTTCCTTCAACCGGCAGGGATCGCCAAAGATGATATTGGCAATATTTATGTAGCTGATTACCTCAATTACACAATTCGGAAGGTCACTCCGACGGGCATCGTCAGCACACTGGCTGGAAAAGCCGGTATTTTCGGCAGCGCCGATGGGACGAATAGCGCGGCCCGTTTTGGCGCTTTGAATAACGGACCGGCAGGGCTGGCTGTGGATGGCGCTGGTCAGCACGTGTATGTAGCAGACCTGGGGAATAACACGATTCGAATGCTTACTGCAATGGGCACAAACTGGGTGGTAAGCACTATAGCTGGGTGGGCTGGAAGTCCAGGAAATGTAGATGACTATAACAGTGCGGCTCGATTCAACGGACCTTCGGCGGTCGCCTTGAATAGTTTTGGCGATCTTTTCGTAACGGACTTTAACAATCACTCCATTCGATGGCTAACCGGATCGGGTACTAACTGGTTTGTGCTTACCATTGCCGGATTTCAGGACGTTCCAGGGAGCAACGATGGCTCTTTTTTCAACGCCAGCTTTTCCTCCCCTGATGGAATAGCGGTGGACAATAGTAATAATCTCTACGTGTCTGACACGCTCAATAGAACGATCCGCAAACTAACGCCCTTCGATCCTGATTCTGACGATTTTTCTGATGGTCAAGTCAGTACGATCGCCGGCACGGCCGGTGCACCTGGCAGCACCGATGGCACGGGCGCCGCCGCGCGTTTCGGGGCGGCCGCAAATGTTTATTCCGTTAACACCTTCCCGGGAGATCCAATCGCATTTCCAGGTGCTCCCTATCCTGGGCCCGAAGGCATTGCTGTGGACTTCGGAGGAAACGTTTATGTGGCAGATTCTATCAATAACACCATCCGAAAGCTTACTCCAGGAGGCTCGAACTGGGTGGTTAGCACCTGGGCCGGATTGGCCAACGTTGCGTCCGGAAGTAAAGATGCGACAGGAAACACGGCTCGCTTTAACAACCCGGCGTCGGTCGCGGCGGATTCAGCGGGCAATGTTTACGTCGCCGACAGATTTAATAACACGATTCGCAAGATCAATCCGGTGCGGGTCGTTAGTACGATGGCAGGTTTGAGCGGAAGTTCCGACGTCACAGAGGGCAACGGTTCTATCGCTCGATTCAATCAGCCTCGAGGTGTCGCCGTGGACAACGCAGGCAATGTCTATGTAGCGGATACTTTCAACTCAACAATCCGGGCGATTAATGTTTCGGGAGTGGCCAGAACCCTGGCTGGCTCACCTGGAAATCCAGGGAGTCTGGAGGGGGCCGGCAGTGATGCTCGGTTTAATTTTCCCTCTGGAATCGCGTTGGATGCCGTCGGAAACGTCTATGTTGCCGATACCACCAACAACACAATCAGGAAGGTTACCCCACTGGGGGTCGTGTCCACTATTGCGGGATTGGCGGGAAGTCCAGGTAGTGCTAACGGCACAAATAGTGTGGCGCGATTCAAAGGGCCGATGGGCATCGCGGTGGACAGTGACACTAACATCTATGTAGCTGACACCGGCAATGCAATTATTCGCAAAATCCAGCCAATTGCGGGCGGCTCCTGGCAAGTCAGCACGATTGCAGGGCTGGCAGGTCAGTTTGGAGCGACGGATGGGGTAGGAAGTGCTGCTCGGTTTGGTCACTCTTTTTACGGTGGACCGCAAGGAGTGGCAGTGGACGAATTCGGCAACGTTTATGTTGCTGACACTGGGAACGGTCTTATTCGGCAAATTACGGCAGCCGGGGAGGTGAGTACAATCGGGGGCAGCCCTTACTATTATGGTCATGGGGACGGCCCGGCGACAAACGCCCAATTTGAATTGCCTGCGGGGATCGCTATCGACCTGCTCGGCAATCTCTGGATAGCCGATTATTTCAACGGAAACATTCGGAAAATGATACCAGATGGTTCGAACTGGTTTGTAAGGACTATTGGCGGTCTAGCGCAAGCGCCGGGTAGCGATAATGGGATTGGCGGCACTGCACGATTCAACGGTCCTTCAGGAATTGCAGTGGACATTGCCGGCAACATTTTTGTGGCTGATGCGCTCAACAATTCGATCAGGAAAGGGGTGTTCACTTCGTATGGTCCGGCCAACACCACCCCCTATAATCCACCCAACATGAGCGGCCGGCTTCAAGTCTTTCTTGCTCCTTCCGATGCCAGCCCCCAGTGGCGCTTTCCCTGGGAATTGGGCTGGCGCAATAGCGGTCAGGTTGCCAGCAATCTTGTCGCCGGTGAATACACCATCCAGTTTCGCGCTGTGCCGGGTTGGTTGGCGGTTCCGTTATGCTGCCCCGTGACCGTGACAAATAACGGAATGACAATACTAACCAATCAATATTACCCCACGCTCATTTCCCTGGATACGAATAGCGGTGGTGGTACGCTTACCGTGAACATTGGTCCGAACCCGCCTCCTGGCGCTGGTTGGCATTTCCTCGGTGATACTACGCCGCCGTTCCCTCCCGGTTTCACGACGAACCTTCAACCAGGTACCTATTTGGTCGAATTCGCATCCGTCAGCAATTATTCCAAGCCCCCCTCGCTTTCAATCGCTGTCGCCGCAGGGGCGCCGACTGTCATCTCAGTCAATTATAAACTGGCGGCCTCCCGCCCAGCCCAGGCGCTTTTTCCTTTCCCTGTTCCGACCAATCGAATCAACGATATAACAAATTATCCCTTTGGGTTTAACGGCCAACTGCAAACGGATATCGGCTATGGCAGCGGAGTCGTTGTGCAGCCCGATGTGGTGCTGACGGCGGCGCACCTGATTTTCAACGACCAAACCAAAACTTACGTGAGCCAGGCTTTTTGGTATTTCCGACAGGAGGCCGGCGTGTACTCCCCACAGCCACGCCCGATGCGAGGTGGCTACCTGCTCAGCGGGTACGCTTCACAGCGCACCAATGATCTGGGATCCGGTTATGGTGTGGATGAATCCAGCGCTGCTTCTCGGAATCTGGATGTGGCCGCCCTGTATTTTCCTGCCCCCGCGCCGCAGACTCCATGGTCGGGTTATAGCGGTTATCTGCCTTCAGATGTGGCGCCAAATCCCTGGCTGACGGGGATGGCGGCTAAAATGCTGGTCGGCTATCCGGTCGATGGCTCGTTCTTCGGCGATACTAGCATTACAAACGGCCTGATGTATCAGACCGAGCCACAACTTTTGGCGCTGAGCCTTTCTCCGGAACAAGTGGCTAATCAACAGATTTACACCTCGTCAAACTTTCTGAGTTATCCGGGCAATAGTGGCGGTCCGCTCTATGTCGAGTTGAATGGATATTTTTATCCAGCGGGCGTCTATCTGGGAACCTTGTATAACGGGTCCTCGTACCAATCCGTGGTGCGTGCAATCGATAGCGATGTGGTAAACCTGATCACAAATGCGGCGGCTCTGGTCAGCGGCACCAACAACACTGGTGGCGGGGTCATCACTTTCGTCGCGAATGCAAGCCTTAGCTCTGCCAACCCAGCCTACGTGCAGGTTGTGCTTGGTCCTCCTGCTGCTGTCCAGACCGGTGCTGGCTGGCGTCTGAGCGGTGATTCCACCTATGGCACTGCCGCCAACTACACTCGTTCAGTCACCACTAACGGCGCCAGCATTGAGTTCAAGCCAGTCGAAGGCTGGAATCCACCTCCTGCTACTACGATCCAATTAACGGCGGGTGCGATTACCAGGACGAACCTTTCGTACTCGGTCGTGCCGCCGGTGATGTTGTTGGCTGCAGGGACCGGTCTCGGCATGACTGGCACGCTCAATACCAGCTATCGCATCGAACGCAGCGCTTCTCTTCTTCCCGGTTCCTGGCTTCCGGTCAGCACGAACACACTTTCCAGTGGTTTCAATTCGCTCCTGGCTTGGCCTCTCACCAACGGCTCTTCCTCATTCTATCGCGCAGTTTGGCTTCCCTAACAGATTGCGCGTCGATAGGAATGTGAGAAAGCATCTGGCGATGGCTCGTCCGCGCGTAGTTCCAGTGCCAGCCTGCTTTGGTATTCGGCGTCCTTTGTGTGAGCTCTCGGTTTGTCTGTCTCAAATATTCCTGTCTCCTGCTTAGTTCAGAACATAGGTAACAGTTTTTAGGATGGTGCGCGCTACCGACTGCCATCTTGCTCTTTTGGCCTGGACCATGGTCCAGACAAAATGCGCAAAATGCCTCATTTCAGAGTTTGCATGTTGTCACCACTCCGTCATCAATGGCAGTATGCCCAGCCATGACCGCGACGCCCCGAAAACAAACTGCCGAGCAGATTCGAGTGTCTGTGTTCGGCACGGGGTCACTGGGCAAGGAGCATGCACGGGTTTATTCGGTGTTGGCGAAGTCAGGCTTGGTGGATTTTGTTGGTGTTTATGATGTCGATTCCGACACCGCCCGAAAAATTGCGGAACGGCACGGAGTACGCGCGTTCGGTTCCATTTCCGAAGCGGTGGCCGCCAGCGACTCGGTAAGCATTGTCACCCCGACGCACACGCATTTCGAGTTGGCTAAAACTCTGCTGAGCTCCGGCAAGCACGTCCTGTTGGAGAAACCCATGACCGAAAATACGGCACAGGCGGCAGAGCTCGTGCGCCTGGCCAAAGAACGAGACTGTGTGTTGCAGGTGGGGCATGTTGAAAGATTTAACCCGGTTTTTCATTACCTCGAAAGCGTGGCCACAGAACCACGATTCATTGAAGCTCACCGGCTCTCGCCCTATCCGGCGAGGAGCACAGACATTGGCGTGGTGCTCGATTTGATGATTCATGATCTCGACGTGGTGCTCGCATTCGTGAAATCACCGATTACGAGCGTCGATGCGGTGGGAATTCCGGTTTTAAGCAAATCGGAAGATATCGCAAATGCGCGGTTGCACTTCGCCAATGGCTGCGTGGCCAATCTTACGGCCAGCCGCGTTAGCCCGGAACGCATGCGCAAAATACGTGTCTTTAGCAGCGGACGCTCGACGAGCTACATTTCTTTGGATTATCGGGCTCAGGAAGGTTTTATTTATAGAGTTGCTCGCGACGATGAAGAAGAAAGCTCCCTGTTAAAAAAACTTCTTCACTCGAAAGATTCGACCATTGTAAGCGAGTTCGCCGGCAAACGCATTGTGCGCGAGCCAGTGCCGATTGCCAAAGATGAGCCGCTCAAACTCGAGCTCGAGGATTTTGTCAAATGTATGCGAGAAAAACAAACACCATTAGTTACCGCGGAATCGGCAAAGCGCGCGCTCGATTTGGCCTTCGAGATCACGAGCCAAATCCAAACGGCCTCAGTTTTCCCGGTTTAGGACGCTGCCGGGAGCTTTCGCACCTGGTTATTTTTAAAGAGTGAAACCCAAATCTTTCATGCTGATTGCTGGCGAGGCCAGCGGGGATTTGTTGGCGGCTGAACTTGTTTACGCCTTGCGTCACGAGTTCAATGGCGCGGAAGCTGTCCGAACCCCTGACTACCAGCCTTTGCACAGCGATCTCGAACCAAGATTTTTTGGCGCTGGTGGTCCCTGCATGGCGGCCGCAGGAGTGAAGCTGGCCTTCGACATGACCGAACACTCCGTGATCGGAATAATCGATGCGCTCAAGAACTATCCCAAGTTCCGGCGGCTATTCCATCGGCTTTACCGTTTGGCACTGGAACGGCAGCCTGATGCAATCATCTGTGTTGATTTCTCCGGGTTCAACCGGCGTTTTGCTCATGCCATCCGGGCTCACGTCCGTTCGCGCCGGGGCTGGTTTCATGATTGGAATCCTAAAATCATTCAATACGTTTCCCCCCAGGTATGGGCCTCACGCGAAGAACGGGCGAACCAGTTAGCCAGAGATTATGACCTGCTGCTGAGCATCATCCCCTTCGAAAAAGCATGGTATGCTAAACGAGTTCCACGATTTCAGGTCGAGTTTGTTGGCCACCCGCTTTTGGATCGCTATCCGGTACCAAATGGGCGCATCACGCCCGGGACATCATCGTCTCCATTGTTATTGCTCTTGCCTGGCAGCCGCCGAAAGGAGCTGAATATCCATTTGCCGATAATGCTCGGCGCTCTTTCGATCATTGGCTCGAGCGTTCCAAATCTTCGCGCGCTCATGGTGCTGCCCAATGCAAACCTCGCGGAACTAGCCAGAGGCTTCACACTGCCCGCTATTTTGCAAATCCAGACCGGTGGTTTAGCAGAGGCGCTGGCCCGGACTGATGTGGCTATTGCCTCCAGTGGTACGGTTACCTTGGAATGCGCCTATTTTGGCCTTCCTACAGTAGCCATGTACAAATCGTCGTGGCTCAATTATGAGATTGCGAAACGCCTGGTGAACGTGAGCCACCTCGCAATGCCCAACTTACTCGCCAATGAAGAGATCTTCCCGGAATTCATTCAGCAGGCTGCCACGGCCGAAAACATCTCTCGCGCTGCTGTAGATCTTCTACGGGATGAAAAACGGCGCGCTGATATCAAAAAGAAACTGGCTGATGTGATACAGGGGCTAGGTACCCCCGGAGCAAACCAGCGGGCCGCTCGAGCAACTCTGAAACTGCTCCAAGGGAAGCTGGCGCAAGCCCAACCGATAACGTTGCAGCGCTAGACGGGTCATGGCATTGGACAGGAATGTCCAAACCCGCATTGGATGCGATTCAAGAGAATCGGTTGGGAAATCGCGTCAGGGCTGGCTATCCCGGAGGATACTCGAATGATAGCCCAACGTTTCAACGTTTGGGGCCGGACCAGCCACCGACGACAAGTTAGTCCCGAAGGGACGATTGATGGATGTCGCGGTCTGGCAGCCGTCCCTTCGGGACTTGGGCTGCTCTGAACTCACCAACCCAACGTTGAAACGTTGGGCTATTGTCACGCTGGCTATCCCGAAGGGATGCCCAACGTTTGAATTTGAACATTGGGGCCAGACCAGCCACCGACGACGAGTTAGTCGAGAAGGGACGGCTAAAAACTCTTTGCAGTTTTTTTGCTCCTCAACTATTCCTGCTCTGGTTGAAAAAGCCGCATAATCCAGACATTCCAAGGAAGACCATTTACCGATTGTCTTTATATTTACGGTGCCTGGCGCGTCTGAGAGAGAATAGCATTCAAACGGTATCCAGTGAAACTTTGGCGAAGGTAGCGGGCGTGAAGCCGACCCAACTACGCAAGGACCTGACTTACCTCGGCCAGTTTGGCACGCGTGGACTTGGTTACGGGGTCGGAGAGCTCTCGAAAATGATTTCAGACGAGCTCGGCACTACTCGGCTCCAACCGGTCGTCCTCGTCGGAGTGGGGCACCTGGGTTTGGCTTTGCTTTCGTATCGCGGCTTTGAGAAGGAGGGTTTTGAAATCGTTGCTGGTTTCGATGTCGAACCTCGGCGACGACGCGACAAACAGATCACTCAGCCCATCCTGTCAATGGATGAGCTACCGGATTGGATTCAACAGCACAAAATCAAAATGGCGATCATCACAGTGCCGGCCGCTGTAGCTCAGGAAGTGGCCAATCTGCTGGTTTCTTGCGGAGCCACAGGCATTCTTAACTTTGCCCCGATTGTGCTCCATGTCCCCGAGGATGTGATGGTGAATAATGTCAACCTGGCCATCGAGTTGGAGAATCTCAGCTATTTCATTCAGGATTAGACTTGTTATGAAATGGCTGCTGGTGATTTCCGCTTTAAGCATCACCGGTTTTTGTGCTGAGAAGAGCCGGACTCCGCCCAATATTGTTTTCATTCTCATCGACGACATGGGCTGGGCAGATGGCGCGTGTTTCGGCAGCAAGTTTTATCGCACGCCAAATATGGACCGGCTTGCCGCGCAAAGCATGCGCTTTACCCAGGCCTATGCGGCGTGCGCGGTTTGCTCACCGACACGCGCTGCCATTATGACCGGGAAGTATCCGGCGCGGTTGCACATTACCGACTGGATCCCCGGCGAGGGCACGCCAACTCAAAGCCGGTTTCGAGTTCCTTCCTGGCAAAAGGAACTCGCGCTCGAGGAAACTACCATAGCCGAAGCGCTCAAGCCTCTTGGTTTCACCTCCGCTTGCATCGGCAAATGGCATTTGGGCGGCCCCGCATTTTTTCCCGAGCACCAGGGATTCGACCTGAACATAGCCGCCGGCGCTATTGGTCATCCAGCCTCGTACTTTTGGCCTTACGGCAAGCCGAAAGAATCACATCGAGTGCCAGCGCTTGCCGAGCACGGAGGTCAAACCGGAGAGTACCTCACAGACAGGCTGACAACGGAAGCCTTGAAGTTTCTTGAAGCCAACCAACGCCAGCCGTTCTTTCTTTACCTGGCGCATTACGCCGTCCATGCGCCGTTGATGGGCAAAGAAGAACTCATTCACGAAACAGCGGAACGTCCCGGTGCAAATGGTCAAAGCAATGCCGTATATGCCGCGATGATCCGAAGCGTCGATGAAAGCCTGGGATGCATTTTGAACAAGCTGGAAGAACTGAGAATCTCCGAGCATACGATCGTAATCTTCACTTCCGACAATGGTGGCGCAGTTCATTTCGGAAAACCGCCCGCGACATCGAATTCTCCGTTGCGTCTGGGCAAGGGCTACCCATATGAGGGCGGCCTGCGAGTGCCGTTGCTCTTCAAAGCGCCGGGAGTGACTCATCCCGGAACCGTGTGCGACCGGCCCGTCATCAGTCAGGACTTCTTTCCGACACTCCTGGAACTTACTGGCGCCGAGCCCCCAGCCAATCGAACCGCGATAGATGGCATCAGCTTTGTCTCGTTGTTGCGTGGAAGCACCCAGCCGCTCAGGCGTGAATTTTTCTGGCACTATCCACACTATTGGAATGGCAAAGGCGCTTTGCCCGTCACGCCTTACAGTGTCGCCAGAATAGACGACTGGAAGCTGATTCGATTTTACGAATCCGATCGCGACGAGTTGTATAATCTGGCTCAGGATCCGACCGAATCCCATGACCTCGCCGCGAGTAATCCTGAAAAACAAAAACAACTAGCAACTCGACTCGAAGGTTGGCTCAAAGATGTCGGCGCTCAGATGCCTTTCAGGCGATAATTGCTGAATTTGGTTATCCGGCTGGATCTCACAAAATGAAACGATTCATTAGCAGGCTTGTCGATACTCCCAATGAAGACAAATGATGAGCGCCGAGAAACTGATCGCGAAAGCCTTTCGATGTGGTTTCGGAGCTGGCGCTATTTCTTTTGGATCCTGGCACTGATCCTGTTGGTTGTGTTTTTCTACGCCGAGGAAAACTTCCGCGGCCGTTGGAGTTGGAATCACTACCAGAGGGAGCTGAAAGCGAGGGGGGAGCCAGTTGATGGTTCAGCATTTGTGCCGCCGCCAGTGGCCGATAGCGAAAACTTTGCCATGACACCGTTGCTGGCGCCGCTGTTCGAGTTTATTCCCGGGACGCAACACTGGCGAGACACGAACGCGCTCACGCGGGCACAAAGCGTGGTTACAAATTACAATGCTGCGGCGAGTTCCTTGCAATCGCATGCACGAGCGCGCTCGAACTCATGGGTGGGGCCGCGCACCGACTTGATAGCGTGGCAACGGGCGCTTGCTGGAGCTCGGGATCGAAACAAAGCTCGGACTCAATCGGAAGGTCCAATTGCAGATGGTTCCACGTCCCCTCGCCGATCCGCAGTAGAAGAAAACGGAACCACAAGCCAGGCCGGCGGCACGAATCTCACGTTCCAGGAGGCTGCCACGCGACTGCTGGCGGAATTGTCCGAATCCGATTCGGCCATTCAACAACTCCGGGCGGACAGCCGGAGATCATATTCGCGGTTCAACATTCGCTACAACGAGGAAAATCCCGCCGGCATTCTTCTGCCCCACCTTGCGGTCCTGAATCATTTTTCGCACATATTACAACTCCGGTCTTCTGCTGAACTGGCCCTCGGACAGACGCTGGAAGCTTTCGACGATGTCTATCTGATGCTTTACCTGGCTGAGGCGAACCGGACCGAACCTTTTCTGATCTCGCAATTGGTTCGGCTTTCGGAACTGCAACTTGCTCTTCAGCCAATTGCCGAGGGAATGCGCGCATGGTCTGAACCTCAGTTGCGAACGCTGCAGGAGCGCCTTGGAAGGTTCGATTTCTGCGCCGACGTCCAGCGGGCGCTCCAGGCGGAGCGGGTCTTTTTTGCCGGCGGCGTCATCGAATTTCTCCGCCGCTCCCCGGGCAAATTCGATGCGCTGACAGGGCCCGGTGCTGAGAACGACTTGCCGGCGATGCTTTGGACGATCGCTCCCGGTGGGTGGTTCGATTTTGAAAAGCTTGCTTACAACCGGTTGTTTGAACAGTACATCACGCCTGGGATCGACTTGGCCCGCCGCCAGATTAGTCCCGCTCGTGCCCACCAGGCAGACAATGACATCACGACGTTGCTGACAAAGCCGGCGTCGGCATTGTTCTTCCACCATCGCTGGTTTTCACGGATATTAATACCGAGTGTCTCGAGAGCGTTTCGCAGAACCGCATTAGTGCAAACCGGGGTTGATCTTGCTGTGACCGCTTGTGCGCTGGAACGCTACCGCCGAGTGCATGGAGGATTCCCTGAAACACTCGATGCACTCATTCCTCAATTTCTCTCTAAGCTGCCGACGGATATTATCAATGGCCAGCCGCTGCATTACAAACGCACGGAAGATGGCCAATACTTACTTTACTCAATCGGCTGGAACGAAACAGACGACGGCGGCGAGGTCCCTCCCCGGAAAGGCAACCCCGGCCAACTGGAGGAAAATGGAGACTGGGTTTGGAGACCCGAACTAAAGCCGCCGGAGCCGAAATGAAACGCTCTTTGGTGTAACCCGCATCCACCAAAAGCTTCGCGTTTGTGCGTTCCGTTGGCGGCTAATAGCCGGTTCAAAAATTGCCGGCTCAAACGCCGTCTGGGTTCAAATAAACCGGGAACCTCATTTTCCTTTCATCTTTCCTCGGGTCCACCCCGATCTCACCCCAAAAAACCACTACAATTCGATTTACTTTCATTCCGAATTTTGTTTTATACCACGGTGGAGTTTTTACCTATGGCTTTAACTAGTTGTGAAATAGCATTTTCGAGGGCAGCGCCGGATAGACCGATTTCGAGTTGTCATTCAAGAATTCGGCCCCGGCCAGTGCGTCGCTCGAAAACAGGAGCAAAGAAAACTTTGCCTGCCTATTCGCGCCCTTCCTCTCGGCTGGAAAAAATTTACTGCGCATGCGCGTGGCTTCTTTGCGTGCTGCCATCGAAAGCCGGCCTGGTCTCAACATTTTCGGCAGGGGACAGCAGTTGGCATTTGGGAACTATCGCGCTAGCAAAGCTCGATTCCGCGCCGGGCCTGGCTATCATTGTCCCTTATCGTGATTCCACCGGAAGTTGGTTTCTGGATGCCTTCAGATCTGACGGCAGGCGTTTGACCGGTTTTCCCTACGCGGCCGGTGGTGAGGAAATCAACGTCTCTCCCACAATCTATGACCTGGATCAGGATGGCCGTGACGAAATTATTTTCACTCGCGGAAATCATGTGATCGCTCTTCGCGGCGATGGTTCAGTTATGTGGTCAAATACTGTCGAGGCCGCGAATTATGTGCCCACTGGTGGGTACCAAACTGTGACGAATGGTTTTTACTGGTCGAGCGATGGTTCATTTTTAGCTCATCTGCCCTCCAGCGCCGTGTTTTCTTCCCAGGTTTCCCCGCCCATCGTTATGGATTTAAATGGAAACGGGACAAATGAAATTATCACCGGGTGGAAGATTCGGCCAGACCCGAACGGTGGAGCGCAGGATTTCAACCCGTTCATCAATGATACCTACGGTTCAGGCGAGTGGGGCACGGTCGGTGAAGTCTGGTCCGGTGGCGTGGTGGTGTTTGACGCAAAAACCGGGAGTCAAAAATTTGTGTATCACATGCATCAATTGCTCGAGTCCGGTTTGGCCATTGGCCGTCCCGCCGCAAATCGCCCCTTGCACATTTACGCGCTCAACGACAGCGACAGTGTTGTGGCATTTGACAAAACACAACCTTTCGGCTTGTGGGGCAAAGGAATGCTTTGGAAACAATTTGGGAAAAACCAACGAGTAATGTCTGGCTCCTATCAGTTGCCTATCGATATTTACACCGCCGATCTTACCGGAGATGGCCTCGATGAAGTGCTTGTTGCCGGCAGTGAACTCAGCACTCTCTGGCAGCCTAATGAAACAATTTTGGATAGCGACGGCGCAATCCTCTGGCGTCGCTGGCTGCCTCATATTGATTTCGTCAACCAACAGGGTTGGAACAACAGTTCGTGCCTCATTCCCGTTAATCCCGATCACGACAACCACATTGATGTCCTCGGGTTCAATGACTCGTATGAAATTACTTTCCGTTACTGGAATGGCGTTGAACTGGTTGACCGGCCTGGCTGGCCTAAAGATTTCTTTCCCTTTCTTCCAACGCCACCCCTGGTTGCGGATGTGGACGGGGACGGCGCGGAGGAAATCATCATCGGCACTTATTCTCCCACCCTGGTTCCTTCGGCAGGCAATCTCCTTATCTATTCGCTGGATGGCTCATTGAAACAAACCGTGCCTGTTGTCGGAGGCATTAAACAAATCCCGGCTGTCGGCGACGTTGAAGGCAATGGACGTCTGGATGTGATTTATCGCTCCACGCTGGGACAAGTTTATGTGCAGAACTTTGGCTCGACGACCACCAATGGTGTTTCATGGGCGACTCACCGAGGCAACATGCGGCGCGATGGCAATGTTGGAAAACCTCTCTACCCAGCGGGAACTCCCATGATTACGAAAAAGGTATCTGGTTACAATCGTGCCACCTTTTCCTGGAGCAATTCAGCTCCCGTCCAATACTATCGCATCTTCCGCGCCGAACGGCCAAGCGGTCCCTTCTCCCATTTCGCCACGCTCACCTCGACCGCGACCTCATTCACCGATTCCGCAGTCAACCCGGGCTGGCAATATTTTTATGAGGTTCGCGCTGTCAACCATTCAGCCACGCTCGCGTCAGCTCCTTTTGCGATTGTCCCTTTTGTAAACAGCAACTTGCTCGTCAACGCAGGCTTCGAAGAGAACGACAATAGCCATTGGGATAAATGGTTCACGGGCGACATCGAAATGACCAACATGTTCGTGACAACAAATTTTCCCTGGCAAGGCAAACAATCGATGCAGGTACTGCTCACCAATCAGGGAAACAGCAGGACAATCGGCCAGTATAACCAGTATGGAATACCGGATTCGACCCTGTTTGTCACCCCGGGGGCCTTCTATAGTTTCGGGGGGTATTTAAGAAGCGGCGGCATCTCGCAACCCTCCGAGCATTGGCTCGAATGGCTCTCGACCAAAACCGGCTATGATACAAATGATCGCCCCTCGTTGCCCTGGCCTAATTATTTCACTCCGCACTTTATCCCAGGGACAAATGCGACTTCCTGGACCTATGTAAATCGAGTTTTTCAGCTTCCCTCCGGCTTCCCCAACATCGAGTTTCGACATGGTTATTCCATTTCTGCTCCGGGAAGCGGCTCGATCTTTCTGGACAATTTATTCTTCCGCCAAATTCCTGCTCCTTCAGCCACCAACTGGACGACTTTGGTTTCGCTTGGTTCAGCCTGGCGTTATCAGGCCGATCCTCCGCCCGCAAACTGGTTTGCTCCAGCGTTCAACGACTCCTCCTGGCCGGTTGCCTACGCGAAATTTGGCGCAGGCTCCGTTACTGCCAACGTGGTTACCACCTTGCCTCAACAGCGTCCCACTTACTACTTCCGCAAGCAGTTTGTGCTGGGTTCCGCGGACTTCGAGGAATTGCTCCTCTCAGCCACTTGCACCGATGATTCTGGAACAACCTCTTACCCGTTGCGCCTTTTTCTGAATGGCGCGGAAATGACCTCACCTCTTGATGTTACCACCGCCCAGGGGAATGAAGTGAGGTACTTTGATCTTACTCCTTTTGCTCAAATGCTTCGGCCCGGCACAAACACTGTTGCCGTTCAGATTGCTAATACCTGGTCGAGTTGGGATGATGTCGCATTCGACATCAGCCTGAAGGGTGTGTCTTATCTTCCAACTTTGCCGCGTCTTCGTGTTCAAGTTTTGGCTGGTTCACCACAACTCTCAGTCGAAACTCCAATCAATACTGTCTGGCAAATCCAATCTTGTGATCGCACCTCGCCCAGTGTTTGGCAATTGATGGAAAATTTTACCAACACATCTGGTGGCACGCTCACATTTAAGGACACAGGCCAAAACGGCCGCCTTATTCCAGCAGCGGCAGGAACAAGGTTTTATCGCCTGGTCGCATATTGAACAGACCTCCAGTTGTTGGCTGCGTACTACCTGCTTACTTTGCGAACTCTGAATGCTGGCGCTGGCCGGACCTGCTCGGGGCCAGCCACAGCAGCAGCGCCGCAAGACTGAACTGCCAGAACCAATGAAATGTACTGAGGTAACTGGTTAAGAGCGCAGGCAAAGACAGGGTAAATCCCTGCGGCACGCTTAAATATGATGACCAAAGGTTCAAACCAATCCATGCACAAAGCAGAGTCGGAATTATTATGAATAACCTCCGCCGGCCAACCCCGGCAATGTTCTTCCCTTTCCGCATGCGCTGACGAAGAAGAACGAGTATGATAAAAGGGCTGAGTTGAACGACCAGGAGCACGCTAAGTAGCAAAGGCCCCATGTTCAAAGGCTTATTTATGTTCCCTGGGTAAAACACCGCTCTTATTCCTAACCCGCTCACGACTTGCCATAATCCGAGCATTAATCCTCCAAGAGACATCCAGCAGACTCGCTCACGCCACACGGCTGATGGCACAGTCACCATCTGAAACCGCGACCTGGCCGATTCGCCACTGGAAATTGGTCGTATCAAAAATACTCCAAACGATAATAGCACGAGAGGCCACGCGGAAAGGCTCAACAGATACAGTATTGTCAGACCCAGTCCCTCTGGGGGCAGCAGCGGGTTCGGGCCGAACACCCTTAAGAGAACGCCGACTGCAAGCAAACCCATTCCCGTGAATGCGAACCGTTGGCGACTCTGCAAGAAATAATCGAAACGCCCGGCCAGCTTGGCAATTTTCCCAGTGGCCAGGAGAACAGCCAGGGCCAGCACCGGCAGGTTCCCTGCAAGCGTCACTAGAGCTCCGGTGGAAAAATGGAACGGCAGCAAAACTCCAAAGGTGCTCAGAATCGAACTGATCGTTCCGTAACTCATGAAGCGCCAAACCGAGACGGCGAAGCCCGCCACAACCATCCATATCAACCGGTCGTGCCAAACCGCCCACGGATTTTCTCGGGCAAACTCGCGGGCAAGGACACCGGGTGAGCCGACCTGGCGCGCGGCTTCCTGAAACGCATCCGCTTCATTCAGGCCCTGCTGCTGCAAATCCGCCACCCGCTCCCGCAAATCGCTTTCGAGTTCCTTCGCATCCTCAAGAGAAATGCCGGGTCGGCTGGCGCAATCTTCTCGCCAGGCGCGCAAAGCCTTTTCTAGATCGAAACGGTTTTTATCTTCCATAATTTACATAGCGTGTTGTGAACCGTGAGCCATTGCTGCCGCTCGGCCTGGAGTGACCGCCGGCCGCCTGAACTGAGCCGATAATACTTCCGTTCTCGTCCGGTATCCGACTGCTTCCATTCCGAGACCACCAGCTCCTCGCGTTCGAGCCGGTGCAGCACGGGGTACAGCATGCCGTCGCTCCACTCCAAATTGCCCTGGGAGAGTTCGCGCACTCTCCGGGTAAGCTCGTAACCGTAACTTTCGCCTCCGGAAAGAAGCGACAGAATCAAAGGCCTGGCAGAAGCGGCGACAAGGTCTTTGCTAATCATAGAATCACAATACATAGTAGTGCGATATATGTCAACAGAAAGTTGGCAAATGCGTTCCAAGGCTGCGTGAAAGGAAGTAACATGTCCATTTAGCGTGACTAAAGCATTACACCTTCAGTCAAGAAGCCATTGCAGAATGCTTAAAGGAAAGTTAATCTAACGATGTGCCTTTGGATTTGTGATAGGGTCAAGCGCTTGTGGGACTGTCACGTCCCGGCCTGGCCTATAAGTGGATGATGAAAATCGTTTATCTCGTTGGTGTTTGCGGTTTGTTAGTTTCTGAAATGTCCTTGCGCGCTGCCGCCACACTGACAAATTCACTTATTGCGAACGGCAGCCTGGTGCTCAGTTGGGATAGCCGGGGGACGCTGGAAAAGGCGGATCAAATCTCAGGGCCCTGGATTGCAACAAGCAATCCGCCAAATCCTTATACCAACCCGATTGCGGCGGGCCCGAAGTTTTTTCGCCTGAACCAAACGGTGGACGCCTCCACTCTGCGTAAAAAAGTTCTCTGCGGTTATCAAGGCTGGTTTAGCTGTCCCGGTGATGGAGGCAGTCAGTGGATTCATTGGAGCCGCTCTTCGAGTACGATTGCCCCCAGCACCCTTTCTTTCGAGATGTGGCCGGACATGAGCGAATACACCCACGCATATGCCGCCCCAGGTTTCACTTATCCCGACGGCAGCCAGGCCTATTTGTTTAGTTCTCAGGATCAGCAGACGGTGGATCGGCATTTCGACTGGATGCTCAATTACGGGATCGACGGAGTTTTTGTACAGCGGTTCGTCGTTGGTGTTGGTGGTCATCCAACCAACGTATTGGACCATGCCCGCAAGGCCGCCAACCGCACCGGCCGGACGTTTTCTATTACATACGATATGAGCGGGCAGTCCACATCCACTCTTTACAGCGCATTAACCAATGATTGGCGCTGGCTTGTGGACAACATGCATATCACGCAAGACCCGCGCTATTTGCATCACAATGGCAAACCGGTCCTGATGATCTGGGGTTTTTTCTCAGAGCGTTTCTCGGCGGATCTGGCCAATCAGATCATCGACTTTTTCAAAAATGATCCAACGTATGGTGTCACCCTCGTGGGCGGCGGTGAGTGGTGGTGGGGGTCGGACACCGCCACAGGTTGGTCGAACGTATTCCGCCGTTTTGATGTGTACAGCCCGTGGAATGTGGGTAATGTTTCGATCGACGGGACGAACAAATACGCATCGACTGCTTACTGGTCTCAGGATTTGCTGCAAACGTCGAATGCGGGCATGCTCTATCTGCCGGTAATTTATCCGGGGTTCAGTTGGGATAATTTGCAGCAACAGCCGCCCGGCTCATCGTTGATTCCCCGGCTCGGGGGCGACTTTTTTTGGAAGCAATTCAACGCCGCCGCAAACCTTGGCCTCGATATGGCCTACGTGGCCATGTTTGATGAAGTGGACGAAGGCACTGCAATCTTTAAAGTGAGCAATCAGCCACCGACACAGGCACATTTCGTCACCTATGACGGCCTGCCCAGTGATTGGTATATGCGCCTGGCTGCCGAAGGATCAAAAGTTCTTAGTGGGGAAAAGCCGAACAGCACAACTATTCCCATTTCACCTTTGCCGCCACTTGTAGTGAGCCTCTCGGCCACGCCAACCAACTCCAGCACATCTCCCGTAACCGTTCAGTTCACGGCGCAGGCCACAGGCGGAACACCGGCGCCAGTTCCCTTCGACACTACGGATGATCACCTGGGCGTTATGACGGCCGCCGGTGAAAACAATGGTCTGAACGGCAATTGGGAGGTTGCCACCAATGCCTTCGACAATGCCCCGGCCAAATGGCTGGATTTTGCTAACAGCAGCCCTGCTCGCTCCAGTTGGATTCAATATCAATACCCAAATAATTTGGCGCGGGTGGTGACAAATTACACACTCACCTCAGCCAATGATGCTCCTGAGCGCGATCCCGCAACCTGGGCCTTTCTCGGCTCAACCAACAATGGGACAACCTGGGCAACCCTCGACGTGCAGATTAACCAGGTTTTTACGGATCGCTATCAGACCCGTGCCTTCCAGGTTTCCACACCTGCGGCCTACAATGTTTACCGTCTCCGGATCGACTCCGTCGCCGATCCCGCCACTGCCGTGGCTGTGCAGCTCAGCGAGATGCAATTGTTGGGAACGCAAAAATATACTTACTACTGGTCCTTTGGTGACGGCACGACTGCCACGTCCGAACAAATCGGAGCACCCGCTCAGCAGCAGCATACATATACAAATAACGGCACTTACACAGTTGTCCTTGGGGTAACCTATGGCGCTTTTGTGGGGACGAATACGATTAAGATTAAGATCGGGCCGTGACGCGTTTAAGTTCGGACGCCAATTGAATTGAAAACAGTTAAACTGCCAAATGGTGAGAGCGTGCCGGCTTTTGGGCTTGGAACATGGCACATGGGAGATGATCGAGCTAAGCGGAAAGAAGAAATCGCGACGCTTCAACTCGGCCTGGCTCTCGGTGCCGGTCTCATTGATACCGCAGAAATGTACGGTGACGGCGCTGCTGAGGAGCTTGTCGGTGAAGCCATTGCTGGCAGACACGACGAGGCTTTTCTCGTCAGCAAAGTTTTACCCCAGAATGCATCGCATAAGGGAGTAGTGGCCGCTTGCCATCGCAGCTTGAAACGGCTTAAGAAGGATATCATCGATTTGTATCTGCTGCATTGGCCGGGGAATTTTCCTTTGACTGAGACAGTTGCAGGATTTGAAGAACTAAGAGAGGCAGGCAAGATTCGGCATTACGGTGTGAGCAATTTCCATTTGAACGAAATGCAGAACGTGTGGAAAGTTCCCGGAGGCTCAATCGTGGCGACCAATCAAGTCCTCTACAACCTTTCAAGACGAAATATTGAATGGGATTTATTGCCATGGTTGCGAGAAAGGAAGATACCCATCATGGCCTATTCGCCCCTGGAGCAGGCGCGGCTTCTAGCCAACAAGCAGGTTCTTGCTTTTGCGAAGCGGTCAGGGATGTCACCTGCACAGATTGCATTGGCTTGGCTGTTATCAAAGGACGACGTAATTGTCATTCCCAAAACGAGCTCTCCTGATCGTCTCAGAGAAAACCTGAAGTCATTGGATCAGCAGTTGAGCACTGAACAACTGGCTGAACTGGATCAACTTTTTCCGCCACCAGAAGGGCCGAGTGCTTTGGATATGTTATGATCGTTGCAGGCCGCCAACTCGGCAGGTTTTTCAAGGCCCACAACTGCGTGATCATCCCTGGCTTTTTCTTTTGACGGTTGCGTCAATTTTTTTGTGTAAAATCATTGAGTGGGTGAAGGGTCCAGTGATCATTCATTCGTTTAAAGACGGCATAGAGGATTCGCTCACAACTGCTTTTGGTAGTAAAGGCACACATG